>Ga0207864_1000014_pt1 | contig 349020 bp, 314 predicted proteins | sample HigsolmetaAR202D_FD_184834 | JGI IMG/M metagenome (GOLD analysis project Ga0207864, IMG submission 184834) | Ionic liquid and high solid enriched microbial communities from the Joint BioEnergy Institute, USA - AR20-2-D (SPAdes) (version 2) ... | reverse complement strand
TGGCGTTGGCGTTGGCGTTGGCGTTGGCGTTGGCGTTGGCGTTGGCGTTGGCGTCGGCGTTGGCGTCGGCGTGGGCGTTGGAGTCGGCGGCGGGTTCGGGTCCGTCGTCGCGCCGAAGGAGAAGATGTATTCGCCCGCCGGCAGCGGAGTGACGCCATCCGCAGACATGAGGTTGGCGTTGAACATGAGCCGGCCGGTGGTCGTCGTGCGCGGCTGCGCAACTCGAATCTGCACCGGTTGAGGAATGACGTTCCCGTTCAAATCCGCCACGGTCACCGATGCGCCGAGGAAGGTGCCGAGGGAATCGTCGCCAAGCACCCGGTAGAACACCGTCGTGAGGTCGTTGCCAGGGACCGCCGGGCCGCACGTGTCCACGTAGGAGAACCTCGGCAGGGAATACCAGTTTCCAAAGGAGGTGGCAGGGATGCTGGAGTGAACCGGCGTCATTCCGGCTTCGTCGTCGACGAAAAGGTCGAACGTGAACTTCGTGACATTGCCGACCTTGAACGTTCCGTTTGCCGGGTGGTTCGCCGGCAGCACGGCATCGATGGCAATGCGCGCGCCGTTGGAGAGCTTGTGCGGCTCGACCGTGGTCACCGTGATCGGCGGTCCGGAGGGGCTGACGCTGATGCTCTTGTTGTCGTGCGGGATGAACTCGCCGTGGGTGTCATCCGCGGGCCCCGAGTAGGGCAGCTTCTTGTTGAGCACCGGCCCCCATGGTGTCTGGATTGCCCACGGAATGGTCTTCACCAGGCCATTGGTGCCCGTGATCGAGAGTTGTAGCTGACTCGCGCCGCCGGCGCCGATCTGCGCCGTGTCGTCGTCGAGGGAAAATCCATAGCCCGTGAAATGGAGCACCTCGTGCACGAACCACACGTAGGGATCGAGGTTGTAGATGTTGAAACCCGTGCCCCATTTGTCGGTCTTCGGGTCCGGATACCAAAGCCTTACGCGAGGATTCACAGTCTCGTCCCACTCGCCATACACGGTGAAGTCACTCACGCCGCGCAACACCGATTTGATCTTGTCGCGGATCTTCGCAATGAGCATCTGGCCGTCTTCGGAATCCTTGCCGGCCTGCGTGAAGATGTAGCCCATGTTGCCGCCGACGATGTTCTGCATCGCCTTGAACACGGAGTCGCTGTTGCTCTGCCCCACTTGATTGAGCGAGGCCATGGCGAGGTAAACCGACTCCGAGAACTCCCACGGGTCCTGGCCTTTCTGGTGCTCCGCGGGGAATGAGAACGCCGGTTTGCCGCCTTCCCCAAACATGGGATAGCCGGGATCGCCCTCGTTCTCGGGCGTGTAGCGCAGCTTCGCCTTCGGAGCGGTCGGCGGATAGAACGTGTAGGCGGTATTCGAATGCGCGGAGGCCGGCACCTGGCTCAGGATCACCGACTTTCGATCCTGCGCGATCTCGAGGATCACCGGCAGTCCCATCGCGACGCCCACCTCGGTCATCGTCTCGGTGAGGTTCAATCCCGGTCCCTCCACCGACATGCCCACCGCGAGCTCGGCCTGCGGTTCGTGGAAATACATCGTCCCGGCATTCGCGTCGATGTGGTCGATGGTGATCGTCCTGCTCTCGCCGAGCTTCGGCGCATGCAGGTTCTTCGCATGCCACTGAGAGAGGTAGTGCTTCACCCAGGAATACCAGAGGCGGATGATGGCCTCCGAGGCATAGTCGTGCTTCGGACGGGTGAACGTCATCACCGTGCCGACAATGCTTCCGCTCCATGTATTGCTCAGCGTGACAACGCGGCTCGCGTGATCGACAGCCGTGACGGTCGTGTTCGCAGGAATCGGCCCGCCGGACGCGATCTGCCCCACCTCGATGAAATCGATCTTCGATTGGTCCTCGTTTGGATCGAGGCGAACCTGCTTTTCCTGCAAGCCGGTCTGGTCACCAGACACGCCGAGCACCGCCGAGATGCGCCCGGTTCCACCGCTCGAAAGGATATACTTTTCGTTGTCGTAGCTGGACCGGTCGCCAAGCCCCTTCATCGGACTGCCCGGGAAAATATTGGCGCCCGACGGGATCTTCAGCGGCACGTTCGGATCCGTGCCCGCGCCGGGGAAGTTGTAAAACGGCCATCCCTTCCCTCCGAAATAATTTCCAAGCAGCGTGTTGTTGTCCGCCGTGAAGAGCCTGATGCTGTCCTGCAAATCCTTGATCGAGCCGACCGCGCCCGTCCAGCCGACCGCCTCGGGCGCCGAACCCGGGATGTAACCGCCGGTCTCGTTCGGCCGCTGGGGATTTGTGGCGTTTTGCACCACGGTCTGGTTCGGAATGATCCAGACGTCGTTCGCGGCCATCGCCATCGGGAGGAAGAGATTATCCACGTTCGACACGTCGAAGTTCATCAACGTGACGATCTCCGTGTCCGGCATCTCGTGATTGCTCTCCGGAGAAATCTTCACCAGATAGCCGTTGTCGCGAATCGTGAACTCCGCGATTTGATCGTGACTGTCGTCACTGGGCGACTCCGCGGAATTCGCCCCCGGCGGCGGATTCACCCCGGGCGCGACGTCGTTGCGATACCACATCACGACGCCGTTCGGGATCGAGTTCGTTGCCGTGGAGTCCTCCGGCAGCGCCGACAGCGTGATCGAACGATGCGCCGTGGCGCGATTGCGCAGAGGATTGCCCACGTCGCCAAAGTGCCAGATGTATTCCGCCTCGGTTCCGATGTGGATGCGCGCGCCGTTCCAATAAACCAGCGGAATGTCCACCAGGATGCTCTCTCCCGGCTTCAAGCCGAAGTAATACTTCTGATCGCCGGGGTCCTGATAGCCGATGTAGCCGCGGTATTCCCGATTGGGCGTATCGAACGGGTCGTAGAGGCCCTTGTTCGGGTCTGACGCCATCGTCTTGTTGTGAGGGCTCCGCAGCATCGGATACACGGTGGCCGCGGTATTGTTCGTGAGGCGGATCGTCTTCTTGGGAACCGTGTTGCCTTTCGGATCCACGCCATAGACCTGGATCTTGTTTGTCGGCGAGTTCGGGTCCCGCGGGTTCGGATCAAAAGGCTGATGGCCGTCGTCCGGCGTGTCGCCCCCCTTCCCCGTCGGCATGAGAACCGGAGTCGGCTCGGGCGACTGGGCAAAAGAACTCACGGAGAGAGCGCCAAAAACCAGAGCCGCCACCAGACTCGTGCGCCTGAAGTGACAGGCTTTGAGAATCATCGGAAAGGTCAAGCGGGTGGCGGAAGAACGTTTCATGATGTGCTGGATGCAGAGGCCGTCGGATGGCGGGAGGTCGCCGCAAAGGAACCCGCTGCAGAAACCAAGGCAACATCAAGGGATAATGAGAGCCTCGGGTTGACAGGTGTTTTGCCGCTATTTTCTCGCGAACCAATAGTTTCGAACTCAATTGGTTAAAACAGATCGAGCCCCGCTCCAAGCCAATGATGCGGAAAAGTGAAATGCCGCGAACGACTCAGCGCGGCGGCTCGCAGAGATAGACCACTCCACCATCCACGGTGAGGACCGGAGCGCATGCGCGGCCGCTCCCCCGTGACGAGACAATCGCCGCAAAGACGCAGGCACCGACGAGAATCGCGACGACGATTCGCCTTTCACGGATCGATTGCGAGGCCTTCGGCACGGACACAATGTGCACCGTCCTCCGCTGGATCGCCACCGAAACTCTTCACGAGCCGTTGCAACAGCTTCACTGCGGTCAATCCAGCCATGGAGCGCATGTCAAAACGCGCACATCCAATCCGCTTTCCCGGCGAAACCGTGGAATCCCCTTGTTTATATCGTAATACGATATATTTTGATTCTCGTGTTGAGTTACCGCAGCTCGGTCGAGTCGGTTTCGCCGGCATGGGAGCAGGCCGGCCAGCGAACGGCGCTGTATCAATGGATTGCGACCGTCGACCACAAAAAGCTGGGTCTCATGTATCTGGGCGCCGGCTTTCTTTTCTTCGCCATTGGCGGAGTCATGGCGCTCCTTGTTCGCGCGCAGCTTTTCGTTCCGGAAAGCACCCTCCTTCATCCGGCTGCGTTCAATCGCTTCTTCACGATGCACGGCACGGTGATGATTTTTCTCGTCGCGATGCCGTGGATCTTCGGCTTTGCGAACTACCTGATCCCTCTGATGGTCGGAGCTCGAGACCTGGCATTCCCCCGTCTCAATGCCTTTGGGTTCTGGACCTTTTTTCTGAGCGGAATTCTTTTGATGCTCAGCTATCTGCTGGCGCCCGGTCTTTACGATGCAGGGTCTGCGCCGAATGTTGGCTGGTTTGCCTACGCTCCTCTTACCGAGCGGGCTTTTTCAAAGGGACACAGCACAGATTACTGGGCTCTCGGCTTGCTCCTGAACGGCATTGGAAGCATCGCCACTGCACTTAACCTCATGGTGACAATCCTCTGCCTGCGCTGCCGGGGGATGACACTCGGGCGAATGCCTTTGTTCGTCTGGTTGACGCTCGTGACGTCGTTTCTTGTCCTGATCGCCATGCCGGCTTTCACAGCCTGCCAGATCATGCTCTGGATGGACCGCAATCTCGGGGCGGTCTTCTTCGACACCCAGCGGGGCGGAGACGCGGTTCTGTGGCAGCACCTCTTTTGGATTTTTGGGCATCCCGAGGTTTACATTCTGGTCCTTCCGGCCTTCGGGATCGCTTCGGAGGTCGTCCCGGTATTCTCGAGAAAACCGATCTTCGGCTACCCAATCATGGTGGCTGCGACCGTTCTGATCGCATTCATCAGCACGGGGGTCTGGGCCCACCACATGTTCACCGTTGGGATGACCGCGTGGGGAAACACCTTCTTCGCCATTTCGACGATGATCATTGCCGTTCCCACAGGGATCAAAATCTTCAACTGGCTCGCGACGATCCACGGCGGGAAGGTGCGATTTCAGCTGCCCATGCTTTTCTGCATCGGCTTCATCTTCCAGTTCCTGATCGCCGGACTAACCGGAATCATGCTCGGTTGCGCTCCGTTCAACTGGCAGTTGAGCGATTCGTATTTCGTAGTCGCGCACTTTCACTACGTGATTCTCGGGGGCATCGTGTTCTGCTTTTTCGCGGGCTTCTATTACTGGTATCCGAAGGCATTCGGTCGGATGCCGGACCGGAAGCTGGGCCTCTGGCATTTCTGGCTTTTCACACTGGGCTTTCACCTGACCTTCGACCCGTTGCATGTCGCCGGCGTCCTCGGGATGCCGCGCCGGATATACACTTACGAAGCGGGACGCGGCTGGGAGATATGGAATCAGCTCGCCACGGTGGGCGCGTTTATCCAAGGGGTCGCCGTCCTCATCTTCCTGATCAACTTGATCCACTCCTATTCGAAGGGCCGCCCGGCGGGAGAGGATCCGTGGGATGCATGGACGTTGGAATGGGCAACAACGTCTCCCCCGCCCGATTACAACTTTGAGGCTGATCCTTCCGTCCGCAGCAGGCGCCCGCTCTGGGACCTCAAGCACCCAATGGCCCCTGATTGGCGATACGAGTGAATCAACACAATCTTATGACGAGAATATACAACGACATCACGGAGACCATTGGCAACACGCCACTCGTGCGCCTCAATCGCACGGCGGAAGCACATGAAGTAGACGCGGAGATTCTCTTGAAGCTGGAATTCTTCAATCCGCTTTCAAGTGTGAAAGACCGGATCGGACTCTCGATGATCCGTGAAGCGCTCGAGTCAAATGCCATCAACGAGGATTCAGTGCTCATCGAGGCCACGAGTGGAAACACCGGCATCGCCCTCGCATTCGTCGCCGCGGCCAAAGGCCTCAAACTCGTCCTCGTCATGCCCGACAGCATGACGGTCGAGCGGCGGAAGCTTTTCAAAATTCTGGGTGCGCGGCTCGTCCTGACAGAGGGTGCCAAGGGAATGCCAGGGGCGGTCGCGAAGGCAGCCGAGCTGGCCAGGAGAATCCCAAACAGCCACGTCCTTGGCCAGTTCTCGAATCCGGCCAACCCCGCCATTCATAGAAAGACAACCGCCGAGGAAATCTGGCGCGACACCGAAAGAACCGTGGACATCGTCGTGGCCGGTGTAGGAACCGGAGGAACGATCACCGGCGTCGGGGAAGTTCTAAAATCCCGGAAGCCTTCCATCCAAATTATTGCTGTCGAGCCGGCAACTTCCGCCGTGTTATCCGGCAAACCCGCCGGTCCCCATAAATTGCACGGCTTGGGAGCCGGCTTCATTCCGGAGATCCTGAACAAGTCCGCCTACGATGAGGTGATCCAAGTCTCCGACGCAGATGCCGGCGCGACGAGCAAGCAGATCAACCGGCTGGATGGAATTCCCGTCGGGATTTCTTCAGGAGCGTCCGCGTGGGCTGCGATTCAGCTCGCCAAAAGACCCGAAAACAAGGGCAAACGGATCGTCGCCATCACTCCCTCGTGCTGCGAACGCTATCTGTCCTCATGGCTCTTTTCGGACGTCGGAGTTGAAACAGATGACCTCGAGGACCTTCTCGGACCGTCGAAATCTGAATGACGAAAAGCGATTACGAAAAACTCGCCGCCTTCCGCTACGAACTGCGCAGGTTCCTGCATCTCAGCGAGCGCGCGGCCGCTGAGCAGGAGCTTGCTCCGCAGCAATACCTGGCGTTTCCGGGAATCAAAGGATTTCCCGGGCGGGAGCGGGTGACGGCGGGCGAGCTTGCGGAACGGCTCCGGATCACCCACCAGAGTGCCGTGGGACCCGTCGATTGCCTTCAGGAACGGGAACTCGTAGCGAGGGAGTTTCCGAGGGAGACCGCCGGGTCGTCTTCATCTCTCTCACGCCGTAGGGAAACCGTGTTCTGGAAAAGCTGGCCTCTGTTCATCCGATGGAACTTCGGAGAGTAGGACCACTTCTCGTAAGGCTTCTCAGCCGGGTCTCGGAAGCCACACAACCCGATGAACGGATGGATAACCGATCGTCCTTTCATCGCTGGCACCGCGCGGTCTTGGAACCAGTGATCGTGGACCAATCACGCACCCGCCACCAACGAAACCGCCCTTCCACCTGACCTCCCCATGAAGCGAATCGGACTCATCGGTGGGCTCAGTCCCGAGTCCACCGTGCACTATTACCAGCACCTTTGCCGCAAGCATAACGAGCGCTTCGGCAACCTGAATTTTCCGGAGATCACCCTCGAAAGCCTGAATCTTCAACGACTCATCGGGCTCTTCGAAATCAACGACTGGGGCGGCGTCGCAGAAATTCTGCTGGAAGCGCTGCAACGCCTTGAGAGAGCGGGAGCGGACTTCGCCGCGATCCTGGCGAACACTCCGCATAACGCCTACGACCGTCTTGTCGATGCGTCTCCGCTGAAAATTCTAACCATCATGGAGGCGACCTCGAAGGTTTTGATCCGCGATGGTCGACGGAAGGTCGCGTTATTGGGAACAAAACCAACGATGGAGTTCGGATTCTTCCAGAAACACTTTGCCGGGAATGGCATCGAAACCTGTGTGCCCGCCCCGACGCAACGGGCCGAACTGGACCGCATCATCTGGAAGGAGCTGTCCCATGGCATCGTCGAACCGGCATCCCGCGATATGGCGAAAGCCATGTTGTCCGACCTTCAGCAACACGGAGCGGAGGCGGTGATTCTCGGCTGCACGGAACTTGGACTGCTTGTTAGTGCCGACGACACCCCGATGCCCATCTACGACACGCTCACATTGCACGCGGATGCGATCCTCGAGTTCGCCTTGCAGGATTGAACTCCGGCCGACTCGTCGAAGCCGTCCACCGGCTGCGAACACGTTCGGATCAATGAATGTTTGACACCATCAAACTTTCAGAAGCGAAAGTGTCCTTCATTGACATTTTTGCCGTTCTTGCCATTTTTGCTACATGGCTTCCTCGGTATCGGACCTCATCTCGAGCCTTCCCTCGGTTTCGGCAACAGAGGTCAAAAATGAATTTGCCAGCGTCTGGGATCGCATGGTGAGTGAAGGCGCCGTCACGGTCACCCGGCATGAAAAGCCGAAGGCAGTTCTCCTCTCGATCGAGCGCTTCGAGGAACTGATCAAATCCAGTCAGCCTGCCTTGGATCAGCTGACCGCCGAATTCGACACCCTGCTCTCGAAGATGCAGTCTCCAAAGTCGCGCAAGGCCATGGCAGCAGCCTTCAAGGCAACTCCGGCGAATCTCGGTAAATCCGCCGTTGCGGCAGCCAAATCGCCGAAGCGCCGGTAGGCGGCAATGGCGATCTACGTCCTCGCAGGAGTCAACGGAGCGGGAAAGAGCAGCATCGGTGGTGCGACGTTTCGCACGCAGAATGCCGACTACTACAACCCCGACGAGGCCGCGCGAAAGATCCTCTCGATTCATCGACATCTCGATCAAAAAACAGCGAACGCTCATGCATGGGAGATCGGTCGCGGGCTCCTTGAAAAAGCGATCGCTGAGAACCTCGACTTCGCGTTCGAGACGACGCTGGGCGGAACAACGATCACTTCCATGTTGGGATCAGCGGCTGCATTCGGCATCGACGTCTTCGTTTGGTATGTGGGACTGGCGACGGCGGAGTTGCATCTCGAACGCGTTCGTTCCAGAGCCAAAGCCGGTGGCCACGACATTCCCGAAGCCGATGTTCGGCGACGCTGGAACACCACTCGCGAGAACCTGATCCGCCTTCTCCCGCATCTGGCGGGACTTCGGATGTTTGATAACTCTATCGAGGCGGATCCGCGCAAAGGCATCGCTCCCGCTCCCGCTTTGATTCTGGAGATGGAGGAGGGGCGGATCGTTGGACCGAAGTCCCTCGCGGCGACGCCTGTCTGGGCCAAACCGATCGTGGCCGCTGCGATCAAACTTCAGCCAGTGAAACGACGATCGCGTTAATCCGACCTACAGATCGATGACTTTGGTCAGAATGTAAACGAGCGCTCCCCCCACCCCGCATCCCAGGAAAAATACCGCAAGCCTCGAAACCCGTCGCGGACGCCGCGTTGTGGTCGCTTCAAGATAGCTGATTCTTCTCATCCGCCAAAGGGGCAGGATCGAAGCGCCGGCTGGCGTGGACGTCAAGCAAACCCGCCACCCTGTGAACGGCGCTTCAACTCGACGCGCTCCAACCACAGCTCACCGCGAGGGAGTTCCAAGATTTTCGCTCAACCATATTCCTTGTTGAGGCTTCAACACTTCGGACGAGCGGTGGCGGCACTGACTGAGACTAGATCGCGGAATCCGAGCGCGTCGAAAAATGCTCGTTCCATCCGAGGACCGCAGGTTTACCGAAACATCAAAGCGTGCCGGAACTCCTCGCCAGATTCACCAAGCTCTCCGCAATGGCCGCGTCGGATTCCGCCACGAGGGCTGCGGCCTGCGCCAGTGCAGCACGGGCTGCGGCTGTTTCCTGAACGGGCACGAGTCCGCGTTTCAGTCCGGCAAGAGAAGCCTCATAAGCGGACCGGCTGGCGGCCTCGAGCGCACCCGCTGCTTCCCGGCTCGCCACTGCATTCTTGGCCCTCACGTAAGCCTTCCATACATCCGCAATGACCCGCTCGCGGAGAAGCTGCATCTCCTCTTTCGCGGCGGCGGTGGCGGCTTCGGCCACCCGGACCTTGTTCTGATCAGCGAACCCGGTGAACACCGGCCACTGCACCGTGAGAAATGCTCCGTAGTTCTGGAAGTTCTGCTGAACCTGGTCGAAGGCGGAGCGGTTGTTGGTTCCCGGGGAGAACTGGTTGTAGAGCGCGATGGCATCCAACGCCAGGGTGGGAAGCCGTTCGGTGCGAGCAGCGCGCAGGCGGGCTTCCGCGGCCTGCACCACCGCGACCTGTGCCAGCAAATCCGCACGATCCCGTAGTGCAGACCGGATGTGTTCATCCAGCGGTTTGTGAAGGTTCGTCGTTAGTCTTGTGAAATCCGCCGGAGCAATCTGAAGCGGGGAACCCGGCGGAAGTCCGACCACGGTTGCGAGATCCACGCGGGCGATCTCAACGGACGACGATGCCGTCACCAGGCCAAACTCCGCCTGCGCCGCGGCTTCCCGGGCCAGCAGGAGTTCTGGTTCGGTGAGGAATCCTTGATCATACCGGGCCTGCGCCGCCGAGAGCACTTCCCTGGCGGACCGGGCGGAGACCGCCGCCGCCTGCTGCTGCCGGAGCACGGCCTGATAGGCGAAATAAAGTTCCGTCACGGAAAAGGTCAGCTTCTGATGCGCGTCATTGAAGCGCAGGTTGGCGGCAAGTTGATCGCTCACCGCCGCGCGATTGCGGTGATCTCTGCCCCCAAAATCAAACAGGAGCCACCGCAAGCCGGCTCCGCTCAGCAAGTTCGTGTAGGCATTGCCCATCCCCGCCTCGAGCACCATGCCCGTGCCCGTCGCTTGATTCACCAGCGATTCAGCAGCACCCGGAACCAGATTGGCCGATGCAAGCGCGCCGCCAATGTTGTCCCGTCCCGAGGTTTGAAAATCCATATAGCCGCCGCCATAGGACGCCAGCACCACCAGCATGGGATAGTAGTCGGCTGCGGCGATCCCCGCAGCCGCCGCAGCCGCACGGGCCTGCTGCCAGGCAATTCGAGTCGTGAGATTATTGCTCTGCGCCAGGGCGATCAGACGGGGAAGTGTCAGGACCTCTCCGGCCTGCGGGAGCTCCGTGACAGCATCGGCACCCAGTTTGTTTCCCATTTCCGCCAGCGGCCGGGCACGGGGATCGTCATAGGGTCGTGCCGCGGAGGGAGGACTCTGCCGGTAGGGAGCTGCCGCACTGCAACCGGCAAGAACCACTACGACGAATAACAGCGCGGGGCGATGAAGCATCCGGGATACTCAAGGAAACTCCCGTCGCGCGTTGCCAGAAAAAAGCGTGAAGAGCGACAGGGCCGGGATTACCTCCTGTAACATGCGTGCGCGCCTCAGCCTTGTATTCTGCCTGCTCAGCGGATGCTCGCCCACTCTGGAAATTGGAGGAGCGTATTTTCCCGACTGGTTGGTAAGCGCCATCGCCGGGCTCTTTGCGGTCGCCGGGCTTCGCGCCGCGCTCCTGTGGCTGGGGCTGGATGAGGCACTGGAACCGCGGGTTTTCGCCTACCCCGCCTGGGCCGTTTCCCTGACCCTGTTGATTTACCTCCTGCTGTTTTCCTGATCCCAATGAAACCGGCCCCCAAGACGAAAGAACAATACGCTCCGACTGGCCTGGAATCCGCCATGGACCTCGACCGGCCCTCGCCGCGCAAGCGCCTTCTCGGGCGCGTGATTGGCTGGGGTGGAATCGCACTGGCCATTGTCATGCTTGTTTTGGTCACTACGAAATCCCGGCGCGATCCGATTTCCAATGTGGCCACTCTGCAGGCCCCGCTGGTGGGCATCGCTTCACGGGTCGGCGGTCCGATCAAGGAATTGAAAGTGACTGACAATGCGACGGTGTCCGCCGGTCAGGAACTCTTCCTGATCGACCCCGAACCCTACGAGCTGGCGGTGGAAGCGGCCCGTGCAAATGTTCAGGCGCTGGAGGGGGACATCGCGAATGCACGGCATCAAATCGAGGCCCAAAAAAGCCAGGTGACCGCCAGCGAAGCGACCCTGCAGCAGGCCCGGACGCGACTGGCCGAGGCCACCGAGACGTATGAACGTTTGGCCCCGCTGCTGGAGAAACGGTATGCAACCCCGGAACAGGTCGACACCGCCCGTCGGGCGATGGAGAGCGCTGCGTCGGGCGTTATCGCCGCCGAGGCCGAAGTCGCGGCAGCCCGCTCGGCAGTCATCGAGATCGCACCGCTGGAAGCCCGCCTCACCGAGGCGCGCGCTCTGCTGGCGGAAGCCGAACTTGCCCTCCGCGATTGCACCGTCCGCGCGCCTTTCGACGGCATCGTGGTGGGAATGAACCTGGCCCGCGGATATTTCGTCAACCCCGGTGTCAAAGTCCTCATGATGGTCGACACCTCACAATGGCATGTGAACGCGGATTTTCCGGAGGGGGTCCTGCGAACCATCAAGCCCGGGCAGCCCGCTTCGGTCGAATTGATGACCGTCCCAGGTCGCCAGCTGTCCGGCGTGGTCGAAAGCATCGGTTACGCGGTGACTGATCTTCCGGAACTGCCCATTGCCCAGATTCCCTTCATCCGTCGGGAACTCGACTGGGTTCGCCTGACCCAACGATTTCCCGTTCGAGTTCGACTGAAGACCGACGGCGTATCTCCTGATGCTCTGCGGGTTGGCACCACCGCCACGGTGATTATTCACACTGCAAAAGACGAGTGAACCTGCCCATGTTGTGCCGGCAGATCTGGCAGGATCTGCAGCCCACTCCCGGACGCGCCCGAGATGCGTGGAAGGTGACCACGGCGGCGCTCTGCGTCTGCCTTTTCATGCTCTCGACTTCCATGCCGTTCGTCGACCTCGGCACGTATCTCGTATTCCTCCTCGCCCAGCGAGACTCGCTCCGCGTCCGCATGATGCTCTGGGGCAGCATCGCCGTCGCCGGCCTCGCCACGATTTTGGTGGTGGGGGTCATGAAGGTGGCCTGGGACATCGCCTGGCTGCGGTTGCTTCTTTGGACGCTGGTGTTCTTCGGCGGATTTTTCTTCATGCGGGTGGTCATCGAACCCGACCTTTTCCTCGGCGCTCTCGTGATTGTCGCGCTCTGCACCTTCATCGCCGACCAGGTTCCCCTGCCCAATCTCCTCCTCGACCAGGTCGGCTGGCTGTGGGCACTCCTGCCGGTGGTGGCCGGCACCGTCCTGCTCACCGACTGGCTGTTCGGGCGTTCCCCTCCGCAGCGCACCCTCCAAAAGCAGGTTTGGGGTCTGCTTGGCCGGGTGGAAAAAGCCATGCGCGAGCGGGCCGCCGGACGCACGCCGGTGCCGCTCGATTCCGAAGAAATTCATGACGCCATCGAACGCGCCTCACTGCTCGGAAAAGCGGGCATGCTTTCCAAAAACCAGGCCGGCCGATGCGTGGAAATCCTGAGGGGATTGCAGCACCTGGAAACCCGTGCCGAACAACTCGGCCCCACTGGCTGCCCTCCCGCTCAATGGGACGCCATAGCTGACACCCTGAGTGCTCTTTGCGCCTTTTTGCAAAGAGGCCCATCGGCTGGACAGGCCATCCCCTGGCCGCAGGCATCCGGGGATCCCGAACTGGGCGCGATCCTGAAAAATCTCCGCGAGGCAATGGACCGCATGTTAAGCGGAAGTGCCCCCGGACCGGATGGCGAACTGGATCCGATGCCGCTTCTTCTCCCTGACTGGACGACCAACCCCGCCTACCTGTCCTTCGCCTTCCGGGCCACCGCCGCCACGATGGGAACATACCTCTTCATGTCGCTCACCCATTGGAACGGCATTCACACCTGCATGATCACCTGCGTGGTCACCGCCCTCACTTCTTTGGACGGCCAAATCCGCAAACAGAACCTGCGCATGGGCGGGGCGGTGATCGGCGCGATCATCGGAGTCGGCGCCTTGTTGTTTGTTCTGCCCCGGTATGACTCCCTGCTGGGACTGGTCACCGTTCTCACCATCACCAGTTTCGCGGCAGCGTGGGTCGCCGTCGGGCCCCTGCGGATCTACTACGCAGGATATCAAATGGCCCTCGCGGTCTATTATGTCTTGCTGGCGGACCATCATCTAAGCACCGAGCTCGACCCGATCCGGGACCGGCTGATCGGAATCTTCGTCGGCATCGTCGCGATGCGCGCCGCTTTCGTCTGGCTGGCTCCATCGTCAACTGCAGAGAAAGGCCGTTGTCTCCTGATGACCAACCGGCAGTGAACAGTGCCAGCATTGTCCGCGCCCGAAGATCCCATATTTGCAACGAGATCCGGATAGCGCTCGGTGAAACCCTTTCCTCGGCGCAGTGTTTGTGGGCTTGGATGCGATATCCGTCGAACTTGATCTCGTAAATCCAGTCATCGCCTTCAGGCAGCCGAGCAACCGCCGCGGCATCCATACGCGGAACGAATGGCTTCGCTGACGGCGTCCTCATCTGCCGAAAGTCGAATACTCATGTGCGATCGGTTGCGGTTAGTCCCCCTTGCCCATGGTGATTCCGAGCGTGAGGCTGGAGTTTTTCCGATTGCCGACGGACATGCTGCCGTCCATCGAGACGGTATGCTCTGTGGGCTGAAGAGCCGGAGACATCTTATCTCCGGCGATGGTTGCCGCTTGGATGATCGCGCCGTTTAGAGAAGCGATCGAGAGGTAAAAGGCTGCTGAGCAAAGGATCGCCGTAATACAAATTGCGAGAATATTGGCGTTGAGCTTCATGGCTGGGATCAAGGAATGAAGACCGCGCGGACGCAGCCATCTTCCTTGTGTTTGAACATTTCGTAACCGCGAACGGCCTCCTCGAGCGGGAAGTGATGAGTCGCGAGATACGAGGGGTCGAGTTCGCCGCTGGCCGCATATTCCAGCAAACGAGGAAGGTATTTTTGTCCGTGTTGCTGAGCGGTGCGGATGGTCACCCCCTTGTTCATGAGGACACCGAGGGGAAACTCGGAGATCACCCCATAGACGCCCAGAACCGAGAGAGTGCCGCCCTTTCGGCAAGCTACAGCCGCTTGGCGCAAAGCCTGCCCGCGATCCGTCGCGATGCGTAGCAGTTGCTTCGTTCGGTCGAGGGCGTAGTCGAGTCCGCGTCCGTGTGCCTCCATGCCTACGGCATCGATGCAGGCATCCGGACCGCGGCCCCCGTGAGGTCGCGAAGGATGTCGAGCACGCCATCCCTCGTGTAATCGATTGGAATCGCTCCGGCTTTATCACGCGCGAGAGCGAGACGCTCCGGCAGACGGTCGATTGCGATGATCTGCTCGGCGCCGAGAAGACGGGCGCTGTGCATCGCCATCAGTCCGACCCCACCCGCTCCCCAAACGGCGACGGTGTCTCCGGGATGAATGTTGCAAAAGTCAGCGCCCATGAACCCGGTCGGGCCCGCATCGGAGAGAAACAGCACCTGATCGTCTTTCAGTCCCTCGGGCACGTGAAAGCATCCCACGTCCGCATGGGGCACCCGGATGTATTGCGCATGCGATCCGGCGTATCCGCCGAATCTCGCCACTGCGCATAGAGTTCTTCAGGACTGCCTCCAACGGTGATGCTGCTCCGCATGGCCAGCGGATCGCAGGCGCCTTTCCCGAGCGTTAAAGCGCAATAGAGGTCCGCGGCAGTGGCTCCGGCGACGGCAGCCGTTGCCGCTACGGTTCCCGTTTGCCGACCTCCTGAGGCCATCAATACTCCCAGGCATGCCAGGTCCAACACATCTCCGCCCACGCGGAACCAGATCGGTCCAGCTCCCGGACGACTTCGCGCAAGGATGACGAGACCGGCCGCTACCTCCCGCGATCCAAACGCGCAGATCCAGCCGGTGCGCCGCGTTCCAAGCATTCTTCCAATAGGGCTCGCCGCGAAAAGCTCCGCCGCACCAAGCGCGAGGCTGAACCAGCCAAGCCCGCGCGCCAATTTGTATGGTTCGATCATCATGCTCCGTTTCGCTTTTGCGATGGAAGCTTCGGGTCGGGCTCTTCCACGGCTCGTCCCTAGGGCTTGCGGACCTTCTCCAGATTGCCGAGCTGACGGCGGTTTCCCCGATGCGTTTCTCGTGGGAAACACGCACCGACGCTGAGGCGGTGACCGGCGATCTCGTGGCATGAAAATGATCCCTCGCAGCGTTCACGGCCTCCTCGACTATATCGTGGGCGCTCTTCTCATTGCCGCCCCCTGGATGTTCGGCTTTGCCGACGATGGCCCTGCAACACTCGTTCCAGTGGTCCTCGGAGCAAGCGCTCTCTTTTACAGTCTTCTTACGACCTATGAATGGGGCGTCCTTCGCGTGATCCCATTCAAGGTTCACCTGACATTGGATGTGCTATCCGGTGCGTTCCTGGCGGCCTCGCCGTGGCTGTTCGGATTCGCCGACCGAGTCTATCTGCCGCATCTGATCGTTGGATTGTTTGAGATCGGGGCCGGCTTGATGACCCGGAATACTCCAGCGTTCGTCGGGCACCGTCACGAAGTTCGCCATGCCTGATGTTGGTCTTACTTCGGCCACCGCGCCACTGCCTCCCGACGCGAGACTCGTCATCAAGTATTCCATCGAGGTCGAGGGACTCACCGTCTACCAGGAAAGCTATGATGTGGAGAAACTCGCCGCCGAACTCGAAGCGGATCGAGAACGGTTCCAGGAACTCTGGATGCGTCGGGTGGAGTGCGTCGTTGAGTCACGCCATCGTCCCGAATTTTCGGCGTCTGTGACCCGGTGCCTGGCGCGAGGACCGCAGGCCAGCGGCTAGCTTATGCAAGCGCACGTTCATATCTGCGGGCATCCAGTGCATCCGATGCTCATCGCATTCCCTCTCGGTCTTTTACCTGCCTCGATCGCTGCGGATCTCGCTCGAATTCTGACCGGCGGAGACATCTGGGGAATCTTCGCCTTCTGGCTCATTGTCGCCGGGATTGCTTCCGGCCTCGTGGCTGGCACGGTCGGCTTCGTCGACTGGATCCATCTGCCCGAAGGCACGAAGGCTCGGCGCGTGGGCGCCGCACATGCACTGGCGAACCTCTGCATGCTCATTCTCTTCGCGGTGAGCGCTGGATTACGTCTCGGAGATCCTGGAGATCCATCGGCCGTTGCGGTGGTTCTTTCGCTCGTGGGACTGTTACTCGGTTTCGTTGGAGGTTGGCTCGGCGGCGAGCTTGTCTTCCGGCTCCACGCCGGCGTTCACGAGTCCGATCCCCAGCGGATTGGGACGGACCTGTCACATTGACTCCGCTTTCCGGGCCTCGGCTGCGGCTCGAATGACTCCCCGGCCAGCGGCGCCCCTACGGAACGCCCAGACAAATCCCCGGCGGCTTGAGGAGTTCCGCTGACCGATTTCCTTTCATGAAATCCCCCTTTCCAAAAACCCTCATCACGGGCGCTTCCAGCGGCATCGGTTACCACTTGGCTCAGGAATTCGCCGCACATGGACACTCACTGGTTCTCGTGGCGCCTGATGAGGAAGAGCTGCAGTCCATCGCTGACGAGATCAGCAATGAGCACGGCGTGCCCATTGATGTGATCGCCGTCGACCTTCGAGATCCCGGCAGCATCGAGCGAATCGAGGAGACGGCTGATCAATCAATCGAAATACTCGTCAACAATGCCGGACACGGCAAAAGAGGAAACGCATGGGAGATTTCCCTCGAGGACGACATCTCGATGGTGAAGCTGAACATCGTCGCGGTGCTCCGACTCACCAACCTTTTCCTCCCCACCATGGTCGCCCGTGGCGCCGGTCGCATCTTGAACACCGCCTCCGTCGCCGGCTTCGAGCCGGGACCCGGTTACGCCGTCTACAGCGCCACAAAGGCGTTCGTCCTGCACTACAGCGAATCCCTCGCCACCGAGCTCAAGGACACGGGCGTCACGGTGACTGCCCTTTGCCCGGGACCGACGGATACCGACTTCTTCCTGAAAGCGGACATGCTCGAAACTCGCTCCTTTCAGCAGGCAAATCTCATGGCTCCACAAGACGTGGCGAAGGCCGGCTATGCTGCGGCGATGCGGGGGGACCGCGTCATTGTCCCCGGAGCTGCGAACAAGGCGATGGTGTTTATGCGGCGCCTGATCCCGGAGTCTCTCCAGGCGAAACTCAATGAAGTGCTCACCTCCGACGCGCCTCCGGAAAAACAAACCCGGGAGCGGGGAGACAAAGAGGCAAGGGCATGACGTCGACTGGACTCAACGCGGCCCGTCGCGTGATCGAATCCCTTGAATGAGGAGGTGACCACCCACAACCAACGCAATGCCCGAGACCAAGAAGAGCATGTCGAACAGGAACTCGTGCGGATGGCCAGGCAACACATGATGAATGCCCAGGAGCTGGTGATTGATGAGGCCTTCGACCAGATTGAAAATCCCCCAGCCCATGACCATCGCCCCGATTAGGGCGTCCCAATGCCAGTTCACGGGTTGGCGACGTGCAGCACCAAACAGCATCAGGATTCCAGAGGTCGTGATCACCAGCATTGCGAGATGGAACCAGCCGTCCTGAACCGTTTGCCATTGCAGCTCGCTGACTGAGCGCGGCTGACACGTATCCGTGAGGCAGACTACGTGGTGCCACCCGAGAATCTGATGCAGCACGATCCCGTCGAGAAATCCTCCCAAGCCAATTCCCAAGACGGTGCCCGCGCGGACAAGAGGGGCCATTCTGATGTTCAAGACCGCCGCCGGAATACGGGACGGGATGCGGATTTACTCTACCTCACCGCACGCGGGCGCTCACGTGTCGGTGCGATCCGAACCAAGCTGCTTCACGGTCTTGTTGTAGAGGCCCAGGATGAGAAACGTCGGCGCCCACTGGCCGACAAAGAGGGCTCCATGATCCTTTCCGACGCACTTCAACGTGAGGGACGCGGCAATCGATCCGATCGCCAGCCAAAGAAAGGTGTCTGATGGGAGCTTTGCCGTCTGTTCCTCGATTGCACGCGCAGTCGATCCTTCGGAGTGTTTTGAGGGATTGGTCATGTCCCAAAATCGCCGGCGCAGTTTAACGCCGCCGTAATCGATCGCCCCGATCTTCGTATAGGGACACCTCTTCCGAGGTGGGTTTCGAAAAAAAATGTGGGTCGCCGCGACGAGTGCCACGACGACCCACTGTTCCCCCCAGAACGTCGCCACACTCGCATGCTTTCGAAATCTCGCAAACGAAAACTTCATGAGTCCGGCCACTGCCCGACCTTCTACCCAGGAGCGAAATGGAACGTCGGGAGATCCGAGCCCTCGATCCTGCCGCGGAATCGCAATCGATCCCAAATCGGTAGCCAGGTCAAACTCGCGCCGATTAAGCAACTTCTCCACCTTTTCAACGGGAACCCGTATTGAGAATCCCGGGTCAGCTTCGAAATCAACTCGCCGGCGATTCGGATGATCTCGAATTCCTCGGTGCGTTCCGCCCAATGCAGGCGCGTCTCGGTGCCGGCGGAGTCTGTAGCGCGGAATCGGGGACTATGGTTGTCTCCTTACGCGTGCATATTCCACACCATGGATCCCACACGCGAACTCGAACGCCACGTCCGTGAACTCACGAACCTCGGCGAGCGGAACACTCTCACGCCGCTTGCGCTGCAAGCAGCGGCCGATTACATCCGGGCAGAGTTCACGGCCCTGGGACTTTCTGTGCGGGAGCAGACTTTCCATGCTGCGGGAGTCCCGTGCCGGAACCTGGACGCCACAACCAAGGGGTTCGATCCCGACGCTCCGCATCTACTCCTCGGAGCGCATTACGACTCCGCGCCTGGAACTCCCGGTGCGGACGACAATGCCTCGGCGGTCGCGGTGATGTTGGCGCTCGCCCGAAGGTTTTCAAATCACAAAGGCCTCGCTCGCCTGCGCTTTGTCGCCTTCACCAATGAGGAACCTCCGCACTTCCTGACGTCGACGATGGGAAGCCGGGTTTTCGCGCACGATTGTGCAGCCCGGAAGGAAGCGATCTCCGCGATGATCTGTCTCGAGAGCCTCGGCGTTTTCTTCGATGAACCTGGGACACAGTCCCTACCGGTCGATGTGTCTCGATTGAACCTTCCGGCAAGTTTCGATCCGACTGTCGGCAATTTCCTCGCGGTCGTCGGCAATGGACCATCCATGCCGTGGGCTCGTCGATTCGCGGAACGCTTTGACGGGTGCGTCCCGGCCATCGCCCTGGAACTTCCTGAAATGGAACTCTCGGACCACCTGAGTTTTTGGGAATGCGGTTTTCCCGCGATCATGATCACCGACACCGCACTCTTTCGAAACGCGCACTACCACCTCCCCAGCGATACTCCGGAAAAGCTCGACTACGATCGGATGCGTGAGGCTGCCCGGTGCATCGGCGATGCGATCGAGCGTTGGTTGAACGGGTAGTCGTGGAGATACCGCAGGCGATTCGATCTTATCCGCTCAAGCATCGGTTCGCGCCGGCCGATTCCATTCTCATCAAGCGCCCCAAGCATACGCCATTACCTCGGATCCGCCCGCATCATCGCATGGATTGAAGATCTGAAGACATGCAGAGATGCTGGTGAACCGGGAGAGACAAAGCCTGTCCCAGTGAGGTCCTAGCGGTCGTTCCCGGTGTCATAGGATTCCCAGATTCGCACCCATCGCCCTCACCGTCTTGGCAATCCGCCCTCGGAGCGCGGTTGGCCCAAGCACGCGCACATGCTCCCCCCAGCTCAGTATCCATGGAATGATCTCCTCGAGCGAGGAAAGCTTTACCGAAAACTCCACTCCTCCATCAGACAGCTCCTGGAGCTTTTGAGCAGGGTGCCACGTTCGTTCGCGGATGAACTGCGCGCCCCATTTCGTGAATCGCAGACGCACATGGTGCGTATCCCTGCCCACAAAGATCCCCATGCTTCCACTCAGATACTGGTCGATGGAGAAACTCCGATCTCGAGTAAACTCCACGTCGGATACGACGGCACTCTTCATCCGACACAACGCAAAGTTTCGCCATCCGTCTTTGTCGCGGTCGCGGGCGATGCAATACCACTGCCCTTGCACACAGGCGAGGTGGTAGGGCTCCACCGTGCGGCGCACGAACCGGGAGGCGCCGAGTTTCTTGTATTCGAAAGACACCAGCTTCGAATTGCGCACCGCCGTTCCAATGGCTTCGAAAACCGAAAGCTCCCCGGTGCTCGCCTGGTAGGTCCGGAACGAGACTCCATTGCCCAAATCGGACCACTGGACGCTGATCCGACCGTTCAAGCTACTTACCAGCTTCGCATACGCGCTGCGCAGAGGCTCTTCAAACGGCGTGCCGCGTTGCGCCGCCAACGCCTTCTGTGCGATGAATACCGAAACAATCTCCGACTCCGTCAGTTCCAGCATGGGAAACGAAGCAACCGATTCGGTGAACTCGTATCCACGTCGCTCCGGGTTGTAGGCGATGGGAAGATTCAACCGGTCCCGCATGAAATCGATATCCCGCTGGATCGTCTTGGTCGTGACCTCGATGGCCGTCGCGAGCTGCTCCCGATTGGGATAAGAGCCGGAACGAATCTCGTTAAAAATTTGCTGCATCCTGTCGAGCGGCGGCCGCGTGGACAGAGTGCTCCGTTTGCCGGGGGGACGTCGCATATTCTTAGCCGCCTATCAAGACAATCCGACGATTGCAAGCAGGGACAACGGATGTCTCACAGCATGGATCACCATTTGCGACATGAACACATCGCTTACGGAAATCGCCTTCATCCTCGACCGATCGGGCTCCATGCAGCCACTCGCTGAACAAGCCGTAACGGGCTTCAATAGCTTCCTGGCCGAGCAACAGCAGGCGAAAGGCAAGGCGCGAATCACCCTGGTTCTTTGATCACGAGTATGTGGTTCCGGCAAGTAGCGTCCCGGTCGAGGAGGTGTTGCCTCTCGATATGACCACCTACGTTCCACGTGGTTGCACGGCGCTGCTCGATGCCATCGGCCGCACCATCGATGACCTCGGGGCACGGCTTGCAGCACTGCCGGAATCGGACCGCCCCGCCACGGTGATCGTTGCAATTCTCACAGACGGAGAAGAGAACTCCTCCCGGCAGTTCACATGGCACGACGTCAGTGATCGCATCCGTCATCAAACCGATGTTTACAAATGGAACTTCCTCTTTTTGGGGGCCAATCAGGATGCGATTGCCACCGCCGCAAACCTTCATATCGATCGGAAGAATGCCTCGACCTTCGCGGCGGACGGCGTGGGGCTCCGCGCGAGCACTGCCGCACTCGCGAAGAAGATGGCTGCCTATCGATCCATGTCACTCGGATGCGCCTCTCCGCTTGAACAGGCGACCATCGACGAACCGCTTTCTGACGCAGTCGCTGACGAAGATCGAAAACGCCGCGGGAAGTAGGATGCTTTCCAACAGCCGATCAGTCGACGTTCAGCGCCTTCGTCGTCATTTCAATCCCTCGCTGCACATGTCATCGAGGAACTCCGAGGCCGGCTCCACGGCTGTGACCAGGAGATGATCGCGGGCGCGGGTGCAGGCGACATACAGCAGATGCCTCTCCGTGACGTAAACCTCATTGAGATCAGATTCGTCGCTGACTGCCTCGATCCGCTCCTGCCACGGGAGAACTTCGTCGTCGCACCCCATGACCGCGACCGCTCGAACCTCGAGCCCTTTTGCGAGGTGCATGGTCGAGACGGAAGCCGCCGCACCGGCATTTAGCGCACGCTCCTCCAGGATCTTGAACGGGACGCCGCTCTTCTCCACAGCCTCCCGCGCCCGCCCCAGTTCATTTTCCGATCGCACGAAAATTCCGAACTCCTCCGGAGAGACGCCTTTATCCCTGAGCTTGCGGATCCAGGTGGCGACGAACTCGATTTCTCCCGGGTGATCGGGAAAAGTGCGTATCTCCGGAATCGGCCCGTTGAATACGGAGATCGTGTCGCTGCGGGACTCGGTATTCCCATCGACATCGGCGACCTCCGGCCCGAGCAACCTGTCTGCTTGAATGCGAATCTGGTGCGATGTCCGGTAGTTCACTCGCAGGTTGCGGGAACGTCCGCGGATATCCACCCCGAGCGACTTCCAGGAAAACGCCTGCTGAAAAATCCGCTGCCCCAAATCCCCCGCAAAGAACAAGGCATCCGGTCTCTCTGCTCCCAGCGCCGCGAAGAAACGCAAGTGGGGCACCCCGAGATCCTGCGCCTCGTCGACAACCGCAAAGTCAAAGGGCGGTCGTTTGGATTCTTCCACCGTCTTTGCGAGATCGGTGAAGATTGCGGCTTCCGTTTTCACCCGCCGGGCAACGAGCTCCGATCGCACGCGCGAGAAGATTCCCCACAGCACCTCACGCTGACGCTCCGGAAGTCGCGTCTTCCGCCCCAGCCGGGGGACATCCCGATACTCCTCCCATGTCTGGAGCTGCCACGCGTCCACAATCTGATCCCACTCGCTTGCGAGAAAATGCAGCGAATAGCGATGGGGAGTTTCCGTGGCATCCGCCGCGGCCCGAAGAAGCTCGAGAATCAAGCTGCCGTCCGCCGTGGCAACCGGCCCGATCTGGGCTCGGTGCAAACGGGTTCCCAGAGTCGACAGGGAGTGAACCTCGATCTGCTCGGCCAGTTGGGGCTGGCTCCTGAGCAGACGGTTCAGCTTTGTTCGAAGCGCGTTGGCAAGCGCGTCGGAGAACGTGGTGAGGAGGACCCGGCTGTCAGGGTTTGTCCGGGCGAGATAGGCAGCTCGATGCAACGCGACGATCGTCTTTCCAGTGCCCGCCGTGCCGGATACGCGTGCCGGCCCGGAATAACTGCGCTCCACCCACTCTCGCTGCGAGGGATGAAGGAAGATCGTCCACTTCTCCCAAGGGAATTCGAGTGCCTGCTCGAGTTCCTCGACATTCGCGAGGACACGGAATCGCCGTTTTGCGTCCGGATGCTCGAACGGATCCGAAACCGGGCCGTGCTCCGTCAACTGCGGTTTTCCTCCCGTGGCAATCTCCAACAAGGCTTCCGCGGCTTCCGCAGGAAGATGTTCCGCGATCGTCAGATAAGTGTCCTCCGTGGCGGACCGAACGTCGGGAATCCATTCCTGCGGCACCCCATATCCGAGCAACTCCTCTTCGGAGATTCCTTCAAACAGCAGTTGGGGGCCCGGCTTCTCCTGCGCCACCGCCGGGGAATAAACCGGCACGACAACTTCCCGAACCGTCTCGCGAATCTCGACCAGCTGCGCCGCGCCGGTCTTCGGATGGGTTTCCAGACGACGACGCTCCGCCCATGCATAGGCATCGTCGTGGTGATCGACGTAGCAGAGCATCAAGCTTCCGGCAGTCTTGTGGACAATGATCCGGATGTCCTGATTCACGCGAACGGACCAGAAGTTCTTATCCTTCGCCCGGTCGATCCTGTGAAAGCTCATCCCGGGATTCGCGAGATTCATCTGAAGATCAAATGCCGTGGTTTTCACGGCCCTTTGCTCATCACCGGTGAGCCGTGCCAGACTGTCCGTAAAGCTATCCGCGATCAGGAAGTTCATGAGGGGAATTTAGGAGTCGAGTTCTTCGAGAAGCCGGGCGGAGAACGCCGGAAGGAATTTTCCTAAATCGATAAGATGGTCTTCCAGCGAACACTTCCTTTTCTCCGCAATGGCGCCGAGGTGTTGCATCACCTGCAGCGGCTCCAATTGAAACAAGGTCAGCAGATAATCCTGCGGATGCTTTACCGAGATTTTCCACGTCTCGAGGGCCGCGGCCGGGAAATGGCGGAGGTTGAACGTCAGAATCAACTCCGCCTTGCTGTGAATGGCACAGGCCAGGACGTGTGCATCATTCTGGTGGGTTCCGCAGTGTCCGATGATGTGTTCGAATCCCTCGACAAGCGCCTCGGGAAATGCGCTCCGCAATTCGAGGTGGAAACTATCGACGAGCTCATCCGGCCACCCCAGCTTGGAAACCTGCGTCCTGCGGGTTTCTTCCAGAATTTGTTCACTCCAGATCGGCAGATAAAGTCGCGGACGCTCCGCGAGCAGCAACAGGAGATTCGCCACGCCGTAGTTGGCGAGCACGCAAGCGTCGAGGACGACTTTGAAGTCCGCCCTCATTCACCTTCGGATCGGTCCGGGAAATAAAGCCCAGCGTCGATCACCTGATCCGTCAACCGATCCATCGCTTCCCTCCGGACCTGATCCCTCTTCTTTTCGTAAGCAAGAAGGTCCTTGAAGGTAACCCGTCGATGCGTGCCGACCTTGTGGTAGGCAATCTCCCCCTTCTCCAGAAGATTGACGAGATGCTGCCTGGAGACTCCCAGGTAGTTCGCCGCAGCCTGGGTCGTGAACGCCTCGTCTTCGGGAACCATGACGATGGCCTTCTTCTCCGCCATCAGCCGCACGATCCGCGCAAAATGTGCAAACAATGCTTCAGGAATCAGCGCGCGATTCCCATGCTCATCGACCAATGCCACATGCCCGCGACGCGTAATGAGCTTCAGCACTTCAGCAAGCTGATCTTCCGGAATCAGAGATGGATCGAGGCGGTTCGTGCGCGTGGTGAGCATGCTTCTACCGTTCCCAGAAACCAACCAACTATCAAGCGATATTCGCTATAAACGCAACAATCGCCACATTCGCTATAGCGCCAATACTTCCCGGAGCCGAGCCCATATCAGTTTCTCCCGGGCCGCCACAAACGCATCAAACACGCAGAGATACAGCTTCTTGCTTCCACGCATTTGGGTTGCTTCGCCACCTCCCCCTGTCCCTGGAGACATAAATGCCGCGCAGCCCGATATTGAGCGCTGTCAGCCGCTGCTGCCCATCGAGCACGAACACGACGTTGCTCGTGCCGGCTAGATTGGCAAGATCGTTATGAGTTCCCTCGTGCCGTGCCTCCTCCAGAAATTTATAGGACGCCCATTTCGTAGCCGCTGCTCCTCGTGGCTGCCAAAACAGCAATGAGCTGATGGGGTATCCGCGCATCACCGAGTCGAAGAGCCTCGTAATCTGATGCTCGGTCCAAACAAACTCCCGCTGAAGGGCCGGCAAAAAGAACGTGCGGTTCAGTTTGTGAATCGCCCCCCCGGATCGTGAGGGATTGGTATTTTGGCGCAGCCATCTTCCTCTACTCCACCCGGAACACCTTCATCACCTCGTCCCCGAGGTGGTTGATCACTTTGACGGCGATGCGGCCGGACTTGGGTTTGTCGAAGGGTCGGCTGGTGTCGCTGTGGAGGGAGGCCCAGGCTTCTTCGTGGATCTCGGCCTTGAGCGTGGTCTTGAGCGCCTTGTAGGGGTCGTTCTGGCCAAGGAAGTAGGCGTGGCGGACAAAGAAGCTCTCGCCGTTGTAGTCCGTATCGACGAACCAGCAGGCAATGCCATCCGCACTGTCGCTGCGCACCTCTCCACTCGTGGGATCGAACACATCAACGCCATTCACCTTGACCTGCAGCCGCCCTTCCGGCGCCGGCAGGATGTCGATGTCGGGCTCGCCGAAGATCACGAACAGATTCCCTTTCGAGGTCGTCTTGAGGTCGGCGGCCATGTGGAGGTCGGCGTTCATCCGCGCCTTGAGGATCGGAATGCGGCCCAGCTTCTGCAGCTCGCTCGCGTGGGCCTCGTAATTGAAGGCGCAGGCAATGACGACATCGAACCCCGCGTCGCCCGCCTCCCGCGCCGCCTCGACGAGGTCGGGACGGGAAACGGTCCCAAATTCGGGGCCAATGAAGATGCCGGCCCGCCTCTCCACGTCGCCTTCCAGATACCGGCCTTCCGCGCAGATGTAGTTGCCGGGCCAGCCCGTCAGGGCCGTAAAGGTGATGCGGTCCTCCTTGTGCGCCTGCTGCACGCCGGCGGCCTTGAGGTTTTCCAGGATGATCTGCTCGAAGCTCTGCCCGTAGGCTCCGGCGTCCTCGGCGACCTTGAGCGGGTCGATCAACTCGTCGTTCTCATCCACACCCAGCACCCGGTGCGGGCTGAGGCTTTCCACGGTGAACGGACCCGCCACGCGGACCTTCTTTTTGTCCTCGTAGGGCTTGTCGTAGAGGTATTCAAACTCCGCCTTCGCCGCGATCGAGGCATCGATTTCCTTCTGCCGGGCAATCCGCAGCTTCCAGAATTCTTCCAGCAACGGCTGCGCTTCCCTCGGCCAATCGGCGGGCAACTCGCGCGGCACCTCCCATTCCTGAATCTCTTCCGGCACCGGCGCGGTGTAACGTTGCTTTTTGCGATAGGTTTCCAGCCAGCCGGCAGGCAATTTCCCGGTCAATCGCTGGCGTAAGGGCGCGAGATCGTTTTCGAACTTCTCCCAGATCACATCGATCTCGACGTTGTTGGCGATCGACTTGAGGGTGATGTGTGGCACGCGCTCATAGATGAATCCGTGGCGGATATTGCCATGGACGGGCTGGCTGCTCGGCGCGGTGCGGGTGACTTCGGCTTCCTTAAGCTGGCCCTCGCGGGAATCGGCCAGCAGGTAATAGGGATAACGAGCACCCATGATACGGGCACGGGCCAGCGCAAGCGCCACGCGCGAGGTGTCAATCGTGATCCAGCGGCGGCCCCATTGCTCGGCGACGGTGGCGGTCGTGCCGGAACCGCAGGTGGGGTCGAGCACGAGATCGCCGGGATCGGTGGAAAGTAAAAGGCAGCGCTGTATCACCTTGGTGGGCGTTTCAACAACATACCGCTTCTTATCCCCGCTAAATCCAGCGATAGCAGTATCATCCCACTTGTTAGTAAACTCAGTTACCGGATAATCGTCCACAAACCGAATGTAGTTCGGAGTATTGCCATTTATCTGAATTCGACCGCAGTTAGCTAGGCGACGGATTCCGGGAACAGGATTGGTTTTCCAATGGTGACTCGGTCCACAGTCGAATTCCTGGCCCCGAAATGAGAACTTACGATTCTCCTCTGCACCAGAGTCTTGCGATCGGAGGTTTTGGGCCGAATAGACCTTCCAGCCATTTTTTACTGGAATAGCACCGATTTTTTCCTCCGGTGTAAGCCTACGTGTTGCGCCATCCCATGGTGACATCGCACTCGAGTAGCTGGCGAGTTCAGCCAAATCCTTTTCACGATACAATGGCCGAAATTTCAGCGTTTCTCTTTACTTGGCATACCACAAAACATAATCTCCTGAGCGAGGGAGGATGTCGGCTGCCTGCCCGGTCGTCGTTTGGAAATGTATTGAGGCAACGCAATTGTCTTCACCGAACACTTCATCCATCACCGCCCGGACGCGGTGGACATTCTCATCACCGATCTGCACGAAGATGGAGCCTGACTTTGTGAGGAGATCGCGCGCCACCGTAAGCCGGTCACGCAGATAGGTAAGGTAACTATGAATCCCATCACGCCACGTGTCGCGGAAGGCTTTCACCTGCTCGGGCTCGCGGGTGATGTGGTCGGGCTTGCCGTCCTTGACGTCGCGGCTGGTGGTGGACCACTGGAAGTTGCTGTTGAACTTGATGCCGTAGGGCGGGTCGAAATAGATGCACTGCACCTTGCCGCGTAGCCCCTCGCGCTCGGCGAGACTGGCCATCACCTGCAGGGAATCGCCGAGGATCATGCGGTTCGACCAGTTCTGGTCGTGCTGATAAAACTCGGTCTTGTCCACGCCCTTCGGGATGCCGTTGAAGTCGGCGAAAAGGTCGGCCGTGAGTTCCCCTGCCTCGTGCTGCGCCTCCTTCGACTTCCGCAGCAGATCGTCAATGAGCGCCTTGGGGTGAACCTTTTCCTGGATATAGAGCGGCGGCGCGTGGACGACGAGATCGCTCCAGTCCTGCTCATCCTTCCCACGCCAGACGAGCTGGGGATCGAGATCCGTATTCCGCGGATACTTCACCGTCTTCGGCAGCTTTTCCTCCCGCTCGAGCACCGAGCGATGCTCAGCCGTGGGGATATTCTTCCGCTTCGCGTCCTCGTGGGTCAGCGTTTCAACAGATTTCGGAGCAGATGATTTTTTTGGCGGCATGGAAATTTAGTCCTCCCAGTTGAACCCGTATTGGCGTGGCGGCTCGCTTTCGTCCGGTGGGCATAGCTCCCGGAATGGGAGGATCTCGCCGGGAAGCTGAACGTTATCCAGACTCGGCTTGAAGAACGAAAGCCCGTAAGCTACGGCAAAACGTCCAAAGTCCGTCTGAGCCGGTTTGGTTAAATCACGGGCCGAAGGCAGACTGAGGGACCGGGGTTCAAAAATTCCCGCACGGCTCATTCCATCGATAAAACCCCGCCCGTAGAAATCCATCGCCGCACCACCGCCAAAGAGATACAGCGTTGCGCGGTCCCATGTGCGTTGCCCCCTGGCAGTCCCGTGGTTCGGTTGGAACCGCAAAGCCTGCCGAAAAAGCGCGCAAAGCTCCTCTCGAAGATCCTCCATCAACTCGGAAGCACGACGCCGCTGCGCTACCATCTGATGCGGGTCGACCAAGTTCTGGGAACCCAGGGGAGACACTCTCGCCGAATAATAGCATAGATGGGTTTTGGTCTCATCCGTGTGTCGGCGAAACGCATTCAAGTCCACCGTCCCGGCGCCGACATCCATCGTAATGTAAAGACCATCCCGGGCATTGGGTGAGCGGAAAACCGTCTGCACGGCAGCAGCCACTTCCGGATAAATGAGGCAGCGCCACTTGTGGCGTTCGTGCAGCGTAGCCGGGTCCTCCGACAGGACTTTCTCGACTTGCGCAATCCACTCGGAAACCACGACCGAATGATGCGGATCCGAGGCGACGACGGATCGGAGCTCATAACTGGCAACCAGTGCGTCACGGAAAAACTTCTCGGTTACCCCACTGCCGAGGAGGCCGGTAGGAACCGCCAGCTGATACACGAAATGATCCTCGCTATTGCCCGAAGAATCAAAGTCCGACCATCGTGTGGAACTCCGGACAAAAGCCTCAACCTCGGTGATGACGACGGCGAAGTAATAGGCAAGCAGACTTTGAACAACACTCAGAGAATCCTTATCGGCACAGAGAGTCTGCATGATTTCCGGAATCCGGAGGGGATGCCCATCGTGGAGGCCATTGCCGTTGGACATATGGGCGGCCAGCATCTTGAGGTAAGGAATTCCCGGCTGCGCGGCTTCCGGCGCGGGAGGGAAAAGCCGGGTTCCATCCGAATAAACGATGCTTGGCAAAAGCCCATCGGAGAAATGGGAGAATGTTACCGCCAGGGCGCTCTGCCCGGGGGTGTTGTTGTCACGAAGAACGACCTTGGTGAAACTGGTTCCAAGATCAATGCCAGCAACGAGGAGGTATCTTGCCATATAGGGGGGGAACGGTTTTGGGCTAAGCGGGAACGACTTCGATCAAACCGCAGGAAACCTCCGATAGAGATTCCGTGATTTTTGCCGCGCGATCGCCGAGCTTCGCGAGCTGCTCGGCCTTTCGGGCTTCCAGGTTTATGAGCATTTGTTCGAACCCCCTGAGGCTTCGCGTTTGACCTCGCATCTGCGCAGTGGCGATCGCCTTCTGTTGGGAGGCGATCTTTCGATCAAAGTGGGCCAAGGCCTGCTGTTTGCGGATCCGGTGCTTCCTCGCTTGATCTTCACGGAAGATTCGTTGAGCGGATGCGATTTCCGCACCGAGTGCCTTCTTCAGGTCGTGCAGGATCCCGGAATAGTCAGGCGTGTTCCTAGGGAAAAGGCTTTCGCCACGATCCAGTGAGAGATTGATGAGCGACTCGGCCCTCACCCCTACAAAGGTCTCCCCTGAATCGACATTCCGCGCTGCGTAATGGAAGGCGTCCTTTCGAGTGAGGCCCTCCATGGACAGGCGGTGAACGAGAAACAGGTATCGTCCGGCCGGAAATTCGTTTGTCGGAAGACGGACAGCGACAACCTTGTGCCAATCGTTATTCCGCGACTCGTTCTCCTTGGTGATCCACCGAAAGAATGGATGAAGGTGATTGATCAGGACCAACTTGCGATACTTCGCCTTTTGCTTCTGGTGAACCGCCGGATCAAAGGTGATCTGGATGACGGGTTGCGTGATCGAAAAGCCGTCCGGCCAGGGGAGCTCGTTCACCTGGCAAAAGGCCTCGAAATCGGACATTGCCCGATAGCTCAACTTGCATTCGAGACAATCGAACGCTGGATTGTCGGCCACGATGACACAGGCATCGGCACCGGTATATCGCTGACCAAAGAAATCTTCGACATGCATCCGAAGCTCCTCGGGTTTGATGAAGCGCCCCAACCGCTGGCTCTCGCCGATTTGTTCGGAAAGGAGATCCTGAAACGCGACCAACGCACCCGTTGACTCTTCGAGTTCCGCCTCGATTTTTGAACGCTCGCAAATGGCGTCTGCGGTTTGTTCCGCTCGGCGGGCGATATCTTCGAGACTTAGATCGCTGCGAAAGATTTCGGTCGTCAGCTTTGCGACTTCCTCACCAAGAATGCCCTCCAATGAACCGATTGACCGCTCAAAGATACCAATTTTAGCGTAGAGGTTTGTGTAAATGCTGCCATCGATCGTCCCCTTCACGTGGAAATTGATCACGACGATACTTTTCGCATTTTGTCCGATCCGATCGATACGCCCGATGCGCTGTTCGACGCGCATCGGGTTCCATGGCAGGTCGTAGTTCACCAAGACCCGCGCAAATTGGAGATCGATACCCTCCGCTCCAATCTCCGAGCAAAGAAGGATGCGATTGGAGTCCGTGGCAAAGTCCCTGAGCAGACGATCCCGCTCCTCTCGATCCTTGATGTCTCCTGTAATTGAGACCGCAGGGAATCCGTCTGCGTTCAGGCGACGCTCCAGGTAAGCGATCGTTGCTTTGAAAAAAGCGAATAGAACGATCTTCTCGTTCGGTTCTACTCGAACTTCTCCACCGTCGTCTCCTCGCAAAGGCTTGTTTTCATCGATCAATCGAAGTGCCGAAAGCAGCGACTGATATTTCGAGTCTCCCCTCTCGAAATCATGCGCGATCAGCGCGGACACATCTTGCGGAACCGGGAGTTCGTCTCCACCGTCATCCACATCACCTTGGTCGAAATATCCGTCACTAATCGCTTCGAGCTCTTCCAAATCGCCCCACCGACCATCCCGGACCTCAGCTGCAATCACCGGAAGACTGCTGGACATCCGCAATGCGGGATGAATGAGGTGAAAGCTCGTGATGTCTCCCCCCCTCCTGCGAACGTTCTGACGAACCAACGCTAGAACAGTGTTGTAGAGCTTGAATTCGTCATCCGTGAGCGAAACCGGGAGAGTGACGGGCTTGCGAATCACCCGGTTTTCAATGACATCGCGTTTCCGGGTGCGGTTCACAAACTGCGTGAGGAGATTCATCCCCTCGACCAGATGCCGAATCTCCACACGGCTTTGTGGTGAGCCATCGAACTCACCTAAAGCGGTAAATATCCGCTCGCGATCGCGTGGTTCAGGCAACCTCGCAACAAGGGGCTCGATCTCGGAAGGCATCCAGGTCGTTGATGCCAGTGCATTCTGAAGTTGGACGACGGGACCGTTTCTGTCCCTGAGAAGGTCGAAGACAAATTCGTCCTGAAAAACGTTCCGGTCGATAAGCCGCAGCAGCGCGTAAAGGTCGCGACTCTGGTTGTGAATCGGTGTGGCCGATAGACACACCGCCGCGTTTGCAGCATCCGACAGGATTTCGCCCATGATATACGACGCGGAAGCCGTATTTCTCATCGAGTGCGCTTCGTCGAAAGCGACAAGGTCGAGGAAATGTGCTCCTCCGGTATCACGAGCTTCCGCACCTTGCTTCCGAATCCGATGTAGAAGTTGGACGCGCGGAGTCCACCGCTTGTCCTCACCTGTTACCTCTGCATCGACTTCGTCTTGAAGATCTTGAAGCTGCCGACGCTCCAATTCTCGAGGCCGCAAAGAATGATAGGACGTCACGAGCGCAAAGCTCAGCCCGGGACCGCGACGTTCAAAACGGTCGAGTAATGTCAGCAAATGCCTGGCATCGGTCTCCTCGGCCGCGATTTGAAATCTGTCTTGAAGTTCGCGAATCCACTTTTGCTTCAACATCGGCGGACAAACGATGAGAAGCCTGCGGGCCCTCTCCCGAGCCTGCCATTCCTGCCAGATCAACCCTGTTTCGATCGTCTTGCCCAAACCGACTTCATCAGCGATGAGCAGACGATTTGTCGCGGATTCGATAAAACGCAACACAGGTCGAAACTGATGGGCGTAGAACTCGATCTCGGATGTCTTCATCGAGTAGAAAACATCGGTGAGCATTCCGCGCAGCTTCTCGAAGGTCATGCGCCGCCGAAGATCATCGACCGTGCCGTAACGCCCTTGTTGCACATCCACTTCCATGGAAGCCTGTGCCGCAATATCACGACGCTGCAGCATGGAAACGTCCACGAACTCCCGCACGTGCCCCCAGTCCACCTGCGCCATCGTGAACATCGTTTCCTGGATTTCTCCGGTGAGAATTCCGAGGCGCCCTGGATTGGCGCGATGAAAGACGGGAATCCCGGGGGCGACTTCCGAGGCATTCATGGAACCAGTGCGTTCTCCTTCTTGCAGCTTGATGTCCTCTCGATCATTCGATCGAAATTCTCGCGGATTTTGCTTTCGAAACTCTCCTCGATCTCCCAGACATCGCAGAACTCTGCGAACGCCCAGCGGCCAAAGTTTTCGAGGTTGTTCACCCCGGGAATCCAGTAGGTGTCCATCGTGGACTTCTTCTCTTTGGCGTCTTCTCCCCGGTAACCCTTGATCTCCACGATCAGGTGAAGCAGATCCTCCTCACCGGCACCGTCATCGACCAGGACGATGAAGTCGGGAAAATAACGGCGCGTCTCGGAGCCATAGCGGTAGGGAACTTCGAGCCCCAACCCTTGATTTTTGACGTAAGCGCGCACCTTGGGATGGTTCTCCGCCACGCGGCAGAACTCGGCCTCCCACTCGCTGTCGAGCGCGACGTAATTGATATGGCATCGTGAGGAACTCGTTTCCCACACGCGCTTCGATGTGTTGAACCGGACGTGGTTGGTCGACCCTTTCGGATTGTATGGGTCTAACATCGCCTTGATAGGGCGCTCCTCCAGGAAACGATTCGTGATGCCGGCAGTGATCCGATTACAGGCTAGGTCGGCGAGCTGTTGATACATCAACAGCGCGGGATAGGTGCCGCCTTTGCACACCAGACACGTGTCGAGCCATTGCTTCGCGATTCGCTTCAGCTGGCCGAAGAGGTGCAATTTTGGTTCCTGCCCGGGATCACGAAACTTCGTGTAGAGGAGATGCTGCGTCAGGTGAAAGAGGAGCGTCGACGGACGCACGTCCTCGAGGTGCTCGACATTCAGCTCGACACTTTCACCGATGATGCCAGCGTTGAGGTTCTTGGTCGGGCCGACGATCTCGGGTGTCAGCTCCAAAATGGAATCGTCGTTGAAGCTGGCCTCGAGGCGATCTTCCGGAAGCTCGACCCGATACCCAACCACCCGGGGGAAGGTAATCTCGAGCGCGTCGCGATCCGGGCGAACCGCCTTCACGGTCACCGTCTGACGGGGTGGTTGCGGCGGAGCGACCACCGGCTTCGCAGTGAAATCGAAAGGAATACCCAAGACGTCGGCATACTCGACGTTGAACAAATTCTCTTCGTTGAGCTCGTAGGACTGTCTGCGGAGGGCTCGACCGATGACCTGTTCGCAAAGCAACTGCGTGCCGAAAGCGCGCACCCCGAGAACGTGGGTCACCGTGTTCGCATCCCAGCCTTCCGTCAACATCGAGACGGAAACCACGCATCGAATCGAGGCGCCCAGACGGTCGGGACGTCCGACCGTGTTCATGACTTCGCGAAGCAGATCCTGATCGGAGAGTTTGTCGGCAGCACGGGCGTCTCCGGTGCGCTCGATGATCTCGCGGCGGAACTGCGCAATCTCGTCCGCCGCCATCGCTCGGAATCCATCATCCAGCCCCTCTCCGGATTCCAGCTGGGAACTATCGATGAGCAACGTGTTCGGACGAGGCAGCGGATTGCCGTGATCGTCGAAGTTCCGAAACAACGGCAATCGGCCATTCACGAGAGAAGATGTGCCGTCATCGTTCTCCCGAATGAAACCGGAAACGAAATCGTAAACGAGTTTCGAGGTCGCCGTGTTGTTGCAGACGATAATGAAACACGGCGGCACTGGAATGCCCTTCTCCTCCCACAGCCGGAATGTCTCCGCGTAATGGCCATAGAGAGCTTCCAAAGCCGTCTGCAGCTTGATGGGAAGAGCGAGTGGGTCGAGCTTTCCACCCTTCCCGCGCCCCTTCTTGGGCATGTCCTTGCGGATGTGCTCCCAAAGGTTCCGGAAGATCGGGAGGTCATCATTCGTGGCCCCCGGAAGGTTTTGGGCAACCGGCACGCGAGGGAGCTTCACGATGCCGCACTCGATCGCATCCATGAGCGAGAAGTCGCTCATCGTCCAAGGGAAAAGAGTGCCTTCCGTGTATCCGGATCCGCGCAGGAAGAACGGAGTTGCCGAGAGATCGACGACTCGCGTGATTCCGAGTTTGCGGTTCACCGCTTCCAACCCGGAAATCCAAAGCCTCGCCGCCTCGTTATTCTCCTGCGCCTCCTTCTTCTCTTCGGCGGAAAGGTCATCGTCCTGGTGAGGCTTTTCCCGGTAGCAATGGTGTGCCTCGTCGTTGAGCACCATCACTCCCTTCATTCCCATCAGATCCGACATCACCCGCTGGATCATCTGCCCTTCCGTTTCGAGAGTGTTCAGCTCGCTACCGGTGCGCCCCTGTAGCAACTGCCGACCGCCCTTCGAGACCTCCATGCGCTCGCGGAGTTTGAACGCGTGGTAGTTCGTGATGACGATCTTCGCCCGCTGGATGTCGTCGAGCATGTCGGAAGGAACCAGTTCCCGATGCGCGTAGTAGTTGTCGGGATCGTTCGGTTGAAGGACACGCAAGCGGTCCCGGATCGTAATTCCGGGCGTAACAACGAGAAAACCTCGCGTGAAAGTCTTGCTCCCGGGATGGCGCACAGCGTTTATCGTTTGCCATGCGATGATCATCGCCATCACCGTGGTTTTCCCGGCCCCGGTTGCGAGTTTCAGAGCCAGTCGAAAGAGGTCGGGATTGGCCTCAGCGTTTGCGTTGGCAAGGTGCTCGAGGAAGCGCTTGCCGTATTTCGCCTGGGGGGCGACCTCGGTTAGCCAGATCGCGGTTTCCACCGCCTCCAATTGGCAAAAGAACGGTCGCTGGTTTTGAAACGGGTAGTGCCTCCAATGTTGGAGCAAGCGGGCGGTCTCGGGCGTGACCTGCCAGAGATTTGGATTTTCCAGCGACCGCCACTGATCGACGTATTGTCGAAGGTCGTTGATGATGGAGGTCAGCTCGTATTGCTGTTCCCTCGTGGAAAGCCCCTTGCCTTCATTGAAGACCATCTCCCCTTGGGTGGACGATCTGCGTTTTCGGGGTTTGGAGATGGGGGTGACGAAGTCCGCACGTCGGCGCGTCTCGATGATCTTCTGTGTCGGCTGCCCCTCGGCGTCCAACTCCCAATGTCGTGTCGGACGCTCATAGGGGGAATTGAGAATCGGGTGATCGAAGAATGGGTTCGACATGAAATGCTCTAGTTGTTGCGACTGCCTGCGAAACTGGAAAGGCTCACGCTTCCACCGCGGCCTCGACCGGTTACGATTTCGCCGGCATCGAGCAATGCCTGTTTGACGGCCATGTAGGTCGACTCACTCCACCCCAAGGCCTCGCGGAGGCTCTGATTACCGGCGCTGCCGCCGGCATTTTCGAGCGTGGTCAAAAACTCCTTCTTCTCCTCCTCGGAAACGGAATTATCGGCAACTTCCTCATCATCACCAGAAGAACCACCAGCTTCCACCGCAGAGCTCGAACTCGCGGCAACGGGGGTCGGGGAAATCAGAGTCTGCCGTGCACCGAGAGCCACGTAGTCAGAGGGATTGCAGGTGAGCACAATGACCTGAAGTCCTCGTGATGCCGCGAGGTCGAGCATGCGTTGCAGCGTTTGAACACGGTCCGGATCGGAATATGCGAACGCGTCGTCGAATATGACCGGGAGGCAGCCACCGAATCCGGTGCATAGAATCTCGGCCATCGCGAGACGAACGGCTGCGGCAACCTGCTCCCTGGCGCCACCGCTCAGCGTTTCGAATTTGAAAGCCGCACCGCCATGCGATCGCCGGACAAGCTGCAGGCCCTGAAACTTTTGTTCGTCGAAAACGACCTTGGCCCGGGTTCCCGGTCCAAACAAGCACTCGAGATAACCCGAGATTGTATCCGCGAGCGGCTGGGTGAATTGATCCGCCAGCGCACGCTGCTCCTGAGCAAAGAGGTCGCTCAACATGCGAATCGCGTCCGCCCGGCGCCGGACGGCCGCAAGGTGGGCCTGTGCAGATTGCTCCCGAGCCACCGCGTTCTCGAGATCAGCCTGGGGATCGTCGCTGCCATCACTGCGAAGGGTGGACTGCGCAACGGCCAACCGAGCTCGCGCATCTCCCAGGGATGTTTGTGCAGCATCGATGGCGCGCTGGATTCGCTCGACATCCGAGGAGAGGTGCTCCGCACCAAGCTCGCCAAGTGCAGCCTGAGTCGCCTTGAGTGCATTCGCTGCGGTCGATTGATCCTCACGAAGTTTCTTGAGACGCAAATCCCGCGCATCGTTGTTCCCGTGGGTCTCCTCCAGAAGTCGAAGCTCCAATTCGCGGTCCCGGATCTTCTGGCGACCCGCATCAATGGCAGTTACGGCAGTGGAGAGCTGTTCGTCCTGCTGCTTCGCGTGGGCGGCCGCGGCATCGCGGGCTGATTTCAGAGCGGTTTCCGCTTGCTCCATCTCCCGAAGCGCCGTGGAGATGCGATCGAGCTCCGTCCGGAGATCCGCCAGATCAGATGGAACCTCGACATCCGGGGACTGGGAACGCCGACGATCAAATTCCGCCTCTACGGCGGCGAGCCCCTCTTTCGCGGCCGCGAGCTGGGTGGCGAGCTTCTCGGGATCCCATTCCGCAAGGCTCGCGGCAGTGGATTGAATGCGCTCATTCAGATTCCGACGTTTGACGGCGACTTCCGTTGCGCTCTCGATCGAATCGACTCCCGCCTTTGCAAGCGCATCCGCATACGCACGAGATGCGGCCTGGAGATCGCTGCGGGCTTGCGCGAGCCGATCTCCTCCGCCCGGCCGAATCCGAACCCGGACGCGTTCTCCGATTGCGATCTCCGTATCTTCGGAAAGATGCAGTTCCTGTCCGGGAGTCAATTCCCGTCCACCCACGAAAATCGGAACATCGGTCTCGATGACGTCGAGACTCGCGGCCATCGCGCGGACCGCAGCCTGGAGAGTGTCCCGTTTTGAAAGCAGATTCCGAAGGGTCTCCAACCTGGCATCGTCGACTTCCGGAAGTCGGGCGAGTTCTTCGCGCAGTCCGGCCTCCCGGGCGCGAAGCTCATCCACCTTTTTCTGACGTTCCGTCAGATCGGCAAGAACGCGTTCCTGCTCCCGAAAGGAAATCTCAGCCTGGAGGAGTTCTTTTACCGCCCGCTGCTGCCGGGAACGTTCCAGCCCGGCATCGTATTCGCGGGAGGCATTCTCCATCGCGATGCGAGCCGCTTCGGCGGATGTCCGCAGCTTCTCGACGATCGTTTCTCGAGGCGCAAGATCGGCAGTGAGCCGTTGGATCTCCCCTGCGATCCCATTTACTTTCGCATGGATGGTTTCCAGCTCTGCGAGCTGTTTTGACACCTCGTCGAGAGTCCGAATCTGATCGGCTTCCGTCCGCCGGAGAGCCTCGACCTTTCGCGATCGCTCCTCGAGTGCCTGCCTTTGCTCGCCAAGTTTCGAGAGGCCCGCCGTTGCCTCGACAATGGCGCGACTCGCCTCGTCAAACTCCCGCATCGCATCGAACGAACGGTGCAGCCGGGCTTCAGCCTCCTGTCTCGCAGCTTCAGCCTCCGCGGCTGCAAACTGCGCCCGCTCCAATTCGGAACCCGCCCGGGGCTTTCCGCTTCCCACGAAAAGAGCGTCCCTCGCCGCGTGGAAACGATCCGCGAGCTCGGAATCCAGCGTGGACTGAACGGCGACCGCTCCTCCCATTTCCTGCAAACGCTGAAGGAGCGCGGCTTGTTGGGCCGTCGCGTCCTCCGTTGGATCGTCGCCACCAAATCCCTGTCGAACCCAGATATGCCCCCATTGCACGGCGACCGCCTTGCCAGTCACCGGCTCGCCAATGCAGAGCAGTCGGGCAACTTCGGACTCCGCTTCGTCACCGGAAAGTGTCTCCCCGCCTTCGCGAACAAGGGTGGTCGTTCCACGCGATCCAAATCGCTTTCTCAGGCGATAAGTTTTGCCGTGAACCGAGAACTCGACCTCGACTTCCGGTTCCCCGCCGTGAAGGGAACTCATCGCCCGGTGAAACTCGGTGTTGCCCTTTGCCCTCAGAAAGAAGGCCCGATGCAACGCCTCCACCAGCGTGCTCTTCCCGCACTCGTTGGGTCCCCCTATGAGCGTTCTGCGCTCATCGAACTCGACACGCAGCTCGCGATGGATCCGATAATTTTTGAGGTGCAGGGAACGCAGCTTCATCGTGAACGACAGGCAGCGTGGAGTTCCCGAAGCGCGACTTGTGCGACACGCGCAGATTCACCTTCTCCGGCAGCAAGAGTCGAAAGCTGCTGGGCAACCCGGGCAACCAACGGATCGGAAACGCGCCCCGTAAGCGCCTGCAACTCCGCTTCCGAGGGCGCGAGAACCGTCGAGTTCGAAAGCCGCAATCTGAGGAGGCGCGCGTGAAGGCTTTCCAGGAGGTCCTCGAGTTTCGTGGTCGCATGGAACCCGAGAGCCCCCGAAAGCTCCAGGCGCAAAAGGTCCTGCTGCGCCCGGTTTTCCAACAACGCATCGATCTCCTCCCGCAGCCGCTCCACGGCCTCATCTTCCATCAGGCATCGCTGCAGCCGATGCCAACCGAAGCGGGCGGTGCGCAGATTTTCCACGACACACGGCCGCTCACGTCCGGCCGTAACGAGAAGAACATTCCCGGGGTCGTTGAGATCTCCTTTCGGGAACCGGTCGATCTCTGGAGTGCCGCTATACCAAGCTTTCGCTGCAACCTGCTTCGTGCCGTGCCAGTCCCCCAGAGCGATGTAGTCGAACGCTGCTTGATCCAGCCTGGCCAGATCAATTCGGTTGGAGGTCTCCGAAAATTCATCGTCATCGCCGGAACTTTCGAATCCCTGCGTGCTGCCGTGGGCGAGGACGATTCGCACCTTGTTTCCCGCCCCCTCAAAAGCCCCACCATCGCGTAACCAGGCAGTCGTATCCACCGACTCGGAACGGCGGAGCAACGGACAGGGAAAAAGCACGGCATCCCCAACCTCGACGGGCTCGGGCGTTCGAAGGATCCGAAAATTTGGAGCAAGACTCGCCCGTTCACGTTCGAAGAACTCCTGCTCCCAAACGCTTCCCGGCCCCGCATGATCATGGTTGCCCGGGATCGCCAAAACGGGCAACTCAATCGACCCAATCGCCGCACAAGCCGCGGAGACCACGGATTTTGTGGGTGTCGGCGAGTCAAAAAGGTCTCCAGCAACCAGAACAAAAGATGCCTCGTGCTGCCGGGCCAGAGCACCGATTCTGCGAATGACTTCGACTCGTTCCTGCTGAAGTAACGCACGGTTGTGTGCCTCTTCAACGGAAGCGTAAGACTTGCCGATCTGCCAGTCGGCCGTGTGAACAAAACGGATCGTCCCTAACGTCATGCCCTGAAATTCTGGGGAATCGCAGCGCCCTGATTTAAGGGCAATTGTGACGCTTTCGTAAAGAGGTTCCTCAAAACACCTTCCATATCCCTCCTTACATCACACCTGAAGGGACAACGACGGTCCCCTACACGTCGCTCGAAAAGGGCCTCCTTCGTAAATTCCACGTTGCCCACGCTTCCCTACATGCCGAAGACGGACCCGAGAAACTTGCTCGGAAAGCCCGTTCAACGTCACGGTTCACGCTTGGAGGACAATCCGATCGATGGCGAAAACCATCGCGCAACGAAACCCGCGCTGAGGATTGCTGCCAATCCGCTGCCAAAAAATCCTGCAAATAGGGTCAAATGCGGTTGAGCGCGTTCGAATCGAAACAAAACGAAAAATTCCCGCAACTGCTTGATTCAACCACCTTCCGGCTTCGAGAGGTGGTGCGCGATACAGGGTTCGAACCTGTGACCCCTACCGTGTCAAGGTAGTGCTCTACCACTGAGCTAACCGCGCATTGGCCCGACGGTAAATCCCGCCTTCCCAACTGATGGGACGAAGAAATTATGAGCGGCCCGGCGAGGGGTCAACGGAAAAAGCCGCCAGACGCGTCATGAGCGCGAAATCTGCTTCGCTGTCGGGTTCCAGATGGAACGATGGCCGGAGACGGCCAGTTCCACGAGAGGAAGCGAACAAGGTCCAGCCATGATTGAAAACGAAGCACCCAACTCCGATGCCAGCCCGAATCCCTCTGCCGAACCGGCTGACAAATGCTCGTGCGAATGCGTGAGGGAATTCGCGCGCGACCACTTCTGGTGCGCGATTTTGTCGGCGTTCATTCTCGGCATCGGTGTCGGGACGCTCATCGGACAGCCCGGCACCCTCGGCTTTGTGCGGGAGCAATCGCGCCGGTTGAACCACCGGCTCCGCTCGTGACACGTCAGGGAAGCGCCGCGGGATTCAAGTCACGGGCAACTCGGCGATGAACACCAGCTCGCCGTCGTTGCCGAAGTCGCAGCGAACAGTCCCGCCCGCGTATTCCGCAATCTTGCGTGACGTCGCCAGCTCGAGGCCAAGAGCGGACGACGACTCGGAGTGGTCGACCGTCTGGTAGGGCTCGAAAAGCTTGTCAACCTCCTCGCGGGAGACTGCGCGGATTCCCGTTCCACTCACCTCGAGCCGCAGGATGGTGGAGCCCTCCGGCTCGATGAAGTCCGAGGAAATCGTGACGCGGATTCGACTCGAACGACGCGAGGCCATCTTCGCGAGCTTGCGCGCGAGCGTCAGCAGCGACTTGGCCGGGCCCCGGAACTTCCGGTCGATCGGAACAAGATTCGAGATTTCGACGTGCGCCTCGCGGTCGCGGAATCCCTGCGTGAGCGGATGGAAAAGGCTCGCGGGGGAAAATTCCGTGTCGATGCCGGCGGCGGCGAGATGCGATGCCGCGACATAGTCCACGATTTCCATGAGCACTTCGTGCAGCTGATCGCCGGCGCGCTTGATGTGCTGGCTCCACTCCAGCTGCTCGGGGTCCTCGACGGTCTGGGAAAGCAGATCGGCGAAGCCGAGAATGATGTTCAGCGGCGTGTTGAACTCATGGCAGAGCAGCGCGAAGAAATCGTCATGCACGCTCATGAGCCGCTGGCGGAAGTCCTCCTTCCGCGCGCGGCGGTTGCGGTAGTCGTCGAATCCCCGGGAGACGACCTCGCGCAGATGCGCGCGCTCGAACGGCTTGGTGAGGTAATTGAATGCGCCGAGATTCAACGCAGCGATCGCCGTCTCGGTGCTCTCATACGCCGTGAGAATGATGACGTTCTGCTGCTCGCGAATCTGCTTCAGCCGCTTGAGCGTTTCGATCCCGGAGAGCCCCTCCATGCACAGATCGAGGATCACGACCGGAAACTGCTCCCGCCGCGAGGCTTCGATTGCCTCCTCGCCGCTGGCGACCGCTGTGACTTCGTAGTCGTTGCGGAGAAGCAGACTGAGCGTCTGCCGGATCAATGGCTCGTCATCGACCACGAGGACCTTTTTGGGCTCTTCGGGCATGACCGTCATCTTCTTCTCCTCCGCAGTCCGTCAAAAAGATGCTTGGGAATGGAGAGAGGTTCCCACGCCCCCTCGCGATGATCTCGCGGGAGGGTAAATGAAAAAAGAAGTCCGCGGTCTTTTTTCATGCGTGCATGGAGGAGGCCGCCATGATGCCTTGCAATGAAGTAACTCGAAACCAAAAAAACACCGAATTCGCGCGGGTTCGATCCCCGTAAATTAAACGGATACAAAAGGCTTTCGGGGTTGAGGCCCTCCGGAATCGGCTCGAAATCCTCAAATTCAATCAATAACCCGGCCACTTCGCCGTCCACCCGCTGCGGCTGGACCCGGATGATCACCCGGCTCCCCTGCGGCAGGGAAACCACCTCTTCCGAGATCATGAAACGGAAGAGCCGTTCGATCAGCTCGGGCACGCCCCGCACGGCGGGCAGGTCCGCGGGCGCCTCCACCTGCACCTGAAGATTGTGTTGCTCGCGCAGAACCCGGGTGGCTGCGAGCGCCTCATCCAGTTTTGCGCCGACCGACACCTCCTCGAACACCCGGAAGCTCGGCGGGGCACTCACCTGCGCGAGGTCCTTCAACGTATTGGCCACCGTGTAAATGTGCTCCCTCATGCTCGTGAGGAACTCGATGGAGAGGTCCTTTTCCGCTCCTGCACGGTCGATCAATCGATCGATCAGCAGCGTGATCGGGCATAGTGAATTGTGCACGTAGTGGCCGACCTTCGCGGAAATCACGCCCACGTCGTAAACCCGATCCTCGAGGATTCGCGCCTTCAGCTCCTCGATTTTCAGCTCCATCACCTCGGCCGTGGCAAGCTGTTCATGGTGATGCGCAAGGGCACGCTCTAGCGTCTCCGCGAGGTCGCTCAGCTCCCAAGGCTTCGAGACAAAGGAATAAACGCAGCCCGTGTTGATCGCCTCCACGAGAGTGTCGAGGTCGGAATATCCCGTCGTGAGAATACGAACAGTGCTCGGGTAGCGATGCCTCACCACTTTGAGCAGCTCGACCCCCGTGGCCTCCGGCATCCGTTGGTCGGTCACGATCACCCCGATCTCACGATGCCGCTCCTCGAGCACCTTGAGAGCTTCCTGAGCGGAGCCGGCCGAATGAATGACAAAGCGATCCTGGAACGCCCTGGTAAAATACTTCAGGGCGAGCTCCTCGTCGTCGACCAACAGGATGGCTTTGCGATTCATTCAGAGAATTTCCCTCAACTACCTAAACCGGATCTCCCGGCATCACAACCGCGAGATATCCCACGACGAGAATTTCTCATAAAGCGCGCTGATCGCCTCGCTGGCCGACGCGGGAGCTTCGGCGGGATTGAAGACGAGCAGGCTCGGCGCCTCGTCGGTCGTCGGCGTGATGCGGATTTCCAGCGTCTTCTTCGATCGCGAGAGGGCGAGAAGTGCGGAGAAGAGCCGAAGCGCGACCTCAGGCACCTGCCGTTCGACGAGCAATCCGAACAGCTTCATCAAAATCTGTCCCATCGACTTCCGGATCGCGCGAATCTCGAAATGAACGGTATCGCCCGAAACCTTCAGCTCGTGTTCGTTCGCGGCGAGTTCGAACTCCGCAATCGCCGACGTCACAAACGCCTCGATACGGCTCGCGAGCGGCTCGCCGAGGCCCTTCAACTCCGGACGCACCTCGGCCGCGGCCTCCGTTTCAAAGGCTTCCAGCAAATCAAGGCAGCGCGTCGCGTTCTCGTATTCCTCGCGAATGAGGACACCGATCTGAAAATGCCGCGGGCTGAATGTCTCGGCCTCGGTAAGCACGGGATTCAGCAGCTCCGGCAACGCACTGATCAGCGAAACCATCGCGCGCTGGAAATCGTCACGCGCCCCGGCATCCTGGTCACGGCTCGAAAGGAGGAGCCATTTCACACGGTCGCTGCAGACGATTCGCTGCAGCACCGTCATCTTCAGCTCGAGCAGACCGTTGCGCTCGGACAGGACATGATAGTAGTCGGCGGCGCGGCGCAGCACCATGCGCAGGTCGTCGACGTCCCAAGGCTTCACCACATACTGGTAAATGTGGCCCTTGTTGACGGCCTGAATCGCGCTATCGAGGTCCGAGTAGGCCGTCGTGAGGATTCGCACGATCATCGGAAACTCCCGTCGGGCAATCTCCAGCACCTCTGCACCGACCATCTCCGGCATGCGTTGATCGGAAATGATGACGCCGATCTGCTTCGACTCGCGTCGCAGGATCTCGATGCCTTCCTGGCCCGATGACGCCGTGAACACCTTGAAGTCCGGCGAATACGCCATGCGGAAATATTTCAGCGCCTTCTCCTCATCGTCGATGTAGAGGACGCCACAAGCGGAGTTGGGAGTCTGATTCAGCATATTTTTAAAGCCGCTTCTGCGAGCGGAAGTTGGATGGTGAAGACGGCGCCGCCTTCGTTGTGTGCGCGGATGGAGCCGCGATGGGTCTCCATGATCGTCTGACAGATGCTCAATCCCATTCCCATTCCCGCGCCGACGTCCCGCGTCGTGAAAAAGGGGTCGAAGATGCGAGTCAGGTTTTCCTCCGGAATGCCCGGGCCGTTGTCGGCAAAGCGGATGATGCCCTCGCCGTCCTCGATCGTGCCGACGACCGTGATCTTCTTCACGGGCACTTCATGACGGGCGAGAGCCTTCGCGGCGTTGCTGAAAAGGTTGATGAAAAGATGCGTGATCTGCGTCTTCTGCCCCTGGACGGCCAGTCCCTCGGGGAGGTCGATCGTCACCTCGATCTCGTCGAGTTCATTCGAAACGATCTTCTTCGCCGAAAGGACGCACTCCTCGACCTCGAAAACCACGCCCTCCCCGGCCTTCTCCGGATAGGCGAAGTTTTTCAAATGCGTGACGACATCGCGAATGCGACCCATGCCTTCCTCGATGTCTGAGAGCACGTCCTGCATCTCCTCGCTGAGCGAGCTCCGGAACTGCTTCGCGAAACTCACGGCGGTCAGCGTGTAGTTGAGCGGATTGTTGATCTCGTGCAGCAGACCCGCCGAGAGTGTGCCGAGCGCGTTCATCTTCTCGCTCTGGATGAGCAATCGCTCGGTGCGTTGCAATTTCTCGATCGTCTCGGACAGCTCTTCATTTCGCGTCCGCAAATCCTTTTGAAGAGCCGCGACACGCAGCAGGTTCCCCACCCGCGTCTTGACCTCCACGCTGCTGAACGGCTTCGTGAGGAAATCATCGGCACCGGCCTTCAGCGCGTCGATCTTCGATTTTTCGTCGATCCGCGCCGTGAGCAGCATGATCTTGCGATCGCGGTTCACCGGATCGCTTCGCAACTCGCGACAAACCTCCAGCCCGTCCTTCTCGGGCATCATCCAGTCCAGCAGGACAACATCGGGCTCATGCTCCTTCACGAGATCGACGACGTTTCCTCCGCGCTGCGTCTGCACGACCCGGTAATCCTCCGCGAGGAGCGAGACGATATATTGCCTCATGTCGACCTCGTCGTCGGCCACAAGCACCACGCGATCTCCCGCGCCGATCGTCGGCAGCATCTCGCGGGTATCGGTCTCCGGCCGCCACGTGCGATCGGCGGACCGGAACGCCTTCTCGAACGGTTCCTCACCCTCGCTGGTTTCCGCGAGATCGGGCTCCAGCACCGGCTCCTCTTCGACCACCTCATCCGATTGCGGCAGCGCAATGCGAAACGTGCTCCCCTTCCCGACTTCGCTTTCCACGGAGATCCTGCCGCCGTGCTGCTCGACGATCTCGCGAACCAACGCCAGGCCAATTCCAATGCCCTGCAGCTGGTTCGAAGAATTGCCCCGCACCTGATGAAAACGATCGAAAATCTTCGGGATGTCCTCCGGCGGGATTCCCACGCCGGTGTCCGACACCTCGATAAGAACCTGATCGGCTTCCTGTTTCCATCGGACCGTGATCGAGCCGCCCGCCGGCGTGTATTTGATCGCGTTGGTGAGCAGGTTCACGAGCACCTTCTCGAGCCGCGAGCCGTCGGCGGCCACCTCAACGGCGGGATCCCCCGCTTCGACGTGCATGCGAATCTTCTTCGAGAGACCCAGATGCCGCACCGAGTCGACAACGCCACGAACAAACGTGCCGACCACAATCCTCCTCTTGCGCAGCACTTCGGAGCCCTGATCAAGCCGGGTCAAATCGAGGAGATCGTTGATCAGCTTGAGCAATCGGAGGCTGTTTCGCTGCACAAGGATCAGCACCTCGTGAACCGCGGGCTCCAGCGGCTGCGAACGACCGAGCAGCGATTCAATGGGGCTGAGAATGAGCGTCAACGGCGTGCGCAACTCGTGGCTGACATTTGAAAAGAACTGTGTCTTGAGCCGGTCGAGATCCTGGAGTTCGCGATTTTGCACGTCGAGCTGATGGCGCAGGCTGAATTCATCAAAGCGCGACCGCGCGAGAAAATAGGTGATCGTCACGCACACGCCACCGGTGATCGTGATGAAGCTGCAGTTGAAGGCGAAGATCGGCCCTGCCTCGGGCTGGGAAAATGTGGGATTCCACAGACATGCCGCCACGTAAAACAAAAGTGTCCCGAAGCAGGTGGCGGCGGTTTCCCACACCGTCCATGGCAGCATCACCGACATCGCCATCACGATGAGAATCACCGCGACGATGTAGGGCGACAGCGCGCCATTGGTCGCCCAGATCATCAGGCAAAACGAGAGACTCACGACGAGCGTCACGCCCACACCCAGCGCACCGATGAGACGTGGCTTGTTCTCCACCGGCCGCAACCGCAGCAACGCCGTGATGACTCCCAGAACGACGACGACTCCGATGCGAAGGGCGAGAAACGGGAGCAGCTTCGCGGGATAGACGAAGTAATCCAATCCCACTCCCGACATCATGCCGACAGCGGTGATGGCATTCGCGATCATGAGGCGCCGGATGCGCAACCGGCAATCGTATTCCCGGTAGGCCTGTCCCAGATCGTGGCTCGCCCTGCCCTCGCTCATACCTCCTTCCGAATCAGCATGAAGACGTTTACTCCGGTCTCATCGGTATAAACTTCGGGGTCCGTTCCCTTCGGCGCCAGCGCCGCCATCTGCGCCTCGTCACGATAGATCAAATACCACTCGAGCAGGTGCTCCATCGTGAACCGCTCGGGATTCCGCGGATGCACGTTCGTGGTCATCAGCGCGCCACCCGGCCTCACCCAGCGGTGATAAAGGGCCACGAGGTTGCGGCAGACATTGTCGGGGAAATAGTCGAAGAGACCCGCGCAATAAATGAGGTCGTAGGTCGGCAGGAACTGGCTCTGGTCCTGGTGGACGTCCTTGAGGAGTTCATCGATCGACTTCTGGATGAACTTCAACGTCGGCTTGCGGCCGGACTCCTCCATCGCGCGAGTCGTGCGGTTGCGCGCGTATTCGATGGTCTCCTCGTTGAAATCCATGAGGTGCAACGCGGAGTGGTTCGCGAGATCGGAATGCCGGATGAACCGCTGCACCTCCACCGCCGGGCCGCAGCCGATTGTCAACGCCGTAAAGATGCGCTGCTCGTCCACAGCCTTCTCCGCCTCCTCGATGAGGAGATTCTCCAGAATCTGCACGCGATTGCGGTGCGCGCGCGCCGCGGCGACGTTCGTCGTGAGGTCGTGGAAAATGCGTGCGTAGGTGTGCGTGCCGGTGTCGCTCGACTCCTTGAGCATCATGTTCACCATCTCGTAGTCGCCCGCGTAACCGAGCGGCTTCGTGTAGCAGCGGTAGGCAAATGGCGCGCAGAGAATGTAGGGGTGCAGCTCGCGACGAACGAAGGTCTTGTAGAGCTCGACATCCTCTTGCGGCGCCTTCGACGCCTCCTCCTCGAACTGCTGCATCAGCTCCGCGAGCTTCGACGCGGTCGGCTGCTCGATCGACTCGCGAAATTGCGCCGCACGTTCCTCGTTCTTCCCGACCTCGCCGACAATCGCCGTCTCCGCCTCCTGAATCCACCGGCTCGACTCCGCGAGGAAGTTCGAGAAGCGATTTACGACGAGCTGATAGCTCTCCGACAACTCCAGGCCCTCCTCCCAGTCGTGGATGAACTTCTCCATCTCCTTCCCGAGCGCCGGGCCCGGTTCGAGATCGGCAAAGCTGTTCCACGCGTCGATCAGCGTCACCGACGCGATCACCATGAGCCCCGTGCTCACGATGCTCGTCACGACCCCCTTGCCGCGGTAGATCACGCGCTCGCCGCGCATGATGCTGATCTCCTGCAACACCTCGCTCAACTGGATGAGCGAATACGGGTTGTAAACCTCGAACACCGCCGAGGTTCGCGAGATATGGATGAGCGTCCCTCTGCCTTTCACCCCGGAGGTATTGGTGAAGGCTACGAGGCTATCGAGGCCGGACAGTGCTTTTTCCACGGGTCAAAAGTTCGCGCGCAGTTTATTCCGATTGGTCAACGACGGATAGCTCAACTTGGCCACAGTCGCGCCACCGCCATGGCGGCAAGTTGTTCGAGGGTTGGCCCCTTGAGAAATTCCATCGCTGAAAATCGCGTTCCGATTTGCTCCTCGATGCCGAGGCTCAGTTCGAGCACCATCAATGAATCGACGCCCATCTCGTTGAGCTTGCGATCCACGGGGATGGATTCCTCCGGCTGGTTCAAGGTCTTCGAGAGCACGGCCTTCAAATGGCCCTCCACGGTGCGCAGGCGCTGCTCCCGGGACGCGCCGTGAAGCTCCTCGAGCAGTCGCAAAGCCGCCTCGTTCATCGTTCCATTTCCACCGCGCCCGCGCTGCTCGCGGAACCGCGGGTCATCCGCCAGTTTCGGATGCGACTCGAACCACTTGTCCCACTCGACGATGAACGCCCCCAACTGCGGAACCGACTCGCGGAGTCCCTGCGCCAACGCCGTGAGGGCCTGCCGATCCGTCAATCCGGTAACGCCGCTCGTGGACAGCATTGCGCCGAGTTTTTCGTCGCGAGCCACGACACCCGATTCCGCCAGGGCGCCCCAGTTCACCGACGTCGCGGGAACACCCTGCGCGCGCAGGCGGTGCGCCAGACCGTCGAGGAAGCTGTTCGCCGCGACATAGCTGGCCTGCCCGCGATTGCCGATGAGCGAAGAGATCGAGGAATAGAAAACGAAAAAGTCGAGCGTCTCCGAAGCACCGTTCAACGAGGTCGCGAGATTCCACGCGCCGCGCGCCTTCGGATCGTAAACCCTGCGGAAGCTCTCCGGCGTGAGGTTTGCGAGCATCGCGTCCTCCAGCACCATCGCGCCGTGAATGATTCCGCGCAGCACACCCGGTCCCGCGACAGCGCGTTCGATGAGCTTCCGCGCCTGCTCCGGATCGGACACATCCGCAGCGACGATCTCCACCTCCGTGCCGGCCGCTCTCATCTCAGCCACGGCCTCTTCGATGCCCGGCGCCTTCGGGCCTGAGCGGCTCGCGAGGATCACACGCCCGACTCCCTGCGTGGCGAGCCACTTCGCCGTCGCGAGGCCAAATCCCGCAGTGCCTCCCACGATCAGGTAGGTCCCATCCTTGCGAACCAGTGGCCGCTCCGTGGAAGTGTCGGGCACCTCCACCGCTCCCGATGAGAGGTCGATCCAGAGTTTGCCGACGTGACGGTTTGCCGACAGCTCGTCGAATGCCTTTGCGACCTCCGCGGCAGGCACGGCCGTCGTCCTGCGCTGACGGAGGGAGCCTTCCGCAAATCGCTCAAAAATCTTCTCCAACGTTTCGCGCACCCACTCCGGCCGCTTGCGCGCCAGCAGATCGAGATCGACGGACGCGAAAACGAGATTCCTTCGGAACGCGCTCAGGGCCAGCTCGCCATCCTCGACAAGGTCCTTGCGTCCCAGCTCGATGAAGCGTCCGCCCTCACGCAGGAAGTCCATTGCGATGTTTCGCGTCGTTCCCTCGAACGCACCGATCACGACATCCACACCGCCTTCGATGGTGCGAACCGCCGCACCAAATTCCCGCGAGTCCGATGAAAACACATGCTTCACGCCCTGCTCCCGCAGGAAGGCACGACGCTCCTCCGTTCCCGCACTGGCAAAAACCTCCGCGCCAATCCACTGCGCAATGTCGATCGCGGCAAGTCCCACACCTCCCGAAGCCTGATGAACAAACACCCGCTCACCCGCTCGAAGCCCGGCCACCTCAACGAGTCCGCGCCATGCCGTGAGATAGGCAACAGGAACTCCGGCTAAAGCGGCATCCATGCCGTCGGGCAATTTCACCACGAGCGCATCGGAGACGGTGGCATACGTCTGAAACAAACCCGGAAGCAGCGCGACCACCCGATCGCCAACGGAAAACCGGCTTCCCTCCGAAACGCGCACGATCTCGCCGGCGCATTCCATTCCCGGACCCGCCTCCCAGAATTCCGGCTCGCTGCCCGTTCGGTGGAACCGCCCATCGACCTTCCAGGTGTCGGCACGATTGATTCCAACCCCGAGCACGCGCAGTTCCACTTCGCCGGCGCCCGGTTCGCGACGATCGCTCGGCTCGAAATGAATCTCCTCGGGCCTTCCCTTCGATCCCACCCGCAGTCGAAGCGGCTCGTCCAGCGACGCGGATCGCGTGACCACGGTCTTCTGCGCCGGTCGATAGGCGCCGAAAACCCGCTCAAAGCGCGAGCCGTCGCGATACGCGATCTCGCCACGGGAGCGCGCCGCGATCTCCGCAGCGATCCACTTCGCCTCGTTCGCATCCCGCCCGGCAGGCAGATCGATCGCGCGGCAGTCGATGGAATCGAATTCGTTTTGCGCGACCAGCGCCAGCGCCGCGATTGGATATGCCGCGGCGTTTTCCGCCGCGTCGCCCTCCGCGACCCGGCAGGCATCCCGTGTCACGAGCGTGAAATCCAGATTCGCGATGCGGGAGCGCGCCGCCGCCTGGAACAACTCGATGAGCCGCTGGGAAATCCCCGCAGCCGCCTCGGCGGACGCCGTGGCCTTCGAGCCCCAGGTGACCACCACGTTTCTGCATCCATTCGCGAACAACGCCTCAAAATCCGCCGGGTCCTTCGCGAGCGTCGCTCCCGGAATCTCCTCCGCAACGGCCTCCGCCAGCTCGAGATCGGAGTTCTCCGAATCGCAAACGATGACCGTTCCGCCGATCCGCGAGGCGTCAGCCGTATCGAGCGCCGGCGACGGTTTCCAGCGCATCTCGTGCAGGATTCCATCGAGCAGATCGCGCGTCTCCGTTTCGATCACGTGACACGCGATTGCCCTGGCATGCGCGTGAATGTTTCCGTCGGCATCGGTGAGCCAGACATCGGCGATGACAGCGGATTCCGTTTCACGCAGCAGCCGCCCCACGGCGAAGCACTTTGCGCCGGGCCGGGACACATACTCGAATCGATCGACGGAAAACGGAACGAACAGCCGGTCCTTTTGCGAGCAGAACAGAACCGGTTGAATCGCCGCGTCGAACAAGGTCGGGTGCAAGGGATGCTCGTCCTCCCCGGCTGCAGCCGTGCCGTCGATCTCGATGCAAAAGCAGTCCTCGCCAACAAAGACCGCCGTCGTCGGCCGGAAGGACGGCCCGTAACGCAGACCGCGGTGCTGCAGGTCGTCGTAGAACTCATCGACCGCAACCGCGTTGGGGCACGCCGTCTTCCACTGCGAGAGGTCGATCTTCTCCGGCGCGGTCTCACTGCCAGGCAGAAGACGCCCGCGACATTGCCGCTGCACCTCATCCTCCTCACCCTCGATGCGGCTTGCCACGCGGAACCTTCCCGAGTCGCGATCGAAGCTCGTCACGAGCACCTGGATTTTCGAGGAATCCACCACGAGCACGCGCTCGAAATGAACGTTCTCGAGCACGATGGACGAGGCATTGAAAATCCGCTGACCGACCGCAATGGCAGCCTCGACGTAGCCCATCCCGGCGAAGACCGTCTGGTCCTGCACGCCGTGATCGAAAAGGAACGGGAAGTAATTGCGATTCACCTCGACCTCCCACGTGGGATTCGGCGCGGGCACGGTCCGGTTCAAATACACCGGCCCCGGCAGACCCAGTCGCTCCATGCGGGAGCGGTCCGACTCGACCCAATGCGTCTGCCGCTTCCACGGATACTGCGGTCCCCGAATGAAGCGTCCGGAAACCGGAGCGACGGCCGACCAATCGATGGCGACGCCCGCGCAATACAACTCGCCCAGCGTCGTGAGAAAGCGCGGCTTCTCCGGTTCCGCGCGTCGCAGCGAAGTGAAGCAATGGACCCGCCGTCCAAGCGTCGCCGCACATTCCTTGATGGAATTTCCAAGCACGGGATGCGGCCCGACCTCGAGGAACGAGGAATACCCGTCCTCCATGAGATGCTGGATCGCCGCGGCAAAGCGCACCGGTTGCCGGACATTCCGCCACCAATACTCCGCATCCCACGACTCGCCCGGCACGACGCCGCCATGCGCGGTCGAGTAAATCGGGAGGCGCGCCGGCTTCGGCGCGAGGCTGGCCAGCGACGTGAGCAGTTCCTCCCGCAGCGGGTCCATTTGCGGGCTGTGGTAGGCCACCTCGACGCGCAGGAATTTGTTGAACACCCCGCGCTGCTCGAGTTCCGCCGCAAGTCGCTTCAAGGGCTCGGTGTCGCCCGACAGCGTTACCGCATTGAAGCTGTTGATCGCGGCAATCGACACGCCCGGCGAGTTGGCAATCAACTCGAGCGCCTCGGCTTCCGGCAGTCCCACCGCGAGCATCGACCCGAGGCCGGCCGCCGTCTGCTGCAACCGGCTCCGGTGATAACTCACGAGCACCGCTTCCTCGAGGGTGTAAATTCCGGCGACATACGCGGCGGTCACCTCACCCACGCTGTGACCGATGACCGCCGCTGGTCGCACGCCATGGATTTCCCACAGCCGTGTGAGCGCCACCTGCAGTGCAAAATTCGCCGGCTGTGCCAGCTCCGTCCGCGCCATCCTCGACTCCGCTTCACTCGCCAGCATCGCGTCCTTCAACGACCAGCCCGAGAGCTTGCGGAAAGGTGCATCAATCTCGTCGATGGTGTCCGCGACAATGCGCTCGGAGCGAATGAGCCCCTGCCCCATGCCCCACCACTGCGGGCCCATTCCGGTGAAGACGAAAACCAATGGCGGATTCAACGCACCGGTCACGACGCCCGTGACCACGCGTTCGTGAATTTCCCCGGTGGACGCGGCGATGAGCTGCTCGCGCAACTCGTCCACGTTGTTCGCCGTCATCACCATGCGATGCGAGAGATGGCTGCGACGAAACGCCGTCGTGTAGGCAAGGTCCGCGAGCGTGCCGTCCAGATTTCCCCCAAGCAGGAAGGCAAACTTTCCGGCGAGATCGCGAAGGGCCTCCTCATTGTGCGCGGAGAGCGGAATCAAATGGGGCCCTGCGGCCGATGCCGACTCCTTCGGCGCGGCGGGAGGTGCGGACTCGAGCACGACGTGCGCGTTCGTGCCGCCGTAGCCAAAGGAATTCACCGCGGCAAACAGCGTCGGCTTCTCCTCCGCCGCCGGCAGCGTGGACGACTCGCCGGCAACGGTCACGCAATACTCGGAGAAGGGAATGTTCGGATTCGGATTCTTGAAATGGAGGTTCTTCGGCACCTGGCGGTGCTTAAGCACGCCGACCGTCTTGATGATTCCCGCCACACCGGCCGCGGCTTCGAGATGGCCAATGTTTGTTTTTACCGAGCCGACGATGAGCGGGGCCTTCCGGCCGGGGGAGAAGTTGCGGTTCAGCGCGCGAAGCTCCGCGGAATCGCCCGCCTGCGTTCCCGTGCCATGGGCCTCCACGTAATCGACCTCCGCCGGCGAAATGCCCGCGCTCGAATAGACCGTGCGCAGCAGCGCCTCCTGCGCCTCGCTGTTCGGCAGGGAAATACCGTCGGTGTGCCCGTCTTGGTTCACCCCGCTGGCACGAATCACCGCGTAAATTTCATCGCCCGCCTCGAGTGCATCCTCCAGCCGTTTGAGAAGGACCACCCCCGCCCCCTCGCCGCGTGCGTAACCCGCCGCGGTTTCGTCAAACGTGTGGCACTCGCCATGGTGCGACAGGAAGTGCCCCTTGCTCATGATGATCGGAAACTCCGGCCGCATCATCGCGTTCACTCCGCCAGCGACGGCCATTTCACATTCGCGCAGTCGCAGGCTCTGGCATGCGTAGTGCAGGGCCACGAGCGACGATGAGCACGCCGTGTCGAGCGTGAGGCTGGGTCCGCGGAGATTGAACGCATGCGAAATGCGGTTCGACAGCACGGTCATCATCACGCCGCCCGCGGAGTGCGCGTTCACGAGGTGACGGTTCGACGCCTGGGCCTGCAGCAGCAAATGGTCGAGGCAGAATCCACCGATGAACACTCCCGTGGGCGAGCCCGACATCCGGTTCAGTGGCAACCCCGCATCCTCGAAGGCCTCCCACGTGACCTCGAGCAACAGGCGCTGCTGCGGATCAAGCGATGCCGCCTCGCGGGGAGAAATGCCGAAGGCCAGCGGATCGAACGTTCGCAGATCCTGATCGAGCGACGCGGCCTTGGGCGCGTGGCTTTTGCCGGGGCGGTTCGGGTCTTCGTCGTAATACTGCCGCCAGTCCCATCGATCGGCCCGGATTGGCCTCAGCGCATTCCCGCCGCGCATCAGGAATCGCCAGAACGTCGCAAGGGAGTTTCCGGCAGGTGGCATCCGGCATCCGATGCCGATAATCGCTATTTTCTCGCAGCCCGTCGTCCCCATTTATTCGTCAAATCGATCCTCTACTCACAAGAATTGGCTAGGACTAAATTCCTAACGCGGCCGCTTCCTTTCGCATATTTGCGCGCTCGTTGTCACCACCATTTCCGCATCATTCGCAGCCTATCAAAAGCACCTTCCGGCGAGCGCGCAGGAGCCGCTCAATCCGGGGTATTGATGGGGTCGTTGGGCGCTATCGGCAGCAGAATCGTCATGCGCGTTCCGCCCGCCTCCGAACTCGCTGCGGTGATCGTTCCTCCGTGCAAATCGACGATCTTTCGGCAGACGGTGAGCCCTAGACCCAAAGCGCGGCCGGTGCTGCGCGTCGTGAAAAACGGGTCGAACACGTTTCCGAGATTTTCCTTGGGAATGCCGGTGCCCTCGTCGGCGATCTCCACACTCACCACCCAATCGCCCATGCGCGCACGCTGACCCGATCGCAAGCCTTCGTTTCGATCGACATCCGCCTGCGAAATCTTCCGCTTCCCGACCGTCACCGTGAGCTTCCCGCCCTCCGGCATTGCGTCAACGGAGTTTTGAAACAAGGCGGCGAGCACCTCCTGGAACCTCGCGCGGTCGAGTCGCGTGGCAGGCACCGCTTCGTCGAATTTTGTTTCCGCCGTGATTCCCGCCGCCTGGAAGACCGGCTCATGAGCGGTCAGCGCGGCCTCGATCACCTCGATCACATTGCACTCCTCGAGCTGAAGATTGCTGGCTGCGGAGGCATCCATCAACGCACGGATCACGCTGTCGGCATGCGCGATCGCGGCGCGCATCGTCTGGATCACCGGCGCCTTCTTCTCATCAGCGTCGGCGGACAAATACTCGACCGCCATGTTGAGCGTGTTGAGCGGATTGCGAATTTCGTGCGCGAGTCCAAAGGCCAGCCGCCCCAGCGACTCGACCTTTTCCGCCTCCACCAGATACTTCTGCGTCGCCTTGAGCTTCTCGTTGGCGGCACGCAAGTCCTCGAGCGCCGAGCGCAGCTCCTTCTCGCGCTGGGCGAGTTGCTCGTTGCTTCGTTGCAGCGATTCTTCGAGCGCCTTCTGCGCCGTGAAATCCTTCGAGATGCCGCACGTTCCGAGGATGCGCCCGGAAGGATCACGCAACGGCATCTTCGTCGTGATCGCCCAACCCACACGGCCGTCGGGAAGCGTTTCCTTCTCGACCTTTCCCACGATCGGCTCGCCGGTGGTCATCATCCGTCTTTCATCCTCGTAGGCCGGACGCGCGTGCTCGGGCGTAAAGAAATCGAAATCGGTTTTTCCAACCGCGTCCTCGGGATCCGCGATGGAAAAAAACTCCGCCATCGCGCGGCTGATTTTAAGAAACCGGCTCTCGCGGTCCTTGAAGTAAATGCGGTCGGGAATCTGCTCGAGCAGAAAATGCAGGAGCCATTGTTCGAACTCCGCCTTTCCGGCGATGGTGGGAACGGTGGGGGATCCTGAAATTTCCTTGTCCATGAGGGGAAATGCCGCGCGTTACACAGCCGATTTCTCGCGAGCATTCCTTAGGCGCGGCGGAATCACAAGCCATTCGTCCGCGCCAAATGGATCACGCTACCGACCACTGCGCATTCGCAACGCCTCGAGCTGCATGCGGTGATGCAGCACACCTGGGTCCTGCGTCTTGTGCAGATAAGTGATGACGCCGAGTGTCACGAGCACGAGCAGCCCGAGCGTGACGATCGCTGCGAGCAACACCGAGCGCATTCTCTCGCCGATCTCGATGCGGACCTGACGCACCTCCTCCGCCTTCTGCGGCGCAGGCATCGGCGAAGGAGCAAGCGTCAGCGCGGGCTCACCGGAAGCCGGCACCGGCTTCATCTCAATCGGCTGGGACGGCACCGGCTGGAGAGGCTGCGTCTTCGGTTTTGAAGATGGTGGCGTTAGAATTCTCGCCGTCGCGGGACGCGATGCCCTCGGCACGGACGCGGGCTGCGGAGTTGCCGGCGGCGGCGCGGGCGGTTCAGCGGGATCGGCGAGCGAAGCCTGATCGGCTCGACGGGGCCTCACCGGTTTCTCGAGGCGCATCCGGCCCCCCAGTCTGCGCAACTTCCGCTGGCGAATCGGCTCGACGGGAAGCGAGTGGCGAAACAGCTCCGAGATTGCATTCTCGAATTCCGGCATCGTCACGATCTCGGGCGGAACCGCGCCGGTGTAATACCGCACCTTGCCCGTCGAGCAGTCGTAGAAAAACCGGACCGCGATCGCCTGCGAATCACTGCGCAGAATCACCGGGAAGCACACCTGCGAAGCCGGCGTCACCGGATGATCTCCGGCATCAACCTCGGGAAGCCACAACGACCACACCTCGTCATCGTGGGAAAATTGCGCCGCCGCTCCCTCGAACGATTTGAGAAAGGCAATCAGCTCGACTCCCAGCGCAGCACTCTTCATCTCAACAACGCGCCCACGATCACGGTGAAACCTAGCCGATGCCGCGCTTCGTGAAAATCGGAATCGATGAATCGCGCGATTTCGTGAGCTCCGCTCCACTCAATCAGTTGCGGGAAACGCCAACATGGTCGATGTTGCAGCGCTACCACATCATGGGTTGGTTGGTGCATCCCCGGTGAGGGGTTTATCCCCTCGCCGGGACTTTTTCGTCGCCGGAAACCAACGGTTCCCCACCTGGTTTTCCCGATTGCTCAGAGCGGCACTTCGCGAAGCAATTCCTGGCACGCGACCGCATAGCCCGCGGGATCGGGGGCCTTCAGAATTCCGGAAACGATCACCACGCGGCGCGCACCCGCAGCGATCACCTCGGGCAGGTTCCCGGACTTGATTCCACCGATGCAAAAGACGGGCACCGGAGATTCTCGATTCACCGTGGCGACATCCTCGAGCCCGATCGGCACGTAATCCGGCTTGGTCGGCGTGGCAAAGAGCGGACCAAATCCGATGTAGTCCGCCCCCTCCTCCCACGCGGCGCGAGCCTGCTCCAGACTGTGCGTCGAGCGTCCCACGATCGCGGCCCGTCCCGCGGCCGCGCGTGCGTCGGCAATCGGGCCATCATCCTGTCCGATGTGCACGCCGTTCGCGCCGGTCACCGGCACGAGATGGGGATGGTCATTGATGATGAACGGCACGCTCGCGGCCCGGCACCGCGCCGCGACTTCGCGGCCGAGCCTCACAATGGTGTCCTCGGGCACTCCCTTCGCCCGCAACTGGATCACGTCGATCGGTCCCGCCAGCATGCGATCGAGCATCGGCAGCGCACCGGACGACGGCAGGTAGCCGAGGTCGAGAATGCCGTAAAGACGGGCTGTCGGGAAAATTGCGCGCAAAACCTACCCCCTGCTTTTCGCGGACCCCGGCCGCGTCGTCAAAATTCCGGAAGCCCGTCGCTCAACATCCGATCGATAAAGCCGGTCGAGTATTTGCCCCGGCGGAAATCGGAGTTCCGCATGATGGCCTGCTGGAACGGAATCGTCGTCTTCACGCCGGTGATCATATACTCGCCAAGCGCGCGGTTCATGCGGGCAATCGCCGCTTCGCGCGAGGACGCCGTGCAGATCAGCTTCGCGATCATCGAATCGTAATTCGGCGGGATCGGATACCCCGCGTAGGCGTGCGAATCGATGCGCACTCCGCGGCCACCCGGCGCGTAGTAAAGCTCGATCTGCCCCGGGCTGGGCATGAAGTTGTTGAACGGATCCTCGGCATTGATGCGGCACTCGATCGAGTGGTGGCGCGGCTTCGCGTTGACCACGTAATCCGACAGATGCTCTCCCGCAGCGACCTGGATCTGCTGCTTTACGAGGTCACAGCCATACACCTCCTCGGTGATCGGGTGCTCGACCTGGATGCGGGTGTTCATCTCCATGAAGTAGAAGTTGCCGTCGTCGTCGACGAGAAACTCCATGGTGCCGGCGTTGTAGTAGCCGACGGATTCCGCGAGCTTGATCGAGGCGTCGCCCATCTTCTTGCGAAGATCCTCCGTCATCAGCGGAGACGGGCATTCCTCGACGATCTTCTGATTGCGACGCTGGATCGAGCAATCGCGCTCGCCGAGGTGCACGATGCGCCCGTGCTCATCGCCCATCACCTGAAACTCGATATGGTGCGGGTTCGTGATGAATTTCTCGATGTAAACCGCCGCGTTGCCGAAGGCCTTTTCCGCCTCGAGTCGCGCGCTGTGGTAGCCCTGCACGAGGCTGCCCTCGTTGTGCGCGACGCGCATGCCGCGACCGCCGCCGCCGGCGACCGCCTTGATCATCACCGGGAAACCAATCTTGCGCGCAATCTTGAGCGCCTCGGCCTCGGTGTCCACGGTGCCGTCACTGCCGGGGGAAACCGGCACGCCGGCCTTCCGCGCGGTCTCGCGGGCGGTGTTCTTGTCGCCCATGAGCCGGATCGCCTGCGAGGACGGCCCGATGAACTTGATGTTGCAGCTCGCGCAGACATCCGCGAAATGCGCGTTCTCGGCGAGGAATCCGTAGCCGGGGTGAATCGCGTCAACGTCGGCAATTTCCGCCGCGCTGATGATGCGGTCGATCTTGAGATAGCTCTCCGCGCTGGGCGCCGGTCCGATGCAAATCGCTTCGTCGGCGAGCTGCACATGCAGCGAATCGAGGTCCGGCTCCGAATACACGGCCACGGTCTGCACGCCGAGCTCCTTGCAGGCGCGAATGATGCGCAGCGCGATCTCGCCGCGGTTGGCGATCAGGATTTTCTTGAACATGCGCGCGTTACTTGACGCGGAACAGGGTCTGCCCGAACTGCACCGGCTTTCCGTTCTCGGCGACAACCTCCGCGATCACGCCGGCCACCTCGGCCTTGATTTCGTTCATCACCTTCATCGCCTCGACGATGCAGACGACCGTGTCCGGCGTCACTGTCTGGCCGACCTCTACATACGGCGGCGAGTCCGGCGAAGGCGCGGAATAAAAGGTCCCGACCATCGGGGAGGTGATCTCCTTCAAATTGGAAGCCGCGGGCGCTTCGGAGGCGGCCGGTGCCGCTGCAGGCGCCGCAGGCTGCTGGGGCGCGGCGATCTGCGGAGCCACCGCGTAAGTCGGAACCGGCGCGCTCTCGGCACCCGCCATTTGCAGCGTGATCTTGAACCCCTCCTTTTCCATTTTGAAAACGGCCAGGCCGTTTTTCTTCATCAGGTCAATGAGGGCACGAATTTCTTTGATATCCACGTGGCGGAAAGAGTTAAGACAGGGTGCCTTTTTCGCGGTTGGGCAAACGGGGGTCAAGATTTATGGCTCCGCAAGGTGTGAAGCCACCGGCAAAAACCACACCGGCTCCACGCTTTACAACTCGGCTCGTTCTGGCATGGTTGCCAGTTCTCCATGCACATCTTGCTTTACTTTCTCCTTACGGTGCACGTGCTCGTGTGCCTGCTCATGATCCTGCTTGTGCTCATGCAGCGCCCGCGCAGCGAGGGTCTGGGCGCGGCCTTCGGCGGGGGCATGACCGAGAACATTTTCGGTGCGCAGACCACCAACATTCTCGCCCGGCTCACCACCTGGCTCGGCGGCACCTTCTTCGTGCTCACCCTCGCGCTGGCGATCGTCTACTCGCATTTGAACAGCGTCTCCCGCCAAACCGCGCTGGAAAAGGAACTGCTCGCCATGCCGACGCCCACCCCGGCGCCCGCGGCATCGCCGACCCCCGCCCCGGTCGGAGAAGCGCTGCCCGAGCCGGCCGCAGCACCTGCCGAGCCCGCTCCTGCCGTCGAGGAAGCGCCTTCGGCTGAGCAGCCCGGCGAAACGACGCCGACCGGGACACAGCCCGCTCCGGATGCCGCCGCCACGGCCGTGCCGCTCCAGCCGGTTCCGCCGGCCCCGGTCGAGGAAGAGGCCACCGCTCCCGCCGGCAACTAGTCCGTTGGCCACATGAAGATCGCGAAGACGATCGGCTCCGCGAGGGCCTTCGTCCGCCAGTGCCCGAGACCGCTCGTGCTGGTGCCCACGATGGGCGCGCTTCATCAGGGCCACGCGCTCCTCATTCGCAAGGCCCGCAAGCTCGCCGGGCGCAATGGCAGCGTCGCCGTCTCGATCTTCGTGAACCCGACCCAATTCGGGCCAAAGGAGGATTTCGCACGCTACCCCCGCCCGTTGAAGGCGGACCTCGCCGTTTGCCGGAAATTCGGTGCGGACCTCGTCTTTCACCCATCGGTGGAAGAAATGTATGCGCGTGACGCGTCGGTCTTCGTCGAGGAGACCCTTCTTTCCAGCGATCTCTGCGGCGCGCGGCGGCCCGGGCATTTCCGCGGCGTCTGCACCGTCGTCGCGAAGCTATTTCTCATCCTCCAGCCCGACATTGCCGTCTTCGGCGAGAAGGACTGGCAGCAGCTCGCGATCCTGCGCCGCATGACGCGGGATCTGAACTTCCCCGTTCGCATCGTCGGCCATCCGACCGTGCGCGAGGCCGACGGTCTCGCGGTCAGCTCGCGAAATGCCTACCTCACTTCCGAGGAACGCGCCGTTGCACCGGGCATTTACGCCGCGCTGAAGGCCGCCGCTGAAGAAAAGACCCCCGCCCGCATCGTCGCAAAGGCCGAAAAACAAATCTCCCGCATCCCCGGCGCCCGAATCGACTACGTGCGACTCGTCGATTCCTCCACGCTTCAGCCCGTTCGCCGGCTCGACCGCGAGACCACGCTCGCCGTGGCCGTTTTCCTCGGCAATGCCCGTTTGATCGACAACGTGCAGATCCCGGCCCGCTCATGATGGAGTTCGACTACGTCGTCGTCGGCAGCGGCATCGCCGGGCTGACGTTTGCGCTGAAGGCGGCGGACAAGGGCTCCGTCGCCATCGTCACCAAGCGCAAGCTCATCGACTCAAACACCGCCCGCGCCCAGGGCGGAGTCGCGTGCGTGATCAGCGACGAGGATTCCTTCGAGCTTCACATTCAGGACACGCTGGCCGCCGGCGCGGGACTCTGCCACGAGGACGCCGTGCGCACGGTCGTCACCGAGGGCCCGGCACGCATTCGCGAGCTCATGGAACTCGGCCTTCAGTTCGACGAGCGCGAGACCGACTCCGGCGGCCGGGAGCTCGACCTCGGCCGCGAGGGCGGCCACTCGAAGCGCCGCGTGCTTCACGTGCAGGACGCCACCGGCCGCGAGATCGAGAAGACGCTGGCCGACCGCGTCCGCGAGCACCCGGGCATCACGATCCTCGAGAATCACATGGCCGTCGACTGTATCACGACCGGCAAGCTCGGCTACGCGATGCAAAACAGCTGCGTCGGCCTTTACGTGCTCGACGAGGCCACCGGCGAAGTCCTGACCATCCGCACAGACGTCACCGTGCTCGCGACCGGCGGTTGTGGGAAGGTTTACCTTTATTCCACGAACCCCGACATCGCCACGGGGGACGGCGTGGCCATGGCCTGGAGGGCCGGCGCGACGATCGCGAACATGGAATTCATCCAGTTCCATCCGACCTGCCTCTATCATCCGCAGGCCAAGACGTATCTCATCACCGAGGCCCTCCGCGGCGAAGGCGGCATCCTCATCGACAAGAACGGCCGGCGGTTCATGGAGAATCACCACCCGCTCAAGGAACTCGCCCCGCGCGACATCGTGGCCCGCGCGATCGATGCCGAGATGAAACGCACCGGCTCGGCGTGCATGTATCTCGACATTTCACACAAGCCCGCCGACTTCCTCCGCGAGCGCTTCCCAAACGCCTACCAAACCTGCCTGAAATACGGCATCGACCTCACCTCCGAGCCGATTCCGATCGTTCCCGCCGCCCATTATCAATGCGGCGGCGTAAAGACCGACCTGAATGGCGAAACCAGCCTGCGCGGACTTTACGCCATCGGCGAGGCCGCCTGCACCGGCCTCCATGGCGCCAACCGCCTCGCCAGCAATTCCCTGCTCGAGGCCCTCGTCCTTGCCCATCGCGCCTTCGAGAAATCCACCAGAAACCGCCCGCCCCGGGCCACCTACAATCTGCCGGAATGGCGCGCCGGCCAGGTCACCGACGTCGACGAGCTGGTCGTCATCTACCACAACTGGGACGAGATCCGGCGGCTCATGTGGGACTACGTGGGCATCGTCCGCACCGACAAACGCCTCCTCCGGGCCGCCACCCGGCTGCGAAATCTCCACGCCGAGGTGCAGGAGTTTTACTGGAATTTCAAGGTCACCACGGACCTCCTCGAGTTGCGCAATCTCGTCGATGTGGCATCCTTGATCGTCGACTGCGCCCAGAGCCGAAAGGAAAGTCGCGGGCTCCATTTCACCCTCGACTACCCGGAAACCGACGACCGGAAATTCGGGCGCGACACCACGATCCGGCGGACTTGAGCGCGCTCCATTCCCCGCACCACTCTCGATTTTACTCTTGCAACCATGTTTCCCCTGACCCATAAACCCCGCCTGATGCGACACCTGAAGGGAATCCTTACAGGACTGACGGTGGCATTCGTCGCCATGGCTTCGCCGACGACGGCTCGCGCGGAATCCGCCCTCTCCTCGGGATCGGACTTTGCCAAATACGCGATGAAGCTCCGCGAGAAGGCGCTTCTGAAGATCGAGCCCCAGGTCACCACCTCGCGCACGTTCTCCTTTGGCTTCAACAAATACCCCTGGAAGCGGAACATTGTGACCACCGTTTTCTGGGTCGGTGAGCACGCCGCTCCGAACAACCCTGTTCCCAACTACAAGAGTTCGTGGGACCCGAATTGGGCGAAAAACTACGGCGGCTACGACAATCCCGATCCCGCCGCCCGCCGCAACTTCATCCCGAAGGACTTCGTCCCCCGCCAGAATCCCTTTTACGTGGCGCTCCCCTATAACGACGTCACCCGCGGCACCACGAAACCCGAATCCCGCCGTGTGATTCCCTGGTTCCGCGAAGCCTTCGAGCGCGAAGGCAAATCCGTCTGCAAGGGCCGCTGGGTCGCCATCCGCTACAAAGGCCGCGTCGCCTATGCCCAGTGGGAGGATTGCGGTCCGTTCCGCACCGACCATTGGCAGTATGTCTTCGGCAACGAACGGCCGAAGCCCAACCTGAACCAGGGCGCCGGCCTCGACGTGTCCCCGGCCGTTCGCGACTACCTTGGAATGAAGAGCAAGGACGTCTGCGACTGGAAATTCGTCGACTTCAAGGACGTACCGAAAGGCCCCTGGTCGAAATACGGCGACAACAACACCTTCGTCCTCCAGAGCCGCGGCGAGAATCTCTACTACGTCGACCGCAACAACGCGGCGAGCGCCCGGCGATAATCCGTCCGCCCTCCCCTGCGGCACTTTCTTGTGCCGCCAGATTATCCGGGTCAAATCTACCGCGATGAAAAGGTTGCTCGCTCTGGCTGTCGTTTCTTTTGTCGCGCTCACCCAACCCCTCCGTGCCGCCGCGGACTTCTCCAAGTTCGAAGGCACCTACCAAGGAAACTACTCCCTGGTGGGGAGCGGCATGAGCTACCCCGGGAAGCTCACTGCCGTGGTCACGCCCTCGAAAAACGGAAAGGCCGCCACCGTGGTTCTGTATGGGTCGGTGACCCAAGGCGGAGTGACGATCGCGTCCTATGGGAAGTTCACCTTGAAATCCAATCGCAAGGTTTCCTCGAACAGCGTGTTGCTCGGTTACATTGCCCTCTTCCCCGCCAGCGCGAAATACGCGGGACAAAAAGACACCTTCAAATTCACCCTCAGCGCAGCCTCAGTGGGCGCGTCCGTGAACTACACCCTCAAATTCACCGGTAAAAAGCTGGTCTTGAAGGGCTCCGGCACCATCGCCGGAAGCCCATTAACAATCAGCCTTAACGCGAAGAAGAAGAAATAACCCACGTCTGCTGACGGCGACTCGTGGAACGCCGGCGGATCTCAAGAGCGACGGCTGAATTTATTTAGCCGGAAACTTGTTGCTACAAATTATTTGGGTAGGTTTTCGTCGATGAAAACCTTGCTCGCCCTCGCTGTCGTCGCGCTCGTCTCCCTTGCCCGGCCTCTCCCTGCTGCCACGGATTTCTCGGAATTTGCAGGCACCTACAAAGGAAACTACCAATTCGTGGCGGACTCCATCGTTCTCAGCGGAAAACTCGAGGCCGTCGCCACCCCGTCAAAGAACGGAAAGTCCGTCACTGTGGTAATCTCCGGGGCAGCCTCGCAGGGGCCCCAGAGCGTCGCATCCTATGCGAAGATCAAGTTGAACTCGGCAAACCGGAAAATCAGCATGAACAGCGTGCTGGTCGGTTATTACGTCCTCCTCCCGGGCAACGGAAAATTTACGGGGAAGAAGAACAAGTTAAAATTCACTGTCAGCGAGGGCTCGTTGAGCGCAACCATGAGCTATGTTCTCAAGTTTACCGGCAAGAAGCTGGTCTTGAAAGGCACCGGGAACGCGGCCTCGACCCCGATCACCGTCACCTTCAACGGGAAAAAGAAATAGCCCATCATGGCGAGGCCGCCCCGTTTCCGAGGCGGCCTCCGTTGGCTGGCTGTAAGCCGGATTCTGTCCACCCGCCGGAGCGGGCTGTGCGGTCATTTCTCTAAGCGACTAATACCCGGGGTCTCGCTCTCGGCTCTCACCTCGAGCATCCGGACAGGCTGCCCGTTCCCCTGTTCTGTCTTGCACCGCCTGGGGTTTTTCGTGCCCCCGTCATTACTGACGGGGCGGTGGGCTCTTACCCCGCCTTTTCACCCTTACCGGCCGGGAGTCCCGACCGGCGGTATGTTTTCTGTGACACTTTCCGTCGAAGCGGACTTGCGCCCGCTCCTCCCGCGCATTCTACGCGGCAGGTTGCCTTGTGGTGTCCGGACTTTCCTCCCGCCTGCCTCGCGGCAGACGAGCGACCGCCCGCCAGTCGTGAAAACTTCTCTCCAGAGGAATGATTTCGCAAGCCCCGGAACAAACTTTCGCCAAAACCACCTCCCGGAAAATCCGGATCGCAATCGTCTCAGTGAAAATCGTGGGAGGCGGGCATCGTCGTCTGCGCCCCGAATGGCAGCCGCTCGATGTGCCGGGCTTTCACGTGAATGACCCGGTCGACATTCTGCACCTCGCCGCGAATCCGCAAAAATCGCTCCTGCGTAATCACAAGCCGCAGTTTCTCGAACAGCGCCGGAGTCACCACCGCATTCGCGACTCCGGTCTCGTCTTCGAGGCTGATGAACACAAATCCCTTTGCCGTGCCCGGCCGCTGACGGCAGATCACCAGCCCGCCGATGCACACGCGCGTTCCGTTTTTCGCCTGCCGCAAATCCGCCGCACGCCAGAGCTCCGGAAACTGCTCGCGGACCAATGCCATCGGGTGCGGCCCCGTCGTCACACCCGACCCCGCGTAGTCTGCATTCATCCGTTCCAGTGCCGTCATCACTTCCAGCGGAGCCAGTCCGACCTCGTCGTCCTCGAACAACTCGCCATTCCGCACCGGTCGCTCCACCAGCCACAGGCTCTCGCGACGATGTTCGCCCAGCCCATTCAGTGCACCCAGCCGCGCCAGGGTTCGCGCCGCATCCCGGCTCACGCGCACACGGCGTTTGAAATCCTCGATGGACTCGAACTTCCACCGCCTCCGCTCCTCCACGATTCGCGTCGCCTCCGCCGCGCCCAGCCCCTTCACCATGTTCAACCCGAGCCGGATCGTCTGATCATCCTCCACCGTGCATTGCACGTCCGAATCCAGCACCGAGACCGGCCGCACCTTCACTCCATGTGCCTTCGCGTCCCGCACGAGCGTGGACGGCGAGTAAAATCCCATCGGCTGGTTGTTCAGCAGCGCCGCATAAAACTCCGGCGCCCGATGCGCCTTCATCCACGCACTCGCATACGCGATGTAGGCGAAGCTGATCGCATGGCTCTCGGGAAATCCGTAAACTGAAAACGCCTGGACCGATTGCACGATCCGCTCGGCGGTCTCCGTCGCGACACCACGGCGCGCCATCGCCTCCCGCAGTTTTTTGCAAATCCGCACCATCTTCTCGTGCGAGCGATGGAAGCTCAGCGCCTTCTTGAGCTCCGCAATTTCCTGCCCGCTGAAGCCCGCCAGCTGAATCGCCATGGCCAGCATTTGCTCCTGAAACAATGGCACACCCATCGTGCGCTCGAGCAGCGGCACCAGCTTCCGTCCGATCTCGCTCTCCGGATCGACGCCGAAATACTCCACCCCCTCGCGCCCCATTCGCCGCGCCAGATAGGGGTGCACCATTCCGCCCTGGATCGGCCCCGGACGGATGATCGCGATCTGGATCGCGATGTCGTAAAAATTCTTCGGCTGCAGACGGGGCAGCGTCGCCATCTGCGCGCGACTCTCAACCTGAAACAACCCGATGGTATCCGCCTCGCCCAGCATCGCATAGGTCCTCGGATCGTTTTCCGGGAGGTTGTAGAAATCATACGTGTCCCGCCGTCGCTCGCCGGCCAGCGCAAAGGCATCCTGCATCACCGCCATCATTCCGAGCCCGAGAAGGTCCACCTTGATGATGCCCAGGTCCTCGCAATCATTTTTGTCCCATTGCGCGACCACGCGCCCGGGCATCGACGCCCGCTCCAGCGGCACGACGGAACTCAGCGCATTCTGGCAGATGATCATTCCGCCCGAATGCTGCCCGAGATGCCGCGGCAACCCGTAAATCTGCTGGCAAAGCTCCAGCGCAGCACGCCAGCGTGGATTCCTCCGCGAGATCCCGGCCTGCGCGATCTGCTCACCGAGTGGCAACGACTCGGGAAAATCGCCGTTCGCATAAAGATCCGAAAACCGGCTCAGAATCTCCGGCGGAAAATTGAGCGCCTTGCCCACCTCGCGCATCGCGCTCCGGCCGCGGAACGTGATCACGTTCGCCGTCATTGCCGCGCCGTGCTCGCCGTAACGTTGATACACCTCCTGGATCACCTGCTCGCGCCGGTCGCCGCTCGGCAGGTCGAGGTCGATATCCGGCCACGAGGGACGTTCCTGCCCCGGCAGCGGAGGCGCAAGAAATCGCTCGAACAGCAGCTCGTATTTCATCGGATCGCACGCCGTGATCCCGAGGCAGAAGCACACGGCACTGTTCGCCGCACTGCCGCGCCCCTGCACGAGAATGCCCTGCCGCCGGCAGTATTCGACGATGTCCCAGACGATCAAAAAGTAACCCGAGAATCCCAGCCGCGCGATGAGCTCCAGTTCCTCATTGAGCTTGCGCCGCACCTTCCCGCTCACCTTCCCGCGGTATCTGCGCATCGCCGACCACCACGTCTGCCGGCGCAGCATTGCGTTCATCTGCTCGTGGCTCATGCCTCGATACCGCGGAAATTCATAGCCCAGTTTCTCGAGCGAAAATTCCAGCCGATCCGCCACCCGTGCGGTGTTTGCCACGGCCTCCGGACGATCCGCGAAGAGCGCGATCATTTCCGCGCCGGACTTCAAATGCCGCCGGTCGTTGCAGCTGAGAAGCCGGCCCGCCGCGTCGAGATGCGTGTGATGCCGCGCGCAGGTGAACACATCGAGCACACGTCGCTGGGACGGCTCGGCATAGCACACTCCTCCCGTTGCCACGACCGGCAGGTGCATCGCCTCCGCCAGATCCGCCAGAGCGTCGATGCGCCTCTCCTCGCCGCGCACCAGATTCCGCTGCAATTCGACAAACACATTCTCCCGCCCAAACGCCGCAACGAGCCGCTCCACCACGTTGCGCGCGGTCGCGAAATCCTCCTCATCGATGCTTCGCACCACCGCGCCATCCTCGTCCCCCGTCAGCGCGAGCAATCCCTCCGCAAATTCCCCCAGCTCGTCCCAACGCACCGCGCTTTCCTTCTTCGTGCCGCGCAATTTCGCGCGCGTGATGAGCCGGCAGAGATTCTGGTAACCCGTGCGATTCGCCACGAGCACCGGCACCACCGATCCATCCTCCATGGTCAGCTCCGCGCCAACCCGCGCGGAAATGCCATGCTCCTTCGCCCGCCCGTGCAACCGCGGCGCTCCGTAAACACCATCCCGGTCGCAGAGCGCGATGGTGTCGAGACCGCGCTGCGCCGCCACGTCCACGAGGTTCTCCGGCTGCGCCGCGCCACGCAAAAAGCTGAAGGCGCTGCGCGCGTGAAGCTCAACATACCTCATACGCACCCTCCAGTCGCCAGCGTCCCGTGGCGTCCTTCGAAATCCGCAAAAGATCGCCGCTGACCAGTTCGACGTCCCATTCCTCGGTCATCCACGGCTGCGCGTCCCACCAATCGCCCGAGAGGCAATAGGGACCCGCCGAGTTCGCCACCGGCCCCAGCTTCTCCAGCCACATGGGGCGGCCCTGCGAAAGCTTCACGCCGATCGGCCGTCTGTCCCGTCGCAACGGCAATCCATATTGCCGTCCGGGCGTTCCCGCGTCCGTCACTTCCGAAAATTCCTCGATGACAAATGCGTCCGGCCGATGAGTGTTCGCCGGTTGCGGCACCCCGACCTCTCCGTCACCGACCAGCGCCTTGAGCTGCGCAAGCGTCTCGCCAAATTTGTTCGGATCGCGGAGCGCGCTCTCGAAAAGGTGCAATTGCCGCCCAGCCGCCCCGGCCGCCTCCACACTCAGCCGCACTCCGATCGGCTGATGCTCCAGCGTGAGCGACTCGAGGTGCGTCGAAAGAATGCGAAACCACACGTCCGCATCCGAAGTCGGAGAGGGAATCGAAAACGTTCGCGTGTAATCCGGTGCGCCATCCAGCGGGAGTGTCAGCGTCAGCGCGGAGGCGACCCGATAGCTGGCTCGCAGACGCGGCGCGAGAGAATCCACAAATCGCCGCAGCAAAAACAACAGTGGCTCGCTCGCTTCGATCGCGTAATCGAAGTCGAAGGCCTCCGCAAACTGCTCCACCGGACGCTCGAGCCGCAGCACGCGCCTGGAACGTCCACTCGCGCGCCGGCGCAACTCCGCCGCCTCCGCGCCAAGCCGCTCCACCACATCCTGCGCAGGCAGTCTTAAAAACTCGCCGATCGTGCGAATGCCCCAGTCGTTGAAAATCTCCGCCAGCTCCGGAGACGGCTCGAGCACTTCCAACGGCAGCGCCGCGCAAAACGGCGCGCCATCGTAAACGACATTCACCGGCTCGGCGCGGAGAGCCGCAAGCCACGCGTGATCGGGATGCGGCGCGATGCCCACCCGCACGTGAAACCGCTCCGCCACAGCGCGCGCGATCATCTCCTCACCCATCCGCTGCCAGCACGCCCCCCTCGGTGCCCCGGTCAGGTCGAGCGTGCAAAGTCCGGGCATCGTCGACTCGACCCGTGGGGAAAATCCCATCGCCAGCTCGACCAGCAGCGCCTGGCATGCCGCCTCCTGCGCGGGCGAGCGCAGCACGATCTGCAAATCCGGGCACCGCCCCATTGCCTGCGCCGGCGTGAGCCCCGGTTGCACCCACGACCGCGCCGCGGCTTCGTTCACCTCGAGCAGGGTGCCCTTCCGCGCGTCACCATCCACCAGCGCAATCGGTCCGCTCAATTCCCGCCATCGCAACGCAGCCTGCAGCCGAAATTCCGGCAGCCACAACGCGCCAAACATCACGCAATCCTCCGCTCCGCCGGACTCCACGCCGCGACGGATTTCTGCCGCACCCGCAGCGGCATTCGCACCGCCAGCTCGCGCCGCTTCACACGCATCGCGTCCAGCCCGAGCCGCCCTTCAGACTCGATGCGCACCCGCGCGCCTTCGACCATCGGCCATCGGCTCAGCACGACCATTGCCACACCCGAGCTTTCGACCACGCGCTGAAACCGATGCCAGACATTCGCCGGAATGCGCTTCAATTGCCCGACCGGCACGCCCTGCAGATCCAGCACGATGAGCGGCAGATTTCCATCGCGCAGCAGAAGATCCGCCGCCCGCAGCGCCTTGCGCGCCTCGTGGCAGCGCACCCAGAGCACGCGCCGCAGCAACGTGGCGTCCCAGTCCGCAGGCTCGAATTGATCCGCCGCATCGATCAGCGCGAGATGCCATCCCTCGCGCGCGACCAGATCGAGCAGCACGGAAAGAAACAGCGATCCCTGCCCGGTCGAACCCGAAAATTCGCTGACCGCCCCCTTGCGCAGACCGCCGGTTTCTCCGTCGAGCTGTGGCAGTCCCGTCGCCACGCACTCCCGTGCCACGGGCCGCGCCGCGCCAACCTGCGTTGCCTCCAGCTTCGCCCGCAGCGCCCGAAACGCCTCGAGCCGGACGATGTCACGTGCGGCTTCCATCGCGGATCAATCCCCGGAAAACTCCCGCCACTCTCACCTGCTCCGCCGGCACCACGAGATCGCGATAGCCCGGATTGCTGGCACGCAGCCGCACCCGATCCCCTTCGGGAAGAAAATGCTTCAACGTCGCCTCGTGCGCATCGCCCACCACCACCGCCGCAATCTCTCCCGCATGCGGCTCGATGCCCGGGCGCAGCAGCACCTTGTCGCCGTCGAGAATTCCGTCGCCGATCATCGAGTCGCCTTTCACGCGCAGCAAAAAGTCCCCCTCCTTCCACGGGAGCAGCTCGCCCTCGCCGAGCACCTGCTCCGCATGTTCCACCGCCTCGCTCAAGGGGCCGGCCGGAATGGCACCAAGCAATGGCAACCCGCCCATTCCCACCGCGCGTCGACCGGCCGGCGCAAGCGTCACGACGCGCGGCCGTCCCTTCACGCCACCACCGCGAACGCGAATCGCTCCCTTCCGTTCGAGAATGCCCAGCGTCTGCGTAAGGCTGCTCTCCGCCGCCAGCCCCAACCGCCGCACGAGCTGCGGGACCAGAACAGGCTCCCCTTTGCGGTCGAATTCCGCAATCGCCTCGAGAATCCGTTGTTGGGATGGAGTAAATGCAGGCATCGTGATATTACACGATGTGCCGGAAATGGAATCTGCGCCAGTGGTTTCCGGAAAAATGTGGGCCATCCCTTCGAGGCTACCCCCGGCTCATGGACACTGGCGGTCCAATGCGCGAAAGAATTGAGCGGCCCTTCAAAGTGGCTACGATGACGCTCCATGTTCTTCAGGATTCGCTCCCTCACCGCCATTTTCTGCGCCCTCCCACTCCTTGGTGCCCTCGCCGGGGATCCCATCACCGTCTCGGGTGCCTGGGTGCGTGCGGTGCCTCCGAGCTCTTCGGCGACCGCGGCATTCTTCACGATTCATAACAACACCGACAGCATCGTGCGCCTCGTCGGGGGAAGCTCCCCGGCCGCCGAGGAAACGGAACCGATGATCACCACGCGCAAGGAGGTCGACGGCCAGAACGTGATGGGAATGGAAACCGTGCCGGGGCTCGAGATTCAGCCCCACGACACGCTTGTTCTCGAGCCGGGCGGGGATCACCTCATGCTCATGGGCTTGACGGCTCCGCTCCAGGAAAACGAGGAAATCGAAATCACCCTCCGATTTGAACCCGGCGAACAGGAGGTCTTCATCAAGGCACCAGTTCTCCGAAACGCTCCGGACAGTGAGTAGTCCGAAACGCGGCCCCGACCTCGCAATCTGGCTGATCCTCGCCGGGTTCGCCATCCTCGCGGCCGGCATCATGATCGGCCTGCCCGCCTTCTTGCGCTCCCAGGAGCCCTATCGCTTTCACGGCAGCCACTATTACGACTCGAAAGTCGCTCCCGATTTCGAGCTGATCGGCCACCATGGAAAGCCGGTTCGGCTCAAGGACTTCACGGGGAAAATGGTCCTGCTTGAGTTCGGCTTCACCCATTGCCCGAACATCTGCCCGATGGAGCTGGCAAACACTGCGGCGTTTTACCGCAAGCTCACGCCCGAGGAGCGGGAAAAGGTGCAGGTGCTCTTTGTGACGGTCGATCCGGAGCGAGACACGGTCGAGGTGTTGCGCGACTACGTTCCGTTCTTCGACGAATCGTTCATCGGGCTCACCGGCACACCGGAGCAAATCGAGGCCGTGAAAAAGGAATACGGCGTTTACGCAAAGCAGGTGCCGATTCCCGGCAAGGACGATGACTACACGGTCGACCACTCGGCGCACATGTATATCCTCGATCCGCAGCACCGCCTCCGCGTGACTTACGATCACGACCGCCTCGGCGATGCCGGGCCGATTCTCGAGGACATCCGTTACCTGCTGAACGAATCGTGATCCGGCACGCGCTTCTTCCCGTCACGACGGCCATCATTCTCGTGGCGTGCAAACCTCCCGCCCACCAAGGTGTGAACCTCAATCACGGCGCCGGCATCTATTTCGAAAAATGCGCCACCTGCCACGGACCGGACGGCACTCCCACCACTCCCACATATCCACCGCTGAGGGAATCCGAGTGGCTCAGGGCTCACGCGGCCCCACTCATTGCCATCGTGCTGGACGGGGCGACCGGAAATTTTGAAGTCGGTGGGAAAACCTACCGGGGCGTGATGCCCGCGTGGCGCGACGTGCTCGACGACGCCCAGATCGCCGCCGTGCTGAGCTTCATTCGCACGGAATTCGGCGACGGCGCGTCGCCTGTTTCCGCCGGGGACGTCGCCGCCCTCCGCGAGCGGACCAAGGACCGCCGGAAATTCTGGACGCAGGAGGAACTTCGGGCGTTCGCCGCGCAGCCCCCGCACTGACAGAGATTCTTCTTTTCAATCTTTGCGCATCAATATATCGTATTGCGATATAAATGGAACCCATGGAAAAAAGCGACTACGAGACGCTTGCGGCGTTTCGCTACACGTTGAGGAAATTCCTGCGCTTCAGCGAACTTGCCGCGCAGGAACACGGACTGACGCCCCAGCAGTATCAGGCGCTTCTTGCGATCGAAGGATTTCCGGGACGCAACGAGATCACCATGGGCGAGCTGGCTGAGCAGCTCCAGATCGCCGCACACAGTGCGGTTGGACTCGCCGATCGACTTGAGGAGGCTGGCTTGATCACGCGCGACCGCTCGGCGGAGGACCGTCGATGCGTGCACGTCCGGCTCACGCGCCGGGGTCGAACGCAATTGGAGAAGCTAGCGGGCGTTCATCGCCGGGAATTGCAGAACGTGGGCCCGCTGCTGACCTCCCTTCTGGAAAAAGTTTCCCGCCCATGATCGCGACCTATCGCTACGGAGACCCACGGACGGATGATGCGTTGCGCATTGGTGTGGCGCGTCAGCCTCCGCGTGGTGTGCGTCGAGAGGACTTTCCGCTCTACTTCGACCTCTGGCTCCGCATTCTCGCGCCATCGACGGAGTTGCTGCGTGCCTATCGCGCTCGCCGGATCGACTTCCCTGCGTTCGAGCGACGATACCGTGCCGAGATGGCCCAACACGAGCCGCGACAGGTCATCGATCTCGTTGCAACGCTTTCGCAGCACCGCGCGATTCGCGTTGGCTGCTTTTGCGACGACGAGTCGCGCTGTCACCGATCCGTTTTGAAAACACTGCTCACCGCCGCCGCTGCAAACCTGCCCACTTCACAGCCACGTCGGCGTTACGCCAGCCCCGCGTGCTTCGCAAACGAAGACGAGTTCTAACCATGGCCATCAACGTAGAAGACCTGAAACGACAAAGCCGTGGACTCCGCGGAAACATTCGTGAAGTTCTGAGCTCCGGTGCCACGCACTTCGAGGAGCCGGAATTCCAGCTCATGAAATTCCACGGCTCCTACCAGCAGGACGACCGCGATGTGCGCAACCAGCGCAAGGCCGAGGGCCTCGACAAGGCCTGGCAGTTCATGGTTCGCAGCAAGATTCCCGGCGGCGATCTCTCCGCGGAGCAGTATCTCGTTCACGACCGCATGGCCGACGATCTCGGCAATCGCACGATCCGTTTCACGAACCGCCAGGGAATCCAGATGCACGGCGTGCTCTTCGGCCGGTTGCGCGATTGCATTCATCGGATCAACACCTGCGGCCTCACGACTTGGGGAGCGTGCGGAGATGTCGTCCGCAACACGGTCGCCTGCGCCGTGCCGATTCACGACGCGGCACACCTCGACGCCCAGCAGCTCGCGCGCGAAATCAGTCGCACGTTTTACCCGGCCAGTCGCGGCTACAGCGAAATCTGGCTCGACGATCAGCAAATCGCCGGCCCGCCCGAGCCGGAGGAGGATCCGATTTACGGCGACGCGTATCTGCCGCGGAAATTCAAGATCGGCATCGCGGTGCCGCCGCACAACGACGTGGACATCCTTTCACACGATGTCGGGTTGGCCGCCGACGTGCGGAACGGCGTGATTCGCGGATTCAACGTCTTCGTCGGAGGCGGATTCGGGATGTCGTATGGACAGCTCAAGACACGCCCTGCGCTGGGCCAGCCGCTGTTCTACATCGAGCGGCCGCACATCATCGAGGCGCTCAAGGCCATCGTCACCACGCAACGCGACTACGGCCGTCGCGACGACCGCAAACAGGCGCGCCTCAAATACGTGATCCTCGATCACGGCATCGAGTGGTTCCGCGAGCGCGTGTTCGAACGCTTGCCCGTTCCCTCGGCGCCACCACGGCCGATCGAACACGGATCCACGGAGGATATGCTTGGCTGGCACGAGCAGGGAGACGGCCGCCTTTTCTATGGGGTCTGGATTCCCGATGGCCGTGTCGCCGACACACCGAGGGAACGCTACCGCAGCGCGCTCCGCGCGATTTGCGAAACCATCGCGCCGCGGTTGCGGATCACCCCGAACGCCAACGTCTACCTGTATGGAATCGACCCCGCCGATCGTGGTCGTGTGGACGAAATTCTCACCGCCCATGGAATCGCCTCCAGCGAAACGATGACGCGCGCGCGTCGCATGTCGCACGCCTGCGTGGCCCTGCCCACGTGCGGACTCGCCCTCGCCGAGAGCGAACGTGTGTTCTCCACGCTTCTTTCGCAGATCGATGAAATCCTTCGCGAGCTGGGCCTCGCTGAGGAGCCGATTCTCTTCCGGATGAGCGGCTGCCCGAATGGATGCGCGCGTCCCTACAACGCGGACTTCGCCTTCGTCGGCCGCTCACCGGGCAAGTATGCGATTTACGTGGGCGGCTCGCATCGCGGCGATCGGCTCGCGTCGCTTCTCGCGAAAAGCGTTCCGTTCGCGGAACTCGCGAGTCACGTCCGGCCACTGCTCGAGGAGTTTCGGGACAACCGGCTCGAAGGGGAAACCTTCAGCGACTTCTGGGGTCGCACCCGCCCGCGCGCGGAGGTCACCGCCGAGCAATTTCATCTCGAACCTGCCGCCGTTGCTGCGGCATCCTGACGCCGCGCTTACGCCTCTTCGCCATGAAACCGGAACTCTACCAATTTCCCTACAGTCCGTTCTGCATTCCCATCATCCGCGTGCTGGAAGCCGGTGGCGTCGACTACGACTCCGTGGAGATTCCGCAGTGGGATCGAAGCGAAATCATCAAACTCACCAATGGCGCCTACTACCAGGTGCCGGTGCTCAAATACGGATCGACCATCGTTTACGAAACCGGCGACGACACCCAGGACGTGGCACGATTCGTGAGCGACACGTTTCTCGGTGGACGGTTGTTCCCGGCATCGGCGCAGGGGCTGCACGAGATTGTCCTGCGGTATCTGGAAAACGACGTGGAAGGCGTGTCGTTCCGGTTGAGCGATCCCGAGCGCATTGATGGCATCGAGGATCTCGTCGCGCGCACGGTCTCCATCCGGCACAAGGAGCGGAAATTCGGCCGCGGCTGCCTCGAGCAATGGCGCGCGCAGAAGGACTCCATCCGCCGCGAGGTCACCAACCTCCTCCGCCCGCTGGACAGCCGGCTTACGCAATCCCGCTTCCTCTTCAGCGACGACTCGCCGGTCTACGCGGACTTTCTGCTCTACGGCCTGATCGGCAACATCCTGTGGGGCGGATTCGAGGAAATCCCGGCCGGCCTCGACGCGGTCGCGCGGCATTACGCGGATATCGGAAGTTTCTCCTTCGCCGCGAAGAGCTGACCGATTTGCCTTTTCCCGGGACGCGGTCTATCTTGACCGCGTGATGAAAACCGCGTCCAAGACCTCGCTGCGCCTGCATGGCGCGTTGCGCTCGGACGTCGTGTGCTCTCCGACGATCCCTCGTCGACACTGCGTTTCCCGTCTCTTTATGACGGGAGCGGGCGATTATCGCCAGGCCCGCTGATCGCGCCGCCGCGGTAATTCCGCCCGCTTCTCCCATTCGCCCCTCCGGCAAAACTGCCGATCCGCGTCTGCGGTGACGCACCTACCCGTCTCTCACGGGACGCCGACTCCGTTCCCCCATCACGGCACAACCAAACCGCCGTGACCCTTTTCCAACAAGAATCCCAACAACCTCATTGCCATGAACAACACCATCCGAATCAGCCAGGCTGACTACAACCACCTCCAGGACCTCCTCGCCCGCGAAACCGGCGGCACCCCGGAGGAAAAGAATACCCGCGAACAGCTCTTTCGGGAGCTGATGCGCGCCCGCATCGAACCCGAGGTTCCTCCCGATGTCATCGGGCTGCACAGCCGCGCGCGACTTCTCGACATCGAGAACGGAGAGGAAATGGAGTTCACGCTCGTTCCGCCGGACGACGCCGACGTGGATGCCGGACGCATTTCCATCTTCGCCCCGCTTGGCACGGCCATGATCGGTTTCGGCACGGGCGACGAGTTCGAGTGGCCAATGCCGGGCGGCACCGTCCGCATGCGAGTCCTCGAGGTGCAGCCGCAGCAGGTCACGGCGGGCGCTTCCTGATCCGACTTCGGCGGAAAACGCCGCCAACAATTCATCGCGCGGGCATTTTTCTTTTGACACCACAAGATATTGAGTCACTATCCGGAAAAACTGCCCGCGCGACACAATGCGTTGCCCCAAGTGCGGCTCTCTCGAAGATAAAGTCATTGATTCCCGCCTTTCCAAGGAAGGCACCTCGATCCGTCGGCGGAGGGAATGTCTGGAGTGCGAGACCCGCTTCACCACCTACGAAGAAATCGAGCGAATCGAGCTTCGCGCGATCAAGCGTGACGGGCGCCACGAGCCCTTCGACCGGCACAAACTGCTCAACAGCTTCCTGAAGGCGTGTGAAAAGCGGCCGATCAGCATCGAGGATATCGAGCGCACGGTGCAGGAAGTGATCACCGAGCTGGAGGCCAGCAACGAACGGGAGATCACCACGAAGAAGATCGGTCTCATCGTCATGGAGCGGCTCCACAGCCTCGATCCCGTGGCCTACGTCCGCTACGCGTCGGTCTACCGCGAGTTTCAGGAGATTGGAGATTTCATCGAGGAGATCCAGTCGTTCGAAAAACGCAGCGTTCGCACGCCCGCCCAGCCCGACCTGTTCACCGCATGATCGCGTTCAAGGACAACCTTCCGGCACTCCGGTTCGATGACGACCGTGTCATGGAGCTCGAGCAACGATGGTTGTCGGAGGGAATCGCCCGCGCCGCAGCCCGCGCCGGCTACCAGAAGTGGTGGCTCACCTCCCATGTCACCGAAACGGTGATGACCTATTTCCGCAACGACTTCGAGGCGCCCACACTGGGGCTGGCTCAATTGAAGACCGCGGTGCAATCCGTGCTTCAGGTCATCGGCTACGCGGATGTCGCATCGCATTTCGAGCCGATGCCGCCGCCGGTGCGCGTGTCGCTGGCTCAGCTGGCTCGAAAGGCCGACACCGGTTACGAGCTGGCGTTTTTCCAGCTCCTCCGCGAGGAACTGCGGCAGATCGTCCAGTCGTCCTCGTTGCGCGTGGAGTTTTTCGATCTCAATCGATGCGTGAAAATGCTGCGCAGCGCCAAGAACTGGCGCGCCGACTGCAACGGCCTGCGGGCGGAAATCGTCCGATACGTCCGCAGCGAGCTCGACGCGAGCAATCGCCCGCTCGAGTTGCAGCTCCAGCTCTCGTAAGCTTTCACGCACCGCCGACTTGTGGTTGGCTTTGCCGCATGACGCTGTTCGAGAAAATCATCGCACGCGAAATTCCCGCCGACATCGTTTACGAAGACGATCAGTGCATCTCGTTTCGCGACGTCAACCCGCAGGCGCCCACCCACGTGTTGCTGGTGCCCAAGCGGGTGATCCCACGAATCGGCGAGGCAACGCCGGACGACCAGGCCTTGCTCGGACATTTGCTCCTTAAGGCCGGCGAGGTCGCACGGCAGCTCGGGCTCGCCGACGGCGGATTCCGCCTCGTGGTCAACCACGGTCCGAATGGCGGCGAGACCGTTCCTCATCTTCACATTCACATTCTCGGCGGCCGCCCGCTCGGCTGGCCTCCCGGCTAGTATGCAGCTTCCTCCGGCGTTCACCACCGTCGTCCTCCTCACCATCTCGAACGTCTTCATGACGTTCGCGTGGTATGGCCATCTCAAGAACCTGCGCACGGCACCATGGCTCGTCGCCGCGCTCGTCAGCTGGGGCATCGCGCTGTTTGAATATTTCTTTCAAGTCCCGGCAAACCGCATCGGCGCCACCGCGCTCACGCTTCCGCAGCTTAAGATTCTGCAGGAGGTGATCACGCTCTCGGTCTTTGTGCCGTTTGCGGTGCTTTACATGCGACAGCCGATGAAGCTCGATTTCCTCTGGGCCGGACTGTGCCTGCTCGGCGCGGTTTATTTCGTATTCCGGAAGTAGCGCTCTGCGGCAGCGAGCGCCTTTAAAGCACGATCTCCGTGCCAATGCCGGCGTTCGAGAAAATCTCGACGAGCAGGCCGTGTGGAATGTGCCCGCCGATGAAATGGACCTTGCCGACGCCCTGCTCGAGCGCCTTCACCGCGCTCTCGACCTTCGGGATCATCCCGCCGGCGATCACCTTCTCCTTGATGAGCGTGCGCGTTTGCGCGCTGGTCACCGAGGGGATCAGCGAGTCCTTTTGTGAGGGGTCGCGCATGATGCCCGGGACGTCGCTCACGAAGAGGAGCTTGGTCGCCTTGAGACTTCCGGCGAGCGCCGCCGCGGCGACATCCGCGTTGATGTTCAGGACCTGACCCTCGGTCGTCGCGCCGATCGGCGAAATGACGGGCACGATTTCCTCCGCCACCGCGGCGGTGACCTCCTTCGTGGAAACCCCCACCGCCTCGCCGACGAATCCGAGATCAACCTCGCCGCCATCGACACGCACGGGCGAAAGCTTGCGCGAGACGAAGACATTCTTTCCGGACAATCCAAGCGCGCGACCACCGTGGTTCGTGATCGATGCAACGATGCCGGGATTGATCACCTCGTCGAGCGTTTGCTCGACGATCTTGATCGAAGCCTCGTCGGTGACGCGCAATCCGTTCACAAAATTCGGAGACAGTCCGGCCTCGCGCATCCGCGACGAGATCGCCTTGCCGCCACCGTGGACGAGCACGGGGTTGATGCCAACCGCCTCGAGGAACACCACGTCCCGCAACAACCGCTGGACCTGATGTTCGTCCTCCATCGCGCTGCCGCCGTATTTGATGACGAACGTGTGCCCGCGAAACTCCTGGATGTAGGGCAGCGCCTCGATGAGCGTTTCGGAACGCGCCGCGGGAGAAAGCGAGTGCGACATGATTATTCTCCGAGATTGAAGTTCACGTAGGCCTCGGTGAGGTCCGTCGTATAGACTGTGTAACCGGCCTTGCCGAGATGGAGATCCACGGTGACCTTGAACGCCTTCTTCGCCGCCACGGCCTGCAGTTTTGAAAACGGCGTCTTAGCCGGCATGCCATTCCGCACCGCGGCGACACGGTCGTAATCAATGGACACCTTGTCCGGGTGGAGCGCCGCTCCCGAGTAACCGGCGGCGTCGAGGATGCGCCCCCAGTTCGGGTCGCCGCCTGCCCACGCGCATTTCGTGAGCGTGGAATTGGCGATCGCCTCGGCGGCAAGTCGGGCGTCCTTCTCCGATTTCGCGCCGCGCACCTCGACCTCCACGAACCGGCTCACTCCCTCACCATCGAGCACGATCTTCATCGCAAGGTCATGCGCGACCGCGTCGAGCGCCGCCTGGAACGCATCGTCCGCCGGCCGCCCCTGCACCCCGCTTGCCAGCAGGATGACCGTGTCGTTCGTGCTCATGTCACCATCGACCGTGATGCGATTGAACGAGCGCTCCACCGCCAGCTTGAGCTTCTGCTTCAACTCGGCCTTCGAGAAAGCGGCGTCGGTGGTGATGACGCACAGCATTGTCGCCATATTCGGATCAATCATGCCGGCGCCCTTCGCAATGCCACCCACACGATACTTTCTTCCTCCGCTCACGAACTCCCGCGCCGCTTCCTTCTGCACGGTGTCGCTTGTCATGATCGCCGCAGCCGCGGCCTTGCTCGATTTCCCATCGAGCTTCGCGACCAGCTCGGGGATCTTCGCGACCATCTTCCCGATCGGAAGTTGCACGCCGATGCGTCCGGTCGAACAAACCAGCACCTCCGCCGGCTTCACGCCCAGTCCCGCCGCCGTTGCCTCGCACATCGCGCGCGCATTCGCGATGCCAGGTTGCCCCGTGCACGCGTTTGCATTGCCGCTGTTGAGAATGACCGCGCGGCAGCTCTTCGACTTGAGATGCTCCATCGACACCAGCACCGGCGCGGCTTTCACCTTGTTGGTCGTGAACGTCGCGGCCGCGACGCACGCCCCGGTTCCGGCGACCAGCGCCATGTCGTCGCGAGTGCCAACCGGATACTTGATACCCGCCGATGCCGCCGAAGCAACAAACCCCTTCGGCGCGCACACGCCGCCCGCAATTTTGCGAAGTTTCGTCATTAAAGCAGTGCCGTGGTCTCGTCGAACCCGGCCATGAGGTTGAAATTCTGCACCGCCTGGCCGGCGGCGCCTTTCACCAGATTATCCTCCGCGCTCAGCAGGATCAGCCGCTTTGCGCGCTCGTCGTAGCGGACGGCGATGTCGCAGAAGTTCGTTCCATTCACCTGCTTGGTGTCGGGCAACGATTGCCGCACCCGCACGAAAGGCTCCGCGTCGTAAGCATTCTTCAAAGTCTGCTCGACCGCGTCCCGTGTCGCGTTACCGATCAGTCGCGCGAAGATTGTCGTGTGAATCCCGCGCGTCATCGGTGCCAGATGCGGCACGAACGTGATGACCACCTTCGATCCGGCCGCCGCACTCAGCTCCTGCTCGATCTCGGAGATATGCCGGTGCTTCGGCAGTCCATACGCGCGCAGGCTTTCGTTGCACTCCGCGTAGAGGTAGCCGACCTCCGCCTTGCGGCCCGCGCCGCTGACTCCGCTCGCGCTCGAAACGGAAATGTCGGCAGGATCGACCATCCCGTTTTTCAAAAGCGGAACAAGCGGCAGCAGGATGCTCGTCGGGTAACAGCCCGCGGACGCGACCAGTTTCGCCCTGCGAATCGCCTCCCGATACAACTCGGGAATTCCATACACGGCCTCGCCGAGCATTTCCGCAGCGGGATGCGCCTCGCCATAAAACTCCTCGTATATCGACGCATCGCGCAGGCGAAAGTCCGCGCTGAGATCGATCACCCGGCGGCCCGCCTCGACCAGCGGCAGCGCGAACTCACTCGCCAGACTGTGCGGCAATGCGAGGAAAAAGAACTCCGCGCCCGTGGCAAGGAGCACATCGATTTTGGAATCGCAAAAAACGAGATCTCGCACCGCCGGCTGGCCGGTGAGACGCGGGAGAACGTCACCAATCGGCTTTCCCGCATGCGTCCGGGAGCTGACACCAACAATCTCCACGCCGGGATGCCGGCAGAGCAGCGCACAAAGTTCCTCCCCCGAGTAACCGTTCGCTCCAACAATCGCGACTTTCTTCGACACGCCCGAACGCTAACGATCCCGGTCCCTTCACGCAAGAGAACGGCTCGCCGTCAACCGCTCCGTCGGAGCACGGAAAAACCATCACGATGGGCTCTGGCTTCTCGAACGCGAAGGATTAAGTCGGCTCGGCGCACTTGACCTCGGCGCCACTCCGGCGTTTACTTACCGGTCCCGTGGCCCCGAGCCGCGGATCGTGACGGGCCGTGGCTCAGCTTGGTAGAGCGCCTGAATGGGGTTCAGGAGGTCGTGGGTTCGAATCCCGCCGGCCCGATTTTGCACAGGGAGCTTCCTCCATGTGTCGATGACTCTGGGGGGGCATCGTCAGCACGGGATCTCGTCGACTTCCACCGGGTCTTTTCGAGGGTGCTTTCGCGACGCGATCAGGAAAATGCCGATCGCAACCCAGATGAATCCGAACGAGATGACATGACGGAACGTGAAGGGCTCGTGAAAGAGCAACACGCCCGTGAGCAGCTGCAGCGACGGGGCAAGGTATTGGAGAAACCCCATCGCGGACAGCGGCAGCAACTTCGCCGCGGAAATAAACAACAGCAGCGGGACGGCCGTGACGATTCCTCCACCGATGAAGAGCAGCGTCAGCCCTGGCGAATCGACGAAGTGCATCGAGCCCCGTGAGGCGAGCAGGAAAATGAGAAGCAACGCGACCGGCGTGATAAGCGCGGTCTCCACGACGAGCCCCGGCAGCGGATCGACCGGCACAACCTTCCGCAGCAACCCGTAGAGGCCAAAGCTCGCGGCAACGCCGAGCGCGATCCACGGCACCCGCCACAGGTGATAGCCGAAGTAAAGAACGCCGATCCCCGCGAGAATCACCGCCAGCACCTGCCCACGGCTGAGACGCTCGCGAAGAAAAATGCAGCCGAGCAACACGCTGAACAGCGGATTAATGAAGTATCCCAGACTCGCCTCCACCACCCGATCCGTGTTGACCCCGAGGATGAACAGGAACCAGTTGACGCTCAAAAGCAGCGCGGTGAGCGAGAGCGTGCCGAGCAACTTCGGTTGCCGCAGAGCCCGCAGACACGGCACGAGCTGCCGCGTCATCGCGGCAAGCGCCACGAGAATCACCAGCGACCAGACGAGCCGGTGCGAGATCACCTCGAGGATCGGGATCGAGCCGAAGCCCTTCCAGTAGATTGGAAAGATTCCCCACGTCCCATACGAAAGGAGCGCGTAGAGAATGCCACGGCGATTCAGAGTGGGTGCGGGTTTCTGGCTCATTTCGATCGGGTCAAGTCAACGCGTGGCAAGGGTCTCGAAGTGATAGCAGAATGAGTTGCGAACGCAGCCTCGATCGGAGTCCCTTCACGAGAGGCGCCACATCCGCCGTTCTACCGGTTGACGCTCCCGCGCCGGGAACTCAGGCTGAGGAACTCTGACGACGATCCCCACATACGTTGCCATCATCGTGCTGCTCGGCGCGTTGATTCACGCCCTCTGGAACGCGTGGCTTCGTGGCGGGAAGGATCAGCTCAAGATCCGCACGATGATGGTGGTGTCGAGCAGCGTGCTCTGCCTGGGGTTGCTCTTCTTTCTGCCCATCCCATCACCGGCTGCCTGGCCGTTCATTGCTCTCTCGGTGGTCGGGCATCTCGCGTTCAACCTCTTTCTTGTGCAGATGTATCGAGAAGGCGATCTGTCACAGACCTATATCATTTCCCGGGGCACGCAACCGCTGCTGATCTCGATCGGTGGAGCCATCTTCGCTTCCGAAGTGCCGACATTTGGCGTCCTCGTGGGGATCATCCTCGTTTCTGCGGGCATTCTCCTTCTCGTGAATATGAATCGCGTGCGCTCCTCGGCGGCTAAATACGCGCTCCTCACGGGTGGTGTGAGCAGCGTCAACAGCATCCTCGCCGGCATGGGCATCCGCGCTGATGAAGGCGGCGTCCTGTCCTACATGAGCTGGATCGTTGCACTGAACGGCATCCCAATGTGCGCGATCTATCTCGCACTCCGTAAGGACCTGCGCATTTGGGAAATGGAGCGCTTCGACTGGATCGCCGCAATCTTGGGCGGATTCTTCGCGACTGCCGGCTACGCGCTCACCATCTGGGCCATGCGACATGCTCCCTTCGCGGCGGTTTCCGCATTGCGCGAGACCAGCATTCTCTTCGCCCTCCTGCTCGGGTGCACGATGCTCCGCGAAAAACTCACCCTTCGCAAAATCATCGCCAGTTTGCTGACATTTATCGGCGCCAGCCTGATCTCGGCGGACTAACGCGCGCCGCTAGCTCTCGTCGGCGTGCACGCGAATGAAGAGCCGCTCGTGATTCGCGGGCGCGCTTTCCGGCACAAGCAGCTCGACCTCCTCATAACCAGGGCTGGAGGGAATGGAATTCACGGACACCACGGATGGACTCACGGGTTGCCAGTCTTTTAGATCGGACGAGATCGCGTAGTGGAAGCGAATCCCCGAGTTCAAAAAGTCCGAGAGCCGCCGGTGACGCAGCCGAATTCCATCCGAGGCTCCAGACACCGCGATCACCGGCATGCGCAGCAGCTCGTCCGCTTGGTTCGGATTCGTCCCGAAGATCCATTCATCCCGATTGCTCGAGCGATCATCGTCCTTGTCGGCATCCGGTCTCGCATCCTCGCCATCCAGTCCCGCACGAAGGCCGTATTGCACGGTGAGAGCATCCGCAAGGGGCAGAAGACGCACGGCGAAATTGTCCATCAGCGCGAACACGGATGCGCGCGCCGACAACCCGATGTAGTTTGCGGAACTCTCGTCCCACGTGAACGTCAGCGTGTCCGACGGGGCATTTGGATTGATGTCGAGCCGGGATCCGTCGAAGTAAACGGAAACGGTCACGGTGGCCCCGGCGGCGAAGCTGTCGCATTCGAACGCCGCAAGCAGATTGCCGGTGTTGCGCCCTACGGGAACGGTCGCGCGAAGAACTCCTCTCGTCCAAACCTTCACGTTGCCATTCAGATCGAGCTCCACAAAGCAGTCGGCAACGCCGATGGAGTTACCGCCATTGCCGCGGAAAGGCCGCGGCGATGTGCTGCCGATGTCATTGCCCGCCGCAGCCTGCGCGGCGTTCAAACCCACACCGAATCCCACGAACCGGTTCGCGCTGTCACTCGCTTCGGTATTGATGCCCAGAACATCGAGCGAAACGGAGAACCCGCCCGCATCGAGAATATTCTGACCGACGAAGTTGTGGTTCAGCCCGTTCTCGCTCATTCCGAGACCCGTCGCCATCTGCAGCACGTTGTCGATGACCTGGATGGAGTCCACGGTGCCACTTCCCTCGAAGCCCTCGAACCACGTCGCGTTCGTCGCGATCGGCGGCACGCGCCTTCCCCATACCCCCGTCAGCGTGGTGTCGATGTCCATCGCGTTCGGACGATTGAAGGTATCGACAAACAAGTCTCCGTCCGTCTCGCCCGGCGTGAGATTTCGCGGCGGTGGAGTCAGCCACCTCGCCTGCGGCACGCCAGCACGCTGCGCCCAGTCGTTGAAATCGGCCACCAGCGCACGAACCACCTCCGGGTTCGAGGCCGCGATATTGTTCGTTTCGCACGGATCCTCGACGATGTTGTAGAGCTCACGCTCGTGAGCGGGTGACGAGCCGTCGTAGAGCATGAAGTTCTTCGTCACCAGTTTCCAAATTCCCCGCTGCACCGTGCGGTTCACCTCATGCTCGACATAGAGTGAGCGCTCGGGCAGCTCCGTGCCGTCCTGAATCTGCGGCAGAAGATTCCGCCCCTCGAATGGCAGCACGGGATGACCCGCATAGGTCGTCGGATAGGTCGCTCCGGTGGCCGCGGCGATGGTCGGGAGAATATCGACGATATGCCCGGGTTGTTCGCGCCAGACATTCTTTGCGGAAACTCCCGCCGGCCAGTGAACGATCAATGGCGTGCGAATGCCTCCTTCGTGCGTGGAATGCTTAAAGAGCCGCAACGGCGTGTTGCTGAGATTCGCCCACCCGCCCCCGTAGTGGATGTTGTCCGCCACGCCCGGCTGTCCCATGTTGGCAAGCGCCGCGCCCGTCAGCGGGCTTCCGCTGTTGCCGAACTTCCCATTCTCGTGGTTCCCCCCGTTGTCGGAGAGGAAGAGAATCAGCGTGTTGTCGAGCTGCCCGGTCTCCTCCAAACGCCTGATGACCTTCGCGACATTGCGATCGACCTCCTCGATCATCGCAGCAAAGAGCGACATGCGGCGCACGAGGTCCGCCTTGCGGGCCGCAGGCAATGTATTCCACGCCGGAATCTCCTCGATTGGCTCGGCCTGATGCGGTGCGGTGCCGCCGCGCGGAGTCAGCTTGTATCTCTCATCGATCACCCCCATCTCGAGCTGCCTCTGGAATCGCTCCTCGCGAAGCACATCCCATCCCTTCTCGTAAATGGGGGTGTATTTGTCCGCCACCTCGGCGGGCGCCTGCAACGGGAAATGCGGCGCACCAAAAGCCATGTAGATGAAGAACGGCTTGCCGTCGCCTTTCGAGAGGCTGTGATTGATGAAGTCCACCGAATAGTCGCCAATCGCGTCGGTCTGGTAGAATTGCTGGCCGTTCGCCGTGTAGTTGCGGAACGCGATCTCGTTGCCGGGCGACACAAGCTGGTATGCGCCTTGATTCCAGAAGTTCGCGCTGTGCGCACCAGCGTCCGAGAAACGCCACACATGGTCGAAGCCGCGGTTCTCCGGCAGTCGCGCACCGCCCCCGAGATGCCACTTTCCGGCCATGTAGGTGCGGTAGCCGTTCGACTTCAGCAGCTCGGCGATTGTGACGTTGTTATCCGCGCGCAGGTTCGGAAGCGGCGCCGCGGGATCCACCGCCACCTGCTGCGTGTAGAGGCCGGTCAACAGCGCGCAACGCGTCGGGCTGCAGCGAGCGGCGTTGTAGAACTGGCGGAATCGAACACCGTCGGCGGCGAGAGAATCGATGGTCGGCGTCGAGATTTCACCGCCGTAGCAACCCAGATCCGACCACCCCATGTCGTCCACCAAGATCAGAATCACATTGGGCTTCTCGGCGGCGGCAAATGCCTGGGCCGCGAATGTCGCGGCAACCCCAATCGAAAACAGCGCGGCTCGAAGAGACATGGTGGAAAATCGGTAGGGGTGCCGCCCCCAAAATTTTTGCGACACCCCTACCCCGCTAGGAAGAGATTTGGAGCCCTGTCGCAGGGAACGCGACACGGCTGTTGACTCTGGAAAAACAAGTGTTCATGGGGAAAAGCAGACGGTTCTGAAGGGGATAACGCCGCAAACGTTACCTCACGCGCCTGTCCGCACAATGAGTTCGCCCGTCGGATTACTGAGATCCTTTACAGCGAGAAAATGACGGCTTTTCAGCGGGAAAACTCGTCCACCGAGTTCTCCAGACGCCATTGGGTGGGCGTGATTCCAAACACCCGCTTGAATTGCACCATCATGTATTCGGGATGATCGAACCCCGCTCTTTCCGCGATCCGCTCCAACGTCCAGTCGGTCTCGGAGAGCAACTGTTTCACGCGTTTGAGTCGCACACGGCGAAGCTCTTCGTGCGGGGAACGATCGAGATAGCGTCGAAAACCACGTTCGAGAATCGGCCGCGGAACCGACAATGCCGACAGCACGTCCTCCACGCGCCAGCCGTCGCAGGCGTGCTTGCGGATCAATTGAATCGCACGTGCAATCAGCGGATCGGGCACCGCGAGCACGTCGGAGGATTGTCGCGTGACCACCTCAATCGGCGGCACCAGCTTCTCGGGTTCCTCCGGTTTCTGCCCGGACATCATGCGATCGAGCAATGCCGCCGCCTCGATGCCGACCCGCTTCGTGTTTGGACGCACGCTCGAAAGCGGGGGCGTCGCGATGTTGCAATAGGTGGCGGAGTTATCCACGCCCACGACAGCGACTTCCTCGGGAACGACGAGATCCAGCCCACGGAGCGCATCGAGCACGTGGTATCCGCGCACGTCATTGCAGGTCACGATGCCAACGGGAATAGGCAGCGTCTTCAGCCACTTCACGATTCGCTTGCGCTCGCGCTCCACTTGAAACTTCTGCACGTCCTTGATGTCCGATTCCAACGCGCCGCAGAAATTCCCCACGCCGGAGACCGCATCCTCCACCCCGCGACGCCGCGCCAGCGACCATTCCATTTCTGTGAATCCGCAATAGGCGATGTTGCGAAACCCGCGCTCGAGCAGATGCTCCGCCGCCATTCGGCCGATCGCGATCATGTCCGAGCCGACCCGAGGGAGCTTCAAGTAACCGAAGCGATCGTTCAAATCGACGACCGGAATTTTCATCTTCCGCAGATGCTGCGCCAGCTCGGGAGTCGTCCACCGGCAGATGATGCCGTCGCCCTCCCATTTCAACAGCCAGTCGGGCAGCGGCGAACGCTCCTCGCGCTGCTCGAGATAGATCGACCACTCGCCGTGCGTGCGAAGATACGTCGTGATCCCTTCGATGATCTCCCGCCCATAGGCTGTCGATGTCTCCACCAACAGCCCGACATCAGGCCGCTTTCGCATGCGCGAATTGGAGCGGCTCATGCGAGCGCGTCAACGCATTTTCGAAGACGCGATCAAAATTTGAAGTAAGTTGAGAGCGGCGATGACGAACCAATCGCAAAAATGAAAACCGCAAAACTGCTCGCTCTCGGCCTCTGCGCGATCGTCATCACATCCACGTTCGCCGGCGAAAAGTCGGAAACCGCCGTGCTCGCAGCGGGCTGCTTCTGGTGCCTCGAAGCCATTTTCGAACAGCAGCCCGGCGTCATCAATGTCGACCCTGGTTACGCAGGCGGCACGATGCTGAATCCGACTTACGAAAATCACGGCCACGGTGCGGACTCACACGCCGAGAGCATCGAGATCACGTTCGATCCCGAAAAAACGAGCTTCGAAAAGCTCCTCGACGTTTACTGGCGTTCGTTCGATCCCACCGAGGGACGCGGCGTCGCGCCGGATTTCGGCCCCTCGTATCGCCCGATCGTCTTTTACCTCACCCCCGGGCAGAAGAAAACGGCCGAAGCCTCGAAAGCGGCCCTGCAGAAGACGCTCGACAAGCCGGTCGCGGTCGAGATCAAGGCATTGGATAAATTCTGGCCGGCCGAGGAATACCATCACGACTACGCGGAGAAGAATCCAAACTCCCCTTACGTGCGCAGCGTCACCTACGAGCGCATGGATCGCGTCGGTGCCGAGCATCCCTAGCGGCGGCGGACGCGGCGCTGCCTCTGATCCTCACGCAGCGCATCACGCAACAACACCAGCACCGCCGCCTCCTCGGGCCGCAAGCTTCTTATACCGGTCGCCAGCCGCTGCTCGGCCACGCGCTGCAAACGGGCCACCAGCGACCCGTCGAGATAGGTTCGGAGAATGACCGGGTGCACGTAGCATCGCCGACAGATTGCCGGTGTGTTTCCGAGCATTCGGGACACGGCATCAATGGCACTCCCGAGATTTCGCTTCGCCTCCCGTTCGCTCGTGAACTGCTCAAACTCCTTCAACGCCCGCGCCGCCAGCACCGTGCCGGCCCATGTGCGGAAATCCTTCGCCGTGAATCCCTCGCCGCCAATCTCGCGCAGATATTCATTCACCTGCGTGGACGTCACATCGACCGGCTCCCCGGATTCATCGACGTATTGAAACAACTCGTATCCTGGAAGGTCGCGGCACTTCCGGACGATGTTTGCAAGTTTGCGGTTGTTTACGTCGATCACATGCTTGCGTCCCGACTTTCCGCGAAACGTGAACGTGATCGCATCGCCCCGCACCCGCACGTGGCGGTCCTGCATCGTGGTAAGGCCGTAGGACTTGTTCTCGCGGGCATATTCGTCGTTGCCGACACGAACGAGCGTCGTCTCCAGCAGTTTCACGACCGTTGCCAGCACCTTCTCCCGCGGAAGCCCGCGCCGCCTCAAGTCCCGCTCGACACGGCGCCGAATGCGTGGCAGCGCCTTTCCAAAGGCAATCATCCGGTCGAACTTTGTCTCGTCGCGTGTCTGCCGCCAGCCGGCGTGATAGCGATACTGCTTTCGTCCCCGCGCGTCGCGACCGGTGGCCTGCAAATGCCCGTCGGCACGCGGGCAGATCCACACATCCGTCCATGCAGGCGGAATGACGAGCTTCCGAATGCGAGTCAGCGTCGCCTCGTCGCGAATCACCCGCCCTTTCGCGTCGAAATACTCGAAGCCACTCCGGCGCTTTCGCCGGCCGATGCCGGGCTGGCTGTCGTTCACATACCGCAGGCCGGCCGCTTCGGCAGCGTCCGGCGGCTCGCAATCGACAACATCGGACATGACACTGGAAGAACGCGCGCGCATCCCTGTCCGGCCGTGCTCACGCGTCCGACAGCCCCATTTCCGTCGATTCAAAATGATGGACCGCGAAGCTCACCATTTGCCCGACGCCGGGTGGTGCCCGAACAGCCACCTACCGCTGCTCATCTATCGGAATGTCGAATCGGGCACTGACCTCGCGCGCCGCATGGAATCACGGTTCGCAGCCAACGGCTGGCCTCCCGCGTGGCGATACACGATCTACGACTACGCTCACTTTCACAGCACGACACACGAGGCGATCGGCGTCTATCGGGGCACCGCGAAAGTCTGCTTTGGCGACCGCGCGGGAATCACGGTCGATCTTCACCCCGGAGACATGGTGCTGATTCCCGCAGGGGTGTCGCATGAGCGGCTGGAAGGCAGCGACGATTTTCATGTCGTGGGCGCCTACCCCGAAAATTGCCGACCCGACCTGTTGACCAAGGACAACGTGAACCGCGCGATCGTCGACGCGAATCTCCGTCGCATCGCTATTCCGCGAAAGGATCCGGTTACGGGAAATTCTCTCGCGGAAACGTGGACGCACTCGACCGCATGACACATGCAAGCCGTTCGTCTCGCGTGAAGATCCGCATCGGAATCTCCGGCTGGACCTACAAGCCGTGGCGCGGCGCGTTCTATCCCGAAGACCTCCCGCAGCGGGAGGAACTCGAATTCGCGGCGAGGCAGTTTCGTTCAATCGAGATCAACGGCACGCATTACGGCCTCCAGACTCCGAAGTCGTTTCAATCCTGGCGCGAACGAACCCCGGACGATTTCGTCTTCAGCGTAAAGGGCGGCCGCTACATCACCCACCTTCGTCGCTTGCGCGAAATCCGGAAGCCCCTGGCGAACTTCTTCGCCTCCGGCGTGCTCGCGCTCGAGGAAAAGCTCGGCCCGTTCCTCTGGCAGTTTCCGCCGACCTTTCAATTCGATGCCGGACGCTTCGAGAACTTCCTTCAGCTCCTGCCGGCGGACACCGAAGCGGCGGTGAAACTCGGTCGCGAACACGATGATCATCTCAAGGACCGCGCATGGCTTCGTCCGAAGGTTCAGCAAAAGCTCCGGCACGCGGTGGAGATTCGTCACAAGAGCTTTCTGGTTCCGCAATTTGTCGAGCTGCTGAGGAAATTCGGAATCGCGTTCGTCCTGGCCGACACCGCCGGCAAATGGCCCTACGTCGAAGAACTGACAGGCGATTTCCTTTACGCACGCCTCCACGGCGACAAGGAACTCTACGCCAGCGGATACTCCGAAGAAGCGCTGCAGGACTGGGCCGGCCGGATCCGCGGATTTCAGGCCGGGAAGCTGCGGACCGAGGCTCCACGCGTGACGAACTTGAAGCCGCGCAAACCACGAGAGGCGTTCATCTACTTCGACAACGACGTGAAGGTAAAAGCCCCGCGCGACGCGAAGCGGCTTGCCGAGATTTTGCACGCGACATGATCCGCGGAAAATTCCGTGAATCCACCTGCACGCCCGGAATCGATCCCCGGATATGAAGGCGGTCGCGACGCATGAGTCATTCCCCCATGACGGAGACATCCACTCACGTCATGGCGGTTACTATCTCGCCGTTGTCTCCACCGTTCTCCTCGTGACGGATGGACTGTTGATGCTCATCACCTCGGCACTGGCCGGCGTCTATCTTTGGGGACCGGAAACGACACTCGACGGGTTGTTCACCCGGTCGATCTTTCCGGTGGCACTGTATTCCATTTGGGGACTCGGCGTCTTCGGAACCGGAGGGGCGATCTGCGCAATCGCCGTTTATGGTTTTCGCGAACGGTGGTTCTGGCGATGGCTCGTCGTGGCCTCCATCATGTGGCTCATCTTTCCACCGGTGCACGCCATCATCGGGCTCATATCCCTGATCATGCTGCTCAGCTCTCGGAAGCACTTCGTGAAGCGACAGCCTGCCGGCCACTGACATCGCCGGCAACCCGCCGTTGCTAAACGAAGCACTCGCGCCCTCAGGCGTGAATACCCTCCGCGAACTCCTCGATCATCTTGCGATTGAATGCGGGAATGTCGTCAGGTTTGCGGCTCGTCACGAGTCCGTTGTCGACGACAACCTCCTCGTCCACCCATTCGGCACCCGCATTTCGCAGATCCGTCTGAATCGCCGGCCACGAGGTCATGCGTCGGTTCTTCACGACGCCCGCCTCAATGAGCACCCACGGCCCATGGCAGATCGCCGCGATCGGCTTGCCGGCATTCGCGAACTTCTTCACAAACTCCACCGCCGCCGGCGTCGAGCGCAGCGTGTCGGGATTGTAGAGTCCGCCGGGAATCACCAATCCGTCGAACTCCTCCGCGTCGGCCTCGTCGAGCGTGAGATCGACGTCCACCGGCGATCCCTTTTCAGTGTGGTTCATTCCGGTGATCTGTCCGGCTTTTGGCGAGACGATGGAGACTTCGGCGGAGGCGGCATTCAGCGCTTCGAGCGGACCTTCCAACTCCTCCTGCTCGAATCCGTCTGCGGCAAGGATGGCAATCTTTCGATGGTTCAGGGCTGTGTTTGACATGTCCGGGGATCGCGACCGCTCGGAATGCCGGTTGTAGCGGAATTCCCGGGCGCGCATTGATACGCATCAACCCCTGGCCGGCCGCTCGGGGGTAATGTTGCGCCATGTTGTTAGAGCACCCCGTTTCCACGCCTCCTCACCGACAAAAACCCAACCCGCGACAGCCGCTCGTGGCCGCAGAGCTGAATCCGAATCCATTCGTCGTCTTTGGAGAATGGTTCAACGCGGCCCGGGCCGCGGAAATTCCGGAGTGCAACGCCGCGAGCCTCGCCACGGCCGACGCGAATGGCCGCGTCACCTGCCGCACGGTGCTGCTCAAGGCGTGGGACAAGCGGGGGTTTGTCTTCTTCACGAACTACACGAGCGAAAAGGCCCGCCAGCTCGATGAAAATCCGCACGCCGCACTTCTCTTCCCGTGGCTGCAAATGTCGCGCCAGGTCGAAATCACCGGGCGCGCCGAGCGCATCAGCACCGCCGAATCGGCTGCGTATTTCGTGACGCGTCCGTTCAAGAGCCAGGTCGGCGCGTGGATCTCGCAGCAGAGCTCGGTGATCACCTCGCGCGCGATGCTCGAGGCGAAATTCCACCAGATGCTGCGGAAGTTCCGTGACGGCAAGGTGCCGTTGCCCGACCACTGGGGCGGCTATCGCATCGTGCCGGACACGTTCGAATTCTGGCAGGCCGGCGCACACCGCCTTCACGACCGTATTCAATACAAGCGGGCCTATCACGGCGACTGGCGCCGCGTGAGATTGCAACCCTAGGTTCAGCGCCACCAAGGGACGCCGCGTGGGATTTTTCTCACGCGGCGTTTTTCGTTTCTTGATGAGGGTCAATGCCTCGTTCCCCGGGCTGGACTACTACATATCGCGCTCTCGATCCCCGAACACCACAACATGTAGCCATCCATGCCCGCCGTTGCCTCCCCTTTCACCTCGATCGATCCCGTCTCGTCGCTCAACGAATACCTCGACCGCAGCGACTGGCGGGTTCATGCCAACGCGAACCAGGGCTACTCGCTCGGCGGCATGATTCTGAATGTCGGCGGCAAATTGACCGCCAACTACTGGCTCGACCACATCTACCCGCCGGAGGTGAGCCGCGCGCATCGCGAGGGCGATTTCCACATTCACGACCTCGACATGTTCTCCGGCTACTGCGCCGGGTGGTCGCTCCGCACCTTGCTGGCCGAGGGATTCAACGGCGTGCCGAACAAGGTCGAGTCCGGCCCTCCGCGCCACCTCCGCACCGCGCTCGGACAGATGGTGAATTTCCTCGGCACGCTGCAAAACGAGTGGGCCGGCGCGCAGGCGTTCAGCTCGGTCGACACGTATCTCGCGCCCTTCGTGCGTGCGGACGGACTCGACGAGGAAACCGTGCGGCAGAACCTCCAGGAGTTCGTTTTCAACCTCAACGTCCCCTCGCGCTGGGGCACGCAAACGCCCTTCACAAACCTCACCTTCGACTGGGTCTGTCCCGAGGATTTGCGCAACCAGCATCCGCTCATCGGCGGAAAACCGGCGTCCTTCGTCTACGGCGACCTCGAGGAGGAGATGCGAATCATCAACCGCGCCTTTCTCCAGGTGATGGTCGCGGGCGACGCGAAGCAGCGTGTCTTCACCTTCCCGATCCCGACCTACAACATCACCAGTGACTTTCCGTGGGAAAGCGACGCCGCGGAGCTCCTTTTCGAGGTCACCGCGAAATACGGGCTCCCGTATTTCCAGAACTTCCTCAACTCCGATCTCCAACCCGGCATGGTCCGCTCCATGTGCTGCCGGCTTCAGCTCGATCTCCGCGAGCTGCTCAAGCGCGGCAACGGACTCTTCGGCTCCGCCGAGCAAACGGGATCCCTCGGCGTTGTCACGATCAACACGGCCCGCCTCGGCTGGGCCTACCCCGAAAACGAAACTGCGCTCTTTGCGCGCCTCGACGAGCTGCTCGATCTCGCGAAGCAAAGCCTGGAAATCAAGCGCCGCGTCATCGAGGAGCAGATGGAGCGCGGACTCTACCCCTACACGCGCCGCTACCTCGGCACGCTGCGAAACCACTTCTCCACAATCGGAGTGAATGGCGTGAACGAATGCATTCGGAACTTCACGCACGACGAAGAGGACATCTCCACCCCGTGGGGACGCGACTTCGCTTTGCGACTGCTCGACCACACGCGCGAGCGAATTGCGGAGTTTCAGCAGGAAACCGGTCACCTCTACAACCTCGAGGCGACCCCGGCGGAGGGAACGACGTATCGGTTCGCCCGCTCGGATCAGCAACGTTGCCCGGGCATCATCCAGGCCGGCTCGTCCGACGCACCGTATTACACAAACTCCACCCAGCTCCCGGTCGGCTTCACCGACGACCCCTTCGAAGCGCTCGATCATCAGGAGGCGCTGCAGGGTCGCTACACCGGCGGCACGGTCTTTCACCTCTACCTGCCGGAGCGGGTGTCCAGCGCCCGGGCGTGCCGGGAACTCATTCGCCGCACGCTCAGCCGCTACCGCATCCCCTACCTCACGATCACGCCCACCTTCTCAATCTGCCCGACACACGGCTACCTCGCCGGCGAGCATCCCTTCTGTCCCATCTGCGACGAAGAACGCCTCGCCCGCAAACGCGCGGCGCACCTTGCCATTCTATGAAAACCATCGAACTCGACGACAGCGAACGCCAACCCTGCGAAATCTGGACCCGCGTGATGGGCTACCACCGCCCCGTCTCGCAATTCAACCCGGGCAAAAAGAGCGAATATCGCGAACGCCGCCCCTTCCGGGAGACGTCCGACCGTGACGTGCGCGCCCTTGCAGCCTGACCGGCTGCGGGTTGGCGGGCTCACTCCATTCTCCACCGTGGATTATCCCGGGCGGCTCTGCGCGGTCGTCTTTTGCCAGGGCTGCCCGTGGAGATGCCGATACTGCCACAATCCCCACCTCCAGCCGACCACCCACGGCTCGTGGACATGGCAGGCGGTGGAGGAGTTTTTGAAGTCGCGCCGCGGCCTGCTGGAGGCCGTCGTTTTCAGCGGCGGTGAACCGACGATCCAGGTCGCGCTCGAACCGGCGGTCCGTGCAGTGCGCGCCCTCGGCTTCGAAGTGGGCCTCCACACGGCCGGAATCAACGTGCCACGGCTCCAACGCGTGCTGCCGCTCGTAAGCTGGGTGGGACTCGATATCAAGGCGCCGTTTGACGAACGCTACAACGCGATCACGCAGTCGAAGCAAAGCCACCTCGCCTCGCGTGCCGCGCTCGAGGCGGTGCTCGCCAGCGGTGTGGACTACGAGGTGCGCACCACCGTTCATCCCGCGCTGTTGAGCGACGAGGACTGCGAGGCAATCAACCGCCAGCTCGTCGCACTTGGGTCGAGACCATCGCGATGGCAGAAGTTTCGTGCGATCGGATGTCAGGACGAGGCGTTGAACGATCCGGCCGGCTCTTGATGCCGGACAACGACATCACACGCGATCGGAGGGACGTTGCAAACAATGTCACGTGAAGTGTCGTCAAGCGACCGCCCTGTCATCGTCATTTGGGAGGTCACGCAACGCTGCATGCTCGCGTGCCAGCATTGCCGCGCCGAGGCGCAGATGCACTCCCATCCCGACGAGCTCGACCGCGCGCAATGCGAGATTCTTCTCGATCAGGTCGCGGAGATGCAGCCGCGATTCTTCATCCTCACGGGCGGAGATCCCGCAAGCCGGTCGGACATCCTTGAAATCATCGCCGGCGCCACACGCCGCGGGCTGCGCGTGGGATTCAGTCCCAGCGCGACACCGCGCCTGCTGCGCATGAACTTCGACGATCTGCGCATGGCCGGCGTCCGGCAGATGTCGCTCAGCATCGATGGAGCGACCGAGGAGTCGCACGACGAATTTCGGGGCATTTACGGCACATGGAACTGGACCATGGCCGCCTACACTGCGGCCCGCCGCGCGCGGATTCCCGTGCAGATCAACACGACCTTCTCGCGGTCGAATATCGACCAGTTTCCGGAATTCGTTCGTCTCGTCCAGCAGCTGCAACCCGTGGCATGGAGTGTCTTTCTTCTCGTGCCGACAGGCCGCGCAGATCTCGACGAAATGCTCGATGCCGACAAGACGGAGACGCTTCTCGAAGCGCTTTCCAAGGTTCCTGCCCAGACCGGCATTCCGGTAAAGACCACCGAGGCGCCACACTACCGCCGCGTCGTCATGCAATCGCTCGCGACGCTGGATACCGGCCGGCGGCTCTGGCGTTTCGCCCCGACCAACGATGGCCGGGGCTGCGTGTTCATCTCCCATACGGGCGAGGTGCGCCCCAGCGGATTTCTTCCCATCGACTGCGGCAACATTCGACGCGAGAGCCTCGGCGAGATTTACGCGCATTCACCGGTGTTCCGCGCCTTGCGGGATCCCGATCGCCTCCTTGGCAAGTGCCGTCGCTGCGAATATCGCATGATCTGCGGCGGTTCACGCGCACGCGCCTACGCCGTCACCGGCGACTATCTCGCCGAGGAGCCATGTTGCGCCTACCAGCCGAAGGGCGCTTCCGAAGTCAGCATCCTGCACGCATGATCAACGTCACCCGATTGTTTTGCGGCGCGTCACAGCCTGCGGATGCCCTTCGCTCCGGCCGTGGTCACGGCGCCCCGGGCACTGCTGGATTCATCGCCTGCTTTTATCACCGCGCGCTCTGCATGCCCACGGAGTCCGTGGCCGACGATCCCGGGTGCTATTTGACCGACGACGAGATTTTTGCGGGATTCGAAGCCGCCGCGTAATCTGAGCGAAGGCAAAATTCGAGAGGTTTTCCCCAACCGGTGGTGAGTATTGCCGCCGGAAAAATTCGAGAGTGCTGCCATCGATCAAGAAACCCGACGAACAACGGGGACGGTCGACAAAGCACATGAAAATGGATCTGACAAACACTCGAACCAGGGAAGCCCTCGCCGCTCGCGGGTATCCCTGTGCACCGACCCGGGCTGATGCGTTTACCCAACGACTCAGCAATTACCTCCACCCTCATCATGGCTCGGAGGACATCTCCGGCTTTCGCGTGGAGGCGCTTTGTTACTTTCTCCGGAACACGAAGCTGCTCGCCGACCTTCCGGAGCAGGATCTGCGCGATCTCGCCGCAGACGCCACCGTAAAGACGCTCGCCAAGGGTTCCTACCTCTTTCACAAGGATGAACCGTCGCCCGGCCTCTGCATCGTGCGCCGCGGCATCGTGAACTTTCACCGCGTCGCCATGGACGGCCGTGAGATCGTGATGCACTTCTACCGCGAGGGCGAGGTGCTGCCAGGCATCTCGGCCGAGGGCGACAACGGCAGCCCCGCCGATGCACGCGCGGTGATCGCCAGCGAAATCATTGTCATTCCGCGACGCAGCTTCCTTTTGAAGGTTCGCAACTGCCCGGAGCTCGCGTTTCGCCTGCTCTCCGCGGCGGACCGGCAGATCTACGAACTCGCCGATTCGTTCGAGGACTTCTGCTCGAAAAATGCCTCGGCCCGATTCGTCCAGTGGCTCCTGCGTCGCTGCGGCAATCCGACCAGCCGCGACTCGGTGGATATCGATGTCGGCACGACGAAGCGGGCGCTCGCCAGCGAGCTGGGAGTGCGTCAGGAAACCCTCTCGAGGACCCTGCGGCAGCTGACCGAGTCGGGACACCTTCGCGTGCGTGGCCGAAAGATCACCATCGCGAATCCTTCACGGTTGCGGAACGCCTGGGCGGCGGAAACACGCGCCGCGCGGGCCGCATAAGGCGAATCTCAATTTCCTCCGCCAGATCGAGGGCTGCGGGGCAACCCGCAGCCTTCGCATTTGCAGGAGCCCTTGCGACGCCGAGCCCGCCGCACGACAAGGTAGGTCACGGCTGCGGTGATGAGCAGAAGAACGAGGATCTGATCGAGCATCATTGAAAACCCAGCAATCGCCCTCCCTGATACACCAGTAGTGCGCCCCCATAGGCGAGCAATGTCATGTAGGCGAACTGGAGAAGCGGCCAGCGCCAGCTGTTTGTCTCCCGGCGCACCACGGCAAGCGTGCTGATGCACTGCATCGCCAGCACGTAAAACACCATCAAGCCGACGCACACAAGCGGGGTAAACACTGCGGTGCCATCCGGTCGCTTCTGCGAGAGCAGGATTTCCCGAAGCACCTCCGGCTCCTCGCTGTCGTCTTCGACATTGTAAACGATCGCCATCGTGCCGACGAAAACCTCCCGCGCCGCGAAGGACGCGATCAATCCAATGCCGATCTGCCAGTCGTATCCCAACGGCTCCAAAACAGGCTCGATCACACGCCCGATCCGGCCGGCGAAGCTCTGCGACAGCGCCTCGGATCCCGTGGCATCGGCGTTCGCGGGCTTCGGATACGTCACCAACGCCCACAGCACGATCGACAGGGCGAGAATCACCGTGCCCGCATTCTTAAGAAAGAGCACCGCCCGCTCGCGAATGCGGAGCAGCACCGCGCTCAGGGCGGGTCTGCGATACGGCGGCATTTCCATGAGCAGCATCGACGTCGCGCGACGCTGCGAGAAGCGATTGAAAATCCACGCCGTGCCGAATGCCGCGACCACACCCAGCAGATACATGGAAAGCATGATCCCGGCTTTCGCCCAGGCACTCACCTCATTGCCCGGAAAGAGCAGCGCGATCATCAGCGCATAGACGGGCAGTCGCGCCGAGCAGCTCATGAATGGCGCGACAAAAATCGTCGTCAACCGTTCGCGGCGATCCTCGATCGTGCGCGTGGCCATCACGCCGGGAATGGCGCACGCAAACGAGCTCAACAGCGGAATGAACGACTTCCCCTGCAAACCCACCAGCGCCATCACCCGGTCCATGATGAAGGCCGCGCGCGCCATGTAGCCACTGTCCTCCAGCAGTCCGAGGAAGAAGAAGAGAATCACGATCTGCGGCAGGAAGATCACCACACCTCCGACACCCGCGACGACTCCATCGGCGAGCAGACTCCGCAAATCGCCCGGGGGCAACACCTGCTCGATCCAGCCGGCAACGACCGCCGTTCCCTGCTCGATCCAGTCCATCGGCCACGCGGCCACGGCAAAGATCGCGTAAAAGATCAGCGCCATCGTCGCGGCGAAAAACACCCAGCCCCACACCGGATGGGTGAGCACCGCGTCGAATCGATCGGTCCACGTGCGCGGTGGCTCGCCTGGCTTGTGCACGCACTCCGCGCAGATGTCCTGCAGCCACACGTAGCGCGCCGAGACGTCCTTCTCATCGAGCAAACCAGCGCCGCACACCACGTCGTCCAGCGGAGCGGAGAGCAGGCTTTTCAATTCGATGAGGCCCACGCCTTTTGACGCCACCATGGGAACAACCGGCACGCAAAGCCGCTTCGCCAGCGCCTTCGGATCGACGCGAATGCCGCGCGACTCCGCGACGTCCACCATGTTCAATGCGACAATGACGGGAATCCCGAGCTCCAACAGTTGCGTCGTGAGATAGAGGTTGCGCTCGAGATTCGACGCATCCACCACACTCACCACGACATCGGGCCGCGGGGTGTCGTCGCGTCGGCCGCGAAGAATGTCCCGCGCAATTTCCTCATCGGGACTCCGCGCCTCAAGGCTGTAACTCCCGGGAAGATCGATGATTTCCAGCACCTCTCCGTGCAGGCCCCGGCAGCGCCCGGTCTTTCGCTCGACCGTTACACCGGGATAGTTCGCGACTTTCTGCCGCAGCCCTGTCAGCGCGTTGAAGAGCGTGCTCTTGCCGCAATTCGGATTTCCAATGATCGCCACGACCCGCTGGGCCGTGCGGACCGGAGACGCGGTCGCGGTCATTTCCACTCCTCCACGCCGATTCCGCGCGCCTCCACCCGTCTCACGGAAAGGTGGTAACCGCGCACGCGCACTTCGATCGGATCGCCAAGCGGCGCAAAGCGAACCACCTCCACCGAGGTTCCCGGCACGAATCCCATTTCGAGCAGCCGGTGCGCCTTTTGCGGAGGAAGATCGATTCCCGCCACGCGCAGGCGTTGCCCCGGCAACGCCTCGCCGAGATGCCGGCAGGACGTCGCTCCGCGACGGATCGAATCGCGACTCAGTCTCAAAATGCGGTCAAAAATTTCGGAGATCATCGCGGTTCAAAAATCGACCTCCATGTGGATGCCGAAGAGATTTGCATTCCCGATCGTCCCTCTTCCTCCCGGTCGAATAACATACTGCCAGAAGGGCTGAACACTCAGGAACTCGGTCAATTGCACGCCATAGTCTACTTCCACCACGCCTTCGTAGCTTTGATGGCGGCCAATCCCCTCCGCATCCTCCGCAATCCACTTGTCGCGACTGAAGCTCCCAAAGGAGAACGCCGCGCCAATCCGGTCCCTCTCCCGCCCCGGAATCAGGCCTTTGTAAACCAGCCCGGTGTGAAAGTAGAACGGCAGCGCGTTGTTGGCGGGAGGTGCATAGGTGAGGAAGCTGAAGGCGCTCAATCCCTCGTCGGCGCCCTCCTTTTCGCGAAACAGCATCTGCTCGGCCTGCCAGTAAAAGGCAAACTTCCCATCGCTCTCGCCTCCGCAGAAGGAGGCATTCTCGACCCCCCAATAGAGCGTGCCGAACGCGTATTTCCCCGGCAGCTTTGCCGGCCCGATCTTCGGCGTCACTCCTGTCTCGGCGACGAAGAAGAGGCCGTTGCGACTCGGGTCACGGGCAAATCCGGCAAGATCGAAACCGTGATTCTCCGTCGCGGCGCCATCAGGAATCGCTAGATAGAGTCCGGCCATCGTGTAGTGCCAGTCGGCCGGCCTGACCTTCAAATACCCTCCCCAGGCCGCATAGCTGCTGCTCCACGGGAAGCCGTTCAAGCCGCCGAGTCCCTTCGTCGCCGCGATCGAGTTGTTGATAAAGAATCTCGAAAGCGGCTGGTCGGCGAAGATCGAGTAGGCATTCTGCCATCCGCCGGAGATCGTCAGGAAATCCTTCACCCCGAAGAGCTCCGGTGTCGTATAGGTGAGCGTAAATGGCAGCAGCCGCCAGCCGAGGCCGCTGCGGTATTTCGACGGCCCGAAAGTCGAGGATGCCCCGACATAGCAATTTGGATCCCGCCCATCGCGCCACCGCACAGCTCCTTGCGCCGTGAGTCCCTCGATGCCCGCGAGTCTTCCAAAATCGAGCGTCACCGCCAACGTGATCTCCTCGTCGAAGGCTCCATGCGGCGCGTCGAGTCCACCGCTCGTGAGACCGAAGAAGGTTCCCTTCCACCCGCCGGAGAAGGTGATGCCGAACTCCTCGATCGTTCCGCGTTCTCCGAACCAATTTCCCGTCGCCCCCTTGCCGGCCACCCACTCCTCCAGATCCGAGCGCTTTCGCCGCGCCTGGGATTGAACGGCTCCCGCCTTGACCGTGCCGATCACGCACAAGGCAAGACCGCCAAGAATCAGCCCGATCACCATCGGCGTCCGCCGAAACGAAAGATTCATCACCCCACGCTCACTCCCGCCAACCCTGCAGAATCCGCAGGTAGTTCGTGCGTTCGAACGCCGAGGGATCCGGACAATGCTGCAGACTCATCGAGCCCTTCAATTGTTCCACCGATTCGTATTCATGCTCCTCCATCCAGCGCGTGAGATCCTGCAGGATCTCTCCGAGCCGTTGCGGACCGTGTTGCAGCAAGGCGGAGACAATCTGCACCACATCGGCACCGGCCATCAGCGCCTTGATGGCATCCTTCGCCGAGTGCACGCCTCCACTCGCCGCGAGCGATACATCCACGGAGCCCCGAAGAATCGCGAGCCATCTCAGCCGCGTCCTCAGCTCCGCGGGCGTCGAAAACTCCAGCGTCGACAGGACCTCCCGCTCATCGATGTCGATGTCGGGTTGATAGAACCGATTGAAAAGCACGAACCCATCGGCGCCGGCATCCGCGGCACGACGTGTGAAATTTGGCAGTGACGAAAAGAACGGCGAGATCTTCAGCGCAACGGGAATCCCCACGTTCCGTCTCACAGATCGCAGAATCTCGATCGCGTCGTTTTCGAGAATCTTCGCCGTCTGCGTCGGCGACGACGGCAGGACGTAGTAGTTCAGCTCGATGGCATCCGCCCCGGCCATCTCGATTTGCGTGGAGAACTTCGTCCAGCCACCGGTGCTGATTCCATTCAACGACGCGATAACCGGCACCTCGACCGCCTCCTTGATCCGGGCGATCTGCTCGAGATACTGCTCCGGCGTCAGCGAGAAATCCGACGGCTCCTGGAGGAACGTCGACGCTTCGCTGAACGAGTCCTCGAACCGCTCCACGTCGCGCATCCAGGCGTTCTCCTCGAGCACGAGTTGCTCTTCGAAGAGCGAGTGCAGCACGATCGCTGCGGCGCCGGCATCCTCGAGGCGGCGCACGAGATCCAGATTGTCGGCCATCGGCGATGCGCCGGGCATCAAGGGATTCCTGAGCCGCAATCCGAGATAGTTTGTCTCAAGTTTCATCCGGCGTTCTCCTTCGTCTGCGCCGCGGCCAGGCGCTTGCACCGCTCCCATTGACGCTGCACCTCGGCCTGCGCCACCGCCTGAATCTTTTCGAATCGCCCGGGGTCCGCCTTCTCGATCGCGCGAAAGCGAAGTTCGTTCCTGAGATAGGCCGACACGGGCGTCTTCGGTTCTCCGCTGTCGAGCTGGAATGCGGGCAGGCCGGCTTCCTCCCGCCGCGGGTCGAAGCGATACAGCGGCCACACACCGGAACTCACCGCGAGCTTCTGCTGCTCGAGGCCGTTGCGCATGGCATAGCCGTGCGCGATGCAATGGCTGTAGGCGATGATCAGCGACGTGCCCGGGAACCTCTCCGCCTCGGCGAAGACCTTCACCGTCTGCGAGTCCTTCGCGCCGAGCGCGACCTTCGCAACATACATCGAACCGTAGCTCATCGCGATCGCCGCAAGATCCTTCTTCGGCTGCATCTTGCCGGCCACCGCAAACTTGGCGCTCGCGCCGAAAGGCGTCGACTTCGACTGCTGGCCACCCGTGTTCGAATACACCTCCGTGTCGAGCACGAGGATGTTCACATCCCGCCCCAGCGAAAACACATGGTCGAGACCGCCAAAGCCGATGTCGTATGCCCAGCCGTCGCCGCCGACGATCCACACGCTTTTCCGCACCAGCGCGTCGGCAAAGGCATCGAGTCGTTGCGCTGTGGGGTCGGCGCTGCGTGCAAGCATCGAGCGCAGCTGTTTCATCCGCTCGCGCTGGGCGGCAACCCCTGCCTCGCTCGACTGATCGGCGTTGAGGATCTCCGCAACAAACTCGTCTCCGAGCTGCGGCGCAAGCGACTGCAGAAGCTCGCGTGCGACCTCCTCCTGTTTGTCCAGGGCGAAGCGGATTCCGAGTCCGTATTCCGCGTTGTCTTCGAAAAGGGAGTTCGACCATGCCGGGCCGCGGCCGTCGGAATTCACGCAATACGGAGTCGTCGGGAGATTGCCGCCGTAGATCGAGGAACAACCCGTTGCGTTCGCAATGATCGCACGGTCTCCAAAGAGCTGCGTGAGCAGCTTGATGTATGGCGTCTCGCCGCATCCCGCGCACGCGCCCGAAAACTCGAACAACGGCTCGAGAAACTGGCTGCTCTTCACTTCCGGCTTCGCCGCAGCCCGGTCGGGAGCGGGCAATCCGAGGAAAAAGCGATAGTTTTCGCGCTCGCGTTCCCGAAGCGGAAGCTGCGGCGCCATGTTGAGCGCCTTGCGACGCGGATCCGACTTGTCCTTCGCCGGACAGACCTGCACACACAGCGTGCAGCCGGTGCAGTCCTCCGGGGCCACCTGCAGCGTGTATTTGTGCCCGGCGACTTCTTGCGAGCGGAAGTCCGCGGAGAGAAATGTCCCGGGCGCATTGGCGAGCAACGCCGCGTCGTAGTGTTTCGGCCGGATGCAGGCGTGCGGGCAGACGAGGGCGCATTTGTTGCACTGGATGCACAGCGCCGGATCCCACACCGGAATCTGCTCCGCGATGTTCCGTTTCTCCCATTTTGCGGTCGCGGTCGGCCACGTTCCATCGACGGGAAACGCACTAACCGGCAGGGTGTCGCCCTTGCCTGCGAGCATCACGGCGGTCACCCGTTTCACGAAGTCCGGCGCATCCTCCGGGAAGGCCGGCATCTCGTCACCCGGGAGTTCGGATTCCGCCGGCACAATCATCGGCTTCAGCTCCACGAGCGCCCGATCAACGGCGAGACAGTTCTGCTGCACGATGTGCTCGCCCTTTCGTCCATACGACTTCTCAATCGCGTGTTTGATGTGAGCGATCGCCTCGTCGCGGGGAAGCACGCCGGACAGGGCAAAGAAACACGTCTGCATGATCGTATTGATCCGCCCGCCCAGCCCGGTTTCGTTCGCGACCTTCGCAGCGTCGATCACGTAGCAACGAAGCTGCTTTTCCAGGATCTCTTCGCGTGCGGCCTCAGGCAGCCGGCTCCAGACCTGATCCGGCGCGAATGACGTATTCAACAGCACCGTCGCACCCTGCGCCGCATACCCGAGGACATCGTATTGGCGCAGAAAGTGGAAATGGTGACAGGCAACGAAGTTCGCCTGGCGGATGAGGTAGTGCGCCGCGATGGGCGACGGACCAAACCGCAGATGCGAGATGGTCATCGCCCCCGACTTCTTCGAGTCATAAACGAAATACCCCTGCGCGAAGTTTTCGGTCTCTTCGCCGATGATCTTGATCGAGTTCTTGTTTGCGCCAACGGTGCCGTCCGACCCGAGCCCGAAGAACACCGCGCGAACGACCTCCGGCGCCTCGATATCGAACGACTCATCCACCTCGAGCGACCGCCGTGTAACGTCGTCGTTGATTCCCACCGTGAAGTGGTTCTCCGGATGCTCCTTCTTCAGCTCGTCGAAGACCGCCTTGCACATCGCGGGAGTGAATTCCTTCGACGACAGGCCATAGCGTCCCCCGATGACGACCGGATCGACCTCGAAGTTTGAAAACCCCGCCGCACGCGCCTCGACCAGTGCGGTAACCACATCGAGATAGAGCGGCTCGCCAACTGCTCCCGGCTCCTTCGTCCGATCCAGCACGGCAATGCTCCGCACCGTCTCGGGAATCGCGTGAATGAAATCCGCCACCGAGAACGGCCGATACAAATGCACCTTCACCACGCCGACCCTCTCTCCTCGGGCATTCAATGCATGCGCCGTCTCCTCCGCGGTTTCGGCGCCTGATCCCATCGCAATGATCACACGGTCGGCCTGCGGATCCCCCTCGTATTGGAAAAGATCGTAGTAACGTCCCGTCAGCTCTCCAAACCGGTCCATCAAATGCTGCACGACGCCGGGAACGCGGTCATGAAAGGGATTTGCCGCCTCCCGGGCCTGGAAGAACACGTCGGGATTCTGCGCGGTGCCGCGAATCACCGGGTGCTCCGGCGTGAGCGCCCGCTCGCGGAAATGCGCGATCCACCGCTCGTCGAGCAGCGCCCACAATACTTCGTCGTCGAGCAGTTCGATCTTCGCAATCTCGTGCGACGTGCGGAATCCGTCGAAGAAATGCATCACCGGCACGCGCGTGGCCAGCGTCGCACAATGCGCGATGCAGGCGAGATCCTGCGCTTCCTGCACCGAGTTCGACGCAAGCATCGTCACTCCCGTCTGCCGGCACGCCATGACGTCCGAATGATCTCCGAAGATGGACAGCGCATGCGTGGCGACCGTGCGCGCGGTCACGTGAAAGCAGAACGGCAGCAGCTCGCCGACGATCTTGTAGAGATTCGGAATCATGAGCAGCAGGCCCTGCGAGGCCGTGAACGTGGTGGTCAGCGATCCCGCCTGCAGCATTCCGTGCACCGCTCCGGCCACCCCCGCCTCGGATTGCATCTGCACGATTCGGGGCACCGTGTTCCACAGATTCGGTCGCGACTTCACGGACCACTCGTCGCACCACTCCGCCATTGGTGAGGAGGGGGTGATTGGATAGATCGCAATCGTTTCGCTCAGGCGATAGGCGACCGATGCCACGGCTTCATTCGCATCGAGAGTGGCGCACTTCATACGCCTTTACAAAAGACCAATCCCCGCGCGGCTCCTTTGTATCGCTTGCTCGAAGGTATGCAGAATTTGCCAAAAATGCCTTCGGTCCGATTTCCCGATGGCGGCTCCGCCGGGTCACGATCGCCGCATTTCGCGACGAATGACAACGCACGACTAATCCCCGGCAAAATCGGTGTGGTCGCTCTTGGCGAAAGAGCGTTGTGTGAAATCGCAGTCCTATCGACCGCGAAGCAAAACGAACCCCATGTCCTCACTTCCTTTCGTCAGTGCCGAAGAAGCGGCCTCTTTGATCAACAACGGCGACCTCATCGGTTTCAGTGGATTCACCCCCGCCGGCGCCGCCAAGGCGGTGCCCACCGCAATCGCGAAACGCGCGGAGGAGCTCCACGCCGCGGGCAAGCCTTTCAAAATCGGAGTCATGACCGGCGCCTCGACCGGCCCGTCTCTCGATGGCGCGCTTGCAAAGGCCGACGCCATCTCATTTCGCACGCCCTACCAATCAAACGCCGACCTCCGTCGGCGCATCAACGCGCGCCAGACAAAATTCTTCGACATGCACCTGTCGATGGTCGCCCAGGCATTGCGCTACGGGTTCTTTGGCCCGATGCAATGGGCGATCGTCGAGGCCTGCGACGTCACGCCAAATGGCGAAATCGTCCTGACCTCCTCCGTCGGCAACTCGCTCACCTTCTGCAATTACGCGGATAGGATCATCGTCGAGCTGAACCGCCGGCACCCCACCGCACTGCGCGGCTTTCACGACCTTTACGAGCCCCTCGATCCTCCGCGACGACGCGAGATTCCGCTCTATAACGTCTCCGATCGCATCGGCACCGACTGCATCAAGGTCGATCCGCGAAAGATCGTCGCCGTCGTTGAAACGAATCTCGAAGACGAAACCGGTGCGTTCAAACCGGAGACCGAAGTCACGCGGCAGATCGGGCATCACGTGGCGAGTTTCCTCGCCAAGGAGCTCGCGGAAGGCCGCATTCCGCGGCCTTTCCTGCCGGTGCAATCGGGCGTGGGCAACATTGCCAACGCAACACTGGCGGCACTCGGCAGCGAGGAAGGCCTGCCGCCGTTCGAAATGCTTACGGAGGTCATTCAGGACTCCGTGATCGAATTGATTCGTGCCGGCCGCATCACCTTCGCAACCGGCACATCGCTCACGCTCAGCCCGCCGGTGTTGCAATCCGTCTACGACGATCTCGATTTCTTCCGCAGCAAACTTCTGCTCCGTCCGCAGGAAATCACGAACCATCCCGAACTCGTCCGTCGCCTGGGCCTCATCGCCATCAACACCGCCATCGAGGTCGACCTGTTTGGCCATGTGAACAGCAGTCACGTGATGGGGCGTGACATGATGAATGGCATCGGCGGTTCCGCGGACTTCACTCGCAACGCCTATCTCTCGATCTTCACGTGTCCGTCGGTCGCTCGCGACGGCGCGATCAGCGCGATCGTGCCGATGGTAAGCCATGTGGATCACAGCGAGCATTCGGTGCAGGTGCTCGTCACGGAGCAGGGTGTCGCGGATCTGCGCGGCAAGGAGCCACTTGAGCGCGCGGAATTGATTGTCGAGCGATGCGCGCATCCGAGTTATCGCGACGAACTTCGCGCCTACCTGCAACTCGTCACCAAGGGCCATATTCCGCAGACGCTCTCCAACGCGTTTGCGATGCATGCGCAATACCTCCAGACCGGCAGCATGCACGGCGTGGAATGGCGCCAGGAAGCGCCGCCGCAGCCGGCCGTCCCGCAGGAAGCGACCAAGGAATCCGTCCTCGCGCCGTTGCAATAACCCGAAACAGCAAATGCCGACGAGGAATGGACAAGAACCGCGAAGCCCCGCTCTCGCGGTCCGCGTATAGACAAGATCGAAGGATCCTCATGAACGCTGGCCACTCGACTCTCGAAACCGAAGGCGACACCTCCACCGCAGCAGGCCCTGGTCGGGAAACGAATGCGCCACTCACCCTCGATGAATTCCCTGCAGCAACTCCGGAGGAGTGGCGGGTCGCGGCGGAGTCGACTCTCAAAGGTGCTCCCTTCGAAAAGAAGCTCATCACTCAAACGCCGGAGGGCATCGCTCTCCAGCCAATCTATTTTGCCTCGCCGGATGCCCCGGCCGCGGCAACTGCTCCCGTCAAATACGGCGGACTTCTCGCACAGGAGATTCCATTCAGCGAACCGGCCGCATTCAATCGCGCGCTCCTGGCGAGTCTCATGGCCGGACAAAACTGCGCTCCGATCCCGCGTCATCTTGAAATTCGGAATCTCGCAGACCTTCGCGCGGCTCTCGACGGAGTCGACCTTTCCGCCGCCCCGTTGATTCACTGGGCCGGCGCCAGCGCGCTGCCAATGCTCGCTCTCGTTGCAGCCATCGCCGAGGAACGCGGAGTCCAGATTGCCAGTTGGACGGGAAGCGTGCTGGGCGATCCCCTCTCGGAATGGGTCGAGAATGGGCTCCCGGATCTCACGCCGTCCGCGGCTCTCGACGAAATGGCGACGACACTTCGCTGGGGCTACGAAAAAGCGCCGCGTTTCCGACTGATCGGCGTGCGCGCGCACCTCTGGGGCGATGCCGGCGCGACCGCCACCGACGAGCTGGCATTTGCGCTGGCTACGGCGACGGAATACCTGCGCGAGCTGTCGCAGCGCGGACTTGCGGTGGAGGACATCACGCCCCGTCTGTGCGTTTCGCTGTCACTCGACTCGCGCATCTTCATGCAGATCGCAAAGCTGCGCGCGGCGCGCGAGGCATGGGCGAGAATCGTGGAGGCCTTTGGCGGCGATCCCAAGGTTGCGCGACTCTTCATTCACGGCCGGAGCTGCACATTTACCAAGAGCACGCTCGATCCTCACACAAACCTCCTCCGAACCACCGCCGAGGCGTTCGCGGGAATCGTCGGCGGAGTGGACAGTCTTGAGCTCTCGGCCTTCGACGCGGCGATTCGTCAGCCGGATGAATTCTCCAGTCGGCTCGCCCGCAACATCCCGATCATCCTCGAGGAAGAGTGCGGACTTGCCGACGTCGCCGACGCCGCGCGCGGCTCGTGGTATGTCGAGCAGCTGACCCAGGAGGTCGCCGAACGGGCGTGGCAGCGATTTCAGGAAATCGAAGCCGCCGGCGGAATGGCGGCGGCTCTGCGCAAGGGCGAGCCGCAGCAAATCACCGAAGCCGCCGCAACCGCGAGAGAACGCGCGGTGGCTGCCGGCAGGGAGCTTTTTGTCGGCGTCAATCTCTCCGCGAACCCGCAGGAGACTCTGCATTCACGCCGCCCTTCCCCATCATTCCATTCGTCCGCATCGAGGAAATCGCTCGCGCGAACCGAAACCCGAATTTCCCTGATCCCAAGCGCCATCGAGGCATTCCTGAGCGGATGGACGATTTCCCAGGTTCGCGCCGCGCTCACCGGCTCCTCGGCCGGCGAGCCCGACGTGGAACGTGTCCAGGCACGCAGCGCGACGCGGGGGTTCGAGACGCTGCGTGCCAGGGCACTTCAGATCGCAGATGGCTCGCCCCCCACGGCGTGGCTCGCGACCTTCGGCCCGCCGCGGCAGCACCGTGCGCGCGCGGATTTCTCCCAGGCATTTCTCGCATGTGGCGGCTTCGATGTGCGCTCCGGAAAAGGGGCTTCCGAAATCGACACTGCGGTCGACGCCGCAGTCGTCGCGAATGCGCCGGTGGTCGTCATCTGCTCCACGGATGAAACCTATCCGGAAATCGTGCCGGCCTTCGCAAAGGCGCTGAAGCAGCGGCACCCCTCCGTTCATCTGCTGCTGGCCGGCGCTCCCGGCGAACACGAGTCCGCTTATCGCGAAGCCGGCGTGGACGACTTCATTCACCTGCGGGTCAATCGCCTCGAGTTCCTCGACCGGCTTCTCTCCACCCTCAGCACCAAGAAAACGTGAGCTCTCCCGACTTTACGACGATCCCCTTTTCAAGGTTAAGGAAACCGGTAATCGCTCCGGCGTCCACCCCGTCGACGATGACCAACGAAGGGATCGAGGTCCGTTCGCATTACGGACCGGAGGACCTCGCGAACTGCCGGCACCTCAACTTCACAGCGGGAATCCCGCCTTTCCTGCGCGGGCCGTATGCGACGATGTATGTCCTGCGGCCATGGACGATCCGCCAGTATGCGGGGTTCTCCACCGCCGAGGAATCGAACGCGTTCTACAAGCGCAACATCGCCGCGGGTCAGCAGGGGCTGTCCGTCGCCTTCGACCTCGCGACGCACCGCGGCTACGACTCCGACCATCCGCGCGTCGTCGGTGACGTGGGCAAGGCGGGCGTTGCAATCGATTCGATCCTCGACATGCAGATCCTCTTCGACGGCATTCCGCTCGATCAGATCAGCGTGTCGATGACGATGAACGGCGCGGTGCTGCCCGTGCTTGCGTTTTATATCGTCGCCGCGCTCGAACAGGGCGCCACGCTCGAACAGCTCTCCGGCACCATTCAGAACGACATCCTCAAGGAGTTCATGGTGCGGAACACCTACATCTACCCCCCCGAGCCCTCGATGCGAATCATCGCGGACATCTTCGCGTTCACTTCGCAGCACATGCCGAAGTTCAACTCGATCTCGATCTCCGGCTACCACATGCAGGAGGCGGGCGCGACGGCGGATCTGGAAATGGGCTACACACTCGCCGACGGGCTCGAATACCTCCGCACCGGCATCGCGGCCGGGCTCGACATCGATGCGTTCGCACCGCGTCTCTCGTTCTTCTGGGCGCAGGGCAAGAACCTGTTCATGGAGATCGCGAAGATGCGCGCCGCCCGCGTGCTCTGGGCGAAGATCGTGAAGGGCTTCAATCCGAAGAACCCGAAGTCGATGGCGCTGCGCACGCACTCGCAGACTTCCGGATGGTCGCTCACGGAACAGGATCCCTTCAACAACGTCGCCCGCACGTGCATCGAGGCGATGGCGGCCGCGATGGGACATACGCAAAGCCTGCACACGAACTCGCTCGATGAGGCGATCGCGCTGCCCACCGATTTCTCCGCCCGCATCGCACGCAACACGCAGCTCTTTCTGCAAAACGAAACCGGCATTTGCTCGGTCGTGGACCCGTGGGGCGGCAGCTACTACGTCGAGTCGCTCACGCACGACCTTATGCAGCTCGCCTGGAATCACATCCAGGAGATCGAGAGGCTGGGCGGCATGGCGAAGGCCATCGAGAGCGGCGTGCCGAAAATGCGCATCGAGGAGGCCGCGGCGCGGCGCCAGGCACGGATCGACTCGGGCCGCGAGACGATCGTCGGCGTCAACAAATACCGGCTCGAGAAAGAGGAACCGCTCGACATTCTCGATGTGGACAATGCCGCCGTGCGCGAGGCGCAGATTCGTCGGCTCGAGAGGTTGAAAGCCGAACGCGACTCCGCGGCGGTTCGCCGCACACTCGACGCGCTCACCGAAGCCGCCGGCGATCCCTCGAAGGGAAATCTCCTCGCACTCGCGGTCGATGCCGCAACGGCGCGCGCGACGCTCGGAGAAATCAGCGACGCGCTCGAAAAGGTTTACGGCCGCTACCGGGCCACCATCCGGACGATCAGCGGCGTTTACAGCTCAACGTTTGGAGAGATGGATACGATCAAGGATGTGCGACAGCTGGCGGCGGATTTCGAGACGCGCGAAGGGCGCCGGCCGCGCATCCTCATTGCGAAGATCGGCCAGGACGGTCACGACCGCGGCGCAAAGGTCGTTGCCACCGCGCTCGCGGACCTCGGTTTCGACGTGGATATCGGCCCGCTCTTCCAAACGCCCGAGGAAACCGCAAAGCAGGCCGTGGAGAACGACGTTCACATCGTCGCGATGTCGTCGCTCGCCGCCGGACACAAGACGCTTCTCCCGCAATTGATCGGGGAGCTCGAGAGACAGGGTCGTCCCGACATTCTCGTCGTGGCGGGCGGCGTGATCCCCGCGCAGGACTACGACTTCCTCTACAAGGCGGGAGCGTCCGCAATTTTCGGCCCCGGCACGGTCATTCCCGAGGCCGCGAAAAAGCTCATCGAAATTCTCAACCACCAGCTCGCGACATGCCGGTAATGGAGCCGCCAAAACCCATCCGCCGTGCCAGGCACGCCGATTCCATGCGGCGCGCGGCACCGGGCGCTGCAGACGCTGCCGCGCTCGCGGAGGGTGTGTTGCGCGGCGACCGGGCCATGCTCGCACGGGCCATCACGCTCATCGAGAGCAACGCCCCGGCACACCGGCCTCCCGCGCGGGAGGTTCTGCGAGCGGTGTCCGAAATGACGGGCAATGCCATTCGCATCGGCATTTCCGGCGTGCCGGGAGCGGGCAAGAGCACGTTCATCGAATCGCTCGGAAATCATCTTTGCGACCACGGCTGCCGCGTCGCCGTGCTCGCCGTGGACCCCAGCAGCTCGCTGAGCGGCGGCAGCATTCTCGGTGACAAGACGCGCATGGAAACCTTGTCACGCCGCCCGGAATGCTTCATCCGGCCCTCCCCATCCAGCGGAAACCTGGGCGGCGTGGCACGCAAGACCCGCGAGACGATCGCGCTCTGCGAAGCCGCCGGATACGACGTCATTCTCATCGAGACCGTCGGCGTCGGCCAGAGCGAGATCACGGTCCGCTCGATGGTCGACTGCCTCATTCTCCTGCTGATCGCCGGCGCCGGCGACGAGTTGCAGGGAATGAAGAAGGGCATTCTGGAGATCGCCGACATCTTCGTCGTGAACAAGGCCGACGGAGAAAATCGCCCCCGCGCCGAGGCAACTCGTGCCGAATTCGAGCGCATCATCCCGCTGCTCAGTGGCGCTGTTGCCGGATGGAAACCGCCTGTGTTTGCGATTTCGTCGATCGAGCATCGCGGCACCTCCGATGTCTGGGATGCGACAAGCAGGCTTCATCGCCACCTGCGCACCACCGGCCAGCTCGAGGAACTTCGCCGCAAGCAAACGCTCGACTGGTGGCGCGAACTCGTCGAGCAGGAGCTGCACGCCCGCTTTCTCGCGAGTCCCGGCGTCGCCGAGCATTCGCGCCGGCTCGAACACGACATCCTCGAAGGCCTCATCCCGCCTTCCCTCGCCGCCGAGGAACTCCTCGACCGCTTTGTTCCCCGTTCATGAAAACGACACCAAAGATTCAACGCATCGATCACCTCGGCATCGCCGTCCGATCCATCGAAGCCACGCTTCCCTATTACGAAAAGGCGCTCGGATTGAAATGCGAACACGTCGAGGTCGTTCCCTCGCAAAAGGTGAAGACGGCCTTTCTCACCGTAGGCGAGGTTCATCTCGAACTGCTCGAGCCCACCGCTGAGGACAGCCCCGTGGCGAAATTCCTGAACGAACGCGGCGAAGGCATTCATCACATCGCGTTCGCAACCGACAACATCACCGGCCAGCTCGAGCAGGCGCGCGACGCCGGCACGCGACTGATTCACGAGATCCCGATTGAGGGAGCCGGCGACAAGCTCGTCGCCTTTCTTCACCCGAAGAGCACCCACGGCGTGCTCACTGAATTCTGCCAGCCGAAACCGCACTGATTATGCCCATCGCCCAGGAACTTCTTGACGACCTTCACGCCCGCCGCGAGCGCATCATGGCAGGTGGAGGTCAGGACAAACTCGAAGCCCGCCGCAAGAAAGGCCTCCTCACCGCGCGCGACCGGCTCGAGGCTCTTTTTGAGCCCGGCACGATGCTCGAGACCTACATGCATGCGCGGCATGGCTGCCACAACTTCGGCCTCGAGAAAAAGGAACTGCCAGCCGACGGCGTGATCACCGGCACGGGGCTCGTCGACGGACGCCCCGTCGCCGCGTTCAGTCAGGACTTCACGGTCGCCGGAGGCTCGCTCGGAAGCCGGCATGCTCAAAAGATCTGCGAATTGATGGACTACGCCGCGCAGTCGGGCATGCCGGTGGTGAGCTTTAACGACTCCGGCGGCGCGCGCATTCAGGAAGGGGTCGACTCGCTCTCGGGCTACGGTCGCGTGTTTTTCAAGAACGTCCTGCTCTCCGGCGTCGTGCCGCAGATTGCCGTGATTGCCGGTCCATGCGCGGGCGGAGCCGCCTACTCACCGGCGCTCATGGACTTCCTCATCATGGTCAAGGATTCCGCGAACATGTTCATCTGCGGGCCGGACGTGATTCAGGCCGCCACGGGCCAGAAGTGCACGATGGCCGAGGTCGGCAGCGCCGCCGCTCATGCCACGATCAGCGGGAACATCCACTTCGTCGCGGAGAACGACGCTCACGCCGTTGCGCTCGTGAAGAAACTTCTCTCCTACCTCCCATCGAACAACATCCTCGATCCGCCGCACTACCTCGGCACACCGCTCTCGCTGGCAAGCGATCCCGTCATGAATGAGCTCGTTCCTGCCGATCCCAAGGAACCGCTCGACGTTCTCCCGATCATTCACCGGCTCGTCGACGATGGCGACTTCTTCGAGGTGCAGATGGATTGGGCAAAGAACATCGTCGTCGGTTTCGCCCGGATTCAGGGAATCGTCGTCGGCATCATCGCCAACCAGCCGAAAGTAAAAGCCGGCACACTCGATATCGACGCATCCGACAAGGGCGCGCGATTCATCCGGTTCTGCAACATTTTCAACATCCCCCTCGTCACTCTGGTGGACGTTCCCGGCTTCCTGCCCGGCCTCCAGCAGGAGCGCGGGGGGATCATTCGTCACGGCGCGAAGCTCCTCTTCGCGTATGGCGCCGCGACCGTTCCAAAGATCACGGTCATTCTGCGAAAGGCCTACGGTGGCGCCTATCTCGCGATGTGCAGTCAGGACATGGGCGCGGACTTCGTTTACGCGTGGCCGACCGCCGAGATCGCCGTGATGGGCGCGGAAGGCGCTGTCCGCATTCTCTATAAAAAGCAGATCGAGGAGCATCCCGAAAAACGCGACGAGCTCATCAAGGAGTATCGCGAGAAGTTCGCTTCGCCCTATCAGGCGGCTGGAATGGCGATGATCACCGACGTCATCGAGCCGGCTCAAACCCGGGCGGTCGTCTCGCTCGCGCTCCGCAACACGCTTCCGAAACGCGAAACCCGGCCGCCGAAGAAACACGGCAACATCCCGCTATGACACCGCTTTTCGCACAGGCCTCGCTCACGGATCCGTCGCACCTTGGCGTGCTGATTGGCACCATCATCGGGGTCGCCGCGCTGATGCTGGGCATTCGTGTGCTCGGCCTCGTGCTGGCCGCCACGCATCCCGATCCGGCGCCGGCAACCTCCGGGAGGTCGAAAGCAGCAACCACGCAAAGCATTCCGGAACATCACGTCCTCGCGGTTATCGCCGCCGCAACGCATGAAACCTTGGGAAAGCCCCACCGCATCCTGTCCGTCTCACCGGTGGCGCCCCCCTCGGTGGAATCGCTCATGCTGCAATGGTCCATGGAAGGCCGTCGCGCCATTTACTCATCCCATCGCCTGCGCTGATCCGCCATGTCCACCGCACTCTCCACCGCGCTCTTCATCTACGGCCTTGCCTTTGTCGTATCCATATGCGTCGCCGGGATGATCTCGGCCGTCTATTGGACCGTCCGTTTCGCAACCACTCGAAAGGAGCACAGGAAGTGAATCTCCCCGACTTCCTCGACCTCTTTCAGGGCATCGGCACGCTGGTCAAATCCAGTCCGCTGATCCTCATTTCCCGCATCGGGTTCATGCTGCTCGGCCTGCTCCTGATTTATCTCGGCAAAAAGGGGGTGCTCGAGCCGCTGTTGATGATTCCGATGGGGCTGGGCATGTCGTCCGTGAACGCCGCCGTTCTCGTGCTCGCCAACGGAGAGCAGGGCACGTTGTTCGTCGACCCGCTGGTCACCGACCACACCGAACTTCTCAATCTGCTGCAGATCGACTTCCTCCAGCCCGTCTACAACCTGCTCTTCAGCAACGGTCTCATCGCCTGCTTTGTGTTCATGGGCATCGGCGTGCTGCTCGATGTCGGCTACGTGCTCGCCCGGCCGCTGCTCAGCATGTTCCTGGCAATCTGCGCGGAGCTCGGGACCGTCGCCACTTTTCCAATCGCCGTCGGGCTCGGTTTGAACTTTAACGACGCCGCCTCAATCGCGATGATCGGCTGCGCGGACGGCCCCATGGTTCTCTACACGTCGCTCATGCTTTCCCGCGACCTGTTCGTGCCGATTGGCGTCGTCGCCTATCTCTATCTCGGCCTCACCTACGGCGGCTATCCCTACCTCATCAAGTTTCTGGTGCCGGAAAAGCTGCGTGCTCTGCCGGTGGTGGAAAAGAAGACTCTCGTGATCACCTCGTCCGAAAAGCTCGCCTTCGCCGTGGTGGGGTGCACCGTGCTGTGCCTCCTCTTCCCGGTCGCGGCTCCGCTTTTCTTTTCGCTCTTCCTCGGTGTCGCCGTGCGCGAAGCGGGACTTCACTACTTCGTTGATTTCATCGGTGGTCCGCTCCTCTACGGCGCCACGCTCTTTCTCGGGCTCACACTCGGCGTGCTCTGCGAAGCCAGCACGATTCTCGACCCGAAGGTTCTCACCCTCCTCGTCCTCGGGATCCTTGCTCTGCTGCTCTCCGGCATCGGCGGCATCGCGGGCGGTTACGTCATGTATCTGGTCAGCGGGCGCAAATTTAATCCCGCCATCGGCATTGCCGGTGTGAGTTGCGTTCCGACCACGGCAAAGGTCGTCCAGAAATCCGTTTCCGCTGTCGCTCCCAATGTCGTCGTGCTCCCCGTGGCCCTCGGCGCGTGCATCAGCGGCGTCATCACTTCCGCCATTCTCACCGGCATCTACGTCACCGTCATCCCGCACCTGAAATGATCCGCAACCTCGCCAACTTCACCAACTGGATCGGCGGCTGCCTGCTGGCGCTTGCCGGCACCGTTGTCGCCTACTGGCCCGTGCCGGCGGACACCGCGGTCTGGACCCTCAATGGCGGACGGCTCCTTGGTCTCGCCGGACTCGGCTGGATCGCCATCGGCATCAGCCGCCGCGCCGCTCGCAGAACCCACGAATCATGAAACGCCACCTCCGCATCACCGTAAACGGACGCTCCTACGACATCGTTGTGGAGACGGTCGTCGAAGCGCCGAAACCCTCTGACAATCGCACCCCTGTCGCCAGAACATGAAAAAACTTCGCGTCACCATCGAGGGCAAGACCTACGAGGTCCTTGTGGAAGAACTTGGCGAAACTGAGAGCGCCGCCACACCAACTCCGACTCCGGCGACTCCAGCGCCGGTCGCCTCAACGGGCGTGGAAGTGCCGGTTTCTTCGCCGACCTCCAGCAGCTCCGCATCCGCCGCACCCGGCGATGTTCCGAGCCCGTTGTCCGGGAAAGTCGTCGCGATCGACTGCGCGGTCGGCCAGGAGGTGGACGTTGGCGACGCACTGGTCACCCTCGAAGCCATGAAGATGAACACCTATGTTCACGCGCAGACGGCGGGAAAAATTTCCGCCATCCATGTGAAGGTCGGAGATCCAATCGAGGAAGGGCAGCCGCTCTTAACCATCGTGTAGAGCCATGGCCGTGTTGCTCGCTCTCGTCCCCCCGAGTGGTCATCCCGGCTTTCTCGAAAATCTCAGCTACCAGGCCGCCGGCCTTGCCGTCGTTCTGGTCTCCCTCACCGCCCTCTCGATCATCATCGCCTTCTTCGGGCGTTTGTTGAATCGCCCGGCCCCCTCGCCCGCAACAGATCGCCCCAGGCACGCGACGGCCTCCGCGACAACGGAGATTCCGCCGGAAACACTTGCCGTGATTGCCGCAGCCGTTGCCGTCAGCATCGAGCACCCGCACCGGATCGTCCAGGTCCGAGGGCCCAGGGAAAGTCTCTGGCTCCAGGCATGGTCTGTCGAAGGGCGTCGGCAGATCTTCCAGTCGCATCGCATTCGATGACTCCCCGCTTCCTCCCATGAACGACTTCCTCAATTTCCTGAACCTCACCGGATTCACCGCCATCACGTGGCAGATGCCCGTCATGTGGGTCGTCGCGGCCGTGCTCTTTTATCTCGCGGTCTATCGAGGCTTCGAGCCGCTGCTTCTCGTGCCGATCGCATTTGGGGCCTTGCTGGCAAACCTTCCAACCTTCGGCCTCGTGAATCCACCGCATGACGGCGAACCCGGCGGATTGTTTTACTACATTTCAAAAGGCATCGAATGGGAACTCTTCCCGCCGCTCATCTTCCTCGGCGTGGGAGCGCTGACCGATTTCGGCCCGCTCATTGCGCGCCCGGTTACGCTTCTCCTCGGTGCCGCAGCCCAGGCCGGAGTCGCCGCCACGTTCCTCGGTGCCATCGCGCTGGGGTTCACCACCGGCGAGAGTGCGTCGATCGGCATCATCGGCGGAGCCGACGGACCAACGGCGATTTTCCTGTCCTCGAAACTCGCTCCGCATCTGCTCCCAGCAATTGCGGTGGCTGCCTACAGCTACATGGCGCTCGTCCCGCTCATTCAGCCGCCCATCATGCGAGCTCTCACCACGCCGGAGGAACGCCGAATCCGAATGCGTTCCCTTCGTCCCGTGGGACGATTCGAGAAACTGCTCTTCGCGCTTACCGTGTGCGTTTTCTGCATTCTTCTCGTGCCGGCGGCCTCCGCGCTGATCGGCATGCTCATGCTCGGCAACTTTCTTCGCGAATGCACGGTCGCCGAACGGCTCGTCAAAGCCGCGCAAAACGAAATCATCAACATCATCACTATCTTTCTCGGCACATCGGTCGGGATCACGATGACGGGCGAACGCTTCCTTCAGCCGCAAACGCTCATGATCATTGGCCTGGGCGTGGTCGCGTTCGGTGTCTCAACCGCAGGCGGCCTGCTCATGGCAAAATTCCTCAACCTCTTCCTCCGCGAGAAGATCAATCCCCTCATCGGTTCCGCCGGGGTCTCGGCCGTTCCGATGGCCGCCCGGGTTTCGCAGGTCGAAGGTCAACGCGCCGATCCATCGAACTTCCTGCTCATGCACGCCATGGGCCCGAATGTCGCCGGGGTCATCGGCACCGCCGTGATTGCCGGTTACTACATCGCGACGATGCGCGGATGAGCAGCTCTTGCTGCCTGCATCTGTATCGCACGGAATTGTTGCGGACTGTCCCTGTCGGGTTTCGCCGATCCCGCCGAGAGTGGGGCAGGATGACAGCGATACTCACACTTCTCGGAAGAGTCCGCCGCCGGGTGAAGTTCCCCCGCATCCGTTGGATCTCGGACCCGTCTCAACAGCCCTCGACCGGTCCGCGCATGATGCTGGGAGGCCGGCTCATCGTGCTGGAGATTCACCGCCGCGACGCGTCTCATTGAGGGGCGGCTGCTCATTCCCTTCGTTCGCACATGAAAGCACCGGAGCCGCAAGTGACAGGGCCCCTGTTTGGAAAGGATGGACAGCACGCCATGCCTGCGCGAGTTTTCCGCCGTGCGTGTGTCCGTGCCAGTCATCGCCCTCTGCCTTGCGGTCGCCGCTCTGTCCGCCAATCACGCCGCCGCTCAATTCGTCGAGGCACCCAAGCCAAAACCGCTTCGCAAACTCCCGAACAGCCAACGGTCCATCTTCGGTTACGTCACCGTTCCCGAGAATCGCTCGAATCCCGGAAATTCCCGCACGATCCAGCTTGCCGTCCTCATTCTGCCGGCGCAAAGCGCGAACCCGCAGCCGGATCCCGTCTTCTATCTCGTGGGCGGCCCCGGTGGCTCCGCGACGCTCTCCAGCGGAAGGTTGCCCGTCTTCAACATCCTGAACCAGGATCGCGACATCGTTTTCGTCGATCCGCGTGGAGCCGGCTTCTCCCTGCCGAATCTGTTCATACGGCGGGACGGCTTCACCGTTGCGACCTTCGCCAGCATCAACCAGGACTACTTCGAGCGTCGTGGCATCGACCTCGCCGCCTACCGAACCACTGAGATCGCCCAGGACTACGAGGATGTCCGCATCGCCCTCGGTTACGGGCAGATCAATCTCTTCGCCAGCTCCTACGGCACATTCGTCGCTCAGGAAATGCTGCGCCGCTTCCCCGGATCACTGCGGGCGGTGGTCATGTCGGGAAACTCCCCGGCCACCGATCCGTTTCTCCCGACCGTGCTGAAACACGAGCGCAATGGCATCAATGCGCTGATTCGCGACGTCCGCCGTGATCCTGCGGCGCGCCGCGCCTTTCCGCAATTCCGCCGCACCTTCCTCCGGCTCGTGACCCGGCTCACCCTGCGCCCGATCCGCCGCACGTTCGAGAATCGCGACACCGGCAAGCCGGAGCGCGTCACCATCGATGCGCCGAAGTTTCTGAACCGGATCACGATCATGCTCCAGCGCACGGAGACCATGCGATTCATCCCGCTCATGGTCGGACAGATGAGCCGTGGACACTACGTGGGACTGGTGCGCCGTTTCTTCCGGCCCCGCGAGGAACTTCGGCGGGAGAACCCCTTCGGCATGTATCTCTCCGTGCTCGCGTCGGATTTCGCTCGCGGCGGCTACGTCGCCGAGACCCGGCGCGGAACGCTCCAGGTGAAAAACCCCACGCTGGTCAACGCGGAGGTCGACGACCTCCTTCTCGTCGCCCGCCTCGTGCAGAACTGGCGGGTCCCATACAATCCCGGCACCACGCGTCAGCTGCCGCAGAGCACCGTCCGCACCCTGTTGGTAAATGGCGAAATGGATGCGCAAACACCCGTCTCCGGCGGCGCGCAGATCGCCGCAGGCCTGCCAAACTCGACAAATTACATCTACCCGCGCGTGGGCCATGCCGTGGGCTTTCTGCACGGACCCGACCTCGATGCCGCGGTGGCATTCATCCGCGATCCCGACAATCCGCCGGCATTTTCCGTGGGATCGCTGCGCCGGCCGCGCTTCTATGTGACGCGCGAGCCGCGGTCGCGGGTGAGCGCCATCGACGATTGGGAGGACCGAACGATCGATTTTCCGGTGCGTTAAGGGAAATTTGCGGTTGATTTCCCGGAAAAATCGGGGATTCTACCCGGCTACCACCATGAGCCAGCATCCCAGTTTAAAAGGAAAAGGCGCCATTAAGGCCAAGCGCAGCGTCCTCAAACGCTTCGAGCGCGTGGAGTTGATGAAAAAGCGCGGAGTTTTCAAGGAAGGGCAGCGCGTCATCGGTCTTCCCAAAACGAAGCCCGAGGAATAGTCGTTCGTTCCAGTTTGAATTTCGACAGGCCCGCCTCAGGCGGGCCTTCTTCTTCATGCGTATCAACCGCTTCCTCGCCGCCGCCGGACTCGGCTCCCGCCGTGCCTGTGAAGAGCTCGTTCGCGAGGGACGCGTGTATATCAACAATGTCGTCGTCACCGACCTCGCCACTCGCGTCGAGCCGACGGATGTCGTGCGGGTGGGACGTCGCATCGTTCGCGCGCAGAGCCACGTCTATCTCCTGCTGAACAAGCCGCCGGGGTATGTTTGCACCCGCTCCGACGAGCGCGGGCGCAAGACCATTTTCGATCTCGTGCCCGATCACGCGCGGCTCTTTCACGTCGGCCGCCTCGACAAGGAAAGCGAGGGCCTGCTCCTCCTCACCAACGATGGCGATCTCGCCGAGCAGCTCACGCATCCGTCGCATCAAATCGACAAGGAATACGAGGTAACAATCGACCAGCCGTTCGATCCCGAGCACACCGCGAAGTTGTTGCGCGGAATCACGATCGAGGCGGGCCGCGCCCGTATGGAATCGGTGCGTGTAATCACGCCCACGAAATTGTCCGTGACCCTTCGACAGGGTCTCAAGCGCCAGATTCGCGAGATGCTCTGGCGGGTCGGCTATCGCGTGAAAAAGCTGCAGCGCGTGCGAATCGGTCCGCTCTCGGACAGCCGCCTCAAAAAAGGCCACTGGCGTCCGCTCAGCCATGAGGAAATCGCGGCCCTTAAAGAGCTGGGAAGGTCGCCCCGGAAATCACGGCGCTGAATCGGCCGATTGGCCGTGGACACGCTTCGGATCGGTCTTACAATTTCGACGTGGCCTCTCCCTCCCCCTCGAAATGGCTGATCTGGATGCTGCCGTCCGCAGCGGTCGTCGCAGCCATGGCCGCGATCGCCCTGTGGGACAGCCCGCCCGCGCCGTCTGTTCCTACGGCCGCGAAATCGCACCATTCACCACGAGCGCAATCTGTCACAGCGAGCGAAGAGCGCGAACGTTTTCCGGAAATTCCGACATTTGCCGGGAAAACGTCCTCGCACCCGCCGGCAGTGGAATCCTCCAAGGATTCCGCGACGCACTGGCGCAAGACGGCGCGAAAATTTGCGCGCCGTTCCCTCACTGAAGCCCTCCAAATGGCCTGCGGTCTTTCCCTTCGCGGCAGGGACGCGACGTTGAAGACATTGCGGATCGCATTGGTGCGGGAGAGGCACCGCAACCCGATGGACCCGTCGCTGATTCTCGCCGCACGCCTCCTGTTGCCAAAGGGCGAGCGAGGCCCGTTCATGGCCGAAACCGTCGAATTCCTCGCGCACAGCGATCCCGCCACGGCTGCCGTGTGGGTTGATGCGATTTCGGATAGGCCATCCCGCCGGCGGGCGATTCAGTCGGTGGCATCCACCTGGGCCGGACGGCAGACCCGCGCGGCATTCGATTGGGCGGACCGCATTGCCGACTCCGCGGAGCGCCAGCAGGCGCGGCAGGCCATCCAGTCCGTCGCCCCGGTCGGCGTGGGGGTGGCGATCACGCGCGACAACGATTCCCCTTATCCGCGCGCGATGAACATCATTCCGCAAAGCCCGGCAGGTCGGAGCGGACAGATTCAACCGGGTGATCGCATCGTGGGCGTCGCCGACATGCAAAGCCAGTGGGTCGACACGCGAGGGCAGGATATCAATCGCGTCGTGCAAATGATCCGTGGCGCGTCCGGCCAGCCGGTGCAGCTGCGCGTGCTGCCCGCCGGCAGCACCGACCTCGCGAACACGCGGGTCGTGACGATCGTGCGCGAGCAGTTGTTCTTCGGCGCAAACTGACGCGGACTCCGCCGCTGGTTCGACAGCGTTTAGAAGAAAATCGGAATGATCAGAATCGCGAGGATGTTCACGACCTTGATCATCGGATTGATCGCGGGTCCGGAGGTATCCTTGTAGGGATCGCCAACGGTGTCGCCGGTCACCGAAGCCGCGTGAGCGCTCGAGCCCTTGCCGCCGAAGTTTCCTTCTTCAATGAATTTCTTGGCATTGTCCCACGCGCCGCCGCTGGAGGTCATTGCCAGCGCCTGGAAGAGCCCGGTCACGATGGTTCCAACGAGCACGCCACCCAGCGCGAGCGGGCCGAGCATCGGAATTGCGGCCACCGCAATGACCACGACGACCGGCAACAGCGCGGGAACGATCATTTCGCGGAGCGCCGCCTTCGTTACGATATCCACGCACTGGCCATAATCCGGCGTGTCGCGGCCTTCAAGAATGCCGGGCTTGGCTTCGATCTGTCGGCGCACCTCACGCACGACCGCACCGGCCGCCTTGCCCACCGCGTCCATGCTGAAAGCCGAGAACGCAAACGGCAGCAGGCCGCCAATGAGCAGGCCGACAAGCACCCGCGGATCCTCGAGCGAAAACGCGACGGCGGTGCCGGCTTCGCCGAGGTGGAAACGCAACTCAAACACGTAGGAGCCGAAAAGCACCAGCGCCGCCAGACCGGCCGACGCAATCGCGTAGCCTTTCGTCACCGCCTTCATCGTGTTCCCCACGGCGTCGAGTTCGTCGGTGATGGCACGGGTCTGCGGCGGGAGCTCGCTCATGACCGCGATGCCGCCGGCGTTGTCCGTGATCGGACCAAAGGCGTCGAGAGAAATGATGATGCCCGACAGCGACAGCATGCTCATCACCGCAATCGCCACGCCGTAGAGGCCGGCAAGATGGAAGCTCGCGAGAATCGCGATGACGATCAGAATTACGGGCAGCACCGTCGCGTGATTGCCCACGGCGAGACCGGCGATGATGTTCGTCGCGTGGCCGGTCTCGGACGCCCGCGCAATCTTCTGCACCGGGTAGTGCTTCGTGGACGTGTAGTAATTCGTAATGACGACCACCGCGCCGGTCATCAAGAGGCCGATGATCGCGGAAATAAAGAGCCCGCCCGCGCTGTAAACCACTCCGCCGATCTCAATCGGAGTCGGGAACATCGCCTGCGTGATCGGCCAGAATGCCGCGGCCGACAGCACCGCGCTCACCGCAACGGCGCCCATCAACGACATCGTCGGGTTTCCGCGATTCACGTTCACAAAGAGAATGCCGATGATCGAGGCGATCAGCGAAACGCCGCCAATGAGGAACGGATAGATCACGGCCTGCGGCACTCCCTGCAGGGCAAGGAATCCGATCAGCACCGCGCCGATCAAGCTGACGGCATACGTTTCGAAGACGTCCGCCGCCATGCCCGCGCAGTCACCCACGTTGTCGCCCACGTTGTCGGCGATCGTCGCGGGATTGCGCGGATCGTCCTCATCGAGATTCTGCTCGATCTTGCCAACGAGGTCGGCGCCGACATCCGCCGCCTTCGTGTAAATGCCGCCGCCGAGTCGCGCAAACACGCTGATGAGGCTCGACCCGAGCGCCAGCCCCACGAGGCTCATGATCGCCTGCTCCTCTCCAAGAAGTCCGCGAGCGATCACGAAATAGCCGCCCACCGCGAGGAGGGCGAGCGCCACGACGAGAAGACCGGTCACCGCACCGCCGTTGAAAGCGGCTTTCATCGCGGGAAAACGCCCGACGGTCGCAGCCTGCGCCGTGCGAACATTCGCCATCACGGCAATACGCATGCCGACATAACCCGCAGCCATGGAGCACCCGGCGCCGATCAGAAACCCGATCGCGGTGAGCGCGCCCTTCAGAATGAACAGCGCCACGAAAATCACGAGGGCGATCAAACCGATGGTGACAATCTGGCGGTTGAGATACGCCTTCGCCCCCTCCTGCACGGCACCCGCGATGAGGGCCATTTTCTCGTTGCCCGCGGGCGACGTGAGAATCGTTCTGATCAGGTAAAGCGCGAAAAGCAGACCGATACCGCCGCAGGCCAGCGAGAGCGGCACACCCAAGTCTGTAAGAGATGCAAAAACAAACGTCATACGAAACGGGGAAAAGGGAGGGGATATTAGCCAAGGGGGGCTTGTGCGCAACCTAAGAATCCGGAAATTCCCGAATTCCAAATGACCCAAAGCGCTTTCTTGAAGAGACCTATGGCGGCGCATAGAACGCTCCGATGCTGAATTACATCTGGCTGGGCCTCGTGCTGATCGCCTTTGGCCTCGGTGCCGTAACGGGCCGGCTCGGCGAGGTGGCCACCGGCGCCATCGACATGGCCAAGCTGGCGGTGATGAACATCGCCCTGCCTCTCGCAGGCGTGATGGCGCTCTGGCTCGGCCTGATGCGGCTCGCGGAGCGATCGGGGCTGGTGCAGATCCTCGCCCGGGCCCTCCGACCTTTGATGCGATGGCTTTTTCCGGATGTGCCGCCTGATCATCCGGCCATGGGCGCGATCGTGATGAACATCGCGGCCAACATGCTGGGCCTGGCAAACGCGGCCACTCCCCTCGGCCTGCGGGCCATGCAGCTGCTCGAGCGTCTGAACCCCCGGCCCGGCGTCGCGACCAACGCAATGTGCACCTTCCTCGCGGTCAATACGAGTTCCGTGCAGCTGGTGCCCGCCACCGCAGTGGCCATCCTCGCCGCGGCAGGCGCGACCAACCCGACTGCAATCATCGGCCCCGCCTTCGTCGCCACGCTTTGCTCCACCATTGCCGGCATCACGGCCGTAAAGCTGCTCGAAAAACTTCCCGGTTACCGGCTGCCATCGATGGAGAATGCGCCGGTCGCCGGCGAGCCCACTGAGGACGAATCCGCCGGCGAGCCGCCTGCCCTGCCGACGGCTGCTCCCATGCCGAAGTGGGGCTATGGCGTGCTGGCGCTCTTCTTTGCCCTCGTGCTCTACGGCGGGGTCTCCGTTTTCCGCTCGCCGGGAGAAGCCGCATCCACGGATACCGTGAGCCTGATCGTGCACGCGATCTCCGTGCTTGCGATTCCGTTTTTGATCGCCTTCTTCCCGCTCTACGCCGCGCTGCGACGCGTCTCCGTTTACGAGGAGTTTGTCGAGGGCGCCAAGGATGGCTTCCTCACCGCCGTGCGGATCATCCCGTTTCTCGTGGCCATTCTTGTCGCCATTGGAATGTTCCGCTCGGCCGGCGGGATCGAGCTTCTCGCGCAATGGTTTGGAAAGCCGCTTGCCGCGATCGGATTTCCCGTCGAACTGCTCCCGCTCGTGCTCATGCGCCCGCTGAGCGGCTCCGGCGCAACCGGACTCTTCACCGATCTCGTCAGCAGCGCCGGACCCGACAGCATTCTTTCCATGATGGGCGGCGCGATCATGGGCAGCACCGAAACGACCTTCTACGTGATCGCCGTTTATTTCGGATCGGTGGCCGTTCGTCGCACCCGCCACGCCGTGCCCGCAGGGCTCATTGCGGACCTCACCGGCGTGATTGCCTCGATCGTGATCTGCCGGATCATGTTCCGTTGAGCGCCATCCAACGATCTGCCGCCAACTGGTCGATGACGCCGGGCGGAAATTCTGCTATGGCCTGCGCCAACACCCGGTCATGAGCGAGCCCGCCTATTCCGACGGCCACCCGTTGGACAAAGTCCACTACCGCGAATACAAGATTCTTCTCAAACCGGAGCGCTTTTTCCGGCGGGAGCGTTTCGAGGAATATTGGAAGATCCTCTGCCAGATCGCCGACCACTGCGGGGTCGAGGTCGAGACCAGAAAGCATCCGTTTCACAACCTCGTGCGCGAGGTGCTGTTCTACGACACGGACAATTTCGATCTCTACCGAAACGCGTTCATCCTTCGCAAACGCACGTTCTACAAGGACGGCTGGCCCGAGCCGGATCACGAGCTCACGGTGAAGTTTCGCCACCAGAACATGGAGATCGCGGCGCGATCCGACATCCATCCGCGCATCGAGGGCGAGAGCCGCATCAAGTTCAAGGAGGAGCTGCTTCCGCTGCGCGACAAGATCGGCGGGATGCGCAGTCTCTATTCGCACAACTGCGTTCTCATCACCCCGAAGATCGTCCTCGACCAGGGACTTCGCGACATCGCGAAGGCGTTTCCCGCCATGGCGGCGATCGACGTCTCACCGGAGACGAAGATCAATCTCGTCAACAACGTCGCCGTGGAGGAAGTCGAGGTCGAGCCCGGCTATTTCCACTTCGGGCACGGTTACGAGGCGAAGGCGACGATCGCCGTGTGGCGCAATCGCGCCTCGGAGACCTCGCTCGTCGGCGAGTTCGCCTTTCAGGCGAAGTTCCATCGCATCGACGACATTCATCAAAAGGCAAAGGCACTTTCGGAAAAATTTTACCGGGCCGTGCAAACCCGCGCGCCGGAGTGGGTGCAGTTGGGCACCACGAAGACGGCCATGGTTTACAAGATGGGCGGCAAGGCGGCGCCGGACCATGAGTGACGAGCCGCTTCCGCCTCCGTCGGAGACCAGCCAGGAGGCGCTGCTCCCGCCGGCAAGGATCACGCTCGCGGAAATTTTTCTGACGTTTCTGGCGATCGGCGCGACGAGCTTCGGCGGCGGCGTGGTGGCCTATTTGCGCAGCAGTCTCGTCGAGAAAAAGGGCTGGCTGAACGACGACACGTTTCTCGAGGTGCTGGAAATCTCGCAAACCCTTCCCGGCCTGAATGCAACAAACATGGCCGTGCTCGTGGGCGACAGGCTCCGCGGCTGGCCCGGTGCGCTCGCCGGCTTTCTCGGAATGATGCTCCCCGGCGCACTCATGATTTTTATTCTCGGCATCGTCTACGCCAGCCATGCGCAGAATGAAAACGTGAACGCCGTTCTCAAGGGCGTCGGCGCGGCGTCCGTCGGCCTGCTGCTTGCGGTGACGCTCAAGATCGGGCGCAAGCAGCTCGAAAAGCCGCTCGATATCGCCCTGGTTGTCATCACCCTCGTGCTGGTCAGTTTCATTCACGTGATGCTCCCGATCGTTCTGCTCACCGTCGGGCCGGTCGCCATTTTTCTCTACCGTCCCAGAACCCACCTGCCGCACAAGGCGGACGACCACTCGTTCGACAAACGCCCGGCTGACTGATGAACCTCGGCTCCCTTTTCTCGCTCCTCTGGGTCTTCTCGCTGCTCTCGATCATGGCGGTCGGCGGCGGCACGTCCGTCCTCCCCGCGATGAAGGACTTCACCGTGGAAATCCAGGGATGGGTCAACGAAAGCCAGTTTCGCGACATCTACGCGCTCGGCCAGATCGTTCCCGGCCCGAACATGCTCATGGTGATCGTCATCGGCTATCACGTCGCCGCGATTCCCGGCGCGATCGTTGCATTTCTCGGATTCTTCGTTCCCAGCTCCGTGATCGCCCTCGCCACCGGGCGGGTGTGGAATCATTTCGAGGGTTCACCGTGGCGCACCGCGATCCAGCGCGCCTTTGCGCCCATCGTCGTCGGCCTCATGCTCGCCGGCACCATCTCCATCGCCCGCACCGCGATCGTCGGGGACAACGATCACCTCCAGATCTGCCTCGCGCTGGCCGCAATCGTTTTCGTGATTCTTTACTTCGGCAGAAAGATCAACCCGGCGCTCCTCATCCTCGCAGGCGGCGTGGCGGGTTGGTTCTTCCTGCGCTGAATCCGGTTGCGCCGGACCGCGAAAGAGCGCGGCTCCGCACAGGAACGGCTTACGATTGCGACATCTGCTCCCCTTCCGCTTCGGCGGCGGCATTCATCGCCATGCGCTCGGAAGCGATGGCTGCCATCTTCTCGCGAATGTCCGGATACCGGCGCAGAAACTCCCGGAAGTCGCGCCGGCTGAGCGTGGCGAACCGGCTGTAATCCGTCGCAGTGACGTCGGCCGAGCGCGGTGCGTCGTTCAACAACGCCATTTCGCCGAAATAGTCGCCCGGCCCCAACCGGATGCGCCGTCCCCTGGTCGCGACCTCCGCTTCGCCCGAGGCAATGAAATAGACCTTGTCCGCCTCGTCGCCCGCGCGAATCACCCGCACACCCGGCTCCGCGGTTTGCGGCTCGAAGTGCAGCACAAGCACCTCCCGCTGCTCCGGTGTCAACCCGGCGAACAACGGGAAACGCTCCACCAGCTCCTCGGGCGTGAATGTCTTGCGCTCGGCGGCCTTTGCCTCCGCCCGCTTTTGCGCGGCCTCGAGATCCGCGCGAAGCAGGTCGTAGCGCGCATGACGGCAATCCTCCAGACGCGCCCGCAGCGCGGGGCGCTGACGCACCTGTTTGCAGAGCCAGTCCGCGCCGGCGAAGACGAGCGGGTTCAGCGTGATCGAGAGCAGCGCCCCCGCGAGGATGAGGTTCAGCCCCTCCGCGGTCATTAATCCGTAGGCGATGCCCAGGCCGCCGAGGATGAATGAAAATTCACCGATCTGGGCAAGCGAGGCCGAGACCATGATCGCCGTGCTGATTGGAAACCCGAGCACCCACACGATTCCCATCGCGGCGAGCGACTTGCCGACGAGAATCACCAGCATCACGCCCAGCACCATCCACGGCTCGCGCCACAGGATCGACGGGTCGAACAACATGCCCACCGATACGAAAAACAGCACGGCAAACGCGTCCTGCAGCGGCAGGGAATTTTCCGCCGCCTTGTGGCTCAGCTCGGATTCGTGGAGCACCATTCCCGCAAAAAACGCGCCCAGCGCGAACGACACTCCAAAAAGCGAGGCGGCGCCGAACGCGATGCCCAGCGCGATCGCGAGCACCGACAGCGTGAAGAGTTCGCGGGAGCCCGTTCGTGCCACCTGCCGCAAAAGCCAGGGCATGACCCGCGGCCCGAGCCACAGTGAAAGCGCCACGAACACCGCGACCTTCCCGAGCGTGAGCGCGAGCGTGATCCAGAGGTTTCCTCCGGTGTCGGCACCGTGATGATCATCCGCGGGAGCGGCGCCGCCGAGTGCCCCCGCGAAGGACGGGATCAACACCAGTGCGAGCACCATCGCGAGATCCTCCACGATCAACCAGCCCACGGCGACGCGGCCGTTTGGCGTGGACACCGCGTTGCGCTCCTCCAGCGCCTTGAGCATCACCACGGTGCTCGCCACCGAGAGGCTCAGTCCCAGCACGATCGAGCTGCCGAGACTCCATCCCCATGCCAGCATCATCCCGGCGCCGATCGCCGTCGCGATGCCGATCTGCGCCACTGCACCGGGAATCGCAATCCGCCGCACCGCCAGCAGGTCCGCCACGGAAAAATGAAGCCCGACGCCAAACATCAGAAGCATCACGCCGATCTCCGCGAGCTGGCCGGCGAGCTTTTCGTCGGCGACGAACCCCGGCGTGTAAGGTCCCGCCAGAATGCCCGCCACCAGATACCCCACGAGAGGTGGCAGCCTCAACCGGCTCGCGACGAAGCCCAGCACAAATGCCAGGGCCAACCCGATCGCGATGGTGGAAATCAACGAGATATCATGGGGCATACGGCAGCGCATTATGCACAGCTCCTGACAATGCGCCACATCAGGCCGCCACAGACGGCGAATTCATGGAGCCCTGTCATATCCCGCCCCGCCGCTTGCATCCGCCCCGGGAGCCGACTACTTTCGGCCCTCCGACACATGAGCACCATTCTTGATCCGGCCCGTCTCGAGGGCATCGAATTGAGCAACGACGAAGTGGCCCGCTACTCGCGCCACCTCATCATGCCCGAGGTCACGCTCGAGGGCCAAAAGAAGCTGAAGGCTGCGAAAGTCCTCTGCATCGGCACCGGCGGGCTCGGCTCACCCATTGCCCTTTACCTTGCCGCGGCCGGTATCGGCACAATCGGCCTCGTCGACGCGGACACGGTCGATTTTTCAAATCTGCAACGCCAGATTCTCCACGGCACCAAGGACGTCGGCCGCAAAAAGATCAACAGCGCGCGCGATCGCATCAAGGACGTCAATCCCAACGTCCAGGTCGAGCTTCACGACGCTTTCTTCACCAGCGCAAACGCCCGCGAGATCGTCGAGAATTACGACATCGTCATTGACGGCACCGACAACTTCCCGACGCGCTATCTCTCGAACGACATCTGCGTTTTTCTCAAGAAGCCCAACGTCTACGGCTCGATCTTCCGTTTCGACGGCCAGGCCACCGTCTTCGCGCCTTCGCTCGGCGGTCCCTGCTACCGCTGTCTCTATCCGGAACCGCCGCCGCCGGGAATGGTCCCGAGCTGCGCGGAAGGCGGCGTGCTTGGCGTGCTGCCCGGCGTCGTTGGCGTCATCCAGGCGATCGAAGCGATCAAGCTGATCGTCGGCATCGGCGAACCGTTGATCGGACGCCTCATTCACTTCGACGCGTTGAAGATGAAGTTCCGCGAGTTCAAGCTGCGCAAGGATCCGAAATGTCCGGTCTGCGGCGAGAATCCCACGGTGACCGAGCTCATCGACTACGATCAATTCTGCGGCATTCCGCAGGCCGACGCCGCGGAGGCCGAGGAGGCGCCCGTGCCGACGATCACCGTCGAGCAGTTGAAGGCCAAGCAGGTGGCCGGCGAAAACTTCGTCCTTCTCGATGTGCGCGAGAAATACGAATACGACATCGCGCGCATTCCCGGTTCGAAGCTCATCCCGCTCGGCGAGCTGCATTCTCGCATGAGTGAGCTCGATTCCGCGGACGAAATCGTTGTGCACTGCAAGGCAGGCACCCGCAGTGCGCAGGCTGTGCGCGAGCTTCAGGCCGCCGGCTTCGGCAAACTCTGGAACGTCGAAGGCGGCATCCTCGCCTGGGCCGATCGCATCGACCCCACCGTCGCAAAATACTAGGACGCAATCCGCGCAACCGGCGGCGTGACACGCAGCACGCCGCTGGTGAGGATTCGGGCGCGCAAACCACCCCGTCCACGCAACGCCTTCATCGCGCCGGGAGCGAACGCCGTTTCCATCCAGTGGCACGGCGTCGCCTCGCCCGCACCGCGAAACCGCACGCCCTGAATCTCGAACTCGGCGTCCCTCCATTCGTTGAGGTCCACCCCGCGCGTGATCACGTTGCGGCGAAACGCGTCCGGTCCCTTGTCCGTCACCCCGAACTGACGCGCAACGTCCTCGAACGTCTCCCAGGCAAAGAACGTCACCTGCCCGGCGTAACCCTCCGGAAAGCGTTCCGGCTTGAAGTCGAAGAACCGGTCACCCACGAGTCCCTTGCCCGCGACGCATTCCACCTCGTCCACGGAAATGCTCGGATTCGTCCCCGGTGGTCGTCCGTGGTGCCCAAAATAGTTGTGCCCGGCCGATAAAAAGATGCGGACCACCTCGACGGAATTCTCCATGATCCGACTCTAACCCGCCTCCCCTCCCTCTGTCGCTCCCATGCTGCGCCATTGCGTCTTGTTCCTCGTCGTCCTGATGCTCCCGCTCGATTCGCGGGCAGCGACCGCGCGGGTTGAGCCGAATGAGGTGCTCGTCGGGTCATTTCGCGGCTGGGGCACCTCGTTGTGCTGGTGGGCAAACGTGATCGGCGGGCTCAAGAATCACGAAGAGTTCGCGGACGCCATTTTCACGGACCTCGGGCTCACCATCGTTCGCTACAACATCGGCGGCGGCGAGAATCCCGCCCTCCCCACGCTGCCATCCGATCCGCGCGCCCGCATGGAGGGCTTTCAAGACAAGGACCGAAACTGGAACTTCGAGGCGGATGCGAATCAGCGGCGCATGTTGTGCGCCGCCGTCGCGCGCGGCGTGGAGCATGTCGATGCCTTCGCGAATTCTCCGCCGTGGTGGATGACTGTCAGCAAAAGCGTGACCGGCAATCTGAATCCCCTCGCGAACAATCTTCGCAAGGACGCCGAGGAGGATTTCGCAAACTACCTCGTCACGGCTATGGCAGCCCTCGAAAAGCAGGATGGCGTCCGCTTCGACACGATCACGCCGATGAACGAGCCGCTTTCTCCGTGGTGGCTGGGAAATCGCCAGGAAGGCTGCCATATGAACGCCGAGCAGCAGGTCCGCGTGCTCGATCACCTTCACGCCGCGCTGGAAAAGGCGAAGCTTTCGGTCGGTCTCGTCGCGCCGGAAACCTTCAGCACGGACGAGGCGATTCGCGCGCTGAATGAATATCCGGAATCCACCCGCAGCCGGCTCCGCGCCATCGCCACCCACGGCTACGACACCCGCAAGGCCTCCGAGCTTCGCGCCGCAGCGGGAAACACCCCGATCTGGCTCTCCGAGCACGGCGACAGCGACGCGAGCGGAATGGAGACCGCGCGTGCCATCCTCGAGGATCTTCACGCGCTCCATTTCGAGGAGTGGGTCTACTGGCAGGCCGTGGAGCCCGACAACGGCTGGGGGCTCATCGTCAACGCACTCGACGGCAAATCCACGGAATGGAAAACGACGCCGCGATATGACGTCCTGCGTCAGTTCACGAAATTCATCCGCCCCGGGAGCCGCATTGTTTCCACCGGAGATCCGGATTCCATCGCCGCACTTTCCTCCGACGGCAATTCACTCGCCATCGTCGCGCTGAACGACCGCGAATCCCCCGAGCCGTTCACCGTGGATCTCTCCAAAACGGATTTTCAAGCCGAAGAGGCGACCGCCGTTCGAACTTCCCCAACCGAACGCTTTGCGAACCAGCCGTCGTTGCGGATCGAACACGGCAGGCTCGACACCACCCTGCCGCCGAAGTCCGTAACGACCTTCGTGATTTCGAAGCCGTAACCGTCACCCCAAGGCGTCGCGCAGCCGGGAATGCGCCACCCGCCCCACCCGCAACGGCTCGCCGATTCCGGCAAGGTGCAGCAGCGTATCGTCCCGCGACACGCGCTCGATTTTCGTGATGCGGTCCATGTTCACGATTCGCGAGCGATCCACGCGCAGGAACGGTGGGTTGGGCAGCTGACGCTCATACGCCCCAAGGTTCTGGCAGATCATCAGCGCGGGCTCACCCGCCACGAAAATCCTCGTAAAATCACCGTCCGCCTCGAGCACGGTCAGGGTGTCGAGAGTTGCCACAAGCGTTCGTCCCGGCGTGCGAAGGCAGATGCGATCCCCGGGCGAATAGGTGCTTTCGGCCGCAGCGTTCAACCCGCACGCCGCGCGCAGGCGTTGCACCGCGATCGCGAGCCTCGTCGCCCGCACCGGCTTGAGAAGGTAGTCGACCGCCTCGACTTCGAAGGCGCGCACCGCGTGCTCGGAATGCGCGGTCACAAAAACGACCTTGGGCGGTCGTTCGACCTCCTTGAGCAGCTCGAAACCATCCGCGCGTGGCATCCGGATGTCGAGAAACACGGCGTCCGGCTTCTTTGCGCTCAACAGGCTCCGCGCAGCGGCCACGCCATCCGCCTCCCCGACAATTTCCAGGTCCGGCATGCGCGCCAGCGATTGCCGCAGCGCCTGGCGCGCCAGCCGTTCATCATCGACGAGCGCTACGCGGAGCATGGTTCGCCTCGAAGTTGAAGTTCCGCCGTCACGATCCCATCCATCTGGCTCAATTCAAACAACGCCCGACCTGGATAGTGAAACTCCAGTCGCCGTCGCAGCGTTTCCAATCCGACGCCTTCCACCACCTCGAGGTTCTCCGGCAGGCGTCCCGGGTTGCTCACGGTCACGGTAAGCATATCGCCGTCGCAGCCCGCCCAGATCCGCAACTCGCACCGTTCCTCCTGCAACCCGTGCTTCACCGCATTCTCGATCAACGGCTGCAGCAGGAAACTCGGCACCATTCGCTGCCGCGCCTCGACCTCGGCCTCGACGCTCGCCGACATCCGGTCGCCAAAACGCGCCTGCTCGATGCGCAAATACGCCGTCACCGCGTCCAGCTCCGCAGCAAGCGGCGCGAGCACATGATGACGGTGGTCCAGCGAGTAGCGGAGGTAGTCCGACAGCTCATGCACCATCTCGAGGGCGGCATCGGGATTCGTGCTGATTTCCGACGCGATGCCGTTGAGCGAATTGAAAAGGAAATGCGGGTCCAGCTGCGCGCGGAGCAGTTGAAGCTCCATCCGCTGGGCCTCGCTGGCGGCCTGTGCGGCGCGCTGGTGCTCGATGCGCGCCGCGTCGCGCGTCTTCAAGGCAAAGAACGTCAGGCTCCACGTCAGATACAGCAGCGAAATGAAGATGATCCGAAAGAGCCACTCCTCGCGCGGGGTCCATCCCGTGGTATGCCAGCCGGCGATTTCCACCACGCCGCGCACGATCGCCGCCTGCAGCAGGCCCGCGGCGACACAAAGAAAGATCATCCACGCCGCGCTCTTGACGCGAAACGGATCGCTCAGTGAAGGCCGCCGATACACAAGGTAAAGCCCGCCGGAGATCAAAAAGGCAAGGGGCTCCTGCAACAGCGTCAGGCAGAACGCCCGCTGGGCATCCGTGATCGCGGCATACCGGATGAGAAACCCGAAAACCCCGAAGACGCTCCAGATCACGAGGTTCAGCTTCCAGAACGTAGCCGGATTCGAAACCCACGATGTCAGGCGGTCGCGCACCGGCACATCGTGCGGGTCCGTTCTGGGTGGGTCAACGCTGCGCGCCTTGCTTGCTGCCGTGTTCATCGAGTTTTTCGCCCGGCTCACCGAGCGGAGGAGGACAGCCGTTATTTCATGACCAAATTTCGAGGCGCATCAACCCACCATGATGACCACACGCCTTTTCCGCGTTTCCCTCCTTCTGTCCACGTTCCTTGGTCTGTTCCGTCCTCTGGACGTGATGGCCCATGGCTCGATGGCGAATCCCATCAGCCGCTCGTATCTCGGGTATCTCGAGAATCCGCAGAATCCGAAATCCGCAGCAATCAAGGCGGCGGTCGCCGTTGGCGGCACGCAGGCATTCTACGACTGGCACGAGGTCAACGGCCTCTTTCCCGCGCGGGACTACCAGGCACGAATCCCCGACGGACAACTCCCCGGCGCCGGCCGCGACAAATACAAGGGCTTGAACCTCGCCCGCGCCGACTGGCCCGCCACGACCGTCGCACCCGGGCCGTATCAATGCGTCTTCTACGCGCACACGCCGCACGAACCGAGCTACTTCGAGGTCTATCTCACGAAGCCCGGTTACGATCCGCTCCAGCCGCTCAAATGGTCGGACCTCGAGCGGCTTCCCAATCCCACCGACACCGTGCTCGACGGGATGAACTACCGGTTCACGATCAATCTGCCGCAACGCACCGGACGTCACGTCCTCTATGTGATCTGGCAACGCATCGATCCCGCGGGCGAGGCGTTCTTTTCGACAAGCGATCTCGTCTTCACCACGGGTGGAGGCGGAAATCCGCTCCCGACACCCACTCCGGTCCCTACGCCTCCGACTCACTCGCATCCGCACGTTCATCTCGACGTCACCAGCGACTGGGGCGCCGGATTTGTCGGCAAGGTCACGGTCGAAAACAACACCGGCGCGAACCTCCGTGAGTGGACCGTCCAGTTCGACCTGCCTCGCGAGATCGTCAACATCTGGGATGCAAAGATCGTCTCCAGGGTCGGCAACACCTACACGATCCGGAACGAAAGCTGGAACGGCACGGTGCCCGCAGGCGGCTCGTTCACCTTCGGATTCCAGGCCGCCGGCGGAAACGGAAACATCTCGCTGGAGAATTTCACCCTGACCGGCTCCGGTGGTCAGACACCAACGCCCACCCCTGTTCCCACACCGGTCCCCACCCCGACCCCGGCTCCAACGCCCGTCCCGACTCCAACCCCGAAGCCTACTCCCGCTCCGACTCCGAGCCCCACACCATCCCCGACCCCGGTCCCAACCCCCACGCCGAATCCGGGTTCACGAAACACCACGGTTCGCATTGGCGACGTCACGGTAACGTTCAGGGTCGTCAACGACTGGATTTCGGGATTTCAGAGCGAGGTCACGATCAAGAACGAATCCTCGGCAGTCATTCGCGACTGGCAGCTCGCTTTCCGGCTGAACCGCACGATCAGCTCGATCTGGAACGCGCGCGTCGCGAGCCAGAGCGGATCCCTGCTCACATTCGACGCGGCAACCTTCGCATGGAACAAGGTTATTCCCGCCAAAGGCAGCGTGAGTTTCGGCTTCGTCGCGAGCCCGGGTGCATTCACCACTCCTCCGACGGATTTCTCGTTCAAAGGCTCCGCGCCGAATCCCACCCCCACCCCGAAGCCTACTCCCACGCCCACGCCGTCTCCCACGCCCAAGCCAACACCGAACCCCACACCCGTTCCGACGCCAGGTCCCACACCGGCGCCGACCTCCCCGCAACTCTCGGTGGCGGACGTCACGGTAACGGAACCGTCATCCGGCACGACCTCCGCAGAGGTCGCGATCACGCTCGACAAGGCTCCGTCGCTGGCGGTCACCATGCTCGTGCAGACCGCGGATGGCACCGCCACCTCGCCGGCGGATTACTCCTCCGTTTCCCAGACGCTCATCTTCACCGCCGGCCAGACGCGCAAGACGATCAACATTCCCATTCACGCCGACAACGTGAACGAGCCGGATGAAACGTTCACCGTCCGGATCTCCGGGGCGGTCGGAGCGACCATTCTGGACGGCACCGGCGTCGTCACGATCCGCAACTTCACGAAAGGCGGCGGCTTCAACTACGCGGAGGCGCTGCAGAAATCGCTCTTCTTCTACGATGCACAGCGAAGCGGCGATCTGCCGGAGGACTTCCGCATCAATTGGCGCGGCGACTCCGCACTCGAGGACGGCGCCGATGTCGGTATCGACCTCAGCGGCGGTTATTACGACGCGGGCGATCACGTGAAATTCGGGCTCCCCATGCTCAGCAGCATGACGCTGCTCGCCTGGGGCGCCATCGAGTATCCGCAGGGCTACGCCGCCGCCGGGCAGAAAGCGACCATCCTCGATGCGATCCGCTGGGGCATGGATTGGGTCATCAAGGCGCATCCGAGCCCGAATGTCTTCTACGGCCAGGTCGGCAAAGGCGGCACGGACCACAGCTACTGGGGTCCGCCGGAGGTCATGACGATGCCGCGTCCCGCCTACGCGATCACCGCCCAAAAGCCCGGCAGCGAGCTCGCCGGCGAGGGAGCTGCGGCGCTCGCCGCCGCATCCATCCTCTTCAAGAACGAGGATCCCGCATATGCCGCGACCCTGCTGCGGCACGCACGCGAGCTCTTCGCGTTCGGGGACACCTATCGCGGCAGCTACGTCAACGCGATTCCCGACGCGAGGGAGTTCTACAACTCCCATTCCGGTTACATCGACGAGCTGATCTGGGGCGCCGTGTGGCTCTACCGCGCGACGGGCGAGCAAATCTATCTGCAAAAAGCCGAGTCGCTCTACGCACAGCATTACACCGGCGCCTCGTTGCGCTGGACCCACAATTGGGACGACAAGATCTACGGCGCATCCATCCTCCTCGCGCAGCTCACGGGCAAGTCGATCTACACGACGAACGCCGAGAGATTCCTCAACTACTGGACCGTCGGCGACAACGGCGCGAAAATCACCACGACCCCCGGTGGCCTCGCATGGTTGCAGCAATGGGGATCGCTGCGCTACGCGGCAAACACCGCGCTGCTCGCATTCATCTACGCCGACCGGGTGCGCGACTACAACGGCCGCTACCACGACTTCGCGAAACGCCAGGTCGACTACGCGCTTGGCAACAACCCGCTCGGCCGCAGCTACGTCGTCGGCTTTGGCAACAACCCGCCAGTCAATCCGCATCATCGCGGCGCGCATGGATCCTGGGCCAACAGTATCCAGGAGCCCCGCAACAACCGGCACATCCTCTACGGCGCCCTTGTCGGGGGCCCCTCCGCACCGAACGACACCGCCTACGAGGACGATCGCAGCAACTACATCACCAACGAAGTCGCGCTCGACTACAACGCGGGCTTCACCGGCGCACTGGCTAAGCTCGTCGAGGAAAATGGCGGCACGCCGCTCGCCAACTTCCCGCAGCCGGAAACGCCGGACGACGAATTTTTCGTGGAGGCATCGATCAACCAGCAGGGCAACGGTTTCACGGAGATTCGCGCCCTGTTGAACAACCGCTCCGCCTTCCCGGCCGGCGCGTCCGAATTTCTCTCCTTCCGCTACTACGTGGACCTCACCGAGACGATCGCCGCCGGCATCCAGCCCTCGCAGATCAATGTCGTCACCAACTACAGCCAGGGCGCCCGCGTGTCGAAGCTGCTCCCCCACGACGTCTCGCGAAACATCTACTACGTCGAGGCGGACTTTACCGGCACGCTGATCGCCCCCGGCAGCAGCTCGACCTATCGCAAGGAAGTGCAGTTCCGCCTGAGCCTACCGGCCAACGCTCCGGCCAGCGCGTGGAACCCGGCCAACGACTTCTCCTACGCGGGCCTGCGAACCGGCAACGCAAACACCGTGAAGACAGACCGCATCCCCCTCTTCCAGGAAGGTCAATTGCTCGGCGGAAGATTGCCGTAGTCGCTTTAGTGGCATAGGCGGAGGTCGCCCTCATCGTTGGGGGCGGCCTTCGCTTTTTAATCCCGAAAGACAACCGTCTTGGCGCCGTGGATCAACACGCGGTCCTCGAGGTGGTAGCGCAGGCCACGGGCAAGCGCGAGCCGTTCGCAGTCCCGGCCGAGTCGGCGCAAGTCCGCGAGGTCGTGAAAGTGCTCCACGCGCACGACCTCCTGATCAATGATCGGCCCCGCGTCGAGCTCCTCCGTCGCGTAGTGGCACGTGGCGCCAATCAACTTCACCCCGCGTTCGAACGCCTGCCGATACGGGTCGGCGCCGGCAAAAGCGGGCAGGAACGAGTGGTGGATATTGATGAGAGAGCCGGCGAATTGCTCACAGAACCACGGCGGGAGAATCTGCATGTATCGCGCCAGCACGATCGTGGTTGCCTGCGCTTCCTCGCAGAGACTGGCGACCCGGCGAAAACTGTCCTCGCGATTTGCAGGGTCCACCGGCACGTGATGGAACGGGATTCCCTCCGCCTCCACGTGCTCCCGGCAGACCGTGTGATTCGAGATCACGAGCGGGATGTCGGCATTGAGTTCTCCAAACTTCCGCCGCCACAGCAGCTCCGTGAGACAATGCGTTTCCTTGCTCACGAGCACCGCGAGCCGCTGCCGTTTCTCGATGCGGCGGAGCGACCAGTCGGCCCGCACCCGGGCCGCGAAATGGGACAGGCCTTCTTCGAGCCGGACGAAATCCCCCCGGCCCTCCATGGACTCGATGCGAAACCGCGCGAAGAACCACTTCGTCGCGACATCGCTGTAGGTATGCACCTCGGCAAGGTTCAGCCCCTCGCCAGCGATCAGGCTCGTCACCTGAGCCACCAACCCGATCGCATCCGGGCAGCTCATTTTGAAAATCAATCCCGTCTGGCTCATCCGCGGTCCGGAATATCGACCCCGGCCGGCGGAGTCCAGCGAATGCCGGGGCCCCCCAACTATCCGGGGCAAGTCCCCCGCCATTTTATGGAATTTCCTATGACAGGAATTTGCATTGACCAATGTATACAAAATTTCCGAAAGACAGCCCAAGCGTGCCACCAGCGCACCGCCAACACATCGCGAGATGACTTCTTTACAGAAGCTTCGACTTTCGGCTGTTCGCAAGCCGCGGTCTTCTCCGAAGAGCGCTGGGGTCTCCTTTCGCGATTCACTGCTCCCTGCCTGCGGTATGCTGCGCGCCGTTTTCCGATTGTCCGGATGCAAGCCGCTTTCCGAACCCCCTCCCTCCTATGAAAACGACACGCACCAAAAGATACCGCCACACAGGCGTTGCCGCCTTGGTGGCCCTCACCGCAGCACTCGGCAGCCATACCGCGTCCGCCACTGATATTCAGTGGATTCTATGGGACGACGAGGGCCCGTTTACCACCGCGGCGAACTGGGATACGGATACCGTGCCCGGAGAAGAAGACCATGCAATCTTCAACGCGGGGGGGATCGCAACGATCTCGGAGGAAGACAACCTCACGGTCAATTTTCTTACCATCAACGAAGGCGGACTCCGATTTGAGGGAGGCAGCCTGACATCCGCTGCCACAGGCGGTGATGTCCGTATTGGTGCCGGCGCCGGCACCGCATCCGTGACCATGGAGGGTGGCACGCTGAAGGTGAACAGCACCCTGCGCGTCGCGGACAATGGCACCGCCACCTTCGATCTGACGGGTGCCACCCTCGAACACACGAATGGCTTCCTGAGCTTCGGGGGCGGCAGCTCCGGAAATTTCACCGGGACCTTTTCCGGAGATTCCAAATTGTATCACGTCGGCAGCTGGTTCCTCTTTGGGGACGGAGAGGGAACTTCCGCGACCGTCACCTTTCAAGACACCACGGAGGTGATCTCCAACGACTGGACGTTCTTCGGCAAGGGCGGCAGGGCGGATGTGACCTTCAAGGACGACTCCAGTTTCACAAACACCGGCGGCGCCACCATCATCGGAGAGGGAAATCCCGGAGAAGCCCCCGCGAAACTCACGCTCACCGGGAAAGCCACTCTGGAACATCAAGGTAGCAGCATGTTCCCGGTGGGACACAATGGAGGCATCGGCGCGCTTGAAATGAGCGGAGAAAGCACGGCTTCCGTTGCCGGCGAAGTCTACATCGGAAACGCCACCCGTAACGAAGGCTCCATTCTCAGTTACGGCATCGTCGATCTCTCGGGCGATGCCGAGTTCAAGACCGTGGGCAAGAAGTTTGTCATCTCCCGCTTCAGCGGCACCGGAGATGTATCTGTTTCCGAAAATGCAGTCCTGAATGCCGGAGACGGCATCAGCGTTGGAGGCGTCAACGACGGCATCGTGGTCGGAGAAAACGGAACGGCAACCCTGACGATTTCGGACTCGGCGATCGTAAAGACCGCCCCCACCGATCACATTTTCATCGGCAGCAGTCCCAACTCGAACTCAGCGTTTATCGTCGCAGACGGCACGGTGAACCTCAATGGCGGCAGCCTGACCGCGACCGACGCCAACATCTTCCTCGGACTGAACAACAACAACAACACCGGAGGAGCGAACAACAACATCGGCCGTCTCTACCTGAATGGGGGAACGGTCTCCGCGAACCTCTTCGTCAAGGGAACTGGCTCCGCCATCATTAAATTCAACGGCTCGACGGTGAAAGCGACCGATTCGAGCGATGACTACTTCTCGGGATTCGACAGCGCCGACCTGGAGGTGCAGAGCGGCGGGCTCAAGTTCCACACCAACGGGTTCACCGTAGGAATCAGTCAGAGCCTTGCCGGCGAGGGCGGGCTGCAGAAGCTGGGAACCGGCACGCTCACGGTGGAAGGTGCCAATACCTATACCGGCGCCACAACAGTGTCTGAAGGAACCCTGCTGGTCACCGGCTCCCTGGAGGGCAGCACGTGGTTGAGCGTCGCCACCGGCGCGACTCTCGAGATCGCAAGCAACTTCTCCCTGAATGACGAGATCGTGCTGGCGCTGGTCACCGGTTCAAACGTCGTGCTTTCTTTCACCGGCACGGAGACCATCGGCGCGCTTTCCATCAACGGCGAGTATCTCGAGATCGGCGAATACTCACTCGCCGAGCTGCAAGCCATCGCCCCGGAGATCTTCAGCGGTAATTCCAACGCCATGCTCAACATCACCTCGGCCGTGCCGGAGCCGGGCGTCGCAATGCTGTTCGGGTTGGGAGCCGCCGTGCTCGTCTTCACCCGTCGGCATCGCCGCAGCGCCTGAGCTGCAGAAGCCAGCCGCAATGGGAAGGCCGCCCCCACCGGGGGGCGGTCAGGCCGCCGCCAGCGATCAGGCTCGTCATCCGAGCCACCGGCCTCAATCGCATTCCGGGCCCGCTCATTTTGCTCGACGGCTTTCGCAATGAGGTGCGGGACGGTTCAAAATGGATCCCCCGCCGTTCTCGGCGTGGCCGCGATCTGCGCCGACCCGACATGGACGATCTCCCGCATCCATGGCCACTCTCCTGGAACTCGCGCGGGCCGCGAATACCCTGGTGCCATCGATCGCATTCATGGTCGTCGAAAATTCGGCCCAATGGAAAATGCTCGAGCGCACGGAGAAAAAAAACATGAAAGGCCACGGTGCGCTGGCGATGCCCGAAACTGAGTCGGCGCCGAAACCCTCCACCATCGCCCTGCTTCTCGTGGCGCTTGCCACCATCGCCGTCGTGAATTCCCGGTTCCGCACTTGCCTCCTGCGCTGGATCGCGCAGGCTCGGAGCCGATGGATCCCGCATTGCTGAGCACCCTGTGCTGCCCCGAGACCGGACAGGCGCTTCGAGAGGCCACCGCCGAGGAACGTTCCCACTTTCGTGACGCCCGCGAGTTGCTGGTGCGCGAGGACGGGCGCGCGGCCTACCCGGTGCATCACGGCATTCCCCAGCTCATCGTCGAAGAGCAGGTTCGCGCGGAGTAACCTAGTTGTTTCACTAGACCACCGCGCGTTCTTCGGCCAAAGTTCAGCCCGTGCGCCTGACCACCGCCACCACACGAACGCGCCGGTAGACTCCATTCGGAGCCTGCCCCCTTTCTCGTGGTCTCCATGCGCTTCGTGGTAACCTCCTGCGTATTTTCTTCATGACCGAACTCGAAACGATCCGCCACTCCACCGCCCACGTGCTCGCCACGGCGATTCTGCGCATCTGGCCCGAGGCCCAATTCGCCGCCGGCCCGCCCGTCGAGCAGGGCTTCTATTACGACGTCGAGCTGCCGCATCGCATCACGCCCGATGATTTCCCGCGCATCGAGGAGGAGATGCAGAAGGAGATCAAGGCCAACCACAAGTTCGAGCGCATCGAGGTCAGCCGCGAGGAGGCCATCCAGCTCGCAAAGGAAGGCCGCCTCGCCTCGCTCGGTCCGCGCCCCGAACCCAGCAAATTCAAGCTCGATATCGTCGAGCGCATCCCCGAGGGCGAAACGATCACGCTGTATCGCAACGGCGACTTCACCGACCTCTGCGCCGGCCCCCACGTCTCGCACACGAGCCGCATCAAGGCCTTCAAGCTCACGCACGTCGCCAGCGCCTACTACAAGGGCGACGAAAACAATCCGCAGCTCCAGCGCATCTACGGCACCGCCTTCGCGAACAAGACCGACATGCAGGCGCACTTCGCGATGCTCGAGGAAGCGAAGAAACGCGACCACCGCAAGATCGGCGCCGAGATGGGCCTCTTCGCGATGGACACCGAATACGTCGGCCCCGGCCTTCCGCTCTGGCTGCCAAAGGGCACGGTCATCGTCGAGGAACTCGAACGCCTCGCCAAGGAAACCGAATTCGCCGCCGGCTACGTTCGGGTCCGCACCCCGCACCTCGCCCGGGAGAAGATGTATAAGACGAGCGGCCACCTGCCCTACTACGAGGAGAGCATGTTCCCGGCGATGGAACTGCAGGATGCTGACGAAAATCCAGACTCGTCGGACAAATACTACCTCAAGGCGATGAACTGCCCGCATCACCACCGGGTGTTTGCGGCGGAGCCGAGGAGCTATCGCGACCTGCCGTTGCGGCTCGCGGAATACGGCTGCTGCTACCGCTACGAGCAGTCGGGCGAGTTGTTCGGCCTCATGCGCGTGCGTTCGCTGAACATGAACGACGCGCACATCTACTGCACCGAGGAGCAGTTCGCCGAGGAGTTCCGCGCGGTGAACGACATGTATCTGAAGTATTTCCAGATCTTCGGCCTTGAGAAATACGTGATGCGCTTCTCCACGCACGATCCCGGGAAGCTCGGCCAGAAGTTCGTCAACGAGCCCGAACTGTGGAAAAAGACCGAGGACATGGTGCGCCGCGTCCTCGTCGAGTCGGGCATCAACTTCGTCGAAGTGCCGAACGAAGCCGCGTTCTACGGACCGAAGATCGACGTGCAGGTCTGGAGCGCAATCGGGCGTGAATTCACCATTGCCACGAACCAGGTCGACTTCGCCGTGCCAAAGCGCTTCGGCCTCACCTACCGCACGCGCGACAACACCGACGCCACGCCGCTTTGCATTCACCGCGCGCCGCTCGGCACGCACGAGCGATTCATCGGATTTCTCATCGAGCACTACGCGGGCAACTTCCCGCTCTGGCTCGCTCCCGAGCAGGTCCGCGTGATCACGATCGGCACCGAGGAGCCCCTTGTCGAATACGCGAAGGGCATCCACGCCGAGCTGCGCCGCCATCAGGTCCGCGCCGAACTCGACATCGGCACCGACAACATGAAGGGCAAGATCGCCGACGCCGAGAAAGCGAAGGTCCACACGATGCTCGTCATCGGCAACCGCGACCTGGAAGCCGGCAACGTCTCCGTGCGTCTCCACGGCAAGGGCAACGTCGGCGCCAAACCGCGCGACGCCGCCATCGCCGAAATCCTCGAGTCGATCCGCGAGCGGCGGGGATAGGATTCCCCGACAGGCTCCTCACAAGAAGGCGCGCCTCTTACCGCACCAAGGCGGAAACCGCCTGCCCGGTATCGAGCGCGCCACTTGACGCAACGGACGCCGCTATCCTCCGAAACTCCGCGCGTCGTCGGTTTCGAGGTAATCGAAGAGCGTGAGGGTCTTCGCGTCGAGGCCAAGGCGTTCGGCTTCCCGCGTGATGAAATCCCTCATTGCGGGAACCTCGTAAGGAACGAGCTTTTCCATCTGCTCGTTCCACGCCTCCTTTTCCTCGGGCGTCTTGGGACGGCCCACGCCGTCGAGCCAGCGCGCGATTGCCTCATCGTCCGCGCCACTCTCGACCTGCTGACGCAGGTCCGGGTATTCGACGCCTTTCCAATCGAGGAGCAAGTGGTCCGTCGGGCAGTCGGTGTGGTAATCGCCGACAGTTCCGGCGATATCCGCGCGGCACTTGTCAATCGCGCGGCCAAGAATGACGTATCCGCCCACCCGCTCGCGCGGGCTGCGTGGTGGTTGTCGGGTCAGATCGGGAGCTTCCATGGTTATGGGATTCGAATTCCGCGCGTCCATTGCGCGGAATTTATGGAAATCTCCCTGCATCACGCTGTGCCGAAGGTCAACCCAAGGCGGCGGACGTATTGGCGGTAGGCAATGGCCAGCCGGTCCGAGGGCAGGTGGAGCTCCTCCGCCAGGTCGAGGGGGAGACGCTCGGGACGCTGCGACGTGACGATGGGGACATCCTGCGCGAAGATTTGATCCTGAAACGCCGCCATTCCCGCATCATCGGCTGGATCTCCGTAGTTTACGAAGATTGTGAAATAGCCCGTGCTCTCCGCCTCGGCGACCGGCGCCACCGCAAAAAGCAGCGCGAAGACCTTTCCGTCCGCCATCCGCTTGCGCAGATACGCGGAAAATGGCGAGAGCACCCCGTATTCGTAGGTCACCTCGCCCGCCTGCCCCGTGCCCTCCGGGTTCGGCTGAAAAATACGAATGTCCCGCGCGAAGGGCCTGCCGTCGATCCACTCCACGTCGTAAGGCGCGATCTCCGCCTGGCTCGCGACCCCCAGCGCGCCCTCGTGAACGATGGGCAGGTGCGCCACATCGAGAAAGTTCTCAAGCAGCCGCGGCGCACCCGCTTCGGCAGAATAAGGGCCGCACGGAATCGCGCGAAAAGCCGGATCGGAAAACTCGTCGATCACCGGCAGCGGCGGCGGGTTTTCCGAGAGTGAAGCCCAGAGCAGTCCGCCGGCCTCCCGCGATGCGAAGGTTTTCACTCGTGCGCGCGGCGGTGGATTCATCGACGGATGCGCCGGCATCCTCACGCAGCGCCCCGACTCGTCGTAGGTCCACCCGTGGTAGGGGCATCGCAACGCGCAGCCGCTCTCGACACGTCCGAGCGACAGCTTCACGCCGCGATGAATGCACAGGTCCTGCCAGACGTGCACACCTCCCGTCCCCTGCCAGACCACGACGTCCTCACCCAGCAGTTTCGCGGCCTTGATCGCACCGGCGGCCAGCTCCGCGCCGTGCGCCACGGGATGCCACGCATCGACGACGACAGGATCGCTGGAAAGGAGGTTCGCCATGGGCCGCGCCGATGATAGCGACCCCGGTTATTTTGCTCAAAACTTCCCGGTCCGGAATTCCCTTCCACAGAGAGAGACGCGACGCCGCCAGTTGCATCGATCCCTGTTTGGGTCGACAGTCTCCTCATCAACGTCCTTCAGACGTCTCCATTAATGCGTAACAATTCCATCCTTCATTCCCTCGGCATTTTCCTGTCGTCGGTGGCCTCGATCTTCTCGGGCCACGCGCTCCACGGGTCTGCCATGGACATGAAGGATTTTTCGAAGAAGAAGTTCCGCCCGGCCAACTCGATCGGCGGAAAGAAACCTTCGGCCATCCCCGGTGAATGGGCGAATCCCAATGGCCGCGACCGTTACCCATGGCGGACCGGCATTGTCACCACCACATTCTGGATCGGCGAAAAGCCCACGCAGAACAACCCGGTGCCAAATCACAAAAGCTCTTGGGACACGAAGTGGGCCGAAAACTATGGCGGCACGGACACGCCCGACCGCAGGCGACGCACCGCCGACTACACCCCTGCGGGATTCACGCCAGGGCAGAACCCGTTCTACGTCGCCCTGCCCTACAACGATCTGACTTCAAAAGGGCACAAGCCCGAGGCGAGAAAGGTCATTCCGTGGTTCGACGAAGCCTACGAGAACGACCACAAGTCCGTGCTCAAAGGGCGATGGATCGCGATCCGGTTCAAGGACCGCATCTGCTACGCGCAATGGGAGGATGTGGGGCCGTTCCGCACCGATCACTGGGAATACGTCTTCGGCAACGAACGCCCCAAGCCGAACCTCAATCGCGGCGCCGGCCTCGACGTGTCCCCCGCCGTTCGCGACTACCTCGGCATGGCTGATACGGACGTAACCGACTGGAAATTTGTCGAGTTCCACGAGGTGCCGCCCGGCCCTTGGGCGCGCTACGGAGAGAACAACACCTTCGTCATCAATCGTCGCGCCGCGGCCGAGGCGCATGTGGAAACGGACCACGAATTTCCCGACATCGTCGATGTTGAGGAATTGCGGAAATGATGCTGCCACCGGAGGCTTCGAACGCGACTGCAATTTGCAACTTTTTCCGCTTGCGCACCGGCCGGCTCTTTTGCACCTTCACCCACGCATCTGAGTATCGATGCACGATTGTTCCGAAGATTGAGCATGCCATTTACCCTTTGCGAAAACTGATCTCATGCGGTGCATGAGTGTCCATTTTTCGTGCCGATCTTTCGGACCGCGCCCTCACCTTCCATGAGGTATTTCGCGCCCATTCACTTTAACCAACCACGTCTATTCCTATTCGAAACAAACGTCCCTTGAACCGCCGCGATCGCCGCGAACCCGAACATCGTGTGAATGAGCGGATCCGTGCCCGCGAAGTCCGCGTCATTCTCGCGTCCACCGGAGAGCAACTCGGCGTCATGCGCACCGATGAAGCGATTCGAACCGCAAAAAGCCACGGTCTCGATCTCGTCGAAGTTGCGCCGAACGCCCAGCCGCCCGTCTGTCGCATCGTCGACTACGGAAAATTCCGTTACGAGCAGGCCAAGCACGAGAAGGAAAAGAAGCACTCGGTCAACAAGGTCAAGGAGATCAAATTCCGCGCGAACATCGACGAGCACGACTACCTCACGAAGATCCGTCGCGCGGAGTCGTTCCTCAACAAGGGCAACAAGCTCAAGGTCGGCCTGCAATTCCGCGGGCGTGAAATGGCGCACCAGGAAATCGGCCGCGCCGTGCTCGAGCGCGTGAAGGAAGACCTCGCCACGATGGCCCATGTGGACATGGAGCCGAAAATGACCGGCCGCGCGCTCGGAATGACGCTCAGCCCGCTGCCCGCGAACAAGCGCAAGCTCCGTTTCACGGCGCCCGACGACCATTTCGACGACGAGGACGATCACGACCACGACCATCACGACGACGACGATGGCGAGTGACGGAGGGCGGCGTCTGCTGCTCTTCGACATTGACGGGACGTTGATCACCTCCGGTGGCGCCGGCGAAAGCGCCCTGCGCGAAGCGGTTCGGGAACGCTTCGGCGAGCACGAGGATCTTGAGGGAATTGTCATTGCCGGCGCAACCGACGCGCTCATCGCGCACCAGCTGCTTACCAAGCACGGCCGGCCGATCACCCCCGAGAATATTTCGGCGATTCTCGACTCGTATCTCAACCACCTGCCGAAACGCCTGCCCCAGCACAAGGGCCGCGTGCTGCCCGGAATTCTCGAACTCCTCGAGCGACTGAAAAATCGCAGCGACTGCGTGGTCGCCCTGCTCACCGGCAACTTGCGACGCGGCGCGGAAATCAAGCTCACCCACTACGGGGTCTGGCATTACTTCGAATTCGGCGCGTTCGCCGACGACCACCACGATCGCAACGAACTCGGAAAATTCGCCGCGGCCCGCGCGCAGGAGAGGCACGGCGAGGAGTTTCCGCCTGAGCGCATTTACATCATCGGCGACACCCCGCGGGACATCGAATGCGGAAAGGCGATCGGCGCGAAGACGGTCGCCATCGCGACCGGGAACTACCCCCTCTCCGTGCTGGAGAGCCATCAGCCGGATTTTCTTTTCAGCGATCTCAGCGACACCGAGGCCGTGCTCAGCGCACTGCTCGACTGATCACTTCGAGCGTTCGTCTCGTATTTTCGGCGACGGAATACCGGCTCGCCAGCTCCCGGCAACGGGAACGAGCCTCGGCGGCGCGTTCCCGCCAGAATTCAAGAGCCTGCCGTAAAGCGCCAGCGTCTCCGGGCTCGAAGACCGTTCCATGTTCGCCGTTGGAAATGATCTCGGAAAACCCGTTCGCCGAAGTCGTCAGCACCGGCAGTCCCGCGGCCAGCGCTTCCAGACACGCATTGGAAAACGGATCGTAAATCGTCGGCAACACGAACACATCGGCGGCCGCAAAGTCCGGCTGGAGATTCGACTGGGGGCCGAGAAATGTGACACCGACCGGCACCTCCCGGGGCGGACGTCCCTTCCCGGCGACGAGCATCTTCACGCCACGCATGCCCTTCACGGCAGCGATCGCCGTCTCGAGCCCTTTCCGCTCCCAACCACTGCCGGCGAAAAGCGCCACGAAATCCCCATCCGCCAGTCCGAGTTCCGCGCGACGCGCTGCGCGCAGATTCTCCGCAACCAGCGGCGAATCGTATCCGTTGGGAATCACCTCGATATTCCCGGCCGGATACCCGTAGTGCGCCACGATCTCGTCGCGCACCATGCGGGAATTCGCGATCACGAATCGCGCCGCACGTCTTGCAAACATCTCCGCCTCCAGCTCGAGCAGCTCGCGATGTTTTCCGTTCGTCCATCGGGTCCAGCGCTTCCACGCCGGCTCGAACTTTGCGCGCCGCTCGAGCCAGGCCCGATGCACTCCGTCGCCCGCTCGATAGACATCGCAGGCGGCAATTCGCTCCAGACTGAAGACCACATCACATCCCGTCGCCGCGCGCTGAATTCCCTTCGAAAACTGCAGCGGTGAACGCCCGTCGATTCGCACGATGTATTCATTCGGCCACCGATCGGCCGGCCACTCCTTCGAGGTCAAGAGAACAGGAGTGTGTCCCCTCGCAGCGACGCCATCCGCGAGCCGAAGCAGATACGCTTCCGCGCCCCCGGTGGGCGAATAACCGCGACGGACAAATCCCACTTTCATGCGCAAAATGGTAGGGCGCTTCGGCAAAAAGCGCCGTAGAATTCCGCACCTCGTGACCACTTCCCGCAGTCAGCCACGCTCGCTTCTCTACTCGATCGCCGCTGGAATCGGCGGAAGCGGTCTCGATCAGGTAGCCGGGGAATCCCTGCGCCTTGCCGTCGAGGAAGACTTCCTTGGCAGGGCAATCGCCTATTCCAACAAAAAGCGGATCGTTCCCGCCGATCGCATCGAGCTGCTCCACCGCCATCCCGTGAAGCTGCTCTCGTTCATGGATCGCGAACACTACGTCGGCGCGAGAAAGCATGCACTCGATGCGCGCGCCGCACGGAATCTGGCCACGCGGAAATTCGATCTTCTCCACACGTGGTCCGGCGAATCCGTGCGATCCCTGCGCGTTGCCCGCGAACTCGGAATTCCCTCGGTTCTGGAAATTCCCACCTGGCATCGCAACAAGGGAAAAATCAAAAAGGACAAGACATGGAGTGAGATTCAGCGCGACGCCGCGCCGTTCCCGAGGAGCGTTCTGAACCGATTGCTCGTGACCCGGCAACAGGTCATGGAGGAATACGCCCTCGCCACGCTGATCCTTGTGTTGTCCGAAAAGGCGCGTGAGACGTTTCTCATCGCGGGTGTGCCCGGGGAAAAACTCTTCCTCACATCACGCGGCGTCGATGTTGATCGTTTCACGCCCGCGCCGGCACCACCGGAGAAGTTCCGCGCCATCTTTGTCGGCTCGCTAATCAAGCGAAAAGGCGTGCACCATCTGCTGGATGTCTGGAAGAAACTCGCGCTGCCCGAGTCGGAGCTCGTGCTCGTGGGCAGCCCCTCGAAGGAAATCGCGCCACACCTCGCCGCAGCCCCTTCGAACGTGGTCGTGCGCGGTTTTGTCGAAGACGTGCCCTCGGCGTTGCGTGCCGCGGCCGTTCACATTTTTCCAAGCGAGTGCGAGGGCAGTGCCAAGGCCACCTACGAGGCCGCCGCATGCGGCCTGCCGCAGATCACCACGCGCGAATCGGGCGATGTCGTCGTCGACGGCGAGAACGGCCTCGTGATCCCGCCAAACGACCCCGACGCGCTGGCCGAAGCAATTCGAAAACTGCACGCCGACCGCGATCTGGCGGCGCGAATGGGAGCTGCCGGGCGCAAACGGGTCGTCGAGCAGTTCACGTGGGATCATTTCCGCGAACGCCTGCGCAACGCCTACCACCGGGCCATGGAACTTTCCCGATGATGCGTGTGCTCGTGATCCAGTTGAAGCGGATCGGCGACCTTCTGCTCACCACGCCATTGCTTTCCGTATTACGCGAGCAGGTGCCGGATATCCATCTCACGCTCGCCATCGATGCCGCCACCTCGCCGCTCGCACCCGCCATCGACGCGGACCGTGTGCTGGTCTTCCAACGCGGCCTCGCCGGCCTCTCCTTTTGGCGCGCCATCGCCGCGGAACGCTTCGACCTCGCCCTGGACGTCACCGGAAATGACCGCTCCGCACTCGTCGCCGCACTTTCGAAAGCCAGAAAACGCGTGACGTGGCAGCGCTTCCAAAAGCGTCCGTTCCGGAAACTCGTCTACACGGATTTCGTCGATTCCTCCGTTCGTGATCGCCACACCGCCGACCACCACACGGACCTGCTTCGCGCACTCGACATCCACGTCGAGGGAGTCCCCACGGAGCTTCGACTGCCAGCGAAAGCGGTGGAGGAAGCGGCGTCCGTGTTGAAGGATCTGCCACCGCGATTTGCGGTCGTGCACCCCGGCACCGCGCGTGCCGAAAAATTCTGGCTGCCGGAGCGCTGGTCGGAGGTCATTCGATTTCTCGAGGAGGAAATGGGCCTTCCGGTCGTGGTGACGGGTTCCAACGCACCGATGGAAAGGGAACATATCGCTGCGATCGCTGCGCACCGGCCAATTCGCTCTCTCGCAGGGAAACTGAGCCTTCTCGGAACGGCGGCGCTGATTCAGCGCGCCACGGTCGTTTGCTCGGTCGATTCCGCGCCGGTTCATCTCGCGGACGCGCTGGGCACGCCGGTCGTGGCACTTTTCGGTCCCACGAATCCCTTTCACTGGCGTCCCCGCCGCAGTCGATCAATCGTCGTCCGATCCGCGGGCGCCGGCCCGATTCGACCAAAGGACCCCGGTTCTCCGATGTCCGAAATTTCCACGGATCTCGTGCGTGACGCGGTGAAACAACTATTGAGCGGGAGCCGCTAGTTCTCCGGAACGAACTCCGTGGTCGGCTTCCCGCCGTAGGCGGTCACGGTCCGCGGAGCGCCTTTGCCACTCGCATACTTCGCGTATTCGACGATTCCGCGTGCAATGGCATCCGCCAGCTCATCACGCCAAGCGGCCGACTCGATGCGTTTCGCCTCCGCGGCATTCGTGAGAAATCCGCATTCGATGAGGATGGCCGGAACTGTGGCGTAGCGAAGCACCGCAAACCTCGAGCGCTTCAACCCCCGGTCGTAAAAATCCATGCCGCCCAGAATCGAGTGCAGAACGGAGGCCGCCAGCACGGCGTTTGTGCGCTCGAGGGCGTGCCCGGGCTCCTTCTCGTTATCGCGGGCCTGCACGCCTTTTTGCCCGGTGGGTGGTGTGCCTCGCGCGCTGATCGCGTAAACCTCGATGCCGTTCGCCGCACGGTTCCAGTCCGCCGAGTTGAAATGAATGCTGACAAAGATGCTGTTCTTGTATTTGCGAGCGATGCCCGGGCGGCTCGGCAGCTCGATAAACCGGTCGGAACTTCGCGTGAGCTGCACGTTGAATCCCGCCTTCTCCAGCTTCTTCCGCAAGCGCTGCACGACATCCAGCGTGTATTCCTTCTCGTAGCCGTAGGGACTCCGCGCGCCACGGTCGTGGCCTCCGTGACCTGCGTCGAGGACAATCGTCTTCACCGGTGACGCCCCTTCAACTTTGTCGGGACGAAATGCCGGTTCAAGCGTGTGAACGACATCCACCCGCGAGAGGTAAGGCGCTCCACCACGTTCCTTGACGTCGAAGGCGAGCCAGGTGCGGGCGCCATTCACAATGGCATCGCGGCTGTCGAGCTTCACCCGGAGCGATCGTCCGTTTCCCGAAGCTCCAAACGCCTTGCGACCGATCGGCTCGGGTTTTCCCAACCCGTAAAATTCCGCAACCTCATTCAGCGAGACGTAATCACGCCCGCCGATCTCGACGACATTCCAATCGGCGCGCGCCGTCGTCATCAGCAAAGCTGCGGCCAGGAATGTCATCCATCGAGTCACGACGTGCAGCCTTCCACAGGGAGCTGATCGATTCAAGACACGGCGGCCACACGGCACATCGGCGCTGGAAATCACCCGCGCCGGTTCACTCACGCGGACTTTTGCCGGCGCGCCCTGCGGGCCGACCTCCACACGAAAATTCCCACGCCCGCCGTGGCCAGCAAGACGCCGGCGCGTGGTTCCGGCACCGGATACAGAAAGGGCTCCAGATAACCCATCTGGGGCGCGTCGACTCCGTCCTGCGGATTGAGATTCAAAAAATAATCGTCCGGCCACCACGGCCCGCCGGCCCACCACGTCCAGCCCGCCCACACATCGGAGTTGGCCTCCATGTATTCGAGCATTTCGGTAACCGCGGCCTGCTGCACCTCCCCCACTCCCACGCCGAACTCGCCGAGAAATCCCATGTTCCCGGTGAGTCGCAGCCACTCGGTGAAAGCCTCGAGCACCGCCACGCCATTGTGGGCGATCACGGGCGAAGTGCCGCTGTAGTTTTCGTCGAGATACTGGTGGGCCTCGAAATACATTTTCGTTTCAAAGCCCTCGACGCCGGGGTCGACGACGTTTCCCATCACCTGCGCATTCGGAGTGCCGTTTCCATTGCCGCTCACCCAGCTCCACGCGCCGCTGTAGTAGTTGCCGGACACGAGGATCGTGTTCGTGGCGCCGACACCTCGGATTGCGTTGATCGCGGCCTGCGCGGCACCCGCCCATTGCTCGGTCGTAATGACCGGGGTGCCGACCGGTTCATTCATCAGCCCGAAAAGCACCTTCGAATTCGATTTGAACTCGAGCGCGAGGTCCGACCAGAAGCTGGCAAAATCCTCGACCGTGACCTGCGGCGAGCCGATGGCGTAGGCCGTGCCATTCATCACGTATTGGGCGTAGTCGTGCACGTCGAGAATCACGTTCGCGCCGGCGGCCGTGACTTGATCGACGAAACTGGAAAGCATCGCCCACTCCTCGCCGTCGAAACCGCCTCCCAATTCGGGCTGCAACCGCTCCCAGAGGAACGGCAGGCGGATCGTGTTCATGCCCTTCCCGAGGAAATACGAAACTTCGTCGAGCGTCGGGTAGGTGTAGTCCTTGCCGGGCTGGCCGGGAATCTTCGAGGGATACCCAAATTCCGCGCCGGCGAGATTCACCCCGACGTATTGAAGCGGCTCGGCTCTCGCGGCCGCCAAACAGCCGGCGATCAATCCGATCAGTATCAACGCGCGGGGGAACATGCCTTTCGAGGAGAGCCCGTGCCGGCTCCCAATTTCCATTCGGAGATCCTAGCCCGACTGGTCGGCCTCTCCTTCTTCGATGGGCTCGTCTTTTTCAGGGGCGCTCGGTGCAAACACCTTCTTGAGGACCTTTCCAATCAACGGCGCGGCATGCGAGCCGCCGTGCACGCTGTTGTCGCCGGGCGCGCCTTCGTAAACGGCTGCGAAGGCATACCGCGGATTTTCCGCAGGAGCGAATCCCGTGAACCACGCCGCGGTGCGCGCCTTGCTGCTGTCCCGACCGCCGCCCCATTGCGCGGTGCCCGTCTTCCCGGCAACGTGAATTCCATCCACCTGCGCGCGATGCGCGGTGCCGTTGCCATCCTCGGTCACCTTGACCAATGCCTCGCGCAGCTGGTCCATCACCTCGGGCGTCATCGGCAGCTCGTCGCGGATGCGGTCCGGATAAGCGGCGACGACCTTGTTGTCGAGATTCTGGATCTGCTTCACGAGCCGCGTCTGATGAAACTTGCCACCGCTCGCGATCACGCCCATCGCCTGCGCCATCTGCACCGGAGTGATGAGGATGTCACCCTGGCCAATGCTCATGTTCGCGATGTCACCGTTGAGGATCTTCCGCTTGTGGACACGCAGCATGTATTCGTCGGTCGGGATGTTGCCTTTCTCCTCGGCCTTCAGCGGAAGTCCGGTGCGCTGGCCAAGCCCGAGACGATGCGCCCAATCAATGATCGGCTGCGCGCCGATCTTCAGGCCAGCCTGATAAAACCACGTGTTGCACGACTGCGTGAGAGCCTCGACGAAGTTCAGCGAGCCGGCGTTGTATTTCTTCCAGTTGTGAAAAACGAAATTGCCCACCGACAGCGCGGTCGGGCAGCTGAATTCCGTGTTGGGCTTGATCTTGCCTTCCTCCAGACCGGCCAGTCCCACGAAGGTCTTGAACGTCGATCCGGGCGGATACGCCGAGCGGAACGCGCGCGGAAGCAGCGGCACGGTGGGATCGCTCTGCACCGCGTCGAACTTCTCCTTGTCGACATAGGGCACGAAAATGTTCGGGTCGAACGTGGGCCATGAAGCCAGCGCGAGGATTTCCCCCGAGTTCGGGTCGATCACCACGATCGCGCCGCGTTTGCAATTCTCGGCCAGCACGTCCTCGCAGATCTTCTGCAGGTCGGCGTCAATTGTCGTGATGACGTTGTAGCCTGGCACCGGCGGCTGCGCGATGCGCTCGGAGGTCTTGCGGCCTTCCGCGTCGAACGTCACGTGAAGCTGGCCCGGAATGCCGCGCAACTCATCGTCGTAAATTTGCTCAAGGCCCTCGCGTCCCTCGTTCTCGGGAAAAATCACGTCGCCGTTCTCGATCGGCCGAAGCGAAAGGGGGGCCTTTACGCCGACGTATCCGACGATGTGCGCCGCCAGCGACTTCTCCGGGTAAAACCGCACGTAGGTCTGGCGAAGAATGAGCGTCGGCGTCACGCCCGCCGCCACCACGGCCAGCTCCTGCGGCTGCAGGTCCTCGACGATGTCGTAGGGCAGCACGGCGCGGTTCCTGTAATGGTCGACCACCGCCTTTTCGTTCAGCGTGATCTCGCGACCGAGCAGCCCCTTTGCGAGGGTGACCTGCTGCCGCGCAAAGGCGAGAACCTCGTCGTCCGTGAAGTTCAGCGGCGTCGGAAAGCTGATCGCGAGGTTGTAGCTGAGCCGCGATTGCGCGAGCGGCTTTCCATTCCGGTCGGTAATGAGCCCGCGAGGCGCGGGAATGCCAAGCTGCCAGGTGCGCGCCTGCTTCTGGGTCTCCCACGTGGGTTTCGGGTTCTCGACCGTGCCCTGCGCCTCCAATATGGGCTCCTGGGCGAGTGCGGTGGATGCCAGGAAAAGAAAAAGGCGGGACAGCAACTTCATTTCGGGACCGTCATTGCTAATTCACGATCCGCCTCCGCGCAACCTCGAGCTGGCACTGTTCTTCGGCGTCGTGATATGCGCCGGTTTCAGATAGAGCGGCTCGAGCGTCCCCTCCACCGGCGAATCCTCCGCCGCAAGTCGCGCAAGGATCACCGCATCGGGGCAGGCCACCTGAACCTGCGGAAACTGTCGCAACGCAGCCGGCGCAAAGACGGGCAGGTGTTCCTGCACCCGAAATCGCTCCGCCAAGGCCTCCTCCGGCAGCAGCTCAAAATCCCCCACCAGCTCCCGAGCCGCGATTTCCGCGCAATAAAACACGCCTCCCCGCGCATCGCTCACCGCGAGATAGCGATCCGCATCACTCGGCAGTGCCCGCACCGACACGATCCCGACCAGCTCCGCGCCGGTGGCGATCCTCAATCCTTCTGCGGCCGCGATCGCGGTGCGCAGGCCGTTGTAGGAACCCGGGCCGATACCGACGCCGATGCGATCCGGACGCCCGCACTGCGTGACCGCCCGTTGAAGCACTTGAAAAAGTCCCGTGCCGCGCCCTCGGGGCGACTCGAAGGTCTCTGAAAACATCACCCGCTCCTCATCGAGCACCGCGAGGGATCCGACCGGTGCGGAACAATCGAACGCCAGCAGCTTCATTCTCCCGCCGCCCAGCGAATCCGCCGCGCATTTCCGTCGATTTCCACCACCAGTCGCCGCGCGTCCGGAGGAAGCAGCCCGGGAAAACGGTCGCCCCATTCCACGAGCACCAGCATGTCATCGCTCAGGTAATCGTCCCACCCCAGTCCCAGCACCTCGTCGGCGCTCTTCAGGCGATACCAGTCGAAATGCGCAATCGGCACGCGCCCGCCGCAGTATTCATGCACCAGCGTAAAGGTCGGACTGCTCACCTCGCCGTCGTGCCCAAGCGCTTCGGCGATGCCTTTCACGAGTTGCGTTTTGCCCGCCCCCAGCGGACCTTCCAGCGAAATCACTCCCCCCGGTTCCAGCTGCTCCGCAATGCGGCCTCCGAATGCCCGCGTCTCCTCAGGACTTGAGCAGATGGCATCCCATTGCGGTTTTCCGTTTGTCATGCTCCTGCGAATCTAGTTTCTTCGGCTCCATGGACTCAACCTCCCTCTGGTCGCGATTTCAGAGCACGTTCCTTCGTTACACCGACCTCGGCATCTCGGTCGACATCAGTCGCATGAGTTTCGGCGACGACTTCTTCGACACGATGAAGCCAAAGATCGAGAAGGCCTTCGCGGACATGGCCGCACTCGAGTCCGGCGCCATCGCGAATCCCGACGAGAACCGGATGGTCGGTCATTACTGGCTGCGCGACGCCTCCCTCGCGCCGACCCCGGACCTTCGGGCGGACGTCGAGGATACGAAGAACGAGATTCTCGAATTCGCAAGGGCCGTGCATGCGGGCGAAATCACCGCGGCAAACGGACAAAAATTCACCGACCTGCTTTCCATCGGCATCGGAGGATCGGCGCTCGGTCCGGAACTCGTCGCCGACGCCCTGTGGAGTCCGGAGAATCCGGTCCGGCTGCATTTCTTCGACAACACGGACCCGGACGGGTTCGTGAAGGTGTTCGACCAGATTGGCGACCGCCTCGCCACCACGCTCGTCGCGGTGATTTCGAAATCGGGCGGCACCAAGGAATCGCGCAACGGCATGCTTGTCGCGCAGGACGCCTTCAAAAAGGCGGGCATTCCTTTCGAGAAGCATTTCGTCGCAATCACCGGCCGCGGAAGCCAGCTCGACCAGACGGCCGAAGGCGAAGGCTGGCTGCGCCGCTTCCCGATGTTTGACTGGATCGGCGGCCGCACTTCCGTGATGAGCGCGGTCGGATTGCTGCCCATGGCGATCCAGGGCCTCGATATCGAAGGATTTCTGCGGGGGGCGAAGGACATGGATGCCAAGACGCGCGTCCCGGAACTCGGCAGGAATGCCGCCATGTGGCTGGCGCTCATGTGGTGGTTCGCCGGCGGCGGCAAAGGCGCGAAGGACATGGTCGTCCTGCCCTACAAGGACCGCCTCCTCCTGTTCAGCCGCTATCTCCAGCAGCTCGTGATGGAATCGCTCGGCAAGCGGCTCGACCTCGATGGCAAGGTGGTGAACCAGGGCATCGCGGTTTACGGCAACAAGGGCTCCACCGACCAGCACGCGTATGTGCAGCAGCTCCGCGATGGCGTGAACAATTTCTTCGTCACGTTCATCGAGGTGCGCAAGGCGTCGTCGCAGCCCGAGATCGAAGTCGAGCCGGGCGTCACCAGCGGCGACTACCTGCACGGCTTCCTGCGCGGCACACGGAGCGCGCTTCACGAAGGCGGCCGCGACACGATCACGGTCAGCATTCCCGAGGTGAATGCCTATTACCTCGGCGCCTTGATCGCCCTTTACGAGCGCGCGGTCGGATTCTACGGAACGCTGGTCAACATCAACGCCTATCACCAGCCCGGCGTGGAGGCCGGCAAGAAGGCCGCCGCGAAGGTTCTCGAAATTCAGGCAAAGGTCATCGCTGAGCTGAAGAAGAGCGGCAAGGCAAGCACTGCGGACGAGATCGCCGCCGTAATCGGCGAGGATCCGGAAACCATCTTCCACATCGCCACCCATCTCGCGGCAAACAATCCCTCGGTTCGCGCCACCTCCGGAGCCACACCGGCCGAGGACACCTTCCAATTCGCCGAATGAAACGCCTCGGCATGCTCTGCGTGCTCGCTGCCTTTGCACTTGCCGCCTGCGACAGTCCGCAGCGGACGGTCGAGCAGCTGCGCGCCGAGATTGCCGCCTACAAGGCCACCCCCACCGACGAGGCTCAGGAAAAGATCGAGGCATCGTTGGAAAAACTCGAAGCCCAGATCGACGAGCTCGAAGCGAAGGGACGCACCGCCGAAGCCGCAAACCTCCGTGCCAGCGAGCAGAATCTCCGCGCGGATTATCGCGCGGCGCGCATGATTCGCACGATGAAGGACGCGCAATCAGCGATCGAGGGCATCGGCAACGCATTCAAGGAGGCGGGCCGCTCGATCGGCGAGGCGTTTCGGGAGCTGAAAGAGCCCGAAGACCCGGATTCCACCTCGGAGTAATCGATGGACCCGCGGCAACAGCGAGTGAAAGCCCTGGCCGCCGGGACGATCGCCGTGGGCGCCTTTGCTCTCGGGGCCATTTCGATCGGCGCCATCGCGATCGGCTGCCTCGCAATCGGCAAAGTGAAGATTTCCTCGTTGCGCATCGGCCGCCTCGAAGTCGACCGACTCGTCGTGCGCAACCCGGGCGACTAGCCGCTCCGGCGCTCCCGACGCGTTGCGGCGCGCGCGCCCTCAATCACGAGGCAGATTTCACCCTTGGGAGGATGCGCGGTGTAGTGCTCCACCAGCACGCCGGGGAATCCACGCCGGAACTCCTCGAATTTTTTCGTCAGCTCGCGAGCGACGCAGACGATCCGCTCCGGCGTCACCTCCGCCAGAGCCGACAGCGTTTTGAGAAGCCGATGCGGCGATTCGTAGAAAATCGTGGTCTCCTCGCGATCGCGCGCCTGTTCGAGCAATCGCGCCCGCTGTCCCGATTTCACCGGCAGAAATCCCCCGAAAAAGAACGCCTCTGCATCGAGTCCGCTGCCGACCAGCGCGGTGATGGCCGCACATGGGCCGGGAAGAATGGAATACTCGAGCCCGTTCTCGATGCATGCCGCGACGAGCCGGGCTCCAGGATCCGAAATCGACGGAGTTCCCGCGTCCGTGATCAACGCGACATGCGCCCCCTCCCGCAGTCGCTCGATCAACTCCGCCGTGCGCATCGCTTCGTTGTGCTCGTGGAAGCTGAGCATCGGCTTCGAAATGCCATGATGCTGCAGCAGCATCCCGGAGTGCCGGGTATCCTCCGCGGCAACAATGTCGGCCTCGCGCAACACCTCCAGCGCCCGGAGCGTGATGTCCGCAAGGTTGCCAATGGGCGTCGGAACTACGGTGAGCATTTTCGAATTCGACTCAACAGCGCTCCCGCGGCGATCGAGACCTGCGCTCCGTGACGCGAGACCGCCTAGAATCCTTCCGCAATCCTGCCAACCAGCTTTTGCGCGAGTTCATTGATCGCGGTAATGATTGCCTGGCGTTCGTCGGTCTGCAGGTCGTTGTTGATGAAGAACGAGGTGTCGCCGGTGATCGTGCCGCGCTGCAACGTCACGCCGGTGACGCGATCCACGAGCTCGTATTTCAGCTCGAGCTTCAACGTGAACTCGCGAGTCGCGAGCACATTGTTCAACACCGCGCGGGCCTGCCGTCTCTCGATTGAATCGAGCGTGCAATACAGGATCGCATCGGCGCGATCATCGGAGACGATCTCGTAGGTTCCATCCTGCTGAAACGCCTTCACCGTCGAATCGGCGAGCAGCACTTCGATACGGGGTTCGAGCGTCTTGTTCTTGAAGGTCGGGATCGCGAGCTTGGTGACGTTTCGTAGAAGCGCCGGTTTCGCGGAACCCAGTTGATAGCCACACGAGGAGAGAACACCGACCACCGCGCCAATCAGGAGAATGCGAAAAGGCGTCTTCATTCGGTCGGCAGTTCGGGTTCGACGGCTGGCATTGGACGGACGTCATCGACCGACGTGCGCATCTGCGGCGCACTGATCGGCAGCTCATCCGGAACAATCTCACGTTTTGGCGGGCCGTTGTAATCGGCAAGCGCGGAGGTTTCCACCTGGGCCTGGAGGCGGCGCCGCAGCGCCATCTTCTCGCCGGTTTCCGCCTTCTCGGGACCCGTGCGCAGCGCGTCGTCGCCATACTGGCTGCGGAGCTCCTCGATCCGGGACATGGCGATATCCGCCTGCTTGGTGTTCGGCTGACGGCGGATCACGTCGTTGTAGTAGATGAAGGCGGCCTTGAGATCCTTGTGAAACTCGTAGAACCGCGCGATGCGGAAAATGTCATCCGACTCCGCGTCGCCGAGCATGGCGAGATTCTCGCGGGCCTGCGGGGCCTTTTCGCTGTTCGGATATTCGATGAGGAAGTCTTCAAACGTGTTTCTCGCAGCCACGAGCGAGGAAAGGTCCTGCGATTGCTGGGCAAAGCCAATGCGCAGATACACGTAGGCAATCTGGTAAAGCGCGTCGTCGCAGACGTCGCTGTTCGGGTAGGTGTCGAGGACCTTCTGGTAGGCCTTGATCGCCTCGAACGGCTGGCTCTGCTTTTCGTAGGAGAGGCCGAGGTTGAACTGTGCAACCGGCGCGTATTTGCTGAAGGGCGCGTTCGCGAGGATGTCGGCATACATCTCCTGCGCGCGCTTGGCGGAGTTGCCGACGGGAATGCCGAGAAATTTCTGCGGACGTCCCTCGAGATATTTGTTCGCAATCGCGACCTGCGCGGCGACCGCACGTTCGAAATTCGGCGTGTCGGGATAGCGGGTCAGCAGCGCCTGGTAGGCGTTGAAGGCTCGTGAAAGATCTCCACGTGCCTCGAGCAGCTCGGCGAGCCGGTATTGGGCCTTCGCGGCCTCGGGAGCCAGCGGATATTTCTTCAACGCGGCACGATACTGGGCGATCGCCTCGGTGACATTGCCCGCCTGGTCGTTCGCCTCGGCGGAGGCGTAGAGCTGGGTGGCCGCAGCGACATCTGCGGAGGACGGCACCACCTGCAAATCCGGCTCCTGGGAAGGCGGCGAAAGCTCGCGGGAATCGCTCAGCTCCTGCGGGCGGATCCGCGACGGTGTAAGCGCCTGCGCGGTCACCTCGGTCAGCGAGGCAAACAGAAACACGCAGAAGACCCCGGGCCGCACAAGCCGTTCACCCAGAGTGCAAATACCGCCAAGCATGAGGAGCGTGAAACTATTGGGTGCGTGGTAAAGCGTCAAGGCCCGGACAGAGTTCGACCGGCGGGCGCAATCCGGAATGGGGACGCGCGACGCCGGTCGATTCAAAGTCCGATTATTCCTCGGAGGCCTTCTTCCTGGCCGCGGGCTTTTTCTTCGGCTTTTCCTCCGCAGCGGGTTCGGCCGCGGCTTCAGCAGCCGGCTCCTCCTTTGCCTTCGCAGACTTTTTCGGAGCGGACTTCTTTGCCTTGGTCTCGGCCGGCTCGACCGGCTCAGCCTCGACCGGGGCGTCCACCCACTCGATGAATGCCATCGGAGCGGCGTCGCTCTGGCGCTGGCCGAGCTTGATGATGCGGGTGTAACCGCCGTTGCGGTTCGCGGCGCGTGGCGCCACCTCCTCGAAGAGCTTCTTCACGGCGTCCTTCTGGCGGAGATAGGAAATGGCCAGACGGCGGGCGTGGAGATCGCCACGCTTGCCGAGGGTGAGCATTTTCTCCGCGAACGGACGGACCGCCTTCGCCTTCGCGAGCGTGGTCTTGATGCGGTTGTGCTGGATCAGGCTCACGACCTGGTTCGCAAGCAGGGCGTCGCGATGGGCCTGGGAACGGCCGAGCTTCACGGTTTTTTTACGATGTCTCATGGGATGATGGGCCCTCGATTACTGCTGATCGGACGGCAGGTCGATGAGGCCGGGTTCGAATTTCATGCCAAGGCCAAGACCGAGCTGCACGAGCTTGTCCTTGATCTCGTTGAGCGACTTCTTGCCGAAGTTGCGATACTTGAGCATCTCCGCCTCGGTCTTCATCGCCAGCTGGCCAACCGTGGTGATGTTCGCGTTGTTGAGGCAGTTCGCCGCGCGAACGGAAAGCTCGATCTCGTTTACGCTCATGTTGAGCAGCTTCTTGAGACGGCTGTTCTCCTGGCTGACTTCCTGCGGCGTTTCGTCAAACTCGACCTGCGAATCGTCGTAGTTGACGAACACGTCGAGATGCTTGCGGAGGATCGCCGAGGCCTGGAGCAGGGCGTCGTCGGGAGTGAGGCGACCATCGGTCCAGATGTCCAGCACGAGCTTGTCGTAGTCGGTGCGCTGGCCGACGCGGGTCTGCTCGACCGCATACTTCACGCGGGTGACCGGCGAGAAGATCGAGTCGATCGCGATCACGCCAATCGGCATGTCGGGGCGCTTGTTCTCGTCGCCCGTGGCAAAGCCGCGGCCCACGCGGACCTCAAACTCGGCCTCGAACTTCTGCTTCTTGTCGAGCGTGCAGATGTGCTGGTCGGGATTGAGCACCTCGACCTGGTTGCTCTCGCTGATGTCGCCGGCCGTGACGGCGCCGGACTTGTTGACCGAAAGCACGAGATTGCGGATGTCGCCGTTCTCGTGCGCCTTCAGCTTCACCTTCTTGAGGTTGAGAATGATGTCGACCACGTCCTCGACCACGCCGGGAAGGCTGGTGAACTCGTGGGGTGCACCCTCGATTTTGACGGCGGTGATGGCTGCGCCTTCCAGCGAGGAAAGGAGCACGCGGCGCAGGGAGTTGCCGAGGGTGTGGCCGTAACCCGCCTCGAACGGCTCCGCGACAAACTTCGCGTAGGTATCCGTGGCGGTGGATTCGTCCTTGACCAAGGACTTCGGCATTTCAAAACGACCGAGACGAACTGGCATATGTATTCTATTTGGCGATTTTCGGATTTCGATTTCGAAGCGCTCGACGCGGCTTGCGCGTCGTCAGATTTCAGGAATCGACATTCGAAAATTCACGCACCGGGTTCCCCCTGGCGCGGACGAAGCATTGTCGAAGACAAGCCCCCAGGGACCAACGGCGCTTTCATCTTTGGGATTTCCGCGCGAGCCCTGACACATGGCACAGGATCGTCAGTCCGTAAAGAAGAATTCCACCCGCGGTTAAATTACCTCCACGACGACCGCCGTGGTGTTGTCGCGACCCGAACGCTGCAGCGACTCGTGGACGAGGGTTTCCGCAAGATTCAGCCCTTCTTCGCGCCGGCCGAGAATCTCCGCAATCTGGGCGTCGAACAACCCGTCGATCACCCCATCGCTGCATAGAAGAAACCGGTCGCCCGGCTGATAGCCCACCGCACCGACCTGCGGATCGACAAATTGATGGCCGGCGCCCAGCGCCTTTTGCAACGAATTCTTCGCCGGGTGGGTCCGGGCCTCGCGCTCGTTGATCATCTTGTTCCGATAGAGCCAGCCCACGTGGGTGTCGTCGTGCGTGAGCTGCTTGATCCCCTCCCCGCTCATCGGGAGGTAGTAAACCCGGCTGTCGCCGATGTGCGCGAAATACATCCAGTTTGGCATGAACCAGCACAGGCTCAACGTCGCGCCCATGCCACGGCACTCCTCGTAGCTGTCGCCGAGGAACAGCAGCGCCTTGTGAATCTCGCCATACAGCTCCTCCAGCACGTCGGCAAAGCCCGCCTCCAGGCCGACCGCCGCCTGGCGAAACGAGCGCGGAAGCAGGCGCGTGATTTTTTCCACGGCAATCCGGCTCGCAAATTCCCCCGCCGCCGCGCCGCCCATTCCGTCGCTGACCGCGAAGAGGTAATCCATCTCCCCGAGCGATGCCTCGCCGATCTTCCCGAGCAGGTTCACCTCCTGCGCGTCGAAGCGCAGCCCGAGAAACGAGTCCTCGTTGTTTTTGCGCACCGTGCCCGTATGGGAGAGACCAAACCACCGGATGTGGGTGGCCGCGGGTGGATCAATGCGAGGATCCATTTTCAAATCCCGGCAAAATCTCCGCGAACTCGAAATCGACCACGCAAAACCGGCCATCCGTCTGGCGGTAGGTCACGTTCCGGGTCTCCGGGTCATCGTGCTTCACTCCATATCGCTGGAGCTCCTCGAAAAGTTCATTCCGGCGTTCGTCGTCCAGATGCTCCACGCGCGACCCGCAGCTGCTGGTGACGATCCGGAGCTCGTCCGGATAGGTTTCGAGGAGTCTCGGAACGAACGGGCAGTTCTGCCGCTGTAGAAATTCGAGCACCCGCACCTCGTTCTCGTATCGCTCCTGCGCCTTCGGCCCCCGGAATGTCTTGTGCACCCGGCCGTCATACGTCATTCGCACCGTCGCGCGGAGCGTGTCCTTCAGCTCGTGCATCCCCTATGCTCATGGCCCGAACCTGAGGCGCATTCAAGATTTTCCCCGGAAATCGACCGCGAGGGACTGATGGACAAGCATTTGCTGCAGTTACCGCTAGGAATGTGGCATTGATCCTGCTACCTAGCCAGATGCCACCCCAACATGCGCGGCAGCGGGGAAAATGGCAAAAAAGCACCCATTTACGGGCGATGCCGTCGCCGCCCGGTCAAATTCAGACATCTCAACCCTACATTATGGCGAAGTATAAACTGGAATACATCTGGCTGGACGGATACGAACCCGTCGCCAACCTCCGCAGCAAAACCCAAATCAAGGAGTTTGACAGCTTCCCGAAGCTGGAAGACCTCCCGTTGTGGGGTTTCGACGGAAGCTCGACCCGACAGGCTGAAGGCCACAGCTCCGACTGTATCCTCAAGCCCGTCGCCTGCTTCCCGGACGCCACTCGCAAGAATGGCGTGCTGGTGATGTGCGAAGTTCTGCTCCCCGATGGCAGCCCGCATCCCTCGAACTCCCGCGCAACCATTCTCGATGACCCCGACGCATGGTTCGGATTCGAGCAGGAATATTTCCTCTACAAGGACGGCCGCCCGCTCGGCTTCCCCGAGGGCGGTGGATTCCCTTATCCGCAGGGCAAATACTACACCGGCGTCGGCTACGAGGCCGTGGGCGACATCGCCCGCGACATCGTCGAGGAGCACCTCGACCTCTGCCTCGAGGCAGGCATCAACCACGAAGGCATCAACGCCGAGGTCGCCAAGGGTCAGTGGGAATTCCAGATCTTCGGCAAGGGTTCGCGCACCGCAGCTGACCAGTTGTGGGTTGCCCGCTACATCCTCATGCGCCTCTGCGAGCGCTACGGTGTCGACGTGAACTGGCACTGCAAGCCGCTCGGCTCGGAGGTCGACTGGAACGGCTCCGGCATGCACACGAACTTCTCGACGAAGTATATGCGTGAAGTCGGTGGCAAGGAATACTTCGAGGCTCTCATGGCAGCGTTCGACAAATACAAGAACGAGCACATCGCCGTGTATGGCCCGGACAACCACATGCGCCTCACCGGCCTCCACGAGACGCAGTCCATCGACAAGTTCAACTACGGCCTGGCGAATCGCGGCGCTTCGATCCGCGTTCCGCACAGCTTCGTGAACAACGGCTACAAGGGCTATCTCGAGGATCGCCGCCCGAACTCGCAGGGCGACCCCTACAAGATCGCCAGCCGTATTCTGCAGACGATCTCGGAAGTGCCCACGCCGTAACCACGGCCGGGCCCACAATTATCGGAATAAGGGAGAGATTCCGAAAGCAACGCCGCTTCGCTCACGCGAAGCGGCGTCTTTTTTCCGAAGGCGGATGCCTCCAGCCAAAATGCCGTTGCTCTTCACAAATATGGCCGTAAATATGGCCGCATGAAGACTACGATCGAAATTGATGAGGAGAAACTGGCCCGCATCATGAGGTTGACGGGGCTTCGCACCCGAAAAGAGGCGGTGGATTGGGCGCTCACCGAGGCGGAAAGAATCGCCAGCATCAACCGGATCGCCGAAGAGCCTTGGGACCCGGCGTTTCTAAAGGACGCAGTCGATCCTTCGTATGACATCCTCGAAATGAGGCGGCAGTCCGTGACCTACGGCAAATGAACCTCCTGGTCGATTCTGCGGCATTCATCGATCTGCTGCGGGCAGGAATCGATTTCCGTCAGCGTCTGCTACCCTATTTGCGCGCCGGCAGCCTCTACAGTTGCGGGATCGTGCGGGCGGAAGTGCTCCGCGGCATCAAGTCCCCATCCGCCCGCGATGCCATCGAGGCATTTTTCGACATCATTCCAGAGGTCCCTGCGGATGCACGCCTCTGGCGCTTCGTCTCGCATCTTGGCTGGGAATTGGGGCGACAGGGAAAATGGCCTCCCATCACGGATCTCGTCATCGGGGCAAGCGCCCTTCGCACAAATGCCCGGCTCGTCTCCCCAGACGCCCATTTTCGGAACATTCCGAATCTAACCGTGATTTCAGAAATTCCGGATTACTGATCCAGGTTCTCCGTCAGCTTCGGCAGCGCCTGCACCGGACTCGCTCCCAGCGGGCGCACGTAGTCGAAGATTCCTGGCGCCACCTCGACTCCATTTCCATAGCCCTGGAAGATCATTTCGAGGCGGGCGTCGAGGTTGTCGACATAATGCAGCGCGATGGCCTCGGGGGTCTTCGGGACAATCGGCGAACCGAACTCGAGCGCTCCGTGATGCGACAACACGAGGTGAATGAGATGGAGTCGCACGTCATCCGACGGAGGCGTCAGGTCCACCCAGCCTTCGCGGTCCAGCTCGCGCCAGAGCGTGTTGATGACCTCCACCCCGATGTTGATGTGTCCCATGAGTTCGCCGCGCACGTCCGGCTTGATCGCAAACCCCTCCTCCGGCGGGCACGTTTCCCACAGCTTCCCGCAGTCGTGAAACAGCACGCCCGTGATCAGCAGGTCGCGATTGAGCCTTGGATAAACCTCACAGATCGCCGCCGCCGCGCGCATCATCTGCGCCGTGTGCTGGAGCAATCCGCCACGCCTCGCGTGATGATTGACCCGGGCGGCCGCGGCACGGCGAAACCGCGATCCGCAGGTTTCCAGAAATTTGACCGACAACGATCGCAGTCGCGGATCGCGGAGCCCCTCCACCGTCCGTTCGATGTAGGCAAAGTCCTCGTCCAGCGCCGCCCGCTGCGCTTCGGTGCCCCCGTAGAGCGCCTCCTTTTCGTCGGGATACAGACGCCGCAACTCCCAGCGCCGGGCATCCAGGCCAAAACTGCCGTTGAGATAAAACTCCCCTTCAATCGCGACGCTGTCCGCCTCCCCGAGCGTCTCGCAGACCCGGACATTCGGCGAGTCGGACCATACGCGCAGCGTCAGCGCGTCGCTCGCATCCCGCAGTCGCAACTCCCAGAACGGCTTGCCATTCGAGCCTTCCTTTTTCAGGCACTGCTCAACCTGGGCATGGAGCTCGGCGACGATCGCCTGCTCCTTCACCGCCCGCCGAATCTCCGCGATCGTGGATGCCATGCTCCCGTTTTCCGCAGATTCGGCGCGGTCTCAAGCCTCAACTGCGCTCAGTTGAGCAACTGATACCAGTTGTTGCGGCGATGCGGTTCGTAGCCGGCCTCGCGCACCAGCCGTTCGATCTCCTCGGAGTTGAGACGGAACGACGTGCCCGCGCTGCTGACCACGTTCTCCTCCATCATCACGCTGCCAAAGTCGTTCGCGCCGTAGCTGAGCGCGATCTGCCCGATGCGCGGTCCCTGCGTGACCCACGAGCTTTGGACGTTCTCGAAATTATCGAGGAAAACCCGGGCCAGCGCCTGCATGCGCAGATACTCCGCCGATCCGACCGGCTCCGCGCGAAGCCGCGTGTTTTCAGGCTGGAACGTCCAGCAAATGAATGCCGTAAACCCGCCGGTCTCGTCCTGCACGTCGCGCAGCCGCTGCAGGTGCTCGAGGCGGTCTTCCAGCGTCTCAACATGGCCGAACATCATCGTCGCGCTGGAATTCATCCCCATTCCGTGCGCGATGCGCATCACTTCCAGCCAGTGATCGGAATCGCACTTCAGCGGTGCGATGCGATTCCGCACCCGATCGACGAGGATTTCTCCACCGCCCCCGGGGATCGACCCGAGACCCGCCTCGCGAAACTTCGCAATCACCTCCGCGACCGGCATTCCAAACACCTCCGCGAAGTGATTGAACTCGGGCGGGCTGAAACCGTGGATGTTGATGTGCGGATACTTCTCGCGAATGTGCGAGAGCATATCGAGGTAGAAGTCGATCTTCAGGCCCGGGTGATGCCCGCCCTGCAAAAGCACCTGCACCCCGCCGGCCTCGGTCAATTCATCGAGCTTCTGATCCAGCTCCTCGTGCGTGAGCACGTAATGGTCGGCATCCTTCTCCGTGCGGTAGAACGCGCAAAATTTGCAGTAAACGTTGCAGACGTTCGTGTAGTTGATGTTGCGGTCGATGATGTAGGTGACGATCTCATTGCCGCGCCCATCGTAGGCGTCCGCCTTCGCCATCTTGCGGCGCGCGTCAGCGAGGGCGCCAAGTTCGTTCAACGGCAGATGATAGAGCGCACGGGCCTCGTCACGGCTGATGCGTTCTCCATCCAGGACTTTGTCGACGAGCGACTGCGGCTGGGCGAGTGAAACCATGATTTTCGAAAGTTAAGCGGCGCGGCGGTTCAGTGCAATCACGCTACCCCACGGTGCGGCGGTGAATCCATACGCTCTGCAGCAGCCCGAAGCTGATCATGATGACCATCAAAAACGAGCCGCCGTAGCTCACCAGCGGCAGCGGCACACCCGTGATCGGCGTCACTTGAATCGTCATGCCGATGTTCATGAAGACATGCGCGAAAAGCAGCATCGTCACACCGGTCGCGATGAGGCGCCCGAGGTCATCCCCCGCCAGCAGGATGACGTAAATGGCGGTCAGCAGCAGCAGCGCGAAGGTTCCCACGAGAATCGCCCCGCCCAGGAATCCGTGCTGCTCGCCAATCACCGCGAAGATGAAGTCGTTGTGCACGATCGTGCTGGGCAGGAAGCCCAGCTCGTTGAGGGTATTCGGCGCCTTGAAGCCTTTGCCCGAAAAACCGCCGGAGCCGATCGCGATCAGCGATTGATTGATCGTCCATCCCGCCCCCTGAGGGTCGCGGCTGGGATCGAGGAACACCAGCAGGCGCTCCTTCTGGTAGGGCTTGAGCACGAAATTTACCGCCAGCGGCACCGCAGCGAGCCCGAGCAGAAGCAGCGCGGACAGATATCGAAACGGGATGCCTCCAATGAAGAACATGCCCAGCACGATGGGGATCCAGATCAGCGCAGACCCGAGGTCGGGCTGGATCAGAATAAGAATCCACGGCGCGCCCACGAGCGCTCCGCACGCCACGATTTTGAAAAACGGATGCAGGTTCTTGAACTGGCTGAGGAACAACGCCAGCACCATCACCCCGGCCAGCACGGCGAGCTGCGACGGCTGGAAATTCATGAATCCGAGATTCAGCCAGCTTCGGGCACCGTAAACCTTCGTGCCAATGAACATTGTGGCGACCAGCGCCGCGAGACTCACCAGATACACCGGCAGCGCGCCCCAGCGAATCCACCGATAGTCGATCAGCGAAACCACCACGAACAGCGGAAGACAGACAAAAATCCACTTGAGCTGGTCCCTCCAGAATGAGTCATCCCGCATCCATGTGGCGCTGTAGATGGCGTAGATCCCGAAGATCATCAGCCCCAGCATCAGGACGAGCAGGATCCAGTTGAACCCTAGAAGTTTTCGAAGGAGCGGATGCATGCGGTCAGCCGCGTAGCATGGTGCCAGTCGCCACGGCGCGCAAGGTCGACATTAAAGCGAGGGGACGGCCGCCAGAAGCTTCCGCGTGTATTCGTCCTGCGGATCACTGTAAATCGCCTCCGCGCTCGCGCTCTCCACGACCTTGCCGTGGTGCATCACCAGCACGTGATCGCTGATGTGCTCCACCACCGCCAGATCGTGGGCAATGAAAAGATAGGCAATCCCCAGTTGCGCCTGCAGGTCCTGCAGCAGATTCACAATCTGCGCCTGCACGCTCACGTCGAGCGCGCTCACCGGTTCGTCGCAAATGATGAACTTCGGCTCCACTGCGAGCGCCCGTGCAATGCCGATGCGCTGCCTCTGCCCGCCGCTGAACTCGTGCGGATAGCGGCTCATCATTTCCGGCTTCAAACCGACCTGCTTCAACAACTGGGCGACGCGCTCCCGGCGGTCGCTTGCCGACATCGACTTGAAATGAATCTCGAGTGCCTCGCCGACGATGCTGCCGATCGTCATGCGCGGATTCAGCGAACCAAACGGGTCCTGAAAAATCATCTGCATCTCACGGCGCAGCGGACGAAACTGCCGCTCGGTCATCCCAAGGATTTCGCGTCCATTGAACTTCACCGACCCGCCGGTCGCCGGCACGAGTTTGAGGATCGCACGCCCCACCGTCGTCTTGCCGCTGCCGCTCTCGCCCACGAGCCCCACGGTCTGCCCTGCTTCGACGGTAAAGCTCACACCATCGACCGCCTTCACCTCCCCGATCTGACGGCGAAGCACGCCTCCCAGGACGGGAAACCAGACCTTGAGATCCTGGACCTCGAGCAGCGCCACTACGACTTCGCCCCTTCAGACGTCGTGTCGATTCCGAGCGCCTCGTAGCACTTGCAGTTGCCGGTGAAGCCTCGATAGATCAGCAGCCCGCCCAGACCCGTTTTGAACGCCCGCCGGGACAACAGGCCTTTCAGAAATAGAAGCGCACCAACAACAAGGCAGACCGCGCGTTCAACGTCGCCGACATTGGTCTTGAGCGAACTGGATGCCATGCGGAAATAGTGCGCCAGAAAACCGCCCGGGACAACTCGAATTAAAGCGCTTCCGTCGCCTGCATCAGCAGCTCGACAAATTCCTGTCCCGTCGACGCCGCCAGCAACTCCGCGAGGCGGTCCGCATCCCGGCAGATCCGCACGATCGAGCCGACGTGCCGGAGGTATTCCGCATCGAAGGCCGCGGGGATGCCGGCCACGAAGAACAGGCGCGCGGGCTGTTTCGCGTCGTCGCAGGGGAATCCCTGTTCCGAGCGGCCCACGGCCATCACCAGCCCCTTCACCGCCTTGGTCCGTCCGTGCGCGATGCAGATGGCGCAACCCGCCGCGTCGATCGCCGCGGCGTCCCGCTCGATCACGGCATCACGCAGCGCCTCCCAATTCGTGACTCGATCGTCACCGCGCAACTGCGACAGCACTTCCTCGACGACGGCCGTTTTGTCGTCCCCGCGCAGAGCAAGATTGATGTCGGATGCACGAAGAACTTCGTCGATCCTCATATGTTGCTTCCGCTCCACTTGAGCTTCTGCCGCAGCACCTCGGAGAACGGACGTTCCGGCAGCATTGCGAGGGGCAGAACCCGGTCGGACTTCGAGACTCTCAGCACATCCCCAAGCCGCATTTCAACCGATGCCTGGCCGTCCACGTTGATGAAGACCTCCTGCCCCGGAACGATGAGCCGCGCCTCGACGACGGAGTTGTCGCTCACCACGGTGGAGCGATTCGTGAGCACGTGCGGGCAAACGGGGGTGACGACCATTACACCGGAATCCGGCAGCAAAATCGGGCCTCCGGCCGAGAGCGAATAAGCCGTCGAGCCGGTGGGCGTGGAAAGAATGAGGCCATCCGCGTTGTAGTTGGTGAGCAGATCGCCATCGATCCGCACGTCGATCCGCACGAGTTTCGACCGCTCGCCGCGACTGATCACGACATCGTTCAACGCGTAAAACGTCTGCACCGGCGCCTCGCCGGCGAGCAGCTCGACTTTCAACAGATTGCGCGGGCTCTTGCGAAACTCCCCGTTCACGATCGCGTCAACGGCACGCGTCACCTCGCCTGGGCCCACACACGTGAGAAAGCCGAGCGAGCCGAGATTGATTCCGAAAATCGGCCGCAGTTGATCCTCCAGCCGATGCGCCACCCGCAGAATCGTCCCGTCGCCGCCCATCACCACGAGCAGATCGCTCACCGAGGCCACCGCAACCTCGTCCAGATCGGAATCCCGCCCGATGAGCTTCGCCGTCTCGCGCTCCATCACAAAGTCGATCCCCCGGCTGTCCAGCTCGGCCACCACCTCGCCGACGAGCTGTCGCGCGTCGGCCTTCTCGGAATGGGCAATGAGCCCGATCATGGCCGCAAACAGGCGAGAAACTCGCGATTGCCCGTGGCGCCGAGAATCGGCGACTCGATGTGCCCGACCCAACGATGCCGAAGCTCACCTTCGGTGAAATCACGAATTTTCCGCACCGCCTCCTCGTGCGCGGCCGGATCGGTCACGACTCCGCCGCGTCCCACCGCTTCGCGGGAGAGCTCAAATTGAGGTTTGATCAGCACCACCATCATCCCGTCGGGTTCGAGCAACTCAAACGCGGGCGGCAGGATCAAAGTCAACGAAATAAAACTCACGTCGGCGACCACGAGGCTCACTCGCTCGCCGACATCGTCGAACGACAGATACCGGCAATTGATCCCCTCCTTCGCGATCACCCGCCCGTCATTTCGAATGCGCCAGTGCAGCTGATTGCGCCCGACATCAAAGGCGTAAACCCGCGCCGCGCCGCGCTGCAGCAGGCAATCGGTGAACCCGCCGGTGGACGCGCCGATGTCCAGACACACGCGTCCCGCCGGATCGATCCCGAAGGCATCCAGCGCCGCCTCGAGCTTCAGCGCGCCGCGCCCCACGTATTTCTCCGTGCCTTTCACGGTGATCTCGACGTCTTCGCGCACCCGCTGCCCCGGCTTGCCCGCAGGCTGCCCGTCCACCTGGACGAGGCCGGCCATCAATGCCCGCTGCGCCCGCTCCCGCGATTCGAAAAATCCCCGCGCCACCAGCAACGCATCGAGGCGAAGCTTTTCGGGATTGTGGCTCATGGGGAACTGATTCAGAGTTCGCGGGCTCACAAGCAAGTTGTTTCGCCGATGTCCGACGTTGATCTGAATTCCCGCATCAAGGAGATGATGGTTTCCAGCCTGATGCTCAAAATGGATCCTTCCGAAATCGGCGACGACGTGCCGTTGTTTTCTCCGGAGGGCCTTGGGCTCGATTCCATCGATGCGCTGGAGCTTGCCGTGGCCATCGAGAAAAACTTCGGCGTCGCCACGCAGAATGCCGATGTCGCACGTCACGCGTTTCAAAGTGTGAACACGATCGCCGACTACGTCCGGCAGAGTCAGGCGAAGTGACCGCCTAGTCGTCGTAGCTCACCAGCGAGAGCACCGGCGTGGGCGCCAGCGCCGCGCGGCCGTTCAGAAACGCCAGCTCGATGAGAAACTGCGCCTGCACGACCGTCGCCCCGAGGCTCTGGATCAAATGCACCGCGGCGGTCGCGGTTCCGCCGGTGGCCAGCAGGTCGTCGATCAACGCCACCCGTTCGCCGGCCTCGATGGCATCCGTGTGGATTTCCACCTCCGCCTCGCCGTATTCCAGCGCATACGCGTAGGAAACCGTCTTGTAGGGCAGCTTCCCCTTCTTGCGGACCGGCACGAACCCGACGCCGAGTTCGTGCGCCACGGTCGCGCCAAAAAGGAAGCCTCTCGCATCGATCCCCACGATCCTGGTGAGATCCTTGCCCGCGCATTGCTGCACGAAGTGCTGGATCGCAGTCCGGAACACCTGCGGGTTGGACAACACCGGTGTGATGTCCTTGAAGACGATGCCGGGCTTTGGAAAGTCCGGCACGTCCCGGATGGACGCTCGCAGGAGATCGAGCGAGTCCATGTTTCTAGTCGCCGAAGTAAATCTCCACCGAGCGGGCGGCTTCGATCATCTGGCAATGCGGATCCACGGTGCGCAGACGATGGACCGCCTGGGCGATCGGCACCGCGGTGGTTTCGTAATTCTGGTAGCTCACCATCATTCCGAAGCGGCCTTCCTGGATCAGCTTCACGGCCTGAACGCCAAAGCGGGTGCCGAGAATCCGATCGAATGCGGTCGGAGCGCCGCCACGCTGCAGGTGGCCGAGCACGCACACGCGGGTGTCCTTGCCCGTGCGCTCGCCAATCTCGCGGCCGACCATTTCGCCGAGACCCCCGAGACGGTATTCACCGCTCGCGGTCTGCATGCGCATCTGGGTGCCATCCTTCGGGCTCGCGCCCTCCGCGACGACGATCATCGTGCTCTTGGCTCCGGCGCGATCCCGCGCCATCACCTGCTCGGCGACCTTGTCGAGGTCGAACGGAATTTCGGGAATCAGGATGATGTCCGCACCACCGGCCACGCCGCCATAGAGCGCGATCCAGCCGGCATGGCGTCCCATCACTTCGAGCACCATCACGCGCTTGTGGCTCGTCGCCGTCGTGTGCAGGCGGTCGAGCGCATCGGCCACGCAGGCGACGGCCGAGTCGAAGCCGAAGGTCATCGCCGTCGCTTCGAGGTCGTTGTCGATCGTCTTCGGCACGCCAATGACGTTGAAGCCGTTCTCCATGAGCTGGAGCGAGGTGGTCAGCGATCCATCGCCGCCGATCGTTACGAGCGCCGTGAGGCCGAGCTCATCGTAGGTCTTGCGTGCGCGATCAATGACGTCCTGCGGAATGGCCGCCTTCTCGCCGGCACGCACTTTCGCGACGAAATGGCCGCGATTGGTCGTTCCAAGAATTGTTCCCCCAAGGTGCATGATGCCCGCCGTCGCACTACGGTCGAGCGTGACATAGTCTCCCGGAGGGAGAAGGCCCTCAAAGCCGTCGCGGAATCCCACGACTTCCCATCCCAGGTCGCTTGCGGCGCGCACCACACCGCGAATTACTGCATTCAGGCCGGGACAATCCCCGCCACTAGTTAAGACTCCGATTCGTGTTTTAGCCATTCGGCTGATAGTTTTCCCAAGGTTGCGGGCGACGTTTACAAGGTGTCGCTCCTCTTCATTTCACGCCCTCCCGCAGCCCACTGGTCATACAATTGCCAGCCCTTCCGAATGACACCAAGCCCTTCGGAAGTTCGGTCCTCTACCCCCAGGAGCACGACGATGATTCGCCGTGGAGTGACGTAAACGGTTTCCCCCTCCCGACGCGACTCGGGCGTGCGATCCGAGGACAGGATGATGCAATCGCCGGCCTTCGCCGTGCGACCGGTCTTCACCCCGTCGATGCCCTCCTGATCGAGGAGCGGGTTCGTGTTGCGCAGCCAGATGTCGACCGGCTGGCCATTGCGGAAAATGTGAATCTCGCGCGTCTTCTGCGCGACGTAGAAGGGGAATCCGGATTTCGAATACGCGTAGCGCGTGAGCCGCGCCAGATCCGCGGCGGTCGAGTATGGAAGCGCGCCCTTGACGTTGTCGAGGCCGCTTGGATTCAGGAAGCGCGTGCGCTTCATCTTCAAATTGCGGGCAAGCGCATTCATGTGCGAGACGAAGTTGCCCTCCGGATCGAGCCCTTCGGGATTCGGCAGCCGCTTGCCGATGTGATACGCGAGCGTATGCGCCGCGACGTTGTCCGACGCCATCAACGCGCTGTAGAGCAGGTCGCGCAGCGAGACGAGATCGCCCGCCTGGAAGCCCGCGGGGTTCACTCCGCCCACCTGAATCGCCGACGCGGGCACCGCCACCAGCTCGCCGAGATCCGCATTCGTCACCTTTGCCCAGTCGAGCACCACGAGCCCCGTCGCAATCTTCGTGAGGCTCGCGATCTGCCTCTTCTCGTCCGCATTTTTCGACGCGAGGATGTAGCCGGTTTGATTGTCGACAATGATCAAACTCTCCACGGCACACACGGACCTCGCGGTCAGCAGACCGAGGAGCAATGGCAAAACGAGCGAGAGAAAACGCAAACTCCGCATAAGAGCAATACCGCCGAAAAATAGGCGGACGCCTCGATTTGGCAATCTGAATCCCCTGCATTCAAGCGGGATTTCCGCGCACCCGGTCGCAGGCACACAGCCATCAGACAGCTTACTTCCGGGGCGCGCGCGGAAGCTCGTGATCCGGGAAATCCGCGGCATTCGCGAGACGCAGCACACGTTGCTGACGCTGCAACACGCGCGAACTCGGTTGGCTCGGATTCCACTCCTTCGGGTTCGGCAGAATCGCGGCGAGCAGCGCCATCTGCGATTTCGTGAGTCGCGACGGCGGCCTGCCAAACCACGTTTCCGCGCCCGCCTTCACCCCGTAGATGCCGTCGCCGAGTTCGATGACGTTGAGGTAAAGCTCGAGAATCCGCTGTTTCGACAGCAGCAGCTCCATGAGCACCGTGTAGTAGGTCTCGAGCGCCTTGCGAATCCACGACCGCCCCTGCCAGAGAAACAGTGAACGCGCGCACTGCATCGTGATCGTTGAGGCGCCGCGCGGCTTTTTCCCGGTTTTCTCCGCCTCCTTCAACGCGAGTTCGATTTCGTCGAAATCAATTCCGTCGTGCTCGAAAAACCGCTGGTCCTCCGAGGCCCAGATGTAGCGGATTTGATCGCGCGGAATCTCCTCCAGCGGCATCCACTCGTAGCGGAGACCGCGCTTCCGCGCCGCTTCGTTCTTCCCGAACCATTCGAACCGCAGCATCTCGGGCGTGCGCGGCGGATTGATGAAGCGCACGCATCCGACCTCGAGGATCGGAAACACGATGACGAACAGCACGAGAAACAGCGGCCATTTCAACGAGCGGAGGAGCCCGCCGGATCTGCGGCCCTTCTTCAGTGCGTTTCGACGGGGCATTTCGGCAATGCCGCCAGAAACCGGCGGCCATAGGGCTTCGTCACGATACGGCTGTCGAGAATGACCACGATGCCGCGATCCGAGCGGGAGCGGATCAATCGCCCCACCCCCTGCCGCAGCTTCAACACCGCCTCGGGCAGCGAGTATTGTTGAAACGCGTCACCACCCGCCGCCTCGATCGCCTCGAGCTTGGCCTCGATCAACGGATGGTCCGGCATCGCGAAGGGCAGCCGCGTGATGATCACGTTCGACAGCGCCTCGCCCGGCACGTCCACGCCGCCCCAGAAACTGTCCGTTCCAAAAAGCACCGCGCGTCCCGAGTTTTTGAACTCGATCACCATGCGCGTGCGCGACATTCCCTCGCCCTGCACAAACAGCGGCCACCCCCGCGCTTCGAAGGCGTCCCGCATCTCCGCCGCCACGCGATGCATGAGCGCGTAGCTTGTGAAGAGCACGAAGGCGCGCCCGTCCGTTTTCTCGACGAAATGGAGAATCCATTTCTCCAGCGCCTCCTCGTAGCCCTTGGCGCGCGGGTCCGGCATGCGCCGCACGACGTGGAGCGTCATTTGCCTTTCGTAGTCGAACGGGCTTCCGATGCTCTTCGCCGGCACGTCATCCGCGCCCACCCGCTCGCGGAAATACCGCAGGTCCGGCCCGCCCGTGGAGAGCGTGGCGCTCGTGAGCACCGAGCACGCGCCCTCGCGGAAAAGCAGCCGGCGCAGGCAGCCGGCGAGATCGATCGGCGCGGCGTGCAGATTGTGCAGCGTTTCGCGGCGGCCGCTCTGCTCCACCCAGTAAACATGATCGCGATCGACCTGATCCAGAAAGTCGCCCAGCCCGATCTTCGCATCGCGAATGCGCCGCGCGAGGTCCTGCAATTCGGCCTTCGTCAGCTCGTCGTCGCCACATTTCGCGATCGCCAGTCCCACGAGTTCGATCAATCGCGTGAGCGCCGTGTTCAGCTCCGAGGCATCCACGAGCCCTACTTCGCGCACCCGATACTCCCGGCCCTTGCCGAAGTTGCACACCCGCCCGACCTCGTCGAAGAACGCATCGGCCACCGGCAGCACGTCCGCGACCGAGCGCACGCCCTCCGCCTGCCGCAGGAGCTGGAAGAGCCCCTTTTTCGTGCGCGGGTTGTAGAGCCGCTGCATCGCGCTGCGCAGGCCGTATTGCGAAACGGAAAATCCGATGTGCCGCGACGCGACGCCCTCCAGCGTGTGCGCCTCGTCGAAGATCACGAAATCATTCGGGAAGATGAATCCCCGGTCGTTGCGTCCCTCCAGCTCCTCCTCCGAGCCGAGCAACGTGAAGAAGAGCGTGTGGTTCACCACGACGACGTGCGCGTGGGCGAGCCGCTTGCGCACCGCCTGGTAGAAACACCGGGAGTTCGTGCCGCACGTGCGTTGCGTGCAGATCGCGCGCTCGCTGCACACCTGCGCCCACACCTCGGGATCCGGCTGCTCGGCGAAATCACTCAGCGAGCCGTCCTTCGTCATGAGACTCCACTCGCGAATGCGTTCCAGCTCCGCGCGCTGGGTCGTGGTGAACAGGCCGTCCGCCTGCCGCAGCGCCCGGTCGAGCCGCGTGCCGCAGCAGTAATTCTGCCGCCCCTTCAGCAGCACCGCCTCGAAGTCCTCCGGCAGCAGCGCCTGCAGGGCCGGGATGTCCTTGTAAACGAGCTGCTCCTGCAGGTTGATCGTGTGCGTGGAAATCACCGCCTTGCGCTTCGTGCGCACCGCGTGAAGCACCGCCGGCACGAGATACGCGAACGATTTGCCCACGCCCGTGCCCGCCTCGATCACGAGATGACCGCCCTGCTCGAGCGTCCGCGCCACGGCGCAGGCCATCTCCTGTTGCTCCCGGCGCCACTCGAAGCCGGGGCGCGCGGAAAGCAGCCCTGTCTCTGAGAAAATCCCCGCAATCTCCCGCTCAAAGGCGCCGGTCACCCCCGCGCCTGCTCCTTCCACCAGTGAAATCACGAGCTTTGGAGTTGAACGCGGCCTGAAAGACGCGAATATCTGCCGTTCGTGTTTCCGCCGAGGCGGGACATTGGATTGCCCATGACCATTCTTGACCGCTACGTCCTGAAGAAGTTTCTCGTTCCGTTCTTCTACTGCTTCTTCGGGTTCATCGCAATCTGGCTTGTCTTCGACCTGAGTGACAACGGCCCCGACTTCATCGACGGCAAGGCGTCGCTCGGCTTCATCTTCGAGTTCTACATGAGCCAGATTCCCGAGATCGTCGTGATCAGCCTGCCCATCGGCATGCTCCTCGCCCTGCTCTACTCGCTCACGCAGATGTCGCGGTCGAACGAGATCATCTCGATGCTTGGCTCCGGTCGCAGTGTCGTGCGCGTGCTGCTCCCGCTCTTCGGGGTCGGCCTGCTTCTTGTCGGCGTCACCACCTATTTCAACTACGAGGGCGCCCCGCACGCCGCGAAGACGAAGAAGGCGATGCTCAAGGAAATCAACAGTGGCAAGAAGCGCGAGCCGACCATCTCCGGCCACCTCTTCCGCAATCGCGAGGATCGCCGCACCTGGTATATGCGCAAGCTCCGCCCCGAGGAGAACGCCATCGACGACGTCCAGATCATCCAGCAAAACAAGAACGGCGCCATCATCCGCCAGTGGTATGCCCGCGACGCCACCTTCAACCCCGGCAACCAAACCTGGACCCTCGAGGACGTGAAGATCCTCAAGATGGATCGCAACGGCGACATCACCGACACCGAGCTGCACGAGGAATACGTCATCCCGAACTGGAGCGAGACCCCGTGGCGCATCGCCAGCTCCGTGATGAACCCCGACTACCTCTCCGTGCCCGAGCTGCGCGACTACCTCAAGCACAACTCCGACTTCCCGAAGGCGCGCCTCGCCCCCTTCCGCACCCACCTCGAGTATCGCTGGGCCCTCCCCTGGGTCTGCCTGCTCGTCGTTTTCCTCGCCGCCCCCATGGGCATCGTTTACTCCCGGCGCGGCATCCTCGGCGGCGTCGCCGCGGCCATCAGCCTTTTCTTCATGCTCATCTTCGTGAGCAGCCTCTGCATTGCGCTCGGCAAGGGCGACCGCCTCGACCCGGTCACCGCTGCGTGGGCCCCGCTGGTGATCTTCGTCATCATCGGTCTCGTGCTGCTCTGGTTCCGCTCGACGAACCGCGACATCCCGATCCCCAAGATTTTCGGCTGACACATGCAACAGGACTGGGAAATCAAGAGCCGGTCGCACGCGTGCACGCGCACCGGCAAACCCTTCGAGGAAGGCGAATACTTCTACACGCTCCTCTTCCGCGATGAAGAGGGATTCCGCCGCGAAGACATCTGCGAAACCGCCTGGAACGAGCGCAACGACAACATCGAGCCCTTCTCGTTCTGGCGCACCAAATACGAGGCCCCGCCGCCTCCCCCGCCCGAGCCGCTCAAGAAAAACGACGCCGAGAGCCTCCTGCGCGCGCTCGTCGAGGCCAACGACCCCCGCTACGAGAAGGTCATCTACATCCTCGCGGTGATGCTCGAGCGCAAACGCACGCTCAAGCCGATGGACTCCCCCGACAACGACACGCTCGTCTACGAGCGCGCCGGCACGGGCGAGACCTTCATCCTCAAAAACCCGCACCTCGGCATCGAGCAGATCCCCGAGGTGCAAAAGGAAGTCGCCGCCCTCCTCGACGCCTCCCTCCAGCCCGCGCAGTAAGACGCTGCGCGTTTCGCAGGGCGGGGTTTTGCGCTACAGTGCGCTGCTCATGCACGCCGCGCTTTCAGATTTTCCGCTGTTTCTCGCGCCGATGGCCGGGGTCACGAACACCGTGTTCCGCCGCATCTGCCGGAATCTCGGCGCGGACGTGCTGACGTCGGAGTTCGTCTCCGCCGAGGGCATCTTCCATCGCAACGAGCGGACCCGCGAATACCTCGACTTCGAGCCGGATGAACGCCCGGTGGGGGTTCAGCTTTTCGGAGCGAACCCCGACCACCTTGCCGAGGCCGCGCGTCAGGTTGTGGACTGGGTGAATCCGGACTTCATCGACCTGAACTTCGGATGCCCCGTGAACAAGGTCGTCTGCAAGCAGGGCGGCTCGGCGTTGTTGAAGGATTGCCCGTTGCTCGAGCGCGTTGCGGGGGCCGTCGTCAAGGCGGTGGCGCCACTGCCGGTCACCGCGAAGATTCGCATCGGCTGGAATGCCGCCACGATCAACGCCACGACCACGGCGCGCATTCTCGAGAACGTCGGCGTCCAGCGCATCGCCGTTCACGGCCGCACGAAGGAGCAGAGCTATTCCGGGAAGGCCGACTGGGACGTCATCGACCAGGTGGCGCGCACGGTGTCGATTCCGGTCATCGGCAATGGCGACATCACCTCGGCCGAGGATGCCCTTCGCCGGCGACACGAAACCGCCGTGGCCGGCTTGATGATTGGCCGCGCGGCGATGACGAACCCGTGGATCTTCACCGAAATCAAGGCCGCGATGGACGGCAGCTCCGGGCGCTTTCGTCCGCCCACGCTTGCCGATCGATGGACGCTCATCGTGGAGCATTGCCGGCGCGAGGTGATCCGCCGTGGCGACGAGCGCCGGGCAATGCACGGCATGCGCGCCCGGCTGATGGCTTACAGCAAGGGAATGCCGAATGGCCGGCACCTTCGCGAGCGGCTCGCGCGCGTCGAATCCGTCGCGCAGGTCGAGGACCTCGCCGCCGCCCATCTGGCCGACAGCGAGAGCACCGGCGACGCGGCTATTCTTCGGAATTCCTCGACGACACGCTGTTCAGCAGCGACTGCAGAAACGCCTTCTCCTGGTCGGTAAGCGAAGCGCTTTCGAGCACCTGCCGCGCATTGGCGGGGTCGTTGTCCACCAACCCCGAGAACGCCGACAACATCGCTTCGCGCCGGATTTCCGGATCCTGCACGCTGATGGCGCGTTCCCACGCCGGCTGCGGGCTGTCGAAGCTCAGCATGTCAACGATCGCGGCATTTGCCTGATCCCGGTCGCGACCGGCGGGCAGGGTATCCACCCAGCTCTGCGCCGCGTCAGCATTTCCCTCGTCGAGCCATCCACTGACGACACCAATCACCGCGCGCTCGCGAACGGCCGGATCGGAAATCGCCTGCGCCTGTTTGGCTGCCTCCTCGGGGGAATTGTAGGCCCACGACTCGAAGATCCATTCCGCTGCCTCGTGATTCTGCGAATGTTTCGTCTGGAAATACTCGAACGCCGCCTTCGGATCGTTCTCCGCCCACCCGGCCAGCGCTCCGACGATTGCCTCGCTCTGCGCGGGTCCGGCCGGCAGCGCCTCCGCCCATTGCAGCGCCTGCGAAGGATTCACCAGTGCCAGCTCCTCGGCGATGGTGCTGCCCACGCTCTCGAGCAATGCCGGGTCGTTGATCTGCTGGATCTCGCGGGCCGCATCGGCCGGCGCGGATTCCGCCATCGCCCAAAGCACCTCCTCGACCGCCGTGCTCTGCTCATTTTTGTCGGTGAGTCCCTTTGCCCACTGCAGCGCCTCGTGGGGATTCGACTCCCCGAGCGCCGCGCCGATATTTGCGATCGCTTCAAGCTTCGCCGCGGGATCCGTCAATCCGCGCACGATCTCCATCGCCTGCGGCAGCGACGAACGGGAAAGCTCGCCGGCAATCGTTGCGAGCGCGGCTTCCTGCGTCTCACCCAGCAGCGTCTGGCGCGCCCAGTTGAGCGCCTCCGGGGCATTCTGCTCCGCGTAGTAATCCGTCATCCAGAGCACGATCTCCTCGAGATCCTCGTCTTCGCCGGCCTCGGCGGCGAGCTTCGGCAGCGCCGAGACAAATCCCGGCACCAAAATCGGCCAGGCCTCCGCCCCGCCCGATTCGCTGGCCTCGAGGTCATCCAGATAATCGAGGAAGCTCGACTGGTCCTCGTTGAGCCACTTCACGAGAATCATCTCCACCACGCCGGCGCGCAGCGAGGCGTCCTGCAACGCGAGGGCCTGATTGAGCAGCGGCCCGAGACCGTCCACCGATGCCGAGCCAACCTCGGCGTTCCAATCCTCGATCGTGTTCAGCGGCTTCCCGGCGCTTACCGGACCGGATGTCGACTTCGTCTGCGCCGCAGTCGTCTGCCGGGGCGTGGCACCGGGTGAATCCGTGATCTCCTGCCTGGGCTCGGGGGAACCTCCAAGGAACAGGATGGCGCCTGCGACGACGCCGACGAGCCCTCCCACGCCGACGATGAGAAGCCAGGAAGGAACGCCGCCGGAAGATGCTGGTTGCTGATCTGCACTCATGAAAAATTAGCTGGGGGCTTACCATGCCGCAGTCCCCGAAAATTGCCAACCGCGATCAACGCAGATTCTCGATCACCCGCCGGATGTCCTCGAGCGTGACCGCCTGCGACACGAACGCACTCCCGAGCGCCTCCAGCAGCACGAAACGAATCTGACCGGCTTCGAATTTCTTGTCCTTCCCCATCGCGGCAATGATCGCGTCGGTCGAAAGATCGTCCGGAAGCCGCACCGGCAGATCGAACTTCTCCAGCGCCTCGCGCACCCGCTCCGCGTCAGCCTCCGTGAGGCCCGCCTTCTCGACCGAGAGCGCAAGCGCCGCGCAGAGCCCGAGGCTGATCGCCTCGCCGTGGAGAAACCGCCCGTAGCCGGCGGACTGCTCGATCGCGTGCCCGATCGTGTGGCCGAAATTCAGGAGCGCCCGCTCGCCGGTCGTCTCGCGCTCGTCGGCGGCAACCACACGCGCCTTGATTCCCACATTGCGCGCAATCAGCGGGGCGAGATTCGTCCGCTCGCCCGGTCGCAATTCCTCCAGCATCTCCGGATCACGGATCGCCGCGTGCTTGATGATCTCGGCAAACCCTTCGTTGAACTCCCGGTCCGGCAGCGTCATGAGCGTCGCCGTATCCGCGATGACGAACTCCGGATGATGAAACGCGCCGATGAGATTTTTTCCGCCCGGCGCATTCACGCCCGTCTTTCCGCCCACCGAGCTGTCCACGAGCGACACGACCGTCGTCGGCACCTGCACGTAGGGAATCCCGCGATAGTAAATCGCCGCGACAAACCCCGCGAGATCCCCCACCACGCCGCCGCCCAGCGCAATGAGCAGCGACTTGCGGTCAAACCCCGCCGCAATCATCCGATTGCACACGTCCGCCACGACCTCCATCCGCTTCGAGTTTTCACCCACCGGCACGGTGAACAGCTCCGGCTCGCAGCCCGCCTCCCGCAGCTTCTCCAGCAGCGACGTCGCATAAATGCCCGCCACCGTCTCGTCGCTGACCACCGCCACGCGCGGCGACTTCAAAAACGGGCGCAATCGATCGGCCAGCGTCGACAACAGGCCATCGCCCACCCACACGGTGTAGCCATTCCGCTCCAGCGGCACATCCACGGTCAGCATCCCGGTTTCGCTCATGCGCCCAGCATTCTGACCCGGACCGCCGATGTCCATTCAAAGCCGCCGGAGCCTCCGGAACGGCGCCGGAAACCTCAACCGCTTGAATGCCTCATCCCCCGCCCTCGCGGAGACACTCACGGATGGCCTCCAGCTCGAGCACGGCGTGACGATCGCGCGGCAGGCCCATTGCCCGCTTCGCGTCTACCGCCCCAGTTGATTCGCGATCGCGGAGCGGTCGATGAGCGAGTGGACTTCGTGAATCTTCCCGTTCCGCAACGTGTAAAACACGTGTTCCGCGAAGGCGACGCGGCGACCGTTGACTTGCATGCCAAGGAATTCCCCGGTCGGCGTGCAGTCGAAGAAAAGCCGCGCGGCAACGAGATCGTCCGTCGCGGCGAGAAGCTCGATCCGGAAAAACAGATCGGGAATCGCCGCGAAGTTCCCGGCGATCATCGCCTCGTAGTCCAGGCGCGAGAGCGCGCGGCCGTTGTAGGTCAGCTCCTCGTTGACGAATTCCTCGAGCCCGGTGCGAGCATTCAGCGCATCGATGTAACGACGGTAGAAGGTCTCCTGAGCATTCATCGCATGCGGTTCGCATCCGACCGCACCAACGGCCGCAACGCCCCCGGGTCCGCCTGCTTCATGCCTTCCGTCTCCGGCGCCTCACACCTGCGTGACCCCGCCGTCAACCACGAGGTCGATACCGGTCACGTAGCTGCTGTCGTCGGAGGCGAGGAAGACCGCGGCCCTGGCAATTTCGTCCGGGGTGCCGACGCGGCCCAGCGGAATCTGCGGCAGCACCGCGCCGATGACCCCGTCGTCGATTCCGAGCTTGTCGTAGGCCGGCGTGGGAATGAATCCCGGGCTCAGCGAGTTCACGCGAATCCGGCGTTCCTTGAGATCCGTCGTCCACGTCCGCGCAAACGATCGCACCGCCGCCTTGGACGCCGCGTAAACACTGAAGTTTGCCGGCCCCGTGGACCCCGCGATCGACGCGTTGAGAATAATTGAGCCGCCGTCGGGTATCAGCGGCAGCGCCTTCTGCACCGTGAAGACGAGCCCTTTCACGTTGGTGCTGAACGTCCGGTCGAAATGCTCCTCGGTGATCTGCCCCAGCGGCACAAATTCCCCGCCGCCGGCGTTGGCAAACAACACGTCGACGCGCCCCTTCTCCTCCCGGACACGGTCGTAGAGCCGGTCGAGATCCGCGAGGTTCGCGACATCACTCTGCACACCGGTTACATTTCGGCCGATCGATTGCACCGCGGCGTTCAGCTCCTTTTCCCGCCGCCCCGTGATGAACACATACGCGCCCTCTTCGACGAACCGCTTCGCCGTCGCGAGTCCGATCCCGCTGGTGCCACCGGTCACCACCGCCACCTTGCCTTCGAGTTTATTTCCCATGCGTCACAGCTCGTCCAACTTCCCCGCCGGTCAACGCCGGAGGCTCTGACGCAATTGCATCACGATGCAGAAACGCCGGCTCAACAATCCGCCGACGCGGTGATTCCACAGCACGCGAAGGCGCGAAAGCCTCCTCGCCGACGCGGCCCCCGGGCGCACTCAACTAGTTTCCGCCGCGGCTCTGGGAAAAAAGCGAACTGGAAAAATGGAAGACGTTCGTTTCCTCAAACTCCACGTCGTAGATGCTTCGCGTTTCCGTGCGCGTGATGCGGTTGCGCTTCCACCGGATCACCCCATTGAGGGAATAAGTGCCGTTGGCCGAGGTGGCCGAATAGCTGATCGCCCGTGCCTTCACGCGCGCCCGCCCGGTGAGGGTAATCACCCCCGGCGCTCCGCAACCGCAGACCGACAGGAACGTCGTCTGCATCGTCAGCTTCCTCCCTTTCCTCACCCGCAGCACATCCCACGACGACACCGCAAAGCCCTCGCTCGAAGCGACCATCATCGAAGAGCGAACCGTCCCCCGCGTTCCGGAGCGGAAGTCGTTGATGGTCTGCTGGATCGTCCCAAACATCGGCGGAAACAGCTCCGGACTCGCCTCGCTGGTCAGCGAGATCCGTCCGAAGGAATTTCCCCGGAATTGTGCCTGCGCTCCCAGGCAGGTGAACCACCCCAGCAAAACGACGAAGGCGAGCGTTTTCATTCCACAAGCAAAGGGAAACCGTCGATTCGTGGCAAACCATATGCACCGAAACGTTGATGCCCCCGGAATCTCCGCGTGAAGACCAGCTGACGCGGCAATCGCCGGAGCGGCGCGTGTTGGCGAACCCGATCGGACCCGCGCGGGAATGTGGCAACCTTGCTCCCCCCCACACACACGATTCCGCCGCTTTCATTCGCCGACGTATCTCCCTGCGTAAGGCAACTTGCAAGGCAGGAAAATTTTCACCACTCCCCCAATCGGCCCATTTACCGTCGGTTTCGGAACTGATACGCCGACGCCCGTCATGAAGTTGTGCTCCCTGTTTTCCGTCCTGCCCTCCCCATTTTTCCGCCGGCTCGCCATCGTGCCTGCGGTGCTTCTGGGGGTTCTCTCCGCCCCCGCCAGGGGAGCACTCCTCGGCGACTACCCGCTTCAGGGCAACTTCGACAACGCGGTCCCTGGCCTGGATGCGCTCGTCCCGCATAGCGTCGGATCCGGATCCTCGTGGTCGTTCACGTCGGAAGGTTGGAGCTTCCAAAATGTCGCCGGCGTGGGGCAAACGGGACTGAGCCTCGAGATCCCCGCGACCCTCTCCACCTATTCCGTCGGAATGGTGCTGCAGCTCTCCCACGTCACGGCCTACTCGAAGCTGCTCGATTTCAGCGGCCTCACCAGCGACACGGGCCTCTACGTCTACAACAACGCACTCAACCTTTATGTCGGCGGGTCCTCGTCCGGAGGCAACATCGAGTCCAATACCACGTTCCCCGGCGGAAATTCCGAACGCCTTCCCCACGGCGGTCCCGGAACCCGGCGTCTGCGGTCTGTTGATGGCGACCGTGCTTGGCGGTGTGGCGCTGCGCCGCATCCGCAGGAACACCCGCAAGGCCTGATCACCCGCAGCTCCTGAAGCAGATCAAGGAGCGCGCTTGCGCTCCTTCGTTTGCACTATTTCGCAGCGAGGCGTGCGTGATCGACCGCGTTGCCCAGTGCATCGAGCATCGCGCGCAACGCGGCCGAGGTTCTTCCACGCTGCCACACGACGAGGAAATCCCACTTCGCCGTCTCGTCCGCGAGTTCCACGCACACGATGCCGGGCGAGGGATGCCGCGGAAAATAGCCGGGCAGGATCGCCACCACGCCCTCGCTGTTGATCATGGAAAATCCCTCCGCGAGCGAATCCGGCGAGGGCACGAAGCGCGGACGGAATCCCGCGCGCCGGCAGAGCTGCGTCACCCATCGATCGCGGCCCGGCACGTCATGCTCCGGCGCGCTGAGAAATCCTTCGCCGCGCAGTTCCTTCAAACGAATCCTCCGCTTCCCCGCGAGCGGATGATCATCCGGCAGCGCCGCGACGACACGCAGCGTCGCGAGCTTGCGCGTGTAGAATTCCGACGCCGCAAAGCCGCCCTCCTGTCCCGTGATCGCGAGGTCGAGCTCTCCCTTGCGCAGTCCGTCGATCTGCTCGCCGGGCGTGAGGTCGAGCAGCTTCACCTTCACGCCGGGGTGCGACTTGCGCAGCGAGGCCAGCGCGGGATCGAGCAGGATTTGCCCAACGGAGCCGAGATAGCCGACGCGAATGAGATCGCGTTGTCCCCGCGCCAGACGCCGCGCCTCGGCAAGCGCCGCGTCGAAATCCGCCAGCACCCGCGGCAGCGAGGAGGCCAGCGCGTGGCCGACATCCGTCGGGCGCACGCCGCTCGTCGTGCGCTCCAGCAGCGGGCCGCCGATTTCGTGCTCCAGCGCCTGCACCTGACGGGAGAGCGCGGACTGCGACATGCGAAGTCGCGACGCCGCGCGGTTCAGGCTCCCCTCCTCCAGCGCGACCAGAAAGACCCGAAGCTGCGAGAGCATTCCCGGATGCTATGCACGAAACGCATAACGGCAATCGCAAACCGGCATTAGCCGCGCCGCGCCAAAGGCCTAGGCTTTCTCCCAACAAAACGTGAACCAATGAAAGTTCTCACCACACTTCTCAAAACGGATTCCTCCATCACCACGGCGCTCCTTCGCGTCACGCTCGGCGCCGTGTTCTTCCCGCACGGCGCGCAGAAGGCACTGGGCTGGTTCGGCGGCCATGGCTTCTCCGGCACCATGGGCTTCTTCACGAGCCAGATGGGCATTCCCGCCCTGTTTGCCTTCCTCGCCATCGCCGCGGAGTTCGCCGGCGCCATCGCGCTGATCCTCGGCGCTGGCACCCGCATCGCCGCGCTCGGCATCGCCTCCGTGATGGCCGTCGCCATCGCGACCGTCCACGGCCAGTTCGGCTTCTTCATGAACTGGACCGGCACGCAACAGGGCGAAGGCTTCGAGTATCACCTGCTCGCGCTTGCCATGGCGGTCACACTCGTGCTGCGCGGCGCCGGCGCGCTGTCCGTCGACGAAGTGCTCGCCCGCAAACTCGAGCCCGTGACGGAGCCGAAATCCGGCGCTCTCGCCCCGGTGCTCCGCAACAGCTGAGGCTTCGTCGAAAACGAAGCGCTCCCCCCGACAGGCGCGGCGGTCGCAACCCGCCGCGCTTTTCCATGCCTGCCTCCGCCGCACGACGACCGTGCGCACGCTCGAGCGCTTGCCGGCCACATCCTCCGCCGGCCGGCAACCCGCAGCGCGCCCGCTTCTTCAGTCTTTCAACACCAGCCAGTTCGGCATGTGGAGCTGCCAGTGAATGGCCGCCGCGCGCAGCAGGAAACTCACCGTCACCCCCGCGACCGCGCCCTCCAGCCGGTATTGCGGCGCAAACGCCAGCACCGCCGCAAAGAGCACGCACCCGATCGTCAGCGGCACCGCATACAGCTCGCGCGACATCAGCAGCGTCTTGCGTCCCGCCAGCACGTCACGCAGCAGGCCTCCGCCGATCGCCGTCACCACGCCCAGGATCACCGGCCCCGCCGGCAGGCCAAAGTCGTATTTCCACACCTTCTCCGTCGCCACGATCGCAAAGAACGCCGCGCCAAACGCATCGAGATACAGGAAGATCGAATACACCTGCCCCTCGGTGAACAGCGACCGCGTGAAGAACGCGAGCGCCGAGGCGCCCAGCGCCACCCAGAGATAGGTGAGGTCCTCCGCCCAGAAGATCGGCGCGTTGAGAATCATATCGCGCACCGTGCCCCCGCCCACCGAGGTGATCGCCCCCAGCACCAGCACGCCGAACAAATCCACGCCGTCGCGCTTGATCGCCGCCACCGCCGTGATGGCAAACGCGGCCACCGGCGCCAATCCCGCCCAGTAACTCAACTCTGCGACAGACATGCCGCCCATCATGTCCCGCGCCCGCCCGATCCGCGAGGCAATCCCGCGTCATCACTTCGGCCGTTCCCCAGGAAGGTCTCGGACCTGCCTCGCGAGACTCAAGGCAGCTCGCGGACCCGGTAGGTCGCGGCATTGCCTCGCGCGCTCCCGCGCGTCCCGCCCTGCGGGCTGACCTTTCGCTCAGGCTACCTCGATCGCGCCCGCCCCGAGCGCTTCGCAGAGCGAAGCGGCTCCAGCGTGCCTTTCACCCCCGCGGCCTTCGCGGCCCTGGCGTGACATCCCCTTCGTGTCTTCGTGCCTTCGTGCGAGGCCCCTCCTGCCTTCTGCCTCCCGCCCTATTCCCGAGGCTGCAGGGTCCAGTTCCCTTGTGAAAGGAGACCGCCCACGGAACTGATCCTGTAGAACTTCCCCCGGATTCCGTCGCTCCCGCCACCCGCCGTGTAGATCGTGGTGAAAATGCGCTCCGGTGTCTTTTCCAACACCTGAAAGAAAACCGACCTCCCCGCGACTTCGAGGGGAGCTTTCTCCCCCGAATCCGGAAACTCGATGGTCAGCCTTCCCTCGCCGTCTTTGGCGATCACGACATTCCTCACCGAAGGATACGTCCCATCCGTCGCGGGCATATGAATTCGAACGAGCTGGTAATTCCCGGGCTCGATCTCGATCGGTTCGGCCTCGACAGCATCACCCAGCGGCGCGCGGAGGATGGCTCTATTCATTTCCGAGGATGCTTCCTGCGCCTTGCAGGCACACCGCAACGGAGAGGAACGCTAGGGTCAGGATTGTGGGTTTCAAGCGGGGGTCTTTGCACGCAAAGGGGCGCGGCTGGGTGGCGAAGGGCGGGCTTTTGGGGGCGGAGACGGAGGACTGGGGAGCCGGACGGGAGTTCTGCGGGGAGGAAGGGGGCGGTCGGGAGGTCGGTCGCGCCCCCGGGCGGGGGCCAGAGGCGTGGCGGGAACCGCCGGGCGTCGCGGATGGCGCAAAGCGCGAGCCCGGCGGTCCCGCGGCTGCCTTGGGAACGGAGCCGGAGAGACTTTCGGGGGGGGCGAGGACGGGACGGCGATTCCGACCCGGAACCACCGGGAATGCAACGACACCGATTGGCAGGTGAGTTGGCATTGCCTGATAGGTAAGTCGGGGAATTCCCCGACCTGGTAGGGACGTTTGCCCCACCAGAGATAACAAGGCAAGAAAAAGTTCGCTGCTTGAACCTCAAGGCACCGAATCAGGGGGCACGAAGCCCTCGAAGGATCATGCCGGGCCTCACACGAAGGCGCGCGCATGGATACCGTCTAGCAATCAGGCAACAAACAGGCAATCACGACGATGACAGGGAGAGGCGCGCGTATCTGAAGGCAGGTCGCGGAATTGCCTCACGCGCTCCCGCGCGTCTCGAGGTAGGTCGCGGAATTGCCTCGCGCATTCCCACCCGTCTCGCCCTGCGGGCAGGCTACCTCGATCGCCCCCGCGATTCGATGTTCCGGGTCGCGACAGCGATTCTGCCGGCCCGGAACACCGGCCTTGGGAAAGGCCGGGCCTGATTCTGTCAGCCCGCAACCCCCTTTCAAGCAACGACCTTTGGGAACGCGCCCGCAGCTACCTCGGCCTCGTGACCCCACGCCTTTTTCGTTGACCCAAGGCGCTGTTTTGCACCTCCTTGTGCGGCGTTGAAATGTCAGCGAACTGAAGGTTCCGTGACACATTCCGCGTTCCCAACACGTCGTGTCATGAAATTCTTCCTCCGTTTGATTCGCCCTGCATGTCTCATCGCGATTGGCGGGGTGCTTGCCTCCCCGATGACGGTCGCGGCCCAATCGTTTTCGGGCAAGGTGGTCACGGATCGAAACTCTGCGTGGATCGGGGTTGGTGGTGAGGGATCGTTTCGGATCTTTGGTGGTTTCGAGTGGGGGGATTCCGGGAGCGGCCTCTCGATCGGAATGTCGGGCGGCTCCGGATACGTGGAGATCTCCAGCGGCAGCATCACCGCGGCAGTCATCCACGTATCGGGCGCATCCTCGACGGGGACTTTCAATCTCAGGGGCGGAGAGACGAGGGCTGGGGCTCTGTCGATCCATGGCGGAGGAACCATGCTGGTCGAACCCGGGGCCTTTTTCAGTGCGAACTACCTCCAAATACAAGACGCGGCCGGCGAGCCTCCGGCGACGCTCATCCACAAAGGGCTGCTGGAAGTGAGATACTTCTGGCGATCGGGATACGGGAGCAGCTCGAGGGTGGAAATCGACGGCGGCACCATCCGCTTCAATTCCGCGACGTCGAACATTTACGGCTTCCTCCCGGGGGATGTGACCCTGGCCAACGCGGGCGGAATATTTGATACGCAGGGTTTTTCGGTGCCCATCGATGTCACGCTGGGAGGCGCGGGCGCGCTGACGAAGACGGGCAGCGGCACGCTCTCCCTCAACACCAGCCAGAGCTACACCGGCGCCACGCACGTGAACGAAGGGACTCTCAAGGTGCGGAACGGGACGTTCGCCTCGGCCTCCGTGGCGCTCGCGGAAGGAACGACCTTCGAAGCGGAAAATGTCCCCTCCTACTCCGGCGCGATTACCGGAGAAGGAAGATTCGTGAAGCTGGGCCCGGACACAACGACTCTCTCCGGCGAGAGCACCTACACCGGCACGACGACGATCACCGAAGGCAGGCTGGTCGTGAATGGCTCGATCGCAAGCAGCGCGCTCACGACGGTGGGCAACGGCGGCACGCTCTCGGGCTCCGGCACCGTCGGCGCGCTCGTCGTCGAAGGCACCCTCTCGCCCGGCAACAGCCCCGGGACCCTGAACGCCGGCGATACGGACTGGCTCAGCGGTGCGACCTACGTGTGGGAGATCAACGACGCCACCGGTGAGGCGGGGACCAACTGGGATCTGCTGAGCGTTAACGGCACGCTCTCGCTGACCGGCCTCGACGCGGGCAATCCCTTCACGATCGCGCTGCATTCGCTCGGCCTCGACGATGAGCCTGGCCTCACGGCGAACTTCAACCCCACGAAGAGCTACACGTGGATTCTCGTGACCACGACGTCGGGCATCTCGGGCTTCGACGAGAGCACATTCGTCATCGACGCGAGCGGCTTCGCGAACGCGCCTCACAGCTCGCGGTTTTCGATCTCCAGCGACGGCACGACGCTCTCCCTCATCTACTCCGCGGTTCCCGAGCCTGCGACCTGGGGCGCGATGATCGGCATCGGCCTGCTCGCCATGGCGGCGCTCCGCAGGCGGCGCGCGTAGGGCGAGGAGCGCACGACGCCGTATGAGTTCGCGATCATCTCCGGCACCGCGCGCGACAATCACAAGGTGAAGTGGGTGAAGATCCGGCGGAAGAGCGGGAACTACCAGCGCACCAGCGGGAACAGCAAGCTGTGGTATCGCCTCGTCGATCTGGAGCCGGGCCGGCACACGTTCCTCGTGCGCGCCATGGACCACTCGGGCAACCTGTCGCGCAGCGTGCGGGTGACGGTGATTCGCAAGTAGCCGCGCCGCGAAGGCGGCGCTCCCGCAGCGCGGCGGCGACTACGCCCCGGCGGGTTCGCCGGGATCGTAGAGCGCGAGATCACTGAGCTCGCCGGGGCGGTGAATCACGAGATGCGGAGATTGCGCGGCGAGGACCTTCTCGGAGTTGTAGCCCCACGTGACGGCCACGCAGCGAATGCCCGCGCGCTTGCACGCCTCGATGTCCCGCGTTTCGTCGCCCACGAAGAGCACGTCCTGCGGGCCGAAGCCGTGGTTCTTCATCGCCTGCCGGATCTCGCGCGCCTTTCCAAGCAGGCGCGAGCTGCTGCGCACAAACTCGAAGATCTCGAGGTCGTGGTTGCGGAGGAAGACGCCGACGTTTTCCTGGGAGTTCGACGTGACGATGCCGAGGCGCACGCCCCGCGCGTGGAGCTTGCGCAGGACCTCGGGCACGCCGGGAATCGGCTGCACCTCGCCAATGCGGGCCCGCAGCTCGCGCACGCCCTTTCGCGCAATGAGCGGCAGGCGGCGGTTCGGAATGCCAAGGAATCGCATGAGCTGGCGCGTCGTCATGTCGCGCGCCTTCGGCAGGTCCTCCTCGGTCAACTGCCGGTAGCCAAACTCGGGCGCCATGCGGTTGAGAATTTCCAGCCCCTGCCAGAAGGTGTCCGCAATGGTGCCGTCGAAATCGAAGACGAGGACACGAATCGGACCATCACCAAAGACGACCTGCCGTTTTCTGCGGCCAAGGCCGACCAGTCTCGCAAAGCGGTTCATTCAGCGGAAAGATCGTATCCCGGCCATGAATCAGCCCTGTGCCGCCACAGTCGCCACGACATCGTCCATGGCGCTCTTGAACTTCGGCGTCTCGAGCTCTAGTCCGAAATTCTGACGTCCATCTCCAAAGTTTCGAAAATCGGAGCCCACCTTCGTCGCGATCGGGATCCCGTCGCGCCGATCCGCGAAGGCCTTTGCAATGAGTTCCTCGCCGCGGCCGTTTCCATACGTGTCGGCGGCGTCGAACAACCTCACGCCCCGGTCGAACGCGCGGCGCATCAGCACCACGGCCTCCTCATTCGTATAAGTCCCCCACCATCCCGTCGAGACGGCCCATAAACCGAACCCGACCTCGCTCACCCTCACATCGGTGCCGCGGAATGTGCGATATTTCATTTTGAGACACCCCTACACGGGCGCGGCAGGCGTTTCCAGCGAAAGCAGGTGGATTCCATGCTTGCCAGCGGCGCGGATCATCAGAACGTTTCACGAAACCGCGTCATGAGCCCTCCTCCCCGAATTGACCGCCAGCCATGATTGCCATCGTCGGAGCCGGACTTGCAGGACTGACCTGCGCAAAAGTGCTGCAGGAGGCGGGCGCGGATTTCGTGCTGCTCGAAGCGTCGGACGCCGTGGGCGGCCGCGTGCGGACGGAGGTGGTGGACGGCTTCCGCCTCGATCGCGGATTTCAAATTCTGCTCGATTCCTATCCGGCCGTGCGCCGGCATCTCGGCCTCGCCGCGCTCGATGTGCGCGCGTTCGATTCCGGAGCGCTGCTTTGGGAGAACGGCGACTTCTGCCGCGTGATGAATCCGCTTCGCCACGGCGAGTGGCTGGTGCCGGCGGCGCTGTGCCCGGCGTTTCCCTTCGGCGACCGCTTTCGACTGGCGACACTCGTCGCAAGCTGCGCGGGGCATTCCGACGCCTCGCTGCTCCGGCGGTGCGAGTCGCCCGCCGAGGAATCGACCTACGAACTGCTCTGCCGGCTCGGATTTTCCGAGGAATCCATCTTCCGGTTCTTCCAGCCGTTTTTCGGCGGAGTCTTTCTCGACGAGAGCCTGGAAACGAGCGCAGGGCTGTTTTGCTATTACCTGAAGAAATTCGTGACCGGGCGCGCGCTGCTGCCGGCCGAAGGCATGGGAGCGATCCCCCGCCAGCTCGCGGCGAAAATTCCCGCCGAACGCATCCGCCTGAACAGCCGCGTGGCGGCCCTCGAGACGAGCGGAGCGCAGGTCACCGGCGTCGTGCTCGAAGACGGCTCCCATCTCGGAGTCAGCAAGCTCATCCTCGCGACGGATGAGCCAGCGACGACCCATCTGCTGCGCCGCCCGCACGAAAGCTGCCGCCCCGCCCAGCGCGTGGACACCGTTTATCTCGCCAGCACGCAATCGCTCTATACCGGCGCACTGCTCGTGCTGCCCCGAGGCAATGGCCGCCTCGTGCGCCACCTCTGCCAGGTCTCGAATGTCGCGCCGTCGCTCGCGCCCGACGGCCGGCACCTGATCGCCGCCACCGTGTTGAATCGCGGTGCCCACACCGACGACGCGCTCGCCGCCGCGGTGATCGAGGATGTTTCGACCATTTTCACCGAGGCGCGCGGACGCCTCACGCCGATCCAGGTCGTATCCACACCCTACGCGGTGCTGCGTCCGCTGCCGGGCTTCGCCTCGCGGCCGGCAACCCCTCCTCGTCCCTCCAACGTCCTCCTCGCCGGAGACCAGACCTCCGCCAGCAGCATCCAATTCGCGATGGAATCCGGCGAAAATGCTGCCAAACGCGCGCTCGCTGCGTAAATTTCCGCCGATGCTTGCCCTGTCCACCTGCTGGAATTCACACCGCCACACCAATGGCGAGGAGATGCTTCGGGAAATCGTCGATCTCGGTTTCAAGAACATCGAGCTCAGCCACGGCCTCAACGTCTCGATGTTCGACGGCATTCTGAAGTTCGCCGAACGCGGCGAGGTGAATTTCACGAGTCTGCACAATTTCTGCCCGCAACCGGTCGAGGTGATGACCGACTCGCCGGACTGCTACGAATTCACGTCGAGCCGGCCCGAGATTCGCCAGCGCGCGGTGAAGACGACGCTGCAGACGATCGAATATGCCGCGCGACTCGGAGCGAAGCGGATCGTGATTCACTCCGGTTCCGTGAGCGCCATGCGCGGCTTCACACGCAAGCTCATCGGCATGATTCTCAACGGCGACTTCGTGTCGAAGGCGTATGCCGAGGAAAAACTCCGCGGCGTGCAGGAGCGCGAGGCCGTTTCGCACGATTACATCCGCCGCGTCTCCGAAACGCTGAAGCCCGTGATCGAGGCCGCCGGCGAGAAGGGCATCCGGCTCGGCATCGAGAACCGCGACAGCTACGAGGCGTTTCCATCGGAGCGGGAATTCCCCGAGTATCTCGACGCACTCGGGCCCGTCGCCGGCTACTGGCACGATTTCGGCCACGCGCAGCGAAAGGAAAACATGGGCTTTCTCGATCACCGCGAATGGCTCGAGAAAATCGCGCATCGCGCCATCGGGTGCCATCTGCACGACACGCGCTGGCCGGTCGAGGACCATTGCGTGCCCTTCACCGGCGACATCGATTACCACGAGCTCGTGCCGCTGTTTCCGAAGGACATCCCGTTTGTGATCGAGCTGCATCCGAAACGGGAGGCCGCGCAAATCGCCGCGGCCGCGGAACGCTGGCGACGGGAGTTCGGGGAGTGATCGCCGGCCGCGCATGAAACGCACCCTCACGACGATCCTTCAGGTCGCGATCTCCGTCGCCCTGATCGTCTGGATTTTTCACGATCCGGAAAAGCGCGCCGAAATGGCCGCGGCCCTGCGCAAGGCGGAAATCGGCTGGTTCCTGCCCGGGCTCGCGGCAATGGGCCTCGTGTTGCTGCTGCAGGCCTACCGGTGGTTTCTCCTCGTGCGGGCAATCGGCATCCCCCTCACGTGGTGGCGCACCGCGCAGCTCTATATGATCGGCATGTTCTTCAACCTCTTCCTGCTCGGCGCAACGGGCGGCGACGTGGTGAAGATTTTCTACGCGATGCGCGAGGCCGGGCGCGACAAGGCGGCGGCGTTCCTGAGCATCGTGCTCGATCGCGTAATCGGCCTGCTCGCGCTGGCGACGGTGTCGGCAGCGGTGGTCGCGTGGAAATTTCAGGCCTACATGGCCACACCGGTCGCGCAGGGTCTGCTGGCGACCATTGCCCTGATCCTCGGCGGCGCCATCGGAGTCGTCGTCGTCGCGGCGCTGGTCGCGATCTTGAAACTCGAGAATCGTCTGCCCGAGCGAATGCCCATGCGTCGTGCAATCGTCGATCTCGCCGTCGCGACCCAGCGTTATGCGAAAACGCCCGGCACGCTCCTTGCCGCCTTCGCGCTCTCGATTCCCGCGCACCTTCTCCTCTTCTCGACGTTTTACTTTTCCGCGCGCGCCTTCTCGGCGGCGCTCAGCCTCGGCGACACATTTTCGGTGATGCCCATCGTGAACACGATCACGTCGCTGCCGATCAGCTTCTCGGGCATCGGAGTTCGCGAGCAGCTCTTCGAGAATCTGCTCGATGGGCTCTACGGCGTTCCCCAGGCGACGGCGGTGCTCATCTCGATGGGCGGTTATTTGATCAGCGTCGCGTGGTGCCTCGTCGGCGGAGCAATCTACCTTTTCTATCGACCCGGCGATGTCTCCCTCCGCGAAATGACCGCGGAGACGGAGCAGGTCGCGGAACATCCCACGCCATGAACCGGCGCGAACGTCCGAAGGTCCTCGCAAACTTCGCCCTCTCGGCGGACGGAAAGGTTTCCACGCGCGCTTATTCCCCGGCGAACTTCACCTCGAAGCGTGACAAGGAACGCCTGCTCGAAATTCGCGCCCTCGGCGACGCCCTGCTCGTCGGCGCGCGAACGCTCGCGAAGGACACGATGCGCATGACGCTCCCGCGCCGCGATCTCCAGCAGCAGCGGCTGGAGCGTGGCATGGCCGCGCAGCCGTTGCGCGTGATCGTCAGCCACAGCGGAAAGGACCTGCATCCCGATGCGCGCGTCTTTCAATCCCGCGGCGCAAAGCGGATCGTCTTCACAACCTCGCGCATGCCCGCCGCAAACCGCCGCGCTCTGGAACCGCTTTGCGACCTGCATGTGGCTCCCGGAAGGCAGCTCGACATCGCGGACGTGCTGCGCGTCCTTCGGCGCGACTACCGCGTCCGCACGCTCGTTTGCGAGGGCGGCCCCACGTTGCTTCGTTCCCTCGTGGAGGCGGATGCCCTGGACGTTCTCTACATCACGATGGCACCGGTGATCTTCGGCGGAAAGGACGCGCCCACGCTGCTCGGCACGCGCCCGGATTTTCTGCCGTCCATCGTCAATCTTTCGCTCGATTCCATGCAGGTCATCGACGGCGAGTGCTATCTTCGATATCGAGTGATCCGAAACTGAACCGACCGAGATCTGAACACCGAGACGTCCATTGTCATCCGCGCACCAAAGCGCGCCATTTTCGAATCGGCCTCCGATCTCTCCCGCTGGCCGGCCGTGCTGCCGCATTATCGCTACATCAAGTATCTCGAGCGCGGAGAGGACCGCCACGTCGTGAAAATGGCCGCGCATCGGGACGGCATTCCGGTTTCCTGGGTCTCCGAGCAGACCATCGACCGCGAGCGGATGGAGATTCATTTTCTGCACCTGCGCGCGTTCACGAAAGGGATGGCCGTCGTGTGGTCGTTCGACGAAAAACCCGAAGGCACGCTCGTGCGAATCGTTCATGTGTTGAAGTTCCGCGTTCCTTTTCTCGCTCCGCTCGCCGATCGCGTGATCGGCGGGTATTTCATCGACGACATCGCCAACAAGACGTTGCGAGCATTCAAGGCCCACCTCGAATGAGGCGCCGCGCTGTTGTCACCGGCATCGGGCCGATCACCTGCCTCGGCATCGGGAAGGACGCCCTGTGGCGCGGCCTCCTCGCCGAGCGCTCACCCATCTCACGACTCACGTATTTCGACACGACACCCTTCCACGCGAAGTGCGCGGGCGAGATCCGCGAGTTCGATCCGCGCCGCTGGTTCCCTCCGCACCGCCTCAAGCGACTCGATCGCTACGCCCAGTTTGCCGTCGCGTCCGCCCACCTCGCGCTGGAGGACGCCGGCCTCGACTACCGCAAGGACGATCCCCGGCCGCGCGTCGGCGTGAGCTACGGCACCGCGCTCGGCGGAATCTCGAACGCGGAAACGGAAAAGGAACGCTTTCTCACGAAGGGGCCGCGCGCGGTGAACCAGACGATTGCCCTGCAGGTGTTCGGCGGCTCCGCGCATTCGAACATTGCGATCGAGTTCGGATTGACCGGTGTTGGCACGACGAATTCCAACAGCTGCGCGAGCGGGCCCATCGCGATCGGCGAGGCGCTGCGCTACATCCGCGACGACATGGCGGACGTGATCATCGCCGGCGCCGCGGAGGCTCCGCTGAGTCCGCTCACCTACGGGGCATTCGACTTCATCAAGACGATGAGCCGGCGCGAGCCCGGGGTCGCGTGCTGCCCGTTTGACCGGCGGCGCGACGGTTTCGTGATGGGCGAAGGCGCCGCCTCGCTCGTCATCGAGGAATACGAGCACGCGAAAAAGCGCGGCGCGCGCATTTACGCGGAGGTCCTCGGCTACAGTCTGAGCAACGACGCGCATCACATGACGTCGCCGCATCCGACCGGCGCACCGGGCATTCGAACCATTCGCGAAGCGCTCGCCGACGCGAGATTGAACCCGGACCAGATCGACCACATCAACGCCCACGCCAGCTCGACGCAGATGAATGATGCAAGCGAGGCGCGAAGCATTCACGAGGTCTTCGGCGCCCATGCGCGGAAGATCGCGGTGAGCGGCACGAAGCCCTACACGGCGCATCCGCTCGGGGCGACCGGCGCCATCGAGGCGGCGATTTGTTGCCTCGCGATGGAAAACTCGTGGGTCCCGCCCACGCTGAATCACGAGGAGCCGGATCCCGATTGCGACCTCGACGTCGTGCCGAATCACGGCCGCGAGGCAAAGCTTCGCTACGTGATGAGCAATTCGTTCGGCTTTGGCGGGATCAATGCCTGCATCGTGCTGGGCGCAGTGTGATTGACCGGCCGCGCCGGCTGCGGGAAAACCTGTCGCTTCCATGTCGCCTTCCGAAATCATCGCGCTGTCCGTCGCCGCGCTTCTCGCCGGCGCGATGAACGCCATGGCCGGCGGCGGCACGGTGCTCACGTTTCCCGCGCTGCTCTTTTTCGGGATGCCCGCCATCGAGGCAAACGCGACCAGCGCGACCGCGTTGGTGGTCGGCACGATCGGAAGCATCTTCGGCTATCGGCGCCACGTCCCGGCCGTGAAGCCGCTGCTCACGCGCCTCAGCCTCGTCACCGCGATCGGCAGTCTGCTCGGTGCCATGCTCCTCAAAGTGACGAATGAGGAGACCTTCAACCACCTCGTTCCCTTCCTGCTGCTCTTCGCGACCGTCCTGTTTCTCGCGAACAATGCATTTCGCAGGTTCCTCCGGATCCAGGCCGCGCAACACGCCCATGAAATCCTCGCGGGCCGGCGATTCTGGCTGGCCACCGGTTTTCAATTTTTCGTCGCCATCTACGGCGGCTATTTCGGAGCCGGCATTGGCATTCTCATGCTCGCCTCGCTCGGCCTGCTCGGAATGCAAAACATCCACGAAAGCAACACGGTGAAGAGCGTCCTCAGTGCGCTCATCAACCTCGTCGCCTCAACCTATTTCATCTTCGCCGGCCTTGTGATCTGGCCTCAGGCGATCGTGATGACGGTCGCCGCGACGCTCGGCTACTTCCTCGCCGCCCATTACTCGCAGCGCATCTCGCAGGACGCCGTCCGCGCAATCGCCGGCGCGATCGGGCTGGGCGTGTCGGCGTTGATGGTGTGGAAGCAGTTCTTCGCGTAGCGGTCAGAGCTGCGAAAGCAGATCCAGCCAGCGGTCCCAGCCCTCCTGACGCGCTACGCGATTTGCCTCGCTGGCATCCGGGGCCTCTCCGGCCCGCATGAATCCATGGCCCGCGCCCGCATAGGTCACGGGAACGAATGTCTTCCCCGCGGCGTCCATGAGTTCCTGGGTCTTGGGGATCGTGGCGTTCACGCGGGCGTCATTCTCCGCATAGAACCCGTAAACCGGACACCTGATCGGCTCCACGCCGGAGGCCGTGTCGGGGCCCGTTCCGTAGAAAACAAAGGATGCCGCGAGATTCGGATCCTTCGCCGCATACTCGAACGCCTTCGTGCCGCCCCAGCAAAAGCCCGCGACCGAGTAAACCCCGCTCGCCGCCGGCAGCGCTTTCACATACGCCGCGGCCGCCGCGGTGTCGGCCATTACCTGCCCGGCCGAAAGGGCGGACACCTCCCGGCGTGCGTCGTCCACGCTCTCGAAGGTCTTGCCACCGAGATAATCGGGCGCAATCGCGAGATACCCCTGCTCCGCGAGCTGATCACACACCCCGCGCACCCAGTCGGTGAGACCGAAGATCTCGTGAATGACCACGACCGCGGGCGCCTTCTCACTGCGTTCGGGATAAACGATGAAGCACGGAATCTCGCGATCGCCGGAGGCGACGTTCACGAACTCACCGTGTCTGGGAGAGTTCTCCAGGCGTTCCTTCGCCCAATCCTGGGCAAGCGCATTTCCAACGAGGGTGACGACGGCCGCGAGGGGGAGAAGCGTCTTCATGCCCCGCAGGTTAGCAACACCGGTCCGCAGGCGCGACTTCTATCGCAACGGCGTGAGCTACTTTCGAAGCACGATCGCCTTTGCAGACGCGCGCTGTCCCAGCCCGTCATCGCAGGTCAGGCGAAAGACATTCCGGGGCTTCCTGGCCTTCACCTTCAGCGTCCACTTTCCGCTTTTCGCAACAGTGGACGCACCCTTCGTGGAGATCCGCAGCGGCACGAGCGAGGTCGCGGTGCCTTTGAGCTTCACTGTGGTTTTGGTGGTCGTGATCGTCTTCTTGCCCTTCAGCTTGAGGACCGGTCGGGGAGTGCGATCAAACGCGATGCCGCTCAATGCCACGCCCGCCACCGTGCCCACCCGCGTGAGCACCTGCGTCGCCGGGTTCAGCGTGTAGAGTTCCGTGCCACCGTTCGTTCGAAGGCCGCAGTAGATCGTGCCGTTGGAACGTGTCGCCATGAAGTTGTCGATCTGGGTGTTCGCTCCACTCAGGGCGAACGGACCGGTGATGACGGCGCCGGTCGCCGGATTCATCGTAAAGAGGCCATTCGTCCGCACGAGGTAAAGCGTGCCGTCCAGACCGAAGGTGAGGCTCACATTCGGGATGTCGTTCTTCGCGCCGATCTCCGTGATCGCGCCCGTCGTGAGATCGATCGTCAGCAGTTTCTTCGTCAGCGTGCTGACGCCAAAGCCATACATCACGCCGTCGGTCGGCCGCAGCGCGAGGTCCGAAATCGCATATTTCGATGCCAGCGTGGCGATTTCCGCGGCTTTGCCGGTCTTTTTGTCGATGCGGTAGAGGTGCTTGTTGCTGGCTCCCGCCGGACTCAACTGCCCCTGCACCGCGTAGAGGACGCCGTTCTTCACCTCGATGCCGGTGAGATTCACCGTGTCGGTCGAACCGACTCTGCCAAGCAACTCCCCGGTGTCCGGATTGATCGCATAAAGCGACGAAGCCGCACCCTGCGCTCCGGTGACACCCCAAATGAACTCCGCATCCGCCAGCGCCAGCGGAACCCACGCAAAACACGCAACTGCGCCCAACAACAGCTTTTTCATGAATCGTTGGAAAACAGCTAGGCGCAAAACAACACGCCGGCGAGCGAAATCCGCAGGCGCTCAATAATAAGGCGAGATCATCAGATACACGAGGACGCCCGTGATGCTCACGTAGAGCCACAGCGGCATCGTCCAGCGCGCAATGGCGCGGTGCTTTTCGATGCGATTCGTAAGCGCGCGAAAGACGGTGACGAGCGCGAGCGGCACGATCACCGCCGCCAGCACGATGTGCGTGATCAGGATGAAATAGTAGATTGCCTTCAACGGCCCTTCGCCACCGTAGCGCGTCGATTCCGACAGGAAGTGATAGGTGAGATACGTCAGCAAAAACAGAGCGGTCGTGCCGAACGCGCAAAAGATGAAAAATTTATGCAACCCCACCTGCTTGCGCAGGATCGCGATCAGCGCGGCGACAAGGAAAACCGTGGTGAAGCTGTTCAGCACGGCGTTGATCAGCGGGAGAATGCGAACATCGAAGCCGACCGGGCCATCGTAGCCCTTGACGAAAAACGCCACGGCGACGAGGCCGTTGATGAGAAGAGTGAGGGCGATCACCCAGCCGCGATACGACGCGGCGGACGGCTGCTGGGTTTCGGTCGTCATGGATGTCCGGGATTCTCCGGGAACAACGCCCGGAATTCAATCACCACGGTCAATTACCACGGCTCATTCTCCTCCTCGACCGCGGGAGGCTGGTAAAACGTGGACGGCGCCGCCTGGACCTCCCATTCCTCGTAAAGGCCCTCGGGCAGCTCGTTGAGAAATCGCGACGGCCGCTGAAACGCCTCGCCGTAGCCGGCATTCAGGCGCAACTCCGGATACGTGAGGTAAAGCTCGTCCTTGCAGCGCGTGACGGCGACGTAGAACAACCGGCGCTCCTCCTCGCACGCCTCGTCTTCATCAATGGCGCGCGAACTTGGAAACATGCCGTCGGCGAGCCAGATCACGAAGACGACGCGCCATTCGAGTCCCTTCGCCTGATGCACGCTCGAGAGGGTGACCTTCTCGTCGTCGTCCCGCTGCGTGCCGAGCGCATCACCGGTCTCCACCGCGCCAAGCAGCGCGAGCTGGGCGAGAAATTCCTCCGCGGTCTCGAACTGCTTCGCGTAATTCTGCAGCGTGTTGAGATCCTCGCGGCGCGCCTCGTAATTCGCGAATTTCGAGCGCATGTAATCGTCGTAAACCGCGAAGAGCACACTATCGATCATTGCCGAAGGCGGCACCGGCTTGTCACCGGGGCACAACTCCTCAAGCGTGTGAACGAGCTGCTGCCACGATTTCACGGACTTCGCAGGCACCTTCTCGCGGTGCAGGTCGGAAAGGCGTCCGCCGGAGCTCACCAGCGCCAGCGTGCGCGTCCACAAACTCTCCGCCGACTTCGCGCCAATCCCGGGCAGCAGTTTCACCATTCGCTTGAACGCGACCTCGTCGCGCGGGTTCACCGCGAATTTCATGAATGCCGCGACGTCCTTCACATGCGCCTGTTCGAAGAACCGCAACCCGCTCGTGATCGCGAAGGGAATGCCCCGGCGCGTCAGCTCGAGCTGCACCTCCAGCGAGTGGAAGTGCGCGCGATACAGCACCGCGATCTCGCGAAGATCGACGCCCTCCTCGCTCAGCTCGAGAATGCGCTGCGCGACGAATGCGGCCTGCGCATTGTTCGTCGAGAGCGGCACCATCGCCGGCTTGATTCCCGCCGAGGGTCGCACCGCGCGAAGCTCCTTCCGGAACTGGCGTTCGTTGCCGAGGATCGCCGCGTTCGCCAGTTCGAGCACCTCGGGCATGCTGCGGTAGTTCGTTTCGATTTTATGAACAACCGCGCCGGGATGCTTCTCGGGAAAGCGAAGGATGTTTTCGAAATCCGCCCCGCGCCACGAGTAGATCGATTGCGCGTCGTCCCCGACGACCATGATGTTGCCGTGCTTCTGCGCGATGCGGTCAACCAGTTCAGCCTGCAGGCGGTTCGTGTCCTGGTATTCGTCGACGAGGATGTGCTGAAACTGGCGCTGATACCGCTCCGCGATCTCCCGGTTCGTCTCGAACAACTCCAGTGTCTTCGACAGCAGGTCGTCGAAGTCCATCGAGTTCGCGTCCTTCTTGCGCGCCTCGTAGGCGATGGCGATGCGCTGAATCTGCTCCTGGAGATGCAGAAAATACGGATAGCGCCGGCTGAGAATCGCGGGAATCGTTTCGCCGCAATTGATCGAGAGTCCGAAGATTTCCGCGAGCACGTTGCCCTTGGGAAACCGCTTATCGGACGTCCGCATGCCCTCGTGCGCGACGACGGCCTCGATCATGTCCTCCTGATCCTCGCGATCCATGATCGAGAATCCCGGGCGGAATCCCACCGCCTCCGCATGACGCCGCAGAATGCGATTTCCAATCGAGTGGAAGGTGCCGCCCCAGATTTCCTCAGCGCCGCCGGGCACGACCGCGGCGACCCGCTCGAGCATTTCCCGCGCGGCCTTGTTCGTGAAGGTGAGCAGAAGAATCGACGACGGTGGAACGCCCTGCTCGAGCAGCCATGCGACCCGGAAGGTGAGCGTGCGCGTCTTGCCGCTGCCCGCGCCGGCAATGACCAGCGACGCGCCGGGCGGACTCTTCACCGCCGCCAGCTGCTGGGGGTTCAACTCCGCGGCGTAATCGATCCGGGACGGCGCGGGATGCGCGTGAAGCGTGTAGGAACGGGACATTTGCTCAACCTCTCATCCCGCGTTCCCCTTGGATCGTCATCGTCATTCGGGTCTCCTCGGCGGCTCGACAACTCGCAAAGGGATCAAGCGGACGATCAAAGGGAAGAGGAAGATTTTTGATCACTCCTCGTTGCGTGCAAATTCCTGCCGGTTGATGCCGAGCCCGTATTCGAGCAGCTTCGCAGCGTCGTCCCACACATGCGCCTTGTTGCTTTTCAGCACGACGGCAATCACGTCGCGCCCGCCATGGGATCCGCTCGCGACAAGACAGTGGCCGGAGAGAATCGTGTAACCGGTCTTCATGCCGTTGCAGAACGAATAGGTGCGGAGCACACGATTCGTATTGGTGAGCGTCGCGACCTTGCCGCTCGCGTATTCGAAGGTGTAGGTGCGGCGGTTGATGATGTCGCGCAGAATGGGGTTGCGATACACCGCGCGCGCGATGCAGGCGAGGTCGCGCGCGTTCGAATACTGCCGCTCGTCGGGCAACCCGTTGGGGTTCGTGAAATTCGAGTTCTTCGCGCCGAGCCGGCGTGCCTCGGCATTCATCTTCTTCGCAAACGCCTCGACGCTGCCCGCATTATCCACGGCCAGCGCGACCGCAGCGTCGTTCGCGCTCTTCACAAGCAGGGCGTTGATCATGTCGAGGCGGCTGTATTTGTCGCCCTCCTTCAGGTAGAGCTTCGTGGGCTCCTCGAGCGTGGCGACCTTCGGAATCGTGAGCTGGGCCTGAAGGTTGCCGGAGCGCGCAACGATCAACGCCGTCAGCAGCTTCTGCGTGGACGCAATCGGCGTCTTCAGCGTGTCGTTTTTCTTGTAAAGGACCTCGCCCGTGTTCGCGTCGAAAAGAATCGCCGACTTCCCGAAAATCTCCGGCGGCGCGGCGAGCAGTGTCGAGAGGCTGACGGCGATCGCGAGAGCAATCAGCGGCACGGTTCGCAACGGTCGCATGGGTCAGGGCTTCGGCGTGTTCAGTTTTTTTTCGATTTCGGGATCCGGCTGTCCGCCGAGTTCGATCGAACGATAGTAGTGCCTTCGGGCGAGTTCAACCGCGGGCGGCCTCTGTTGCAAATAAATCACCGCGAGGTTGTAGTGCGCATCGCGATAGGCGGGATCGATCTGCACGGCGCGGCGAAGTTCGGCTGCGGCGCCGTCGAGCCAGTCCTTCGCGCCGAAGACCGCGCCGAGGTAATTGTGCGCGCGGGGGTTTGCCTTGTCGTAAAGCACGGCCTGCGCGAGCGCGGCATGCGCTTCGTCGAGACGCCGGTTCTCGTAGTAAAGAATGCCGAGCGTCAGCCAAGCGGGGGCGTTGTCGAGCTTCTTGTTGACGGCCTCCAGCAGCAGCTTCTCGGCCTCCTCGTGATTGCCGGCGCGAAATTCGACCGCGCCCAGATTCACGAGGCCGACGAGATTCCCCGGCGCCAGATCGAGCACGCGGCGATACGCCTTTCTCGCGGTTTCGTAGTCCCCCTCGAGAAATGCGCGATTTCCCTCGGCCGCAGCCTCACGGGCCACCTCCGGCACGAAGGTCGCCGAGTCGGACGACGTCCCCTGGGCCAGCGCGGTCCATGCCGCGCACAGACCGATCAACAACAAAGCCGCGCGCCTCATGCACCAAACTCGCGGGAACGGGCCGCCGCCGCCTTGACCGCGTCGCTGATCGCCGCCCGCACCGCCGCCGCCTCGAGCACCCCGAGCCCCGCCGCGGTCGTTCCGCCCGGGCTCGTCACCGCCTCGCGAAGCACGGCCGGATGTTCGGAAGACTGGCTCGCGAGCTGCGCGGCACCGAGCACGGTCTGCGTCGCGAGCTGCGTCGCCAGCGCGCGCGGCAACCCGGCCGCCACTCCGCCATCGGAAAGCGCCTCGATGATCAAAAAGACATACGCAGGTCCGCTGCCGCTCAGCCCGGTCACCGCGTCGAGCAGTTTCTCGGGCACCTCCACCGCGAGACCCACCGCGCCGAGAATCCGGCCGGCCAGCTTCAAGTCATCCGCCGTGGCCGAGGGCCCTCCCGCATAAGCCGTCGCGCCGGCGCCCACCTGGGCGGGCGTGTTCGGCATCGCGCGAACGATTCGCGCCCCCGGCGCCAGGCCCGCGAGCGTGGCGATCGAAATACCCGCCGCGATCGAGATCACCAGCCTGCCATCGAGATTGCAGCTCTTCAGCGCGGCGGGAACGTCCCCCGGTTTTACGCAAACAAGCACGACGTCGGCGTCCTTCACCGCGTCTTCATTCGTGGCGGTTCCCACACCAATCCCGCCCGCCAGCGCCTCACAAGCCGCGGCGACCGGATCGGCAACGACAATCTGCGACGCCTCGCACACGCCCGATTTCACGAGTCCGCGCACGAGTGCGCCGGCCATTCGCCCGGCTCCGAGGGAAGCGATCTTCATGGCTGCGAAGGTATTTTGCCGATGGAGAGGCGCAACGTTCTTTTACATCGAAATCAAAGTGTTTGCCGGCACGCGGGCGTTGCCCTATTTAGGAACCATGCTTCGCTTCTCCCGATTCCTGGCGACCCTCACCGTTCCCGCACTTCTGCTGGCCGGCTGCGCCAGTGGCCCCGAGGTCGATCCGCAAATCACCGCCGCCCTCGCCGCGCGAGAAGTGAACCCCACGACCTACCAGAAGGTCTACAACGGCCGCCCGCTTTCCTACACCGACATCGCGAATCTCGTGCAGAAGCGCGTGCCGACGCAGATCATCATCAGCTATCTCCAGAGCACGGAAAAGGTTTACAATCTCAGCTACTCGCAGCTGAAGGCGCTCCGCCAGATGGGCGCCTCCAAGCAGCTCCTGAACTACCTCACCGAGACGCAGGGCTTCTACGGCTACAACCCGCCGGCCGCGGCGGAGCGCACCAGCAAGGTGCAGAAAGACCAGTATTACAACGACTCGCTCTACCAGGACGAACAGCCGTTCGCCTACAACGAGCCGATCATCGACGACTGGTATGACTCCGCCTACGAGGAGTCGCTCTACAGCCCGTTCTCGACGGACTAGTCGGCCGGACACAGCGAGTTTTCGAGTCATGGCGAAGAAGCTTCGTGATCAATTTCCGCGCCTGCTTCCGGCTCCGGCGCGCAGGAACATTTCCGCGGCCGACCTCATCGACGGCGCGTTCAAGGCCTACAATGGCGGCCGTCTCGCCGAGGCCTGCCGGCTCTTCAGCGAGAAAATGCTCGCGGACAACGGCACGGTCGGCATGTCGCTCACCGGCGCGCTCACCCCGGCCGGGCTTGGAAAATCCTGCCTCGTGCCGCTGCTGAAGGCGGGCTTCGTCGACTGGATCATTTCCACGGGCGCGAATCTCTACCACGACCTCCACTACGGCCTCGGCATGGAACTCTACGCCGGGTCGCCCTTTGTGGACGACGTGCAGCTGCGTCACGAGGGGGTCATCCGCATTTACGACGTCCTTTTCGACTACGACGTGCTGCTCGATACCGATGCGTTCGTGCGGCAGGTCATTCAAGGACCGGAGTTTCAAAGGACGATGGGCACCGACGAGTTCCATCACCTGCTCGGCAAATACGTTTACGAGCGCGAGCGCGCGTTGAAGATCCCCGAGCACAGCCTGCTCGCGGCCGCCTACAAATACCGCGTGCCCATTTTCACCAGCTCACCCGGCGACAGCTCGATCGGCATGAACGTCGCGGCGATGAGTCTGCGCGATTCGAAGCTGGCATTCGACGTGAATCGCGATGTGAACCAGACCGCCGCGATCGTTTACGACGCCAAGAGCAGCGGAGGCACCTCGAGCGTGTTCATCCTCGGCGGTGGATCGCCGAAGAATTTCATGCTCCAGACCGAGCCGCAGATTCAGGAAGTGATGGGCATCGAGGAGCGCGGCCACGACTATTTCCTGCAGTGCACCGACGCCCGCCCCGACACCGGCGGCCTCTCCGGCGCCACTCCCGGCGAAGCCGTGAGCTGGGGCAAGGTCGATCCCGATCGTCTGCCCGATTGCGTGGTCTGCTATCTCGACTCCACGATCAGCCTGCCGCTCATCACGGCCTACGCCCTCACACGGACGAAGCCTCGCAAGCCCAAGCGGCTCTACGAGCGGCGCGACGAAATGCTCGAGGCGATCCGCCGGCAATACCTCAAGGTCGGCAAGGTCGAAAAAATCGAGCACCGCACCGATCTCTCGAAAAAGCCGCGGCGAAATCTCGCCAAGCGCGCGTCGGGCGTCGGGTCGAAGAAATAAACGGCGGTTATTCCGCCGTTTCGCCCGCCGAGGCGGCCCTCGCCTTTTCGATCGCGGCCCGGATCTTCGGCTGCATCTCGAGCATCAGGCTCTGCATGCGCTGCATCACCGCAGCCTGCACCTGCGGCTGCTTGCCGATGAACTTCTGCCCGACCGGACCTTTGAAAAAGTCGATCATGCCCTGCAGTTCCTCGGCCGAGAAAACGTCCGCGTAGATCTTCACGAAGTCGCCCTTGATCGCGTCCCAGCTCATGATCTTTCGCGTCTCGGCAAGCGAGGCATCCATCACGGCCCGGCGTTTCGCCTTCTCGTCGTCCGACAGGCCGTCCTGATCCATCATCTTCTCCTCCATCAGCGTCACCTGCGCGAACGCCGCCTCCATGTTCTTGTCCATGTCGAAGAGCGTGAGCAGTTTCTCGGCGAGTGCCGCCTTTTCATCGAAAGCCTCCCCGGCGGGATCCTGCGCCGTGGCCGGCACGATGGAGAGAAGGCTGACGAGAGCAAGGAAGCCCAGGCGGGAAAGAAGCGTTGGCACGTTCATCGCGACGGGAGTTCACCACAACGCGGGGGAAAATCAAAACGGGAAATCCGATCGAATCCCAAATTGCACAGCGAACTTCAGCATTCCGCACAACGTCTGTTACTTGACTCCAAACACCCGCACATCGACTCCCGGCGAGTAAACCGCATGATCCGGCGGACGCATTTCGAGGTGGATGCCATTCCAGACGAGCGGCGCCATGCTCCATTGCAACACCTCCACGGGCTGAATCTGATACGGTTCGTGCGCCACGCGGGCCGTGCGCAACCGCTTCGGAAACGCCGTGAACAACCGGTATCGCTCGATGAGAAATTCCTCCAGCGACCCCGGCTCGGCGCGGCCCGCCGGCCCCACGGCTCGGTAGCGGTAGTTCGCGGCAACGTTTGTTCCGCTCCGGCGGCAGGTGTATTCCGTGCGGGAAAGTCCAACCTCCTCCGACATTCGCGCCCGAAAGTATGGCAGCCGAAACAGCGTCCGCGCGCCCCACACCGCCAGAGGCTGCGAGCAGTCGAGCGAGAAAAACCACACGCCGCTCATGCCCGACTCATCGCGCACATACGTGCGCACGTTCAGCTCGAGAAAGTTCGAGACGCCGGGCAGTCCCGGCATCGCGACTGGCCGCACCCGCTCCATCGCGAACGGCACGATCGCGAGCCACGCCGCGCCATCCCACGTTTCCACCCACAAGCCGGACGGCAGGGACGCCTGCACGATGCCCGGTTCCATCGCCCAATGCAGAAACAGCAGCCGACGCCAGTTCTGGCGCATCAGGGGCCGGCCTTCCATGTCGGCGCTGGGGGATGACGTATTCATCGTTTGAGTGGGCCGGACTATCGACTACCATGAGACATCCCGGTCGTCGCGACGAGATTGCCCGGTGGATCTGAAAAATGGAGCGTTATTGGCTGTTCGCTGCGGCGATTTGTTTTCTGCTGAGCTTCGGGCACATGCTGTTTGCCCTCGGGCGGGGCACGTTTCGTCCCGCGCGCTTCAATCTCGCCACGATGGCGGGCGGATTCGCGGCCGAGTCGGTCTGTCTCTATTTTCCGCCCGCCCGTCGCATCGCTGTGGGCCCGATCGCCATTCTCCTCCTCGCGCTCATCACCCTGCCCGGCATCCGGCATCTCTCGATGCCCCAAGCGCCATGAACGTGCTCTGCGTCGGGATCAACCACACCATCGCTCCGGTCGAGATCCGCGAGCGACTCGCGGTGCCCAATCACAAGCTCTCCGACACGCTCGGCGCCCTGCGCGCGATCGAGGGGCTCAGCGAAGCGGTGATCGTGTCCACGTGCAATCGCGTGGAATTCTACGCCGCGAGCATCCGCCCGATTCAAACGCTCGAGGGCTTGCAGAACTTCCTGCGCACCCGCGCCGGCCTCGACGCCCCGCTCTATCATCACGACACCCCGCAGAGCATCCGGCATTTGTTTCGCGTCGCGAGCGGCCTCGACTCGATGGTCCTCGGGGAAACGGAGATCCTCGGCCAGCTCAAGCAGGCCTACGCAGCCGCCGCGCAGGCCGGCGCCACCTCCCGCACGTTGAACAGGCTGTTCCAGCAGGCCTTTCGCGTCGCGAAGTCGGTGCGCACGGAGACCCAGATCACGCGCGGCGCCACGTCGGTCGGCGCCGTCGCGGTCGAGCTGGCCGGCAGGATTTTTGGAGACCTCGCCAACCATCGCGTGATGGTGCTCGGCGCCGGCGAAACCAGCGAGCGCACGGCGCGAAGCCTCGTCTCGCGAGGAGTGAAAACCGTGATCGTCTCGAATCGCACCTTCGATCGCGCGGCGGCTCTTGCCGGCGAGATCGGCGGCATGGCGATTCATTTCGACCACTGGCAGAGGGAATTTCCCGACGTCGACATCCTGATCAGCTCGACAGCCGCACCGCGCCCGATCATCACCCGTGAGAGACTCGAACCAATGATGCGGCTGCGTTCCGGCCGGCCCCTCTTCATTATCGACCTTGCCGTGCCGCGCGACGCCGATCCCGAGGTGAACGACATCGACGGGGTGTTTCTCTACGACATCGATTCGCTGCAGGATATCGCGAGTCGCTCGATTGCCGTGCGGCAACGCGAGATCGAGCATTGCGAGCGCATCATCGACCGGCAGGTCACCGACTTCATGTCGTGGCTTCGCCGCCACCCGGAGCTGCACGCGTGAAGACGTTTCTTCTCGGCACCCGCGGCAGCGATCTCGCACTCGCGCAAACCCGCACCGTCGCGAAGCTCTTGCGCGCCGCCCATCCCGACCTCCAGCCGGAGGAAAGGATCATTCGCACAACCGGAGACGTCCGCCTCGACGTGCCGCTCAGTGCCCCGGGCACGCTCGACAAGGGATTGTTCACCAGGGAACTCGAAGACGCCCTGCTTCGTGGAGAGATCGACGCCGCCGTCCACAGCCTCAAGGACATGCCGACCGTGCAGCCGGACGGGCTTGTGTTGAGCGCCTTTCTCCCGCGGGAATGTCCCGACGATCTCCTTCTCTCGAAAGTCACCGGCGGCCTCGATGCCCTGCCGGCTGGCGCGTGGGTGGCCACGAGCAGCCTGCGGCGGAAGCTGTTCCTCCAGTGGCAACGGCCCGATCTGGAAGTCGTCGAAATTCGTGGAAATGTCCCGACGCGGATTCGCAAGCTCGCCACGTCGTCCGACCTCTCGGCGCTTGTGCTGGCCGATGCCGGCATCCGGCGTCTCGAAGCCGCCGGCTGCGAGCTGGACCTCGGGCAGCTCCACCTGTCGCGATTGCCCTTCATGCTTCCGGCCCCGGGTCAGGGTGCGATCACGGTCGAGTGCCGGATCGACGACACCGAAACACGCGAGATTCTCCAGCCGTTGAATGACGAGCCGACGGCGATCTGCGTCGGCGCCGAGCGGGCCGTGCTTTCCGGTCTCGGCGGCGGCTGCCATCTGCCCCTTGGCACGCGCGCAACGCTTTCGGATCAGCGCATCCGCCTCGAGGCGGCGTGGTTCCGGACTTCCGGAAGCGAGCCTGTGATTGCCGACGTTTCCACGGACATTGCGGACTGGCGCTCCGCCGTCCGGTCCGTGCTGGACATCCTGCAGGCCTGACCCGCTACCTGCGTCGCAATCGGTCGAGCGCCGGCCCGGTCTTCGTCTGGACGAAGAGCCCGACGCCAAAAAGAATCACCAGCGCCACAAACTCGACGGACGGCGCGACGTTCATCGCCTCCGCCATCATGTAGGCGCCCATCAGCGCCGACAGCACGATCAACGCCGGATCGAAAATGACCGACAGCACCACCGCGACCAGCGCCGCCCCCACTACGAACGCCATCCATTGTCCCGCCTCCGTGTGCAGCCCGATCAACGGAGCAAGGCGCACCGCCAGGATTCCACCAGCCACACCGCCGGCCAGCATCACCGCCACGCGCTGAAGCACGATGGCAAGCAACGCGCCCACAACGCCAAGCGCCAGCGAAAGCAGAATCAGCGTCCCCTCCCCGAGGTCGGAAAACACGATCCCGCCATATCGCAGCCCTGCAAAAAATCCCACGGCCCCGACGAAGATCCAGAACAGCCGCCGTCCGAAAAGAACCAGCAAAAGGCCGGCAATCATTTGCGCTCCGGGACTAAACTGTAAGGAATCGCCCATGCGGAAGACAGCGTAGCAGCACTTTGGCGCTTCGCCAGCCCGATCCAACATGTTTCGGTGGCCCGACAGCCCGGCTCCGCTTAGGCTCACGCCCCATGAGTCATGGCATTTGTTATCTCGTCGGCGCGGGTCCCGGCGACCCTGGTCTCCTGACACTGCGCGGCAAGGCGTGCCTCGAGCGCGCCGACGTCGTCGTTTACGACTACCTCAGCAACCCGGAGCTTTTGCGCCACGCGCCGGAGAGCGCCGAGCGCATCTACGCGGGGAAAAAGGCCGGCAGTCACACGCTTGGCCAGGACGAAATCAACGCCCTGCTTGTCGAGAAGACCTCCGCCGGGAAAACGGTCGTGCGCCTGAAGGGCGGGGATCCCTTTGTCTTCGGACGCGGCGGCGAGGAGGCGGAGGCACTTGCCAGGGCCGGCGTGCCATTCGAGATCGTGCCCGGAGTTTCCTCCGCCATCGCCGGGCCGGCCTACGCGGGCATCCCGGTCACACATCGCGAGCACAATGCCGCGCTGACCATTTTCACGGGACACGAAGATCCCACCAAGCCCGGGAGCACGATCGACTTTGAGGCAATCGCCCGCACTCCCGGCACGAAGGTCATGCTGATGGGGGTGGAGCGCATCGAGGAGATCGCGGATTCGCTGCAGAAAAACGGCCTCGATTCCGCCACGCCGGTCGCGCTGATCCGCTGGGCGACGACGGGTCGTCAGGAAACCCTCACCGGCACGCTCGGCGACATCGCCGCCAGGGTTCGGGAAGCCTCGTTCACCGCTCCGGCCATCGCCGTGATCGGCGGGGTCGCCACCCTGCGGTCCACCCTCTCGTGGTTCGAAAAGCGCCCCCTGTTTGGAAAAACCATCGCGGTCACCCGCACGCGCAAACAGGCCGGCGTGCTCGTCGAGCAGCTTCGGGAGCTTGGCGCCGACGCCTACGAGCTGCCGACGATTCGCATCGAGCCTCCCAAAAACAAGCGGGAGTTCCACGAGCTCGTCAGCGACGCCCACACCTACGACTGGCTCGTCTTTACAAGCCCGAATGGCGTCGAGGCATTTTTCGAGGCGTTCTACACGATCTACAAGGACGCGCGTTCGCTCGGTGGCGTGCGCATCGCGGCGATCGGTCCCGCCACGGCGGAGAAGGTGCGGAGCTATCGATTCGAGGTGGACCTGCAGCCCGACAAATCCGTCGCCGAGGAGGTCGTGAAGAAATTCCAGGAAACGACCACCGTCGAAAATCTGAAGTTCCTGCTCGCGCGCGCCGAAAACGCCCGGGAGGTGCTCGCCGCCCAGCTCACCAGGCTCGGCGCAATCGTGGACGAGGCCGTTGCCTATCGCACCGTGCCGGAAACGGGCGACCCGACGGGCGGCATCGCGCGTTTTCGAGAGGAAGGCGCCGACGTCATCACGTTCACCAGCTCATCCACGGCCGAAAACTTCGCCGCCCTGCAGCTTCCGCTGCCGGAACGCCTGCTCACCGCGAGCATCGGACCGGTGACCTCCGCAACGATGCGGCAGCTCGGTCTCGACGTGGACATCGAGGCGGAGTCGCATGACATTCCCGGTCTGGTGGATGCCATCCGGCGCCACTTCGGGCGTTAGCGCTCCGGCTTCCTCGCGGCGGCAAGCGCCTCGAGGAACTTCGCGTGCGGCCAGACGACCATTTCGTCATCGCGCAGCCGGCCCTTGCGCGCCACGCTGCCGCGCAGCTCGAGATCGAACACGGACCCATCGACCGTGAATTCCACACTGTCGATCACGCCGGTTCCGCTGCTCCACGAGACCGTCCGCACGCTCTTCGGACTCCTGATTTCGAAATCGTGGAAGATGAACCCCGGCTTGAACATCGGGTCCTCGACACGCCGCTCCCCGAGATAACGCACGGAAAAATCCACGAACTCGACGACGCGATCCTTGCGGAATCGAACCGGCTCGCCATACGGCGCCACGGGCTGCGCACCGGCCATGACCAGCAGCGGAAGCCCGAGAAACCATGCGAGCAGCGTCTTCATGAGAACGGCAAAACCTGTAACGCCGCCACGCGATTTGCGCACGAACGAAATCCGCCTTCCCGCCGCGGAGAGGAGCTTGCATGCTGGCCGGGTGAATGCCAGTCCCTCGCTCTTCGGCGCCGATCCGCAGGAAAACATCGTCGCGGTCGAGTTCGACGGCAGGAATGTCGCGCGGCTTTTTGTTCGCGAGCCCGATGGCGGCACGAGGGTCGAGGAGCACGCCTTCCAGCCCTTTCGCTGGACCTCCCAACCCGGCCTCGACGACGAGCTGCTCGAGGGCGCGCATCCGCTTCGCGGCCTGCAACGCTTCGAGACTTGGAAGGAGCTGCAGAGCGCCCGCAGTGCGTCGCGCGGCGGCGGGGCGCTGACCTTTTCGCTGAACGACCCGGTGCAGCAATTTCTCACGCTCACCGGAAAAACGCTGTTCAAGGGCATGACATTCGAGTCGCTGCGGCGCATGCAGATTGACATCGAGACCTGCTGCGCCGAGGGCTTCGAGTTTTCGAATCCGGAACGCGACCCCATCGCGGCAATCGCCATGTCCGACAGCACGGGCTGGGAGGAAATCCTCGTCGTGAAATGCGACGATCCCGACAGCGAGCGGGCGGCTCTGGAGCGCGCGGCGGAATTTGTTGGGGAGCGCGACCCGGATGTCATCGAGGGACACAACCTCTTCAAGTTCGACCTCCCCTACCTCACGGCCCGCGCGAAACGCCACAAGATGAAGCTCGCATGGGGTCGCGACGGCAGCCCGCTCACCTCGCGTTCCTCGCGACTCCAGATCGCGGAGAAGGCGATTCAATACACGCGCTTCGGCGCGTATGGCCGCCACATCGTCGATACGTTCGTGCTGGCGCAATACTACGACGTCGGCACGCGCGAGCTGGAAAGTTTCAGCCTCAAGGAGGTCGCGCGGCACTTCGGCGTCGCCGAGCCGGATCGCGTGCGACTCGCCGCCCGGGACATCGAGAAGGCGTATCGCGCCGGCTCCCCCGACTTCGTGACCTACGCGCTGCAGGATGTTCGCGAAACGCGCGCACTCGCTGCGGCGCTGAGCGCGAGTTATTTCATCCAGGCCCAGATCTTCCCCTACAACTACCAGGACGTGATCGTGCGCGGAAACGCGACCAAGATCGACGCGCTGTTCCTGCGTGAATACCTGCGCCAGGGCCATTCGCTGCCGGATGTGCCGGAGGCGCGACCGTTCGAGGGCGGCTACACGGACATCTTCTTCACGGGTGTCGCGGAGAACGTGTGGCACTGCGACGTCGCCTCGCTCTACCCGTCCGTGATGCTGCGCTTCGAGTTGCTGCCGGCCACGGATGACCTCGGCGTCTTCGGCGGCATGTTGAGCAATCTCCGGACGTTCCGGCTCGAGGCCAAGCGCCGCATGCGCGAAGCGCCCAACGAAATGGAGCGCCGTCACGCGTCGGCGCTGCAGAACACATTCAAGATTCTCATCAACAGCTTCTACGGCTACCTCGGATTCGCGCAGGGCCATTTTGCCGACTTCGACGCGGCGGCGGCCGTCACCGCCAAGGGCCGCGAGCTGCTTCGCACGATGGTGGACTGGCTGCAGCAGAGCGGCTCGAAGGTCATTGAAATCGACACCGACGGCATTTATTTCCAGCCGCCGCCCGGCGCTTCGATCGAGGTGCTGGAAACGGGCCTTCGCGAGGTTCTGCCCGGCGGGATCGAGGTGGACTTCGACGAGCAATACGCGGCGATGTTCAGCTACAAGGCGAAGAACTACGCGCTGCTCACGAAGGATGGAAACCTCGTGCTGAAGGGCGCCGCGCTGAAATCCCGCGGCATGGAACCCTACCTCCGCGAGTTCCTCGAGCGGATGATCCGTCACATTCTTCAAAACGAACCGGCGGCCGTGCCGCGACTGCGGGAGGAATTCGAGCAGGCGATTCGAAACCGCGCCTGGCCGATCGAGCGGCTCGCGAAAACGGAGTCGTTGCAGGACAACCCCGCGTCCTACGCGCGAAAGATCGCCGCATCGTCGCGCAACCGCTCCGCGGCCTTCGAACTCGCGCTGGCCAGCGGCCGCGACTATCGCGCCGGCGACGCGATCACCTACTACATCACCGGCACGAAGAAAAAGGTCACGGCCTACAACCACGCCCGCATGGCGTCCGAATGGCGCGCCGACGCCCGCGACGAAAACGTCGAGTATTACGTCGCGAAGCTGAACGAACTTTACGCGAAATTCGCCGCCTTCGCCCCCGAGCCGGACCCGCAGGCGGCGCTCGGGCTGTAGCGATTTTGCGTTGTCAGTCCCGGTATCATTTCGCAACGTGCGCCGGTGCTCGAGCTCGAGAAGGTTTCCCTCCACGTCGGTCGCGGTGATGCCGAGCAGGCAATTCTTTCCGGAGTCGATCTCCGGCTTCCGCGCCGCCATTTCGCCGCCATCATCGGTCCATCGGGTTGCGGCAAAAGCACGCTGCTCAAGACGATTGCCGGCATCATGCACGGACGCGAGGAGGGCTCCATCCGCTGGCAGGGCCGCGACCTCACGCAGGACGACTTCGCGCCGGCGGAAATCGGCTACGTGCCGCAGTTCAGCATCGCCTACGACGAGCTGACCTCGCGCGAATGCGTGGAGGCCGCCATCCGGTTGCGGGTCAAAAACGCACGAGGCGAAGCCCTCCGCCGTCTCGCCATGAGCACGCTGGAGGAAGTGGGCCTCGCGGAATTTTCCGAGCGCCGTGTGAACGTGCTCTCGGGCGGACAGAAACGCCGCCTCGCGCTCGCCATGGAGATTGCCAGCGCACCCGCGATTCTGCTCTGCGACGAGGTCACGAGCGGCCTCGACGCGCAGGCCGAGGATGAAATCGTCCATCTGCTGCACGAGCTCGCGCAGCACGACCGCCTGATTCTTTCGGTCACGCACAGCCTGCGGCATCTGGGTTTTTACGATTCCATCATCGTGCTGCATCGCGGCGTGCTCGCGTATCACGGGCGGCCGGAACATCTCGCGCATTACTTCGGGATCGAGAATCTCGAGGACCTCTACGCGAAACTCGAAGAACGGGAGCCCGCGGAGTGGGAGGCGACATGGCGCGAATACGGCGCGGCGTATCTCACCGGGATGCCCGGGGATCAGCCCGGCGAGCCGTTGTTCACGCTGCCCGGGGAAGAGGAGAAATCTGCGAAGCCGGACACCGTTGCGGAACTCCCCGGCGCGATCAGCCAGTTTGCGACGCTGTTCGCGAGGCGGGTGCGCATCTTCTCGCGAAGCAAGGGCCAGATTCTTCTCCAGCTCGGGTTGATCTTCGGCTTCCCCGTGCTGGTCGCGATCTTCGCGTGGAACGGCCTGCCCGAGGTGCAGAACCTGAGCGTCGGGCTCAACCAGAACATCCTCCAGCAGCTCACGGAGGCCACCGATTTTCTGCGGCAGGCAAGCAAGGTCGGTAGCCTGGTCTCGGGCATCGTGATGTTCCAGGTGATTCTGCTGACGCTGATGGGCGCCAACAATTCCGGCCGCGAGATCGCCGCCGAGCGCCACATTTTCGAGAAGGAGAAACTCAGCGGCCTTCGCCCCTCGAGCTACATCGCGAGCAAGGCGGCGTTTCTCTCGCTCCTCGTCGTCGCGCAATCCCTCTGGATGGGTCTCTTCGTGCACTTCGTCTGCGGCTTTCCCGGCGAGCTTTTCCAGCAGCTGCTCTTCCTCCTGCTCGTGAATGCCGCGATGACGTCGATCTGCCTCGGCATTTCCAGCTGGATGCCCACCGCCGAACAGGCGTCGCTCGTCTCGATCTACCTCGTCGGTTTCCAGCTTCCGCTTTCCGGGGCCGTGCTGGCATTGCCGGAGTTCATCGGCCAGCTGGTGCGGCCGTTCATTTCCGCCTACTGGAGCTGGTCCGGCGTGCTGCAAAGCCTGCGCGGCGATCGCTACTACGACATCGTGCAAATGGTCGCGCAGACCGCCCTCTCACCGGCGGGGCTGTGCATCTGGGTGCTGTTCGCCCACATCGTCAGCGGGCTCTTCCTTGCCTGGGCGGGTGCCCGCGCGAGCCGGATCCACTGAGATGATTCCGTTTGATATCATTTCGGTCGCGACATAAACCCGGTCAGTGGCACGACGTTCCCGATCCTCGCTTCACCCCCTCTGGCTGATCATCGGCGGCCTGGCCCTCCTTCTGGTTTTTGCGCTCGGGGCGTTCCTGCTGCTGCAAACGGGCGAGGCCTACCGCACCGTGGCGCCGCTGGACGTCGCCGCCTACCTGGAAAATTCCAACAGCCTTCGCGGCAACACCTACAAGGTCAGCGGAGAAGTGCTGAACGTCCTTGGCTATTCCCCCACCCAGGGCCGGTTGATCTCCGTGGGAGTTGATGCGAAAGATGATGTGATTCCGATGCTCATCCCGACTTCGCTGAGCGAGGTGAATATCCAGAAAGGGCAGAAATTCATCTTCCTCATCGAGGTCACGGATCAGGGGATCCTGAGAGCCCGGGATTTGACGAAATCATGAAGCGTTCCCTCTTCGCCGTCGCGCTGCTGGCGCCGGTCGCTCTGACCGCGCAGGTCGTCGAACCGCCGCCTCCGGCCGAGCCCACGCCGCCGCCCTCCTCGCAGCCGCCTCCGTCGAACAATGGCGGCGATCAGGAGTCGGAATTCCTCGGCAAGGACGTCCCGTTCTTCGATCCGTCCACGGAAACCATCACCTGGGACGGCAAGACGTGGAACGTCACGAACAACCGGGTTTTCCGGGCCCGCTTCGAAAAGTATCTCAACGCCCCCGAGGAAAGCGGCCAGCAGGATGTCGAATACAATGCGATCCTCGCCAGAATCCTCGACCTCCTGAACCCGCTGAAGGTCAATCCGAAGAACCTCGACGAAGCCTTCGCCCTTCTGCCGAAAGCCTCCGAGTTTCGCCGCGACGCCGGCCTGTGCGACACGATCGCGAACCAGGTGCTCGCCGCCTGGCAGGCGCAACGTGCCCGCAACCGGCTTCAAGCGGCGACGAGCGCCCTGGAGGAGGAGCGCGCCCGCCTCGAGCGCAACAAGCGCATCGCCCTCGAGACCGCCCGGTTCTCCGTGAGGGCCCGTCCGGCGGATGGAAACACGTTTTCGGCGGATCAGCGCCGCGAGCAGGCCCTGCTCGACGCGACGACGAACCCGATCGACCAGCGCCTCATCGAGGTCAACACACTCATCAAGACCAACGAGGCCAAACGGGAGCTGCGCGAGCTGCAGGCGAAGATCGAGTTTCAGTCGCTCATCATTCAGCTCTTCCTGCAGCGGCGGTTCGAGCACGTGCTCATCGCGACGCGCTTCTACCGGCATGTCTTCAACGACGGGAACCAGGAGCTGCAGGTAAAGGGGGCCTCGAAGGACCTGTTCGAGCACTCGACCGGCATGCCGCCCACCGTGAGCACGCTCGATGCACTGGCGAATGAAATGATTCGCGACGTCGCGGAAGGCGTCGATGCCTTCGAATACCTGCTCGAGCGCGACGAGCTGGAGAGCGCCACCAAGCGCCTCTCCGAGGCCTTCCTGATCGGCGAATACATGCCGAGCATCCGCACCCTGCCCCGCGAGACGAAACGTCGCGCGCTCGCCTTCGCGCAGAAATCGAACCAGCTCGTGTCCGCCCTCGAGGTGAAGGACTACGAGCGCGCGGAGAATCTCGTCAACGAGCTCGAGAAAACCGCGAAGGACTTCGACAACTCGAAGCCGATGGCGGCGATCCAGACCGCCAAGACGATCGCCGCGATGCACATCGCGAAGGCGCGCAACGCGGCCGTGGGCGGCGATCGCGTCACGCTCGAGGCCGAACTCGCCGCCGCCACCGCGATCTGGCCGCGAAACCCGGAGCTCCGCGAGGTTTCGACGATGATCTTCTCGCAGGGCAACGAGCAGAACAAGGCGCAGGTCGATTTCGACCAGCTCCTCAGCCAGAAAAACTACCGCCAGATTTTCGACGACAAGGAGCGCTTCATCGCCGCGATGGCGTTCGATCCCGAGCGGCAGGACCAGCTCCGGCAGGTGCTGGCGGATATGACGAAGATCGAGAGCGCGATCATTCGCGCGCAGGAGATCGAGAAGCGCGGCGACTTTGCCGGCGCGTGGGAAAGCGCCGAGACCGCCTTCCAGGCCTACCCGATGGACCCGAAGCTCAACCAGCTTCGCGCGAATCTCACGACGAAGGCCGCCGACTTCGTGCGCGCCTTGCGCCGCGCCGAGGAGCTGGAACAGAACGGCCAGATCGGCTCGAGCCTCGCGTGGTTCCTCAAGGCGCAGCAGGAGTATCCCAACAGCGAATTTGCGCGAAAGGGGATCGAGCGCCTGACGAACGAAATCCTCCCCGACGCGACCTAGCCGGAGAGCCGCATCGTGCGGGAGAGCTTCCGCGCCTGCACCTGCGGCAGCCGCTCGTAGTTCGCGATGATGCGTTGAATCTGCGGATCGTCGTGGTCCGCGTAGGCGCGAAGAATTTCGAGCGCCGCCTTGTAGAAACGCTCGGCCTTCGCATGCAGGCCGCGGGCGTGATAGACGACGGCGAGGTTCGCCATCGATTGCCCGACATCCGGATGCGAGCTCCCGAAGGCACTTTCGCGAATTTGCAGCGCGCGCAGATGCACGTCCTCCGCCTTCGCGTAATCGCGGTGGTCCGTGTAGGCGACGCCGAGGTTGTTTGCGATGAGCGCCACCTCGGGATGGTCGGGCCCATAGACCTGCACGGCCTCCGACAACGCCCGCCGATACATGCGCTCTGCGGCCTTGAAGTCGCCGGCCGCGCGGTGCAGGCCGGCGAGATTGTTCATGAGCGTGGGCAGCTCCGAGCGGTCGTGGCCCTCGTCGTGGGCATCGATGGTGATCGTGTAATACTTCCGCGCGCCGTCGTTGTCGCCGAGCTCCTCACACAGCAGCGCGAGCTTCGTCGCGATCCGGGCTCGCTCCGTCAGCGACGCCTTGTCGTTGGCAAACTCCAGCGCCTCCTCGAAGCAACGCCGCGCCTCGTCCATCGCTCCGGCGGACTGATGAATGTCCCCGGCAATCTCGATCGCGTCACGCAACCGGGCGGGATGTTGATGGAATGCCTCCCGGGCGGCCTTCTCGAAATTTTTGGCGGCAAGACTCTGTTCAGCAGCGGTTTGCTGCTTCCTCCGAGTCTCCAGCTCGGCGCACATCAGATCCCAGAGATTCGCCGTGTTCTGCATTCCGGCAGAAGTTTAAACCCGAATCAGGCGGTCGCATATCGAATTCTTCGCCGGCGATCAAAGCGTTGACCTTGACAAGCCCGGCCATTATCGGTTGCGACCATGTTCTTCCGATTTCTTTCGTGCCTGGCGGCAGCGTCGATCGGCCTCGCGGCCGCGCGGGCGGAAGTCCTCGCCAGTTACGATTTCACCACGGGCAGCCTCGGTCCCGCCTCCACGGTCAACGGCAACATCACCGCGGGCGGATTCTACGCTCCGAGTAATTCCAAGGCCGCCGTCGGCTCGGGAGGCAACTACGCCTACATCCTCATCAAGAAGAAATCGGAGGGCGTGAATTCCGCGATCAGCAACGCACAGTTTGCCCAGTTCACGATCAGCGTGAATCCCGCGACACCCATCCAGCTCGACCAGCTTCAATTCACCGCCGGGCGCGGCGGCGAATCCACCCCGCGCGGCATCGTTGTGCGCTGGAGTCTCGACGGCTACACGAACAACCTCGCCGTCATTAACATCAACAGCCAGTGGCCCAAACGGCAGACCTACACCTTCCCGACGAAGTCCTACGTCGGCGACTCCGTCACGTTCCGCCTTTACGCGTTCGCCGAGCAGGATCGCGCGGAGCCCTCGGTTCGTTTCTCGAATCTCAAGGTCATCGGCGGCTTTGTGCAGCAGCCGCCCGTCGTCGGTCCCACGGTGAATCCCTACAAGACGCGGCTCACCACCAGCAAAAACCGTCGCAAGGTCAACGGCTCCGCCAATGCGTCGGCCGGCATCCAGTCCGTCGTCGTCTATACCGACAAGAATGACAGCAATGATTTCTTCCTGGCCAACGGCACCACAAGGTGGAACTTCGTCGCCCGCAACCTCAAGCCCGGCTCGACGAATCGCTACTACGTCGCCTCGGTGGACAAGAACGGCAACGAGTCGAAGCGGGTGAAGGTCGTCATCAAGCGCCGCAACAAGGGCAACTAGCGCTTCGCAACGAGCCGGTAGATCAGCAGCAGGATGACCGCGCCCAAAATGGCGAGGCCGAAGCTGCCAAGGTTGAAGCCGTTGACGTCACCGAGACCGAGCTGAACGCCGATCCATCCGCCCACGACCGCGCCCACGATACCGAGCACGATCGTGAGCAGGCAGCCACCGGGATCGCGACCAGGCATGATCGCCTTCGCGATGGCGCCCGCGATGAGTCCGAAGAGGATCCAGGAGAGTATTCCCATGCCGGATGATCGCACGTCGGCGATGCTCCGGCCGGATGCCTCCGGAAATTATCAGCCCTGCGGCGAGGTCACGTAGCGCATCTCGTAGTCGAAGAGTTCCTCCGGCTTGAAGAAGCGCTTGAGCTCGATCGCCGCGTTTTCGAGCGAATCGGAGGCGTGCACGATGTTCACCATCACATCCACGCCGAAATCTCCGCGCACGGTGCCCTTCTCCGCCTTCTTCGAGTCGGTCGGCCCGATGATGGCGCGCACGCGCTCCACGGCATTGTCGGCGGCCAGCGCCACGGCGATAATCGGAGTCGATTGCATGAATGCCTCGAGCTCCGGGAAGAACGGCTTGTCGACGAGATGCGCGTAGTGCTCCTTCAGCAGGGCGAGGTCGGCCTTGAACATCTTGCAGCCGCGAATCTGAAATCCCTCCGCTTCGAATCGTTTGATGACTTCGCCGACGCGGCGTCCAGCCACGCAATCGGGCTTCAAAAGAATAAGCGTTGTTTCCATGCGCGGCGCATCGTAGCGGGCCGCCCGGTCCGGGAAAGCAGATTCTACGGCCCCGCGTCGCCGGATCGCGAGGAAGCGTGATCCTGGATAAATTCCTCCTGCGGCGCGTCGGTCTGGTCCTTCTCGGCGCGGGGAAGCTTTGGCGGCTTCTTCCGGGCAAAGGGCAGGCAGCACAGCACCACGATGCCGACGACCAGAATGGCGGGAATCATCAGGAGATAGTCCACGCCGGAAGATCGGGCCCCGCCACGGCCCCGCGTGTGCCGTTCTATTCGGCGTCGCGCGCTTCGCTCATGATCGAATGGACCTCCTCGACCGCGGCGTTTACCAGTTCGACGAGCTTTTCCGCGCACTCCGCGCTCACGTCTTCGCGGGACGCCAGCTCCTCCGACAGCACCTTCGCATACATGGCCGCTCCAGTGAGCTGCTGGCAGAGACCGTCGTGCAGGCGCTTTCGCGTAATGAATACTCCGGAGCTCATGTGGTGAAAGATTAGGAAGATTCCAGCGCTTTTCCACGGCCGCGTCAATTGGCACCTGAAGAACCAGGCCTCTCACACGAGCAGGCGCCCCCTCCGCTCCGAACGTCAGATATGAAACGTCGCTACGTAGAACCCGCCGGCGGCAAGGAATCGTCCTTCGAGGTCACGGCCCAGGATCCCAACCGCCTCATGCCTCTGATGGAAGACCCGCTCCCCGAGACTCGCGACATGAGCGAGGAGCAGCGCCGGGCCTTCATCCCGCCCGACACCGAGGAGGAGCGTGTCGAGCGCTCGAAGGGCGACCAGGGCCGGACCTGACCGTTCCAGCAACGCAGCCTCCGCCTTTGCTCCGCCACTCATGTTGCGGAGATCGGATTCGACGCGCCGGGAAATCCACGTAAATTTCCCGGCAATGCCGTTTTCGTCCTGTCTCGACACCGCTCTCGACTCTCCGTTCGCCAATCGCTTCCGCCGATTGCTCGAGCCCATGACGGACGCGCAGCTCAACCGGCTCGCCGCGGAATCCGCCGCGATCACCCGTCGATTTTTCGGCCGCACGATGCGGCTCTTTGCGCCGATCTACCTCTCGAACGAGTGCATCAACTCCTGCTCCTACTGCGGCTTTTCCCGTGAGAATGCGATCCTGCGCGTGACGCTCGACGTCGAGCAAATGCTCGTCGAAGCGCGGCATCTCGCCTCCGAGGGGTTCCGCAACCTCCTCCTCGTCGCGGGCGAGCACCCGAAGTTTGTCTCGAACGGCTACCTCGAGGAATGCATCCGCCGCGTGCGCGAGATCGTTCCCGCGGTCTCGCTGGAGGTCGCGCCCATGGAAACCGCCGATTACCTCCCGCTGGTCGCCGCCGGGGCCGAGGGCCTCGTCGTTTACCAGGAGACCTATCACCGCCCGACCTACGCGGAGATGCACCGGTTCGGCCCGAAGAAGGACTTCGACTGGCGGCTCGATTGCCCCGAGCGCGCCTACGAGGCGGGCTTTCGCCGGCTCGGGCTGGGCGCGCTCTTCGGGTTGTGGGACTGGCGCGACGAGGCCGTCGCCCTGGCCGCGCACCTCGACCACGTGCTGAAACATTGCTGGAAGGCGCAGGTCACCGTCAGCCTCCCCCGGCTCAAGCCCGCCGCGGGCGACTTCGAGCCGCGCCATCCGCTGCCCGACCGGGAAATGATCCAGCTCATCTGTGCGTTGCGCGTCACCTTCCCGCAGATCGGCATCGTGCTCAGCACGCGCGAGCCGGCCGCCCTGCGCGACGTGCTTGCCCGCATCGGAATCACCATGATGAGCGCCGGCAGTCACACCGAACCCGGCGGCTACACCGGCCAGGGCCGGGAAAAACTGCACCTCACCGTGAAGGGCCGGCAGGTCGCCTGCGACGCGCCCGCGACCCGCGCCACGGAGCAGTTCTCCATTTCCGACGAGCGTTCCGCGACCGAGGTCGCCGAAACTCTCGCCCGCCTCGGGCTCGACCCGGTCTGGAAGGATTGGGACACCGCGCTCGCCGGCTGACAACAAGGCGGCAATCCGCCACAATGCGGCGCATGAAGCTGTTGTTCGTTGCTCCCGCGCTTTCCGCGCTGCTCGCCATTTTCCCGCCCTCCACGGCGAAGGCCGTTCCCGCCGATGCCATATCGCGCATGGCGAAGGAATACGTGCAGTCGGGCCGGGTGCCGGGAATCATGGTCGCCATCTCCACGCCGGGCGAGCCGGTCACCTTCATTGCGCACGGCGTTTCCGATCGCGCCACCGGCGCACCCATGTCGCGCGCGAACATCCAGCGCATCGGCAGCATCACGAAGTCGTTCACCGTGACGCGCCTCCTGCAGCTTGCCGACGCCGGCCTGCTCAGCCTCGACGATCCGATTTCGAAATACGTGTCGAACATCCACAACGGCAACGCCACCCTCCGCGAGCTGGCCGACATGACCAGCGGCATCTTCAACTACACGGAGGACACCGACTTCGTGCTCGATTTCGCGTTTCACCGCACCAAACGATGGACCGACCGCCAGCTCGTCGCGGTCGCCAACCGTCACAAGCCCTACTTCCCGCCGGGCCGCGAGTGGTATTACTCGAACACGAACACGATTCTCCTCGGCATGGTCGTCGAGCGTGTCACCGGCAACCCGCTCGGCGACGAAATCACACGCCACCTCATTCGCCCCCTCGGGCTCACCCGCACGAGCTACCCGACCGGCGTCACGCTGCCCCCGCCCTTTACGCACGGCTACACGGTCCTCGATGAAGACATCGGCCTCCAGGACGTCACGGAGCTTTCCCCCTCCGCACTGTCCGGCGCGGGCGCGATGATTTCCACCGTGGACGACCTGCTCGTGTGGGGACGCGCCCTCGCCCGCGGCTCCCTGGTCAGCAAGGAATCCCAGCTCGCGCGCCTGCAAATGATCAATGCCGCGCAGGGCACCGGCCCGTTCTACAACCGCTACGGGCTCGCGCTGGGCCGCATCAACGGCTGGCTCGGCCACACCGGCGACCTCTTCGGCTACCAGGCCCTCGTCATGCACAATCTCGTCTCCGGCCAGACCGTCGTCATTTTCGTCAACGCCTCCACCCCCTTGCATGTCCCCACGGTCCTGTTCCAGCGAATGACCTCGCTCCTCCCCTCCGCGCTCCCGGCCTCCCGGGTGCGTATCAACGCGGAGCGCCGGCTCAAAACCACCCGCCCGCGCATCACCGTCCGCGGCCGTGCCGTCAGCCCCGCGGGAATTCTTCTCGTCCAGCGCGGGCCCACCCGGCGTCCGGCGAAGCTCACGCGCGGCACGCAGTCGTGGAAGTTCAAGCTCTCGCTGCAGCCCGGGCGCAACGTCGTCTTCGTGCGCGCGACCGACCTCCTCGGCCGCACCTCGCGCGCTTTCCGCGTCGTCATCGATCGGAACTGAAGCCCGCCAGGCCTTGCGGGGCGCGCCTCGCTTCGCTACATGGAGGTGTGCGCCGTATTCCCTCCCTGTTGCAGACGTTCGTCCTTGCGCTGCTGCTGCTCTGCCAGGCCGCATCGGGCAAGGTTCTCGAGAATCTCCCCTACAAGCCCGCCGACGGGCTCACCGACTACGAGAAGGAGCGCTGCCTGCTCGATCTCTACATTCCGGACGGACGCAGGAATTTCCCCACGCTCATCTGGCTCCACGGCGGCGCCCTCACCGGCGGCTGGAAAAACGACGCTCCCGTCGTCGCGGTGGCCAAACGCTTCGCCAGCGCCGGCATCGCCGTCGCCGTCGTCGGCTACCGGCTGAGTCCGCACGTCAATTTCCCCGCATACATCGAGGACACCGCGGCGGCCTTCGCCTGGGTGCACAGCCACATCGCCGAATACGGCGGCGACCCGAACAAGGTCTTCCTCGGCGGCCACTCGGCGGGCGGCTACCTCTCCTCGATGGTCGGCATGGACCCGCGCTACCTCGAGAAGCACGGCCTGGACCAGCACGCCATCGCAGGGCTCATCCCCGTGAGCGGCCAGATGATGACGCATTTCACCGTCCGCAAGGAACAGGGCATCGACGAAAACACGATCATCGCCGACGAGAAGGCGCCCATCTACTTCACCCGCAGCGACACGCCGCCGATGCTCATCATCTTCGGCGACCGCGACTGGCCCGCGCGCCTCGAGGAGAATCAATATTTCGCCGCGGTGCAAAAGGCCGCCGGCAACAACGCCATCGAGCTCCAGGTGTTCAAGGACCGCGACCACGGCAGCATCGCCGACCGCCTCGCCGACCCCGGCGACCCGGCCGCCCGCGCCATCGTCGAGTTCATCCAGCGCGTCTCGAAGCAACGCGACGCGCGCTGACGCCGCGCCCCGTCACTCCTTCGCCGGAACGCTGCCATAGTTCCGCATGCCGCTCACGGCTTGCTTCGCGAACTGAAGCTTCTGGTCCATTTGCGTCTTTTGAACGCTGTTGACTTGAATCCGACCGGATGGGACCCTGGTAGGGTCAGGTTATTTTGAACCCATGAAAAGCCCCACCATCCCCTACCAACTGAAGCGACTCCCACGTTTCTCGATCTGCCTGGCAGCCGCCACGCTGGCTCCGCTTGCTGTCCAGGCCCAGGCAATCTGGACCGGAGAAGAGAGCGACGTTTACATGAGCGGCGGCAACTGGAGCACCGGCACGCCTCCCACAAGCCTTGATGAGGTCCTCATCGACAACAGCGACCTCAATCCCGCCGTGCATGCGTCTGGCAACCTCGAGCGCTTCGCCAATACGACCATCTCGGGAACCGGACAGCTCGCGATCAACTCGGGCCGTTTCATCAACGGCAATTCCACCTTCACCGTCTCCGGGGGCTCTTTTACCCATACCGGTGAGTATTTCCTCGTCGGCCACACCGGCGTGGGGCACTTCGTTCAAAGCGGCGGCACGGTAACCACCAACCACAGCAGGGGATTCTTCCTTTCCAACAACGAAAGCGCCGAGTCCGGCTCGTCCTACACCCTCTCCGGAGGCACCCTGATCGTGAACTCCACGGCCGGCAACCCTCCGCCGGAATGGTGGCTTCGCAGCGTGTGGTTCGGCAAAGGCTCGGGTGGAGCGAGCCCGCTGGTCGGCGACAAGTTCCATGCCACCGGCGGCACCGCGATCTTCACCCGCACCGGCACGAATGAGGCCGGAGTGATGATCTCCCGCAATTCCAAGATCCAGGTGAGCGGCACCGCGGAGGTTACCTTCGCCGACTACTCCCACTTCTATGTGGGATACAACAATGCCGGCACCACCGGGAACGAAATCATCGTCGATGGCGGCACACTCACCATCAGCGGAGAGACGAATCTGGACGTGGGATTCGAGGACAGCGGAAAGCTGACCATCTCCGCCGGTGTCTTCAGCCTCGAGGGTTATCTAATCATTGGTGGTTCGGGTGAGGGCCTCGTGACCATGACCGGCGGTCTCGCGTCGCTCGGCGGAATTACCCATAACAGCGGAACCTTCGATTTCTCGGGCGGTATTCTCAAGATCGAGGGAGACTATTCCTCGATCGTCGACGAATCATGGTTCAACACCGCGGGCGCACCCGAGGGGGTTTCCGTGGAATTCGACCCGGTGTCGAACATCACGACGATCGTCGCCGTTCCCGAGCCTGCGACGTTCCTTCTCGCGGCCGCCGGCCTGGCTGTCGTGACCGTCTTCAAGCGCCGCCGGCACAGCTAAGGCGATACCTCACTGGTGTGGTCAACGACCCGGCGAGGATTCGCCGGGTCGTTCTGTCTTTCTCCCCAGATGCTGCGGCTCTCTCCGCAGGAAACTCCCCGCTTCCTTCCGATGCTTCTCCGCCGCACGCTCGTCCTCGCCGTTCTCGTCGCGTTTCTTTGCGGCCCGTTCGCATCACGCGCCGCGACGACGATCCTTCTCACCGGCGACTCGATCACCAATGGCGGGCGCAACTACGTAGGCTATCGCTACGACCTCTGGTTTGACCTCCTGAACGCCGGCTACGACATCGATTTCGTCGGCAACAACCACACGCTCTCCCCGACGGAGAGCAGAGGCACGCCCTACCCGGACCTCTACCCCGACTACGACACGACGTTCGACAGGGACCACGACGGCTATTGGGGCATAAAGTCGTCCGAATACCTCAGCCAGAAATCCCCGGCCGCCGCCGCGCTCGCCCCCGACATCGCCATCATCAACCTCGGCACGAACGACATTCCCGGCGGAGGCCAGGGCGCGACGAACTACCAGGCCTCGATGAACAACATCAGCGCGATCATCGACCAGCTCCGCGCGGTGAACTCCGACGTGAAAATCGTCCTCACGCAACTCACCCCGCCCTCGACGGCCTCGCCGAGCTTCGGCGCCTACGGCGGCAAGTTCCCGATCTTCAACCAGAACATCGCCGCCCTCGCCGCGTCGAAGTCCACCGCGCAGTCGCCCATCGTCGTGGCGAACCAGTATCAGGGCTTCGATCCGGTCGCGATGACCGACGACGGCATCCACCCCAACAAATACGGCCAGCAGCTCATGGCCGCCCGCTACACGATTGCGCTGCAGACGTTCCTCTCGCCCGGCGAGCCGCCGAAAAGCCCGGCTCCGCGCATCGGCAACACGAGCTTCGACGACATCGTTCCCGGTGGCAGCGCCTTGAGCGACGGCGCCAATACGAGCGCCCCGGGGAAATCCGCATGGACGTTCTCAAGGGTCGGCGGCAGGACGGACGCGGGGCTCTTCAACCCCGGCCCGACCACCTACACCGGCGCGGCCGGCGGCGGCACCCCGATCGGCGCCGACGGCTCGCAGATCGCCTACCTCTTCAACAACGCCGCCCTGTCCTCGAAGGACGAACTCCCGTCCATCTCCCAGACGATCGGGTCGATCCTGCTTCCCGACATGAAGCTCGCCCTCACCGTCGCGGTCGGCAACCGCCTGCCCGGCGACGCCCACACCTCGACCTACGGCGGCTACCGCATCGAGCTTTGGGCCGGCGACACGCTCATCGGCTTCACGGAGGACGAGATCACGCCGGAGGACGGCACCTTCGCCGATGCCACGCTCTCGCTCTTCACGAACGACCTCGACCCCGCGCTCCACGGCGGGTCGTTCACCATCCGCATGACCATGACGAGCCTCGAGCGGCGCGCGGCGACGGATTTCGACAACGTCCGCTTCGAAATGACGCCCATCCCGGAGCCGGGCACCATCGCGCTGCTCCTCCTCGGCGGCGGACTCTTCGCGCTTCGGGGAATGCCCCGCCGCCGCTGACCGGCGGGGGCATCACCCCCTCGCGGGCTCACCCACCGGCGCAACCGGCCCCCCGTCACTCCTTCGCCGGAAACGCCTCCCGCAGCGCCTTCGCCTCCTCCGCGCCCAACTTCACCACGCTTCCGTGCCGCGCCGCCGGCGGGAACTGCACGTCCTCCTCGATCGTCCAGTTCAGCAGATCGGGCGACGACGACGCGCCGAACCGGTCCGTCATGCAATAGTCGTAGAGCAGAAGCCAGCCCGGCTTGAGCGGGTCTGGCATCACGCTCGGGCCCTCCGTGATCGTCGGCACGATCTGCCCGTCGTTCAGCGGCCCTTCGTGAATCTCCCACGGCCCCTCCAGCCGCTCCGCGCTCGCCACGCGGATCGCCCGGCGCTCGCCCGTCTCCGGGCCAAACTCCTCCTCCTTGTGGAAGAGGTAAAACCGTCCCTCGTGCTTCACCAGCGTGCCGTCGATCACCGAATACGGCGGCTCGAAGAGCACCTGCGCCGGCGTGAAGGTCTTCCAGTCCTTCGTTCGTGAAAACCACAGCCTGCTCTTCTTCCAGCCCGTGTCCTCGAACGACGACGACCACAGCACGATCGTCTCCCCCGTGTCCGGATCGTGAAACCACTCCGGCGCCCAGATGTTCCCCGCCGGCCGGCCCTGGTCGTCCGTCACCCCCGCCATCAGCGGCAGCGACCGCGCGTCCTCCCAATGCACCAGATCCCGCGACACCGCCGTCAGGCACACCGGCCCCGCGCCATCGCGTTTGCCCACACGGCCCGTCCCCATCAACCGCCACGTGCCATCCGGCTGCCGCTGCAGAAACGGATCCCGCAGCCGCTGCCCCCACACCGGCTCGTTGCCGTTGAGCGGCTCCCAATGCCGCCCGTCCGTCGAGATCGCGTAGTGGAGCTGCTCCACCTCCATCGCCCCCTCCAGCGGCACCTGATACTCCTTGCCATCCGGCCCGATCTCCACGCGCCCCGGATACCGCTGCCGGAAATACGCCAGCAGCCACGCCCCCTCCTCTTCCTCCGCCGCCACGGCGACGGCACCGCCCTGCGCAATCAGGGCCAATCCAAGAAACACAAGCAGCTTCATTCCAGGGGTGTTGAACCCCCTTCCATACCTGCCGTCGCGCGGAATCACAAACCCCGCGACGAAACGAAAGCCGGAATCTAAGCAGCGTCAATTTGATGCGTCTGATATCCTCGCAGACGATTTCGAGAACGAGCTCCTCTTGTTTTGATCCTGCCTCCAACGAGGCGATCTGATATCGCATCGTTGAGCAGCACGCCATACCGCCGGATGTTTTGATCCTGCCTCCAACGAGGCGATCTGATATCAGCGGTGAAGGACTGTTTTCGGTCGGCTCAACGTTTTGATCCTGCCTCCAACGAGGCGATCTGATATCACGGCCTCAGCAGTGGGCTTGCTGCCTTTGGCGTTTTGATCCTGCCTCCAACGAGGCGATCTGATATCACCGGCCCGACACGCCCGAATGGAATGGTGTCGTTTTGATCCTGCCTCCAACGAGGCGATCTGATATCCGGTAGCCGGCATCGGGCCAATCCGGCGTGCGGTTTTGATCCTGCCTCCAACGAGGCGATCTGATATCGCCAGCCACGCAAACGACTCCGGCGTTTTCTCGTTTTGATCCTGCCTCCAACGAGGCGATCTGATATCATCAGCTTTTTCAGAGGGTCCAGCGGTCGCGTGTTTTGATCCTGCCTCCAACGAGGCGATCTGATATCGGCCACTTTTTCGACACCGCTGAATACCTCACGTTTTGATCCTGCCTCCAACGAGGCGATCTGATATCTAGCTTGCGCGAAGGTGAGGTTCCCGTTCCACGTTTTGATCCTGCCTCCAACGAGGCGATCTGATATCTCCTCGTGAGGCGTGGGCTCGAACAGAAACTCGTTTTGATCCTGCCTCCAACGAGGCGATCTGATATCCAAGAGGAGGGCGTCAATAGAGACGTGCGCCAGTTTTGATCCTGCCTCCAACGAGGCGATCTGATATCGAAGAAGCTCGACAACAGCTTCGGCGCGGATCGTTTTGATCCTGCCTCCAACGAGGCGATCTGATATCGGATCGACCATGAACAACACACGAGAAAACTTGTTTTGATCCTGCCTCCAACGAGGCGATCTGATATCAATCCACCGCCCGCGTGCCATACCGGCCCAGCGTTTTGATCCTGCCTCCAACGAGGCGATCTGATATCCGAGGAGCTCATCGAAGACATCGACTGGTGGGGTTTTGATCCTGCCTCCAACGAGGCGATCTGATATCTGCAAGTCCCTGCCGTAACGGTTTTCATCGTAGTTTTGATCCTGCCTCCAACGAGGCGATCTGATATCTGCAAGGTCCCAAGCCGCTGTTGGACAGCGGCTTGGGCCTTACCAGAATTTCACGAACTTCGGAAATGGCGTCCCTTCGCGGGTTTCAGAAAAGATTTCGGAAATGATGATTTGCGAATCCCAGACGCTTCGCTCCATGGGAAGCAGTCGAATATCCCCGGGAATTTGAGCGGCCACGCGGCGCATATACCGAATGACCCGTTCACATTCGTGGGGCTCACCTTCGAAAAGGTAAATCGAATACTGCACACGGAATCCGCCCATGCGCTCGAACTCCTTTCGCAGAAACGTTTGGTGCTTCTGCTCCGGAGTGTCGTAAGCAAGCATCAGCAGCATGGCTAAATACAGGCGTCACGCGGGTGCAGCGTAAATGGAACAAAGCGCTCGTTCTTGCAGACCGCCCGAACAAACGACTCCACGGATAATCGAATAATACTGCGCAGGCGAAACGCGGTTCCCCGATAAATCCACTTTTCTTCGAGCATCTCGGCAAAGCGGCCGGCCATTGCCTTCTTTTCATCCATTTCGTGAAGGTGCCGAACGATCGTCAGTTCCACACAACATCGGAACGGCTCGATGAGGTCACATACGAGGCTCGGTCGCTGTCGTCTCAGCTTGTGGATAATTCCAATGCCGGGATCGAGGCCACGGGCGATGCACTGCCACTCCAACGCGTGATAAAGAAAACCATACCCATAATTGAGAGCCACATTCAGCGGTGCCTTGGCCTTTCGCTTCTCGCGTTCGAAGAGGTCCGCACTGACCGCTCCAAAATAACGAGCCCAGAAGAACCGCGCGTAACGCGCTTCCAGTCGGAGAATCCGGGAAAAGGAGTTGTCCGCCAGTTTAGGTAGATCTTCCACCCACGGGTCGAAGACTCGCAGCATCGTGTGCTGGTTTCGAACCTTGGCGTATAGCAGGTCACTCGCGATGGCTGTCGCCCGACGTTCGCTCAAGCGGCAGACATGCCAGAGGGCTTCCGGGTTCACATGCCGCGCCTTCTGCGCCAGCGAATAGGTGCTCCACTTGCCCGACGATTTGTTCCAACGCGCCATGACAACCGGGCATTGCGTCACCAAGGAATCCAACGCCGTCTGCGTCCAGCGTGCCTGGCTGGCAAAACACTGGACACTCCCAAGCGTGTCGACCGCGATCTTATTCGAGCCGGAAATCAGTTTTCCCGCTTGAACGTGGAGCTCCGGGTTTTCGCTGATCAGGATAAGATGATGAATCATCAGCGGGGGGTAATCCTGCGACAAAGGCGAGATCATCAACGGCCATAGGCTCCGCCTTCCACGCCTCGTTGCTAAGAAGCTTCAAAAACCGAATCCTCCCACCACCTTCAGCCATCACCGCACTCACCTTGATCCATTCTCTCTTCGCGACCGCTTCCCCACGCTTCGCGAGTTTGCCGGAAGCAGTAAACCCCGCGAGAAAGGCGTCGCCCGTTTGAATCGCGATCGGCTCGCCGGTCGCCGGATGCACCGCACGACGTGCGAAGGGAGGCAGCTTTCCTCCGAGCACTTTTTTCAACGGTTCCGTGAGCATTGGCGCACCCTCACGCCACGGACGTTTGCTTTTCTTTTCCCAAGAGTAACCGAGCGCGCGCAGGGCACGCCGCAAATTTCGGGAAGGAATCAGGCGCTTGAAATATTCCCAGCGGTCTTTCTTTTCGTTCCAGCCCCGCCAGATTTCCAGACGCTCCCAGCGCCCTCCGATGACGGACTTCACATTTTGAAGGCCCCCCTTTTCGTTCCAGCCCGCGTGAAAGCCGGAGGGATCCTTTTTCAAATCCCCTTTCTGGGCCTTCTTCCAGATGGCGCGGACCGGCGTTCCATTCAGCAAACGGAAGGGAGCTCCATCCTTGGCATCAAGCCACGCGTTCAAAGCGTGGTCTGGCGGAATCAGCGCCAACGGAATCTTCGTATCCAGCAACATCTGCCTTAGCTTCGCCGCGCTCTCGATTTCCTCGCGGGGAGGAAACTCGACACGATAGGCAAGCGAGCCATCGGGGAGCACGCGATAGTGGGTTTTGTCGTGAATGCTGCGGGCCTTGCTGGACGACCGATGCTCCACGAGCGGACAGCCCTCGCTGTCGTGCGCCGCCAGCTTCGCAACGACATCAGGCACCGGCCCAAGCGGTAACGCCGAGAGGATACTCCACTCTCCTTTGTCATCTGGCACCGGAAAGAAAATGCCTCCCGAATGGACGTAATTCTGCCCCTCGCGCGGCGGGATATGAGCGAGGATGACCGCATCGACCAGATGATGGGTGAGATCGGCACGATCCTTCTTCACAAGATTCCATGCCCGACGGCAGGCGGAGGTTTGCAGTCCGCTCGGGCATCCAATGCGAGCCGCGATGGCATCCGCATCCCCACGACATCCCATCCACGCCGCCATTTCAGCGACCAACTGACGGGCAAGTTGAGCCAGCCGTGTGGTGTTTCCAAAATTGGGAATCTTGTTGCCGTCCTCCCATTCAAAAACCTCACGTTTCAATGCGCTCCAGCGCATTTCCTTCGTGTGGTTCTTCATCACTTCGAAGCTTTGCCCGAGATATGCTGCAAACTCCCGCGGCGTTCTGTTGTCTTTGGCCTTGTTGATACGCCGGAACGTGAGCACCAGATTCTCGTTCACCGAAAGTCCGCCGCGCGTCGCGGGAAAGAGGTGCTCGATCTCCAAACTGGCATCGAGCGGATCATCTCCCAATGCCTCACCCGTAAACGGACAAATACCATTCTGCTGGTCATGCAGCTCGATGCGACGCCGGGCCGATTGGTTCAGCTTCTCAGCACCGTCGTAACCGTATTTGGCATAGAGCCTTTTCCGACGCGCTTCGTTTTCGAGGATTTCCTTTTCCCGTTCCCGCTTCGCCTTCAAATTGCGCGGCAGATCCCGCGCGACTTCCACGACGGCATACTCGGGAGCCGAGACACCATCCAGCAACGGAGCCAACTCTTCCTCGAACAATCGCTGCAGGCGCCCCTTTACCGCCAGATCTCCGCGCTTGTGTCTGCGCGTGCGGTCTTTCTTCACCCGCTGTCCAAGCAGGAACTCGACTTGCGGATAAACGCCGTAAAGATCGACGGCGGATGCACGACGGAAATCGTAGAGACTTGACGGAACATTGGGCTCTTGCGGCCTGCAGGCTTTCAAGCAGGCGTTGATTGCTTCCCGTTCGAAACCCTTTGCTGTGGCGATGGCGAAAAGCTTCTCCGCAGCGGCGACACACATCGGCGCATTCTGCTCCCGGTTCGCTGCCGTGGGGGCAAGGAGATCACGAAACGTCTTCCAAAATCGAACGTTCAGCTCCGATGCGTTCTTTCCGCTGGTTGGAGCGAGCTTCGCCCCGTGACGTTCCTTGAGCGTCGTCTCCACGAGCTTCTTGATTTCACCGAGTGAGGCGGCAGTCTTCGCATCAGGATTTTGCTCCAGCCACTCAATCAATTTTTTGACGAGGTCCCCTCCCAGCCCGACCCGCCAGCGCATCGTTTTCGACTGCACTTCCACATCGCGGTTCGCCGCAAACTCCAGTAACGCCCAACGGCGAATGGCGAGATGCCCGCGCTTGTCCACCTGAGCAGACGGAAGTCCCAGCCACTCCGCGTAACCACATCGCGCACGCTTGCGTTCGAAATGCTCGCGCATCTCGCCGGGCGTCTTTCGATGATAATAGAAGATCGCCTTCTCTTTCTTCTCGGGAGTCGTTGGTTTGACGGCGAGTTTTTCGAGAAACCCGTCCACGTCATGTATTAGCTGGGCATGACGCCTGATGATTTTCTCCAAGTGCGCCCAAACGAGCTTTTGCGGAAACGCCTGCCCCTTCGCCCGCTCTCGCACGTGATTCTTCGACCCCTTTGCGTGCTTCGCCAGGTGCTGCTCGATGATATCCGCAGTCGCGATGCGCTGGGGCACCAGTTCACGAAACTCCGCCACCTCGGAATCCTTCCATTCGAATAACTCGACATCGTCCAATACCCGGCGAGCCTCTTCAGGCGAGAGCCACAGCTTCTCGAGCTCCTGTTTCACCTTCTTGAAGTCTATCGCTTCGCCCCACGGATACGCCCCTTCGTCGTTGAAGTAATGGTAGTCGTGCCCGCGATGCGCGACGCAGTGGCGAATGGCAATGCTTAGAGCCTCCTTCGAAGCGAGCGGGTTCTCTCCATTCACCGCCCGATGTCGCAACAAGAACGGATCTGTCTTTCGCAGTGCGTCGGAGTCCTCCGCAAGCCATGGCAGACCGTGCTCCTCGAAGAGCTTCCGAAGCCGGAGCATCCTTGTCTTCCGATTCGCACGGCAATGCCGCGCAGAGCGCAGAAGTCGTCGGGCCTCAAGTCGCGATGCCTCCGGCACATCGTATTTCCATGTCTTCGCGTAGAGGATCTCCGATCCCCGTCGCACGCAAACGCCGATGCCCTCCAATCCAACGTCGAGTCCCAACACGACCGCCGTGCGATAAAACGGGTCGTTGAGCCATTTCTGATGCAGTGATGAAAATTGACCGGGGAAATCTTTCATAAGGGGATTGACAGATAGTGAGATAATTCGCACCCTGCATCCAGATCAAAACCAGCCGACCTGCTAGCGTAGAAGAGCGCGTTTGATGCAGGGCAAATCGGTGACTTCAACTTGGGCGCCCTAAACCAGCGCCCCTTCTTTTTGCCTTCATAAAGGGTTGCTTGCCCGCTTTCCCCACCCGCCGGGCGGGCGGGGTTCGCTGGCTTGGGTGAGCGTGAGGGTGACCGGGGCGGAGGGCTGGCTTTCGTCGGCGGGGTTGATCGCCGTGGCGGTGATGCGCAGGGGGACTCCGATGGGTTGCTCCTGGAAGACGGCATGGGGATTGCCGATCTCTTTTGCCAGGGAATGCCAGTCTTGCGCGTAAGACTGCCTCATGGATCGAAGGTCCGCAGGCCCGGAGGTCCTGCGGCTACCTTTATGGGCCCCATGGGACATTAATCCTCGAAATGGGCCGGTCGAAGCCGGTGGGCACCACGTTCCATGCAGTGGGGACGCCGTCAAATTGATTTGGAACCCGTATCATCTGTCGTTTCGACCGCGTTCCAACTCGTGGGAACGTGGTGGAAAGTCGTTTTGACGCCGTGCCATGCCGTTGGAACGAGGTTCCAGGTCGTGGATACCGCGTCAAAAGTCGCGGGAATCGCATTCCCACCCGCTTTGCACGCGGTTCCAGGCGGTTGGAACGGCGTGCAAACTCGTGAATACCGCGTTCCAGAGACCGAAGACAGCGTCGCGCAGAGCGCGACGGCTACAGGAGAGTGGCGAAGAAGGGAACTGTAGCAATCACCCTCCGGGCGACTCGGGGAGCAGGCGTGGATGATATCCGAAACCCGCCAGCTTTGCCGCGCAGCAGGGGCGCGACGCACGCTGTAGCAATCGCCGTCCGGGCGATTCGAGGGAAGGAGCCCCTGCGAGCACCGAGAGACACGGCGCCTACAGCTGTCCCGGCGCAAACAGCACTTGTAGTGTCGCTCTCAGAGCGAGACGGCCCTCAGGAGTCCGCCTGGAAGAGGTAGAGGGCGCCGTAGCTCCAGTTTTGCGTGCGGATGTCGGGCATGTTCATGCGGTCCATGGGGATGGACATGTAGCGCGTGGGGTAGCCGGCGGGCAGGCGCAGGATGTTTGGCCAGACGCGGCCGCCGAAGGCTTCGGGGCCGAGGTCGTAGTGCATGGGGCCGAGGTATTTGAGCTCGGGGTAGCTGAGGGCGATGACGCCGCCGGTGTCGCGGCCGGGGATGCGGTCGCAGCCGGAGAAGACGTAGCGTTTGGAGCCGATCTGCACGATCTGGGTGCCGGTGGAGTTGAGGTCGGGGTTGCGGGCGATCTCCTTGAAGGGGCCGCTCCAGTTGGGTGATTCGAAGAGAACGGTGCGGAAGCCGGCGTCGGTGAAGGCGGAGACGAGGAGGCGCCATTTGCGTTCCTTTTCGTCCCAGAGCAACGAGGGGTCCTCGCATTGGACCGGGAGGTTTTCCTGGGGCATCCGCATGGAGGGCATCACGAAGAAGCCGCGGCGCGGGTCGCGCTGGGAACGGGAAATGGCGAGGCCGGTGGGGCCGCGGCCGCCGCCGGAGAAGCAGGCGGAGACGGCGCGCCATTCCTTCGCGGTGCGGTCGTAGAGGAGGTGCGAGGCGTAGTCGTTGCGCAGGAGGCCGTCGCCGCGGTCGAAGACGATGACGCCCTCGAAGCGCGGGTCGAACACGGAGGGGTCGATGCTCATCACGCCCTGGCTCGCCGTGCCGGTGCCGATGCCGCGGCAGCTGAAGGTGAACCACAGGCGGTTGTCCTCGATGATCGGCGTGCCGTCCTCATAGGAGATGGCGCGGATGTCCGCCTGCCCGATGCCGGAGGAGAGCACGGAACGCACGCCGCCGAGGACGATGGGATCGCCGGGCGGGACGGTGGCGCCAAGGGTGAAGGCCGCGCGGGCGAGGACGTCGCGCAGGCGGAAGTCGAGGACGTCGGAGAACGGCTGGTCGGGCTCGAGCGAGCCGAGGTAGAGGACGTCGGAATCCTTGCGGGCGAAGACGCCGAGGCTCTCGCCGTAGAGCTGCACGAAAAGCTCGAAGGGCGCCTCGAGCCGCGGGGCCTCGGGGAAGTCGTGCGCGCGGACGACATTGCCCGCACGCACGACCCGCACCGAAAGGGAAATGGGCGCCGCCGGGTCGAGCACGACCTCGACCTTGTCGGAGGCCGGAGGCTCGGACCCGGAGACGGGTTGAGGCAGGGTGATGAACTCCATGCGGAGTTGGGCGCCCGCCGGCAGCGAGCGGACATCGGCGATGTAGGTGGCGTAGGGGGTAATGCCGCTCACCCAGATCGACGCGTCGCCCGGCCCGCCGTCGGCAGGCAGAATCTCGAGCACACCGTCGTGCTCGACGAACCGCGCGCGGGGTTTCCCGGGCGTGTCGAACACGGGGTGGACCTTGTCGAAACCAAAGATTTGACCGGGGAGGAGTCCGCCGAGGGGGATCTCCTGGTCGAAGATGAACCGCCGGACGGCCTGACGGTGAAAGCGGAGGTCCAGAGGACCGAGGTCGGGGGTTTCGTCGGGAAGGGATTGCGCGCCGGCTCCCGGAACGAGGAGCAGAGAGGACGCGAGGATGAGCGAAGCAAGGAAGCGGGACATGAATTGGGGCGGTCCGGGGAGAACGCCGTCCCTGATTTTTTTGGCGGGCAGCGGAGGGACGGGGCCGGCCAGGTGACTGAAGAAAGAGGCTGGAAGAAATGTCCCGGCGGGCCGCCATCAAACCCGCCAGGACACCTCCATCCTAAGCTACGAGCGCCGACGGCGGAGCGCAACCGCACCCGCGGCAAGCGCCACGCTCATCAGAGCTGTCGTAGCCGGTTCGGGAACGACCGTAATGGAGCCATCCCCGAAAAATTTGCCCGGAGCGAACACGTCGAGATCGGCGACGGTGTAGGTTCCCGCGCCGAGCGCAGTGTCACCGAGCAGCAACGAGCCAAAAGTAATGTCGTTGGCAACGTTGAAAAGGAAGTTTGGCGAGTCCACGGCGAGCTGCAGCGTGGCGAGCGGGGCCGAGCTGGTGATGCTGAAGGCGCTGCCGTAAGCCACGCCGCCATCGGCGGTGGACACGTAGAACGTGCCGGCAAATCCGCTGATGTCGCCGATGACGTTGAGGAAGTTCGTGCGATCCGCGCCATTCATTACGAGCTGGAGCGTGACGCCCGGCCCGCCGATGATCGTGGAGGCGACGTTGAAGGTGAAGTTCGGGTTGGCGATGAGGCCGATCGCGCCAAGGGTGATGCCGTCGCCGAAGGAGATCGTGCCGTCGAGCGTGGCGCTGCCGGCCGCGTTGGCGGCGGAGTGGATGAAGCCGCCGTTCAGAACGATGTTCGCCGTGCTGGTCGCGCCACCAAGCGCCTTGCTGAGGAGACGGGTGCCTGGGTTGATGACCAGCGCGCCGCCGTTGAAGGTGCTCGACCCCTCGGAGTCGCGCATGTTGCCGGAGGTCTGCCACGAGACGCCGTTGACGGAGAATGCCACCTCGGAAGCCCCGAACGGAGCGGTGATGTAGGAGTTCTCCGGAACGACGGGGTTGCCGCCCCAGAAGTCCGAATTGTTCCAGGTGTTCCCGGCGGGAACGGAGCCTGATTGATAAATATCGGCGGCAAAGACCGCCGATGCGGGGAGCACGCAACCGACGACTGCCGGAAGGAGAAACTTGAGATATTTCATAGACAGTTAGGGGTATGAGGGTCCGTTGGGGACGGATCGCCAATTGGGGGTAACGACATTTCGGGGCGGAATCCGCCACCTCCGCCGAAAAATTTTTCAAAAACTTCACCGCGGTCGTGGTTCGGCGGCGGACGTTCAAGACACGATCCAACGTGTGAAAGAATCCCGATTGGCGGGTGGGCCGGGACGGGACAGTATGGAAGGGAAGCCGTCCGGGAGACGGCGACGCATTTCCCCATGAACTCCCCGCTTCCTCCATCCACGTCGCTGGATATCGAGAGCGCCGTTTACGAAACGGCGCTGTCGCTCGATGGCGAGGCGCGGGAGGAATTCCTCCGGCAGTTCTACCACGGGAACGAGGAAGGGCTGGAGCGGATGCGGCGCCTGCTGCGGCAAGCGGGAAAGTCCGCCGCGTTTTTTCTCGAGGCGCACGAACATCAGGGCCGGCTCGCGGAGGAGATTCTGGAGAGCATTCCGGAACCGGCGGCGGAGCCCGTGAAGACGCCGGCGTCGGAGGAAGGCCCCGGCGCGCACATCGGGCCCTACCGGTTGATCGAGCGCATCGGCGAAGGCGGCTACGGGGTTGTCTACGAGGCGGAGCAGGAGAAGCCGTTTCACCGCCGCGTGGCGCTCAAGATCATCCGCCTCGGCATGGACACGGAGAACGTGATCGCGCGCTTCGAGGCGGAGCGGCAGGCGCTCGCGCTCATGGACCACCCGAACATCGCGCGGGTGTTCGACGCCGGATCCACGCCCACGGGCCGGCCGTATTTCGTGATGGAGCGCGTGACCGGCGAGCGGATCACGACGTGGTGTGACCGGGAGCGGCTGGATCTGCGACAGCGCATCGATCTCTTCGTGCGGGTCTGCCAGGGCATCCAGCACGCGCACCAGAAGGGCGTGATTCACCGCGACATCAAGCCGTCGAACATTCTCGTGACGACAAAGGACGGCACGCCCGAGCCGAAGGTGATCGATTTCGGCATCGCGAAGGCGGCGGCGCCCGTGCTCGAAAATGGCGAGACGATCTGGACGTCGCGGGACCAGCTCATCGGCACGCCGCCCTACATGAGCCCGGAGCAGATCGACCTGAGCGGGCTCAAGGTGGACACGCGCAGCGATGTTTACAGCCTCGGCGCGCTGCTCTACGAGCTGCTGAGCGGGCGGCCGCCCTTCGACGGGAAGGCGCTGGCGGAGCTCGGCGTGTCGGGAATGCGCCGCATCCTTCTGGAACAGGATCCTCCCCTGCCCTCGCGCATGCTAGCCACATTGCCCGCGAAGGAGCTGGCGGAAATCGCCGCGGCCCGGCAGGAGGAACCCGCGCGGCTCATCGCGAAACTGCGCGGCGACCTGGATGGCATCGTGTCGATGGCAATGGCGAAGGAGCCCGACCGACGCTACCAGACCGTGAACGGCCTCGCGGCGGACCTGCAGCGCTACCTCGCGTGCGAGCCGGTGAAGGCGCGCCGGCCGGGGCGGCTTTACCTCGTGGGGAAATTCGTGCGCAGGAACCGGCTCGTCTGCGCGCTCGGCGCGGCGATCGTGGTCTCGCTGGCGGGGGGGTTCGGCACGTCGATGTGGCTGTTTTTCCACGAGCGGCAGGCGCTGCGTGAGCAGGAACGGCTCGGACGCGAGGCGGAGATCGCGCGGGCCCGCGAGGAGCATCTGCGCGAGCAGGCGCAGGCGCGGGCAAGCGTCTCGCAGGCCGCCGCGTTGCTGAGCGAGCAGCGGATCGAGGAGGCGGATGCGCTCCTGCGCAAGCATCCGCTGACGTCGATCGAGCCGTCCCGCGAGGCGGCGGGGGTGTTCCGCACGCTGGGCCACTGGAACGCGATCTACGGCCGGTGGGACCAGGCGGTGCAGTGCTACACGCTGCTCGACCAGGCAAACCACCTCGACGACCCGGTGCAAACGATCGAGAGCACCGACGTGCTCGCCATCGCGCCCGTCCTGCGCGCGTATGGCACCCGCGCCTCCTACGAGCGGTTCCGCCGCGAAACGCTCGAACGCCACCTCCCCGCCACCAACGCCCTGCAGGCCGAGCACCTGCTGAAGGCGGCGCTCCTCGCACCGGCGGACAAGGACCTGCTCGAACAGCTCCGGGAAACGGCGCTGACCTGCGCGCGGGATGTCCCCGCCGAGTCCGGAAGCCCGACGTATCCGGAATGGAACGCGTTTTCCCTCACGCTCTATTACCACCGGCTCAACGACCCGGAGCGCGTGCTGGAATGGGCGGACCGTTCGCTCACCCATCCCGATGCGACGGGCACGCGCGTCTCGGCCACGCTTTGCCTCACGGCGATGGCGAAGTCCCGCCTCGGCGATCGGGAAGGCGCGACTCGCGACCTCACGAAGGCATGGGAAATCATCGGGCGCGCCCCGCAATCGGGGGAAACCCTCGGCAGCCCGACCGAAGGCGGCTTCTGGTTTTCGTGGCTGGTGGCGCGCCTGCTGTTCGACGAAGCCAATCGGGAAATCAACGGCTGATCCTGCCTTCCGCCGGCCATCTTGACAGCGCGAGGACGCCCTCGAATACTTTTGCCAATCCCATGTCCCCCGAACCCCCGGCCGGCCCGGCGAGCCAGCTATTTTCCGAACTGTATCCGCAACTCCGGCGGATCGCCGCGTCGCGCATGGCCCTGCAGGCCCCGGGGCACACGCTGCAACCGACCGCCCTCGTGCACGAGGCGTGGATTCGACTGACGAACTCCGACGACGATAAGCGCTTCGGCAACGTGGAGCATTTGTTTGCCGCGGTGTCGCGGACGATGCGCAGCATTCTCGTGGACCGGGCGCGCCAGCGCTCGCGGGCGAAGCGCGGCGGCGACTTCCAGCGCGTGTCGCTCGACGCGGCGGAGGACGTGCCGATCAGCGACGACGACAAGCTGCTGCTCGTTCACGAGTCCCTTTGCCAGCTGGAAAAGGAGGATCCGGTCCGCGCCCGCGTGGTGCTCCTGAAGTTTTACGGCGGCCTGTCGATCCCCGAGATCGCCAGGGAAATGGGCATCGGCGAGCGCACCGTCGAGCGCTACTGGTCGCACGCGAAGGTGTGGCTCTACGACCAGATCGCGGCCGCGATCGGGCAGGAATAGCGGCCGCGTATCGCCAGGGTCGCCCGGAGAGCGCCTCTGCACCTTCAAGCGCCGCGTCGCAGCTGTCTGTGGGCGTGGTGTTCTTCACGGCACTTCCGGGCAGGCGTGATCTCCCACTTCCCGCCCCGCGGCAGCGGGCCATCGCCCCATGCCGCGATTCGAAGAGATTGCGCGCTACCGCAGCCGTTTCGCGACGAGGACGCGGTGGTTTCCATCCGGATCCTTCACGCGAACCTTCAGGACCCCCTTCCACTGGTTGCCACGGTCGTTGATGCGCACGCGCGAGGCGGTGGCCCCGCTCACGCCATCCATGCGACTGCGCAGCCGCTTCCTGCCGACGAACCACTGGTATTTCAGGCCGGCGAGTTTCGCGGCGCGGGCGATGTATTTCGTTTTGCCGGGGCGCTGCAGCTTGCGGAACTTCACCTCGGCGGGAATCTGCTCCACCAGCGGAACCTCGATGTTGATCCACGCAACGTGCGCGAGGTCCCATTCGTAATGCTCGCCTCCCACGGCGACGACGGAGAGCCACTTTCCGTTCCAGGATGCGGGAACGACGGTGCTGAGCCGCGGCCCGGTGGTTTCCGCCACGAGATCATCGCCGATATACCAGAGGAAGGTGGCCGGGTGCCCGACCTCGCCGGAGATGGAGAACGACGCCATTCCGCCCGCCTGCAGGCTGAGCTCGACCGGCGAGTCCCACAGATGCAATGGCTCGAAGACCGTGAGGAATGCGGGCTCGCTGACGACGGAACCCGCGACGTTGGAAACGACGACATCGATCACGAGCGGCTCGCCGACGTGCGCGGTGGACGTGTTGACCTCGAACGTGTCGGAGGTGGCGCCCTCCACGGGCTCGCCGTTGATGCGCCATTGATACGACTCGGCGCCCACGGCCTCCACGACGAAGACCTGGCTGTCGAAGGTCTCCGATTTATCCGAGGCGGGATGCAGCGTGATCACGGGCAGCGCCACGACATCCACGAACGCGGCGGTGCTGGAATGCTCCTCGCCGCTCGCATCGGTGGCGGTGAGGTGGTAGCTGCCCTCGTCGTCGAACGTCACATTCTCCAGCTCGAGCGTGGGCGAAGTCGCGCCGGGGATGGGCTCGAAGCGGCGATACCATTGGTAGGTCACGCCCTCCTCGGGAAGGAAGCGGCCCGTGAGCTGGACGGAACCGCCGTAGGCGACCGTCGCCGACTGCGGAACCTCCACAAACACGTTGCCCGCCGGCTCCTCCGCATCGATGGCCGCGGCGGCCGCAATTTCGCCGAAGCGCGCGGCGGCGGGTGTGTTGTAGGTGATCTCGTTCACGCGGTAGGTGAGAAGGAACGGCGCCTGGTTTTTGTTTCGATAGGCCGTCGGCAGGAACGCGGGGTTCGCGTAGCGATTCGTCGAATTTGGAATCGGCGCCGGCTGCACGAAATACGGCTTCACGCTCCACGACTTCACGAGACGCGGCGACGCGGGCACGTTCACCGCCGGCGCGGTCTGCGACAGCGTGAGCGCAAACGTGTTGGTCGTGGTGGTCTCGACGGTGTGGACGTTCTTTCCGCCCTTCGCAAAGGTCGCCTTTCCGAACAGGCCGAGCTTCGCGTCGATCTCCACCGTCGAGGAGGTCTTCACGATGTTCGAGGACTGCGTCTCGAGTTTCACCGTGGCCGGTTCGTTCGTGTATTGCGTGAAGAGCGCGTTGATGTCGCTCGCCTTGGCGCGAATGTAGGTCGAATCGGGCCCGGCGTAGTTCCAGTCGGACTGGAAGCTCCAGCGGACGAGATCGTTCGATGCCGGGAAACGCATCGAGCCATGCGCGAACGGCGTGTCGGGCGCGTCGGGATTCTCCATGTCGTAGTCCACGCCCTTGAGGTCCATGCTCACGATGGAGGTCGTGAGGAATGCGATGGGCGTGCTCGGCTCGGAGCCGAACACGTGGCGGTAGTTGATGCGCTCGCCGTCCCAGGCCGACTGGTAGTAGGTCTGCACGCGGATCGTGGGCACGAGGAAGATCATCCGGCCGCGACTCTGGGAGAGGTTTGGAGACGCGACGAGGGCGTTCGAGTAGCTCGCCGTGAAGGTGCGCTTCTCGGCGTCGGACCTGAACGCGGTCTGCTTCCAGCTGAGGTCGAGCTTCGCGGCGCTGATGGCAAAGCCCGCGCTCGCGCTGGTCGTGCTCGAAGTCTCTGCGGTGGTTTGCAGGACGTTCACCGCCGTCTGGGAAAACTCGACGCGCGACGTGACGGCCGTGTTCGTGATTCCCGCCTGGCGGAGGTCGTCGGCATAGGGCGGCGGACCGGTGAGGATTCCGATGAGCTGCCAGGAGGAATAGTCGGCATTGGATTCGGCGGCCGTGGAGGTCGAGGTGCGGAGCTTCACCTCCTGCGCGTCGCCGCTTTGATCCTTCACATAGCCATAGGGCACGAGCTGATCGGATTTGTAGGCGAGGCCGGTGAAGACGCCGTAATTCCGGACCGCCCGCGTGGAAAGGCCGCGGTAGCCGAGCACCAGCGCATACTGCTGGTAGCGCGAAATCTCGGCGCCGGGGTCGCGCGTTTCCAAGGCGACCGGGATCACGTCAAACGCCGCGTCGTTGTAGTCGTAGCTCACTTTCTGCGGACCGGGATCGAAGCCCGACGCGAAGCCCTGATAGAACCGCTTGTAGAGCGACGGGATGATGTGCTCGTCGCGGTTCCACGGCGACGGCGTCGCCACGAAGGGGCTCTCGCGCACGACATCCTGCCCGCGCGGACGCCCCGCCAGCGCGAGGAGCGTGAGCGGACGATTCTCCGCCCGGTAGCCGGGCTCTCCAAGGAACACCTCCGCCCGATACAGCGCCTGGGCCGCCGACGGACCCGGATTTTCGAGCATGAAGACCTGGAGCACATTGCGCGCGGCGGAGAGCGGGCGGCCTTTGAAACTGGCCTGGGATTCGCCGATCGTTCCCCAATACAGCCGCATGCGGAACGGCATGTAGGTCGGAGAGTCGAACTGCTTGCGGATGTCGGTGAGGTTCTTCAGCCCCTCGCCGTCGTAAAGGCCGACGAGCGCCTGCGAATCCGGAGTGGCCGCGCCGTTGTCACCGCGCACGACCGCCGAGAAGGCGGCAATGAGAACGCCGTTTTCGTCGACCACCGGAGCCATGTCGATGTCGATGCAGCGGAACTTGAAGTTGCCCTTCCCGTCGGCGGTGTCGATCGACCGCGAAAAGCCGGCGGTCCAGTTCTGTCCATCGGTGGTGCGGTAGAAGCGCACCACACGACGCGTCGTGTTGGTCGGGTCCTGGTTGTAGGAAACGGCGAGGACCATCTCGGGCGTGCCATTGCCCTCGTCGTCCACGCGGATGACTTCGGACACGGCGATGTCATCGACCTGATAGGGTCCGGAGAGGCGTTCCGACAGTCCCGTCACGGACACGGTCCGCATCTGGCTCCACGTGCCGCCCTCGATGACGTCGGACTTCGCGGGGGGCGTGTAGACGTTGTAGCGGATGCAATTCCGGTCGTAGTAGAAGACGTAAAGCTGGTCCTGAAACACCTGGCAGATCACGAGCGGATCCGTGCGCAGGGGGCCGTAGGCCGGCCCGTGCTCCATGTGGCCGTCGCGGCCCAGCTTCGAAAGGTTGGCCTCGCCAAGCCGGGGACCCGGGAGCGGCGTGAGCTTGTCGGCCTCGAGAGTCATCACCCGGATGTAAGCCGCGCCGTAGTCCGGATGTGTCGCGCCGCTCACAAGCACGACCTGTCCACGCCAGAACGCCGCGCCAAACTTGTGGTGGTAGTCGTTGTGCTCCCTCACGGGCGGGACCAGACTCCACGTGTCGGGCATCACCCCGGCCTCGAAATACGTCTGCCCCTGCGGGTCGGCGTGGACAGTGGCCATGGCGGAAAACAGGACGAGGAACCCGCCGGTAATGAAGTTTCGAACGAATACGCGCACCGCGCGCCCTACCGGGGGGAAAGACATCTCGGGCATGTGATTCCGTGGCAAATGCCCGAAAACCCGCGCGGCGGAAAGCACTTTCGCCCTGCATATCCATCAGCCACCGAATACTTTGCGACAATTCCCTAAGAAGCTTCGACCAGTGGACGGCGAATGAAACAGGGCATTTCCGGGATGGGAACCTTCTTGTCACAAGGAGGATGGGGTGCATAGTAAGCACAGCCTTATCCCAGCCTGCGGGCAGTTAGCTCAGCGGTAGAGCGGTAGTCTTACACACTATTGGTCGGGGGTTCGATTCCCTCACTGCCCATTTCTTTGCGCGCGGCGGTCTTGCCGCTTTTCTTGATTCCACTCGCCGGCCACACTGGATTTTTATCCATCCGCCTTCGGGGTGAGATTCGATTGTGCGTGGTTGTGCTGCTGCTGATGTCTCCGGGATTGCCGCCGATGGATTTGGAAACGTAGAAGAGTGCCTTGGTGAACCTCGATTGCATTTACTTCGAAGGTTTGACCCGGCAGCGTCCGAGGGCGCTCCCGCGACCCCGGGTGGCGGCACCGGCCCGGTCGAGACCGTCTGAAGAGGAGCCGGAGGCTGCGAGGTTTCTTTCGTTTCTTTTCGAGCGGCTGGGTGTGTCGCTCGAGGCATATCGAACGAAGGCGCTTCATCGACGCCTCCCCGCGTGCCTCCGCTTTCTGCGGGCGAAGGATTGCCGAAGCGCGGAGGCGCTGCTTGCGAGCCGGCCGGATCTGGTCTCCGCGGCCGGAAGCGTGATGCTGCTCGGGGTAACGGAGTTTTGTCGCGACCGCGCGGTCTTCGATGCATTGCAGGAAATCGTGCTTCCGGCTCTGGAGACGACCGACCGACGGTCGCGTGTGTGGAGCGCGGCGTGCTCGGAAGGGCGTGAGCTGTATTCGATCGCGGCGCTTCTCGAGGGGGTGGGCCTGCTCGAGCGGGCGGAGCTGCTCGGCACGGATTGCCGGGCGGATGCGATCGCGCGCGCGGCGCGGGGGGAATTTTCCGCCGAGTCGGTGGCCGGGCTGGATCCCGGGTGGCAGCGTCATTTCCAGCGCGAGCAAAATCGCGTGAGGGTGCCGGCGAGCTGGCGGCTGGCGATCCGGTGGAAGGTCGGGAATCTGCTCACAACCACCGAGCCCGGACCGTGGGATCTGCTGCTGTGGCGGAACATGGCCATTTATTTGACGGCCGACGCGGCGACCCGCGTCTGGAGGAATCTGATCCACGAACTGGCCCCCGGCGGCTGGCTGGTGTGCGGAAAGGCGGATCACCCGCCGAAGCACGCAGGGCTGGCACGGGTGGCTCCCTGCATTTATCGAAAGCATGCCTGACCTTCCCCTGCCGCGCCGGCCTTCGCTGGCGGTTTCCACCACCGTCATCCTGCTTCTCGGAGCGCTGTGGGGATACGTGCGGTTGTTCCTTTTCCAGGACTCGATTCTGCCGATCACATTCGTGCTGCCGCTGCTGGTGTGCGTGTGGACGGGCCGTCGCTGGCAGCTCTGGACGCTCGCGGGGGTCTTCGCGGTCTTCGCGGCGTGCAAGATGTGGTGGGTCCTGCCTGCGGACCAGATCGGCCAGCGGGATCTCGCGATCTGGTTCGCCGTGACGCTGTTCAACATCGTCGCGGGCGCCGTGGTGGTGCTGTTGATCATCGCCCTGCGCGAGGGACTGGAACGCCGGAACGCCACGATCGCCGCTCAAAACGCCGAGCTCGAAGCACAGGCCGAGGAACTTTCCCAGCAGAACGAGGAAATCGAATCGCAGGCCGAGGAAGTCATGCGGCAGAACGAAGAGCTGCTCGACCTCAGCGCGCGAATCGGAACGCGCGAGGAAATCCTGCAGGGATTGCTGCGCTCGGCCGGCGAGAAAGGCGGCCTCGATGCAGCGTTGATCGAACTTTCCAACCGGATGCTCGATGTCGTGGGCCCGCCGGCGGTCGTGGTCGGCATCCTGGAACGGGTGGAGGATTCCCTGCACCTCGTTGCGCAACGATACTCCGACGAAGCCGCCGCCCTGCCGGAGGAATGGCCGTTGAAGGATTCGATCGCCGACATCGTGCTGCGGCAGGGGCGCACCGCCTATGTGTCGGACCTCGAACGGCGTCCAGATCTCGCGACGCATTTCGGAGCCGCCGCGCCGCAGTCGATCCTTGCCACGCCGATTTCCGGGAGCGAGGGCCAGATCGGGCTGCTCGTCGCGTGCAGCCGCGACGCCACCCACTGGACCGAGGAGCAATTCCAGGTGATGGAATGGATCGCCGGCCAATGCGGGCTCGTGATGGAAAACCTGCGCCATCGCCGGGAGCTCGCCGAGCGCGCCGCGGCCTTGGAATCCGCGAACCAGGCGAAGGACCGCTTCCTCGCGATGCTCTCACATGAGCTGCGGACCCCGTTGACGCCCATTCTCGCGGCGGCCGGGGTGTTGCAGAACGACAATCGGCTGCCCGCCGAGGTGCGGGAGGATTTGCGAATGATCCGCCGGAACGCCGCGATCCAGAGCCGGCTCATCGACGACCTTCTCGACCTCACGCGAATCGGCCGCGGCAAACTCGAGCTCGACCGGCAACTCGTCGAGGCCGCTCCCCTGCTGCGTGATGCGGCGAAAATCATTTCCGCAGAACTCGACGCGAAGTCGCAGACCCTGAATCTCGACCTCCATGGCCTCGACGGGCAGATGTTCGTCGGCGACGGCGCGCGGCTGCAGCAGGTGTTCTGGAACCTGCTCAAGAACGCGGTGAAGTTCAGCCCGGCCGGGAGCGCGATCGAACTGCGGGCACGCTCGCTCGGCGATCGAATCGCGGTCGACGTGCGCGACTCCGGCGTGGGAATCGACCGGTCGGACATGGAGCGGATTTTTCTCCCCTTCGAGCAGGCCCTCTGCACAAAGCGCCGCACCAACGAGAGCGGACTCGGGCTCGGACTCGCCATCGCGAAGGCGGTGGTGGAGCTTCACGAGGGGACGCTCACCGTCGACTCGGACGGTCCCGGGCACGGGGCGATTTTCACGGTTTCGCTGCCCTGCGTCGCCCAGCCAAACGCTCCGAAACCTTTGGTCGTCGAAGGCGCAAGCGACGGCCCGGGCTCGATTCGAATCCTGCTTGTGGAGGACCACGAGGATACGCGCGAATTGCTTGTGCGTCTGCTGCAAAGCAGCGGGTTTGTCGTCGAGCAGGCGGGCACCGCAACGGAGGCGCTGGAGCTTTTCACGCAGGGCGATTTCCAACTGGTGATCTCCGACCTCGGTCTGCCGGATCTGAGCGGCGTCGAGTTGATGCAGCGGTTGCAGGAGATCCGGCCCGGCCTTCCCGGCATCTGCCTCACCGGCCACGGGATGGAACAGGATGTCGATCTCTGCCGGAAGGCGGGCTTCACCGAGCATCTCACGAAACCGGTCGAGTTCTCGCGCCTGCAGGCCGCCATTTCCCGCCTGGATCTGCGGGTGGCGGCCGACTAGGCGCGGGCGTTCGCGCACCTCCCCGAACGCCCGCCATCCGCCGCGGCCCTACGCCGGATCGCGCCGCATCGCGATCATCTCGGGCGTGGTGCCGGCTTGAATGACGCCGACGCGGCGGAATCCCAGTCGCTCGTAGAGCGCAGCTTGCGCCCATCGGGCACCCATTCGGTCACCCACGCGATCGGAGTGTCGAGCGCCTCGGCAAGATTGCGCACCAGCGCACGAAAGAACGCCTCGCCCGTCTCCCGGGCCGTTCCCTCGAGGATCAACCGCAACGCGCGATCTTCGTCCTTTTGCGGCGGCGCCTTTGCTTTACCGGCCATGTCGCGAAGTCTGGCCGTTTGTGCGCCAGCGAATCAAGCACCGGACAGTCCCCTGCGTCCGGCCATCTCACACCACCCTCGCAAAGACCGGCGCCAGCCGGCCGTCGCGGCGCACTTCGAAGATTTTCCCGGAGTTGGAGCCCGACGAATTGACGCCATATCAACTCCCCAGTAGAGGTTGCGCGAATGACTCTCCGTCGCACGATTTTGCTGTTTGCCCTGGCGTGGACGGTGGCGATCACGCTGCTGCACGGAGCGTTGAATCTGAAGCTGTTTTCGCCGAAGCCAAAGAGTGGCGCCGAGGTGGGCCGCATCGGTTTTCTGCCGGTGACGTGCCACCTGACGTGCCCGGTGACGGATTTCATCAACAAGCAGAACGAGGGCAGCATTTTCGAACCGGTGCGGTTCAACAGCTGGCCGGAGCTCAAGGAGGCGTATCTCTCCGGTTACACGAAGGCGACTTTCATCCTCGCACCGATGGCGATCGCGCTGCGCGAGCAGGGCGTGCCCATCAAGGTCGTCTATCTCGGCCACCGCGACGGCTCGGCGGTCGTCGTGCACAAGGACTCCAACATCCACAGGATGCAGGACCTGCGCGGGAAACGGATCGCCGTTCCCAACCGCTACTCGAACCAGCGGCTCCTCTTCTTCCGCGCGCTGAAGCAGGCCGGCATGAAGCCGGAAGACGTCGAGCTCATCGAAATGCCGCCGCCCGACATGCCGGCCGCGCTTTACGCGAAATCGGTGGACGCGATCTCGAGCGGTGAGCCGTTCATGGGGCAGACGGAACTGGATGGCTACGGCCGCGTGTTGTGGCTGACGAAGGACGTGTGGCCGAACTTCATTTCCTGCGTGCTGGCCGTTAGCGAGGACGCGATTGAGAACGACCGCGAGTGGGTGCAGGAGCTCGTAAACGGCATCGCCCGCAGCGGCAAGTGGCTCGATCAGGACATGGACAACCGCATGGATGCCGCGAAGTTCGTCAGCCGGCATTACTACAACCAGAACCCGCGGCTTCTCGAGTTTGTGCTCAGCAAGCCGCCCGATCGCGTCACCTACACCGAACTCGTCCCGCTGAAGCCGGACTTCGAGGAGATCGAGCAGCTCGGACGCGAGTCCGGCATTCTCGAAGGCACCGCGCATTTCGAGGACTATGTCGACCCGTCGTTCGCCGCGGAGGCAAACCGGCTTTCGGCCTACGACTGGAAAAACGAACCATGAACCGCGCGACAAAGATCCTGCTTCCGCTCGGTGTCGCGGCGATCGCGCTCGTCGCATGGCATTGCGGTGTCCGCCTCCTGCGTAGCGACCTCTTTCCAACTCCGCTCGACGTCGTTCGCGGCATCGTGGAGCTGGCGCAGGCGGGGCTGCTTCTCAAATACATCGTCGCCTCGCTGTTCCGCGTCACCTGGGGATTCGGACTCGCGGTGCTCATCGGCGTCCCGCTTGGCCTGGTCCTCGGCTGGTATTCGCGCTTCTACGCAGCGCTGAATCCGCTTCTCCAGATCCTGCGCCCGATTTCGCCGATCGCGTGGATTCCGCTCGCGATTCTATGGTTCGGCGTCACCGATGCCGCGCCGATTTTCCTGATCTTCCTCGCGAGTGTGTTTCCGATCACAGTCGCCTCCTGCGCCGCCGTCCACAACATGCAGCCTGTTTATGTCCGCGCCGCCCGCAACTTCGGACTCGGCACCGTCGCGCTGTTCCGGCAGGTGATCTTCCGCGCCTGCCTGCCGCAAATCCTGACCGGCCTGCGCATCGCGCTCGGCATCGCGTGGCTGGTGGTCGTGGCGGCCGAGATGATCGCGGTAAACAGCGGCCTCGGCTATCTCATCATCGACGCCCGCAACGCCGGCAAGCGCTACGACCTTGTCGTCGCCGGCATGGTGTTGATCGGCCTGATCGGCCTCGGCCTCGACTATCTCGTGCGACAGCTGGAAAAATTTGACGAAGTCCGCTGGGGTTACGCCTCCAACTCCCGATGAGCGACTCCGTCATTTCCCTGCGCGACGTCTGGATGACATTTCCCGGCAAGCGGCCCGGCGAGCAGATCCATGTTCTCGAAAGCGTGAATGCCGACATCGCCCGCGGCGAATTCGTCTGCATCGTTGGCCCGAGCGGTTGTGGAAAATCCACACTCCTCAACATCGTCGGGGGTTTCCTCACGCAGACTCGTGGCGAGGTCATCGTGGAGAATGCTCCCGTCACCGGCCCTGACCGGCGCCGCATCTTCGTCTTCCAGGAAAACGGCGTGTTCCCCTGGCTCTCCGTCGAGGACAACATCGGCTTCGGCCTTCGCAACATGCCGGCGGACAAAAAGAACGCCATCGTCGCGCACTATACCGAGATGGTCGGTCTTTCCGGTTTCGAGAAGGCGTATCCGCGCGAACTCTCGGGTGGAATGCGTCAGCGTGTCGAGATCGCCCGCGCGCTCGCCGCGAATCCCGACATCATCTACATGGACGAGCCCTTCGGTGCTCTCGACTTCATCACCCGGCTCAAGATGCGCGCCGACCTCGTGCGCATCTGGCAGGCCGAGCAAAAGACGATTCTCTTCGTCACGCACGACATCGAGGAGGCCGTGCAGCTCGCGGATCGCGTATTTGTCATGAGCACGCGGCCCGCGACCGTGCAGAAGGAAATCACGATCGACCTCCCCCGCCCGCGCGACCTCGACTCGAAGGGCTACCTCGAAAAACGGGATGAAATTTTCAAGGCCATGGGCATGAGCCTGAAGATCGGAAGCCCGGCCGACGCGGGCGGCAATGGCGGCCGGAATCCCGAGCCGACCGCCGCAGTCGAGCAGACCTGACCTGACACGCGCCTTTACTTCGCGTTTGTGTGCCGGGCGATCGCCGCGCGCTCCCTGTCGCCAAGGCGATAGGCCCTGCTGTCGCGATTCCGCAGACGATCGACCACCTTGATTCGCACGACCCGCACGTCGCGCGGCGGCTTCACGACCACCTTCCATTTCCCGCGTCCCCGCACCGGCAATCGCTCGCCATCGACGATCGCGGTGATTTTGCGGATGCCGTCGCGGTCCTTCACCCTTCCAAGGAAAAGGAGGCGCGTCGCCGAGACACGCAGACGAATCCTCCCGCCAAATTTCGTGGGCGACGGAACTCCCGGCATGTCCGGCGCCACGACATCCGGTGTCGGCGTTGGCTCGGGCGGCGTGGGCGTTGGGTCCGGAGTCGGGGTTGGCGTGGGAGGTTCAGGAGTCGCTGTGGGCTCCGGAGTTGGTGTAGGTGTCGGAGGCTCCGGCGTAGGCGTCGGCGTCGGACTGGGAGTGGGCTCGGGGGTTGGTGTTGGCGTAGGTGGAGGCGGCGTGGGGGTGGGTGTCGGCGCGGGTTCCCAGGCACTGCCAAGTTCGTGCACGGTCAACTCGGAGAACGAGGCTTCGCCGCCGGTCACGGAAACGGAGGTCGCGAGATTGCCGGCGCTGGGCCGCACCGCGCGCGGAATGTAAACCAGTCCATCGCTGGCGAAGACTTCGATCGACGTCCGGTCGAGATAGACGATCAGCCGCTGGCGTCCATTCTGCAACGGCGCGGAGAAACTCGCGCCCTGCATGCTCAACTGCTGAGAGACGCGGTTGTAGATGACCTGAACGCCGCGCAGGTTGAACCGCACCGTCGAGGCCGTGCCGGGATCGAAGTCCGCGCGCAGTTCAAGCAATTCACCGTTCACGTTCGACAGCGGATTCGCCGCGCCGGCGGCAAGCGTGAGCGGCCCGACGTCGTGCGTCTCGCGGCGAAGCGGCTCGAGTTCGGCAACGGGGAGACGTTTCACTCGCAGGCCGTTTGGAGTGACGACCAGCTTCAACTCGTGCGGGATGCTCATGCACTGGTTGAAGGGCATGCCCGGCGAATCGGCGCCACGCAGCCAGCCGATCTGGATGCAACGCCCGGTCGGCTCGTCGTTGAAAACCTGCGCCGCGTAGAACAGGTCCCCCTGCGCCCCGCGAAGTCGATCGATCTGACTCGTGAAATTCAGCCCGTCGAAGGTCCCGATTCCGTAACCGGAATCCGCACCCCACAGGATCCATCGCTTCTCGCCGGGATTGCCCTCGATCGGCAGCTCAAACAAATCGGGGCACTCGTAGAGGTAGTTCCCGGAGCCGGTCGCGTCGCCGACCTTCGTGCCCGTGGGGGTCCAGTTCTTGAGGTCAGGCGAATTGTAGAACTTCACGACATGGTGCCCGTTCTCGGTGGCGTAGTAGGCCATCACCCATTTGCCGGTCGGCTCATGCCGGAGGATTTTCGGATCGCGATTGCCGTCGGAGAAATTTCCCACCATCGGATTGCCGTCGTATTTCGTGAACGTGCGCCCGTCCGTGGTGAAGGCGATGGCCTGCGTGAATGGCGAACCTGCTGCGGTGTAGGCCATGGCCATTGGCGGGTTCTCCACCGTGCCAAAACCGCTCGTGTTCGCGTGGTCCACCACCGCACTGCCGCTATACATCGCGCCGAGCTCGTCGGGATAGAGCGCCTCCCCGTGCTGTGTCCAGTGGACGAGATCCGTGCTCGTCGCGTGCCCCCAATGCATGTTCCCCCACTCGCGCCCGTAGGGGTTGTGCTGGAAGAAGAGATGGTATTCGCCCTTGTAGTAAACAAGGCCGTTCGGATCGTTCAGCCAGCCGCGTTGCGCCGAGAAGTGAAACTGCGGTCGCAACGACTCCGTGTAGAAGGTGTCCGCGTCCGGCAACGCATCGGATTGATAGATGTTCGTCAGCGCCCCGGAGTCGGAGCGAATGAGGTTCACGCCGAGCTCGATGGTCCCGCCCTGCCATTCGCTGATGTCGACGGACGCCCACCAATCCGGCTTGCCGCTGGCGAGGCCGATCGAAAACGAACGCACCACTTCGCCGCCGACCTTCAGCGTGACATTGCTGGCCGACGCGCTGTTGGACACCGGCAGGTTGAGCCATTTCTTTTCCGCGACGATCTCCCGTGAGCCCGGCCCGACGGTGACGACATCCGGCTTCTCGTCGGAGAACGTAATGGAGTCGACATTGATGTGACCCCAGCCACCGGTGCGCGAGTCAACGATCTCGAGGTGGGCGGTCTCCCCCGCGAATTCGCTCACCTCCCAAAATGCAGGGAACAACTGCTCCGTGCCGCCGGGCTGGGTGTTGCCACCGGTCGCGGTGCGAACGACGGCTCCTTCCACGACGAGGTTCATGCAGGTTTCCCCGGGCCATCCGCCTCCGCCAATGAGAAAGACGATGTAGTTGCGCGCGATCGTGAACTCGGGCGAAATCAACCGCCCCGTCGCGTCGTCTCCGCCGTGAAACGAATTCACGAGGCCCGCGCCCTCGAAACCGGTGACCGCCATCTGCCCCGGAAGCGCGCCTGCGGCCGGCATCAAGCCAAATGCCGTTCCCTCGACCTGCCACGGCGCATACGTGCCGCTGTCGAAATCGGCGAAAACCTCGCTCGCCGCGTGCAGAGGTCCGGCGAGAAGGAGTGCGAGGGTGAGGAGAAGTTTGTTCATGGTTTGTTCCAGGCGCTCTTCAGTTCGAACACCTCGAGTTCGGTGAACGTCGTCTCACCGCCTTCGCTGGAAACTTCGACGCTTCGATTCTGCGGATCCGGAAGCACGCCGAGGGGAATGAATGCCTCTCCGTTCGAGGCCATCACTTCGACCGTTGTCCGATCGACGTAGATCGCAAGGTCCAGCGCACCCTCATCGAGGCGGGCCTTCGCAGTTACTCCGTTGACGGAGAGTTCGCCCGTGGCGGCATCGTAGATGACTGGAATGCCGCGCACGCTCAGCGCCACTTTGCCGTCCGGCGGTGGCCGCAACTTCGCACGAACTTCCACAAGCTCCGCATCCACGCCGGGCAGGCGCTGTGTTTCGCCGGATTTCAACACGAGCGGCGCGAACGATTTCGCGGCGGCGCGCAGGGACTTGAGCTCCTCGACCGGCGTGTAAGTGAGACGGACACCCTCCGGCGTGGTCCGCAACCTCAGCTCCATCGGGATTCCCATGCACTGATTGAACGGCATGCCCGGTGAGACCGCGCCGCGCAGCCAGGGAATGAGCACGCGTCGGCCCTTCGGCTCGTTCGCGAAGGTCTGCGCCGCGTAGAAGACGTCGCCTCCGATGCCGCGATAAGGCCCTTCCTCGATCGTGAACCGGCGGCCGTCGAAGTCGCCGAGACCATATTCGCCATTGGCGCCGAAGATCACCCACTTCGTTTTCTTCGGGTCGCCATCGACCGGCAGCTCGAAGAAGTCGGGGCACTCGAAAAGAAACCCTCCCTGCCCCACACGACTGCCCTTCAAGGCCTGCGTGCGAGTCCATTTCTTCAAATCCGGCGAGGTGAAGAAAAAGACGACGTGGCAACCATCCTCCTCGCCCCACAGGGCCATCACCCACTTCCGGGTCGGCTCGTGCCAGTAAACCTTCGGGTCACGATTGCCGGCGGAGATTTCGTCGATGATGGGATTGCCCTCGTATTTCGTGAACGTGCGGCCGTCGATGCTGCAGGCCATCGCCTGCGTGTAGGGCTTCGGCTCCTTCGCGTGCTCGCCGGCGGCCGTGTAGAAAAGCACCATCGGCGACCGCCCGCCCCGGCCAAATCCACTCGTGTTCTTTTCATCCACGACCGCGCTGCCGCTGTAGATCGTGCCCAGCTCGTCGGGAAACAACGCCTCGCCGACTTCGCGCCAGTGCACGAGATCGCTGCTCACCGCGTGCCCCCAATGCATGTTCCCCCACTCGCGCCCGTAGGGGTTGTGCTGGAAGAAGAGATGGTATTCGCCGTTGTAGTAAACGAGACCGTTCGGGTCGTTCAGCCAGCCGCGACGCGCGGAAAAATGAAACTGCGGCCGCAGCGGCTCGGCGTAGAGGTCGCCGGTGCCGGGAACATCCGCTGCGTTGGAAATATTCGCCAGCGCCTCCGAGTCTGGCGGCAGCCGATCGACCGTCACCTCGATCGTGCGCCCCTTCCATTTGGCAACATCCAGCGGCGCCCACCAATCCGGCTCGCCATCGGCGAGTTCGATATCGAAACGGCGGACCTCCGCTCCATCGACGTGGACCGTGATCCAGCGCTTCGGCGCGCCATTCTTCACCGGGAAGTTGAGCCACCGGGCGGCGACGGGAATTTGCCGCGTCGCATTCACCTGTGCGATCGGGGGCGCTTGATCGGTCAACGTGATCCGATCGACGTTGATGTGCCCCCACTGGCCGGTCGCCTCGTCGACGATCTCGATGCGCGCGCGCTTCCCGCGCAGGTCGCGCACGTCCCACCCCTGCAGCTCCAGTTTTTCATCCGCTGAGCCGGTGGCGGTGCGCACCACCTTTCCGTCGACCACGAGGTTGATGCACGTCCTGTCGACGTCGTCTCCGCCGCCGATGAGAAACGAAATGTAATCGGTGGAAATCGTGAACTCGGGCGAAACAAGTTTGCCGATCGAGCCATCGCCGCCGACATAGGAGTTCGCGAGGCCATTGCCCTCGAACCCGCTCACCGCCTGCTGATCGGGCAGCGTCCCGGCGGCGGGCCTTGATCCAAACGCGTCGCCCTGCACGCGCCACGGTGCATAGCTGTCGCCTTCGAAATCAGCGAGCACGGTCTCCGAAGCCACCGTAGGCGCCGCGATGAGCGCGGCGAAGAAAACGAGGGGGAGAACCACTTTCATGACACCAGCTACGAAAGACAGACGAAATCGGTGGTCTCCGCTTTCGAAGAAACGCCGCGGGCGGCGTGCAGAAATTCCGGCGGCAGCACCGGCGTCGCGCCGGACTTCGAGCAAACAAAGGCCGCCGCTTCGTTCGCGCGACGGTTGATATCGTCCAACGGCTGCCCGGTGAGCAGTCCGATCGCCAGCACCGCCGTGAAGGCATCGCCGGCTCCGACCGAGTTTGCGACCTCCGCCGCAACACCCGGGTGCCGACGGGTCTCTCCGTCGCAATACAAAATGCTGCCCTCGCTTCCGAGCGTGCACGCCACCACCTCGAGATCGAACGCGCCTGCCAGAGCGCCGGGAAGTTCCGCAGTGGAGTTGTGGGGAATTCCAAACATCCCTCCGAGTTCGAGAAGCTCCGCCTGATTGACCTTGAGCACGTTTGCGAGTCGCAGCGATGCCTCGATGACCTCGCGATCGACGTGCGGCGGGCGGAGGTTCACGTCGAAAATTCGCAACGCCCTGGACCGAGTCTGTGCCACAAGATGCTGAATCGCCTCCCGGGACGTGCGACTCCGCTGCGCGAGCGAGCCGAAGTAAATCGCATCGGCCTCGCGCGCGGCTGTCAGAGCGCGGTCGGTCACCTCGATAAAGTCCCAAGCGACCTGCTCACCCAAATGGAAGCTTGGCTCACCGTTCACTCCGAGCGCGACGGTCGCCGTGCCGGTCGGTGCGGCGGGATCGATCTGCACGAGATCCAGCAGCAGTTGACGCCCGACGAGATCGTCGAGAATTCGCGATCCAAGTTCGTCCGAGCCGATGCGGGAAAGGATTTGCACCCGGGCCCCCATCGCTGCGGCATGCAGCGCGAAGTTCAGCGGCGCGCCGCCCAGTTCCTCGCCGGAAGGGAAGATGTCCCAGAGAATCTCGCCAATTGATAGAATCCTCAGACTTCCGCCACTGCCGGCTCCCCGGTTCGTTTGTTTCGATGACTCCGCGTTCTGAGGGGGCAATGGAGTGGAATCTGACATGGTCTCAAAAAACTCAGGGGCCGGCCACGCGGAGCGGCACGGCCCCCATCAATGGTCACGTTAAATCAAGCGGTCTGTCTGCGGCGACGGTTTCTGACACAAAGAAGTCCGCCGAGCGTCGTCATGATCGCGACGCCGTAACCCGGTTCCGGCACCGCTGCGAAGATGACATCGCCGGCACCCGTGAGGCCCGTGGCCTGGTAGCCGGCGAGCGAGATCGCGGACAACTGCGAGATGGTGAGCCCGCTGCCGTCCGAGAAGTTCAGCGTGTCGACGCCGACTTCGAAGTTCGACAGAATCAGGGATCCAGACCACGTCATCGCACTGCTGTTGGCGAAGATCAATGTATTCGCTCCGGGCGTCGCGCCGAAATCGATCGTCGATGTGGAGTCGAGCGTCAGCGCCGCGAGCGTTTCGTTGAAGTTGTTCAGGTTCAGCGTGCCGCCGTCGAGTGTCACCGCCGAGGAATCGCTGATCCGTTGCGAGGAGCCCAGCACGATGCTTCCGCCCTCGATCACCGTCGCACCGCCATACGTGCTGGCGCCGGTGAGAATCAACGCCCCGTCGCCCTGCTTCGTGAGCCCGCCAACTCCTGCCAGGTCCTGCACGACGGTGATGTCATTGCCGTTCGTGTCGAAGATCGCACCGCCGGCCTGCACGTCGATTTCATTGCTCGCGATGTTATCGAAGAAGCTGCCGGTCGTGGTCATCCCGGTCGCCTTGATCGTGCCGCCGTTCAAGTTGATCTGCGCGGCTCCGCCGTATCGGCTGAACCCTGGGGTTTCCAGGATACCGCCGTTCAAGTTGAGAACGCCGTTGCCCCCGCTTCCGAACCGGCTGAATGAGACGCCGGCACCGGTCGCATCAAACAACGGACTCATCGGGTCCAGCACGGGATTCGCGACGAGTCGCCCGCCGTTGATGGTGACGGTGGAGTTCGATTGATTCAGCCCCAGCCACAGCTGGTAGGTGCTGTGCACGTAGGAGCCGCCATTCATCACGAGGGTTCCATTCGAGGAACCTCCGTCGCCGATCACGTTGACGCCACCGATCTCGATCTCGGCGTTTCCGTTCACGGTGGCCAGGCCCGTGGAATTGAAACGACCGACGACGAATCCGTTCGTCACCGTGACCTTTGAGTTATCGCCCATCGTCAACGTGCCCGTGGCGCCGGCTTCGCTGCCGACATAGAACTCGTTGCCAGCGGTCGCCGTGGACGTTCCGCCCATCGTCAACGTCCCATTCGCACCGCCGCGCAGCCCGAGCTGAAGCGTTTGATTGGTGGAAATCGCCGCGCCTTCGCTGAGGTTCACTTCACCGGTGGGGCCGTTCGCGCCGCCCTCGGTGTGGGCGATGTTGAAGTTTCCGTCGGAATGCGCGCTGGAATTGCCGCTCATGTGGAGCACGCCTTTGGTCGCAAACCCGTTGTTGCCCCAGCCGATGCGGATCTCGTTGTTCGAGAGCATGCTCGACGTGTCGCTCATCGTCACCGTGCTCGTGGTGCCGCTAAAGATCGCTACGGCGATGTTTCCGCCGCCGGTTTTTTGAATCGTCGCGTTACCGCTCAGATGCACGTTTGCGGTGCCGTCCCCGTCGCGCCCGAAGATGATCCAGTTGTTGTTCGACAACGTGCCTCCAGTCATCATCAGATTCCCGACGCCGCCACGGGAGCCGAAGAGCATTTCCCCGCCGCCGGTGCCAATGAGCGCTCCGCCGTTGGAAATGGTGACCGTGCCGGTGCCGAGTCCGTTGCCATTGACGTCGTCGCCGCCGATGTAGGTGGTGTGACCGTCCCCGGTGAGCGTGAGGGTGCCGCCGGAGATGGACAGATTGCCGGTGTTCGAACCCGTGCCGAGACGAAGCCGGTCTGTCGTGAACGACTCCGACATGCCAATCTCGGCCGTGCCGCCGTTATCGACGAATGCCTGATCGCCGGCACCCGGGACGGCATCATCGCTCCAGTTTGTGGCGGTGCCGTATGCGCCGGTCGTTCCGTCCCAGAAACGATCGACGGCGTGGAGCATGGTGGGACTGAATGCGGCGCCTGCGATCAGCAGGGCGTGCAGCGCCTTGCCGGCGCGGGGAGTGCATGGATGGTATTTGTTCATTTTGGAGGGAGTTGCTGTTTTGGTGATGGCTGAGAAAACCGGATCAGCTCGACCTGCGACGCCGCAACACGAGCACGCCGCCGATACCCGCGAGGCAGAGGAAAGCCATGGTGGAAGGCTCGGGAACCACGAGCGACGTCACTTCGATCATGCCGGTGCCGGAGAAGAGCTCGCTCTTGTGCTCCGCGTTTGATTCGAGACTTCCCCACGTGCCGAGGGCCTGTGCGACGCCGTCGATGAGGAGCGCGTTCACCGTGTCGGTGCCGGTGAAATTGAGGTCGAAGATGGAACCTGTGGTAATGAAGATGTTCGAACCGTCGGCGAGAAATCCCGTCGTGATGCTCAGCGTGCCGTTCGCAACGACCGTGTCGCCGAGGTAGCCGTTCGCGCCGGTGAGCGTGAGCGTTCCTTCGCCCAGCTTGGTGAGCCCGCCCTCACCGTTGAGAGCCTGCTGGATCGTGATCTGGAAGCCGTTCGTATCGAACTTCAAGCCCCCGGCCTGAATGTCGATGTCCGAGCTGGTGAACGTGGTGGAACCCGGCAGCGGACCCGCGGCAAAGAAATCGTCGTTGTCCGCGAGCGCCTTGATCGTTCCTCCGTTGAAATTGATGTCCACCGGACCGTCGCCCATGTCCTTGAAGAAACCGGCCGTGGCCAGTGTCCCGCCATTCAGGTTGAGCGTCTTGGTCGCGCCGTTTGACTGATTCGCGCGGAATCGCACGCCCATCGCGGGATCGTTGGGATTCGAGCCATTGTCGAGTCCCGTGGCGGTGACGGTTCCTCCGTTGATCGTGAGCGTGCCCGTCGAATTGCCGTCTCCAATGCGGATCCACAACCCGCTCGCCGAGCCGCCATTCACCGTGATCGTGCCTCCCGGCGAACCATCGGCGCCCGCGATGAACGCCCCACCCGCAGTTACCTGGGCATTGTCCGAAATCGTCATGCTTCCCATGCCGCCGCGGCCGACCACCAGACCGACGGCGACATCAAGAATCGCGGAATCCTGCATGACCACGGTCCCGCGCGATCCGCCATCCTGCCCCACACGAAACTCGCTGCCTGCGACGACCTGAGCGTTGCCGCTCATGTGCAACTCGCCCGCCGCACCCGCCACACCGACGTAAATATCCGTGCCCGCGGAAAGGTTCGCCCCATCGTCCATGTTCACGATGCCCGTCGTTTCGGAGTTCAGCCAGCCAAGCCGGATCTCGTTGTTCGAGACCATCGAAGACTGCCCGGTCATCGTCACCGTGCTGGTGGTCCCCGAGTTCACGCCGACGGCGATGTGATTCCCGCCCTCGGTCTTGAGCACCGCGGCATTCCCGCTGAGCGTGACGTTGGCGGCGCCACCGGTGTCGCGACCGAAGATGATCCAGTCGTTGTTGCGAAGCTCGCCGCCGGACATGTTCAGCGTGCCGGTGCCGCCGCGGGAACCGAAGAGCATTTCGCCACCAAGGGCTTCGAAAACACCGCCGGTAATCGTCACCGTTCCAATGCCGGTGCCGCCGCCGTCATTGTCGCCGCCGATATACACCGCGTGGCTGCCGCCGGCGACCGGAACACCCACCGCGGTCAACACCCCACCGGAAATCGACAGCTCACCCGCGCCGTCGTGTCCACCAACGAAAAGCGGCTGCACGACAAACTCGTCGCCCTCCACGACCTCGGCGTTCCCGCCATTCGCGATCGTCGCCGGCAAAAGCTCCGGGACCTCGCCACCGTCCCAATTGCTGCCTTCGCCGAACAGGCCGTCCGTCCCGACCCAGTCCACCGCATGGGCAAAGGTGGGGACAAAAATTGCACTGATGCATGCCAGCCCCCTCAGGGCCGGAGTAAGGGAATCTCGCTTGGTGAATTTCATCTCTCGGGGGGATCTCGCGCGCCGAAATCCGGCCTGCGCTTCCCCGAAAGCTCAACGCGCTCGCCACGAATCAGCCACCCCTAAGGCGCCATCCTGGAAAAAAGCGACGCTCACCTGTGATTTACAAGTCAAAGCATCCTGTGGGCAGACAGTGAGGATAACGACTGAAGGAAAGGCTGGCGGCCGCCCCCACCCCAACTTAGGAGCGGCCGCCTGGGCTGGTTCCTCTCTCATCAAGAAAGATCGCCCGTTGACTCGGCAATCCCGGGACTTCTCCACCCGTCAAAAAACGGCTCGAATTTGCGGAAGCGCCCAATCCATCGTTCCCGAGTTGCCAAGGCGAACTCAATCCGCGAGCGGATTTCGCTGCACAAACCCCTCTTGACTTGTCACATTCCTGTAACTACATGTTCCCGCCACATGCAGGCGGACCTGAAACATCGGCAAATCTTCAGGGAGCTCTCCAACGAGATTGCCGATGGCAAATACCGGGAGTCCGGCCGCCTCCCCAGCGAGAACCAGCTCGTCAAACGCTTCGGCGTGTCGCGACCGACCGTCGCACGGGCCCTGCGCGATCTCCAGGCTGCAGGCCTCATCGAGCGCCGCGCCGGCGCTGGTTCCTTTCTCGTCGACAACCCGGTCGGCGTGCCAAAGGCGCCCGACCACCACCTGCTCGCGCTGTTGATTCCCCGCGCGGGTCTCACGGAGATTTTCGAAGTCATCTGCGGCGAGCTCGCCGGCCTTGCCCGGGCGAAGAACTGCTCGCTGATCTGGGGCGGCAGCGGCGTGCACGTGCGGCCGGAGAACGACATTTCCGTCGAGGACGTCGACCACATCTGCGAGGAATTCATCGATCGCGCCGTCAACGGCGTCTTCTTCGCGCCCTTCGAACTGCGGGAAAACACGGCGCCGATCAGCGAGCGCATCGCACAGCGTCTGCGCCAGGCGGGGATCGCCGTGGTTCTGCTCGATCGGGACTTTCAAAGCTTCCCGCAACGGAGCGATTTCGATCTCGTCGGTCTCGACAACTACGCCGCCGGTTTCCTGCTCGCCGAGCACCTCATCCGACTCGGGCAGACGCGGCTGACGTTCGTCGCCCGGCCCTTTTCCGCGTGCACGATCACGGCGCGCATCGCGGGAGCCAAGGAAGCGCTAGCCCGCGCCGGCATTCCGATTCCCGAGGGGTTTGCGCGCTTCGGCGATCCGGAGGACACGGCCTTCGTGCGGAATCTCGTCGCGGGCAAATCCGTCGACGGCATTCTCTGCGGCAACGACGCGACCGCCGTGCAACTGCTCAACACGCTCGCGAAGATCAAGGTTCGCGTGCCGGAGGACATTCGCGTCGTCGGCTGCGACGACGTCCGCTACGCGAAGCTGGTCCGCGAGCCGCTTACCACGATCAACCAGCCATGCCGCGCGATCGCCGTCGCTGCCATGACCGCCATGCTCGAACGCATCGCCGATCCCACGCTGCCCGCGCGCTCGATCCTGCTCAATCCCAAGCTCACCGTCCGCAGCAGCTGCGGAGCCTACCTGCACTGAGCAGCATTCGCCGCAGCTCTCTTCCCCCCAATGAAACGTGTCATCCCCCTCGTCCCGGCGCTTCTCTGCGCCTGTTTCCTCCACGCGCAGGAAACGGAGAGCGCTCCCCGGATCGTCAACATCATCAACTTCATTCGCGGGGTGGAGCCCCGGACCGAGGTGGACCTTCTGGAGCCGGTGAAGAAGCAAATCGAGCTCGCCCGCAAATACGATCTCCCCTCGACGTTTCTCCTCCAATACGACGCGCTCATTCGTCCGGAATTCGTCGAGCTGCTGAAAACGCAACTCGGCCCCGACGACGAAATCGGAGTCTGGCTGGAGGTTGTGCAACCGCAGGTCGAGGCCGCCGGAATGAAATGGCGGGGACGTTTCCCATGGGATTGGCACACGGATGTGGGTTTCACGATCGGCTATTCGCCCGAGGAACGCCGCAGGCTCGTCGATGTGCTGATGAGGAAGTTCAAGGAGGTCTTTGGCCGATACCCGAAGTCCGTCGGCTGCTGGCTCATCGATGCGCCAACCCTGAATTACCTCGCCGAGAAATACGGCATCGTGGCCGCCTGCATTTGCAAGGACCAGAGCGGCACTGATGGATACACGCTGTGGGGCGGGTATTGGAACCAGGCCTATTACCCGAGCCGACGGAATGCATTCATGCCCGCGCAAACCGCCGCTGGGCAGGTCGACGTGCCGGTTTTTCGCATGCTCGGCAGCGATCCGATTGATCAATACGACACCGGCATCGGCGCGGAACGGCAGGGCGTGATCACGCTCGAACCGGTCTATCCCGAGGCTGGCGGCAATCCCAGGTGGGTTGGGTGGTTCCTCGAGGTAAATGTCCACGAGCCCTGTCTCGCCTTTGCCTACATGCAGGCCGGGCAGGAAAATTCCTTCGGCTGGCCGGCGATGGAAAAAGGGCTGCAGGATCAATACCCGCGGCTTGCCGCGCTGCGCGATGAGGGAGAAATTCGCGTCGAGACGCTTGCGGAGTCGGGCGAATGGTTTCGCAAAACCTTCGACCGCACACCGGCGACCGCGATGGTTGCCTTGGAGGATTTCGAGGGTCGGGATCGCGGCGGCATTTGGTATGAGAGCGCGAGGTATCGATTGAATCTTGCCTTCGAAGGCGACTCCTGGCGCATCCGCGACATCCACCGTTTCGACGAAAGGTATCCCGAGCGCTACCTCGAGACCCGCGTCGAAACGAACGACGCCTTCTACGACACACTGCCGGTCATCGACGGCTACAACTGGAGCCAGCCCGGCCGGGAGCCGGCGGGAATCCGGCTCGTCGGAGTGAATCCCGATGGGGCAACCAGGCCCTGGCCGACCGGAAAACCACGCGTCGAGGAGACCGGCAGGGATTCGCTGCGAATCACCATCCCGATCAAGGCTGGCGGGGAAATCCGCATTTCCTGCGATCCCGGGGCAACACGATTCGACGTCGAGAACGCACCCGGCAGCTGGGCACTCGAGATGCGGTGGAGCAGCGGGAGGACCGCGATCACCGGCACGGATCCGCACGCGATTCGCTATGAGCACAACGGCTTCCAATACGCCGCCCACTTCCCGGACGCGAACGTCGAGCCGGGCACGCAGCCCGACTCCATCCTGATCCACCCGAACGCCGGCTCGCTGACGCTCGAATTCGAGTATGGCCGAAAATCCCCTTGAGCGGAGCGCAATTCCCGCCGATGGTCCGCAGCGCAGAGCATGTTTCGGGCGTTGTTTCTTACTGCTTTTCTTCTGGCCGCGAGCCTCGCGAATGCGGCGACGATGGTGGAAATCCGCATGCCGATTGGAACAGTCACGCTGGAACTCTACGACGAGGACAAGCCGATCACCGTTTCCAATTTCCTGAGCTACATCGAAAGCGGGCGTTACGAGAATTCGTTCGCCCACCGGCTGGACCCCGGGTTCGTCATCCAAGGTGGCGGCTTCACGCTCGATGATAACACGATCAAAGGTGTCCCGACGTTCGACGCGATCAAGAATGAGTATTCCTCCGGCGCCACCTACAGCAATCTCTACGGCACCATCGCCATGGCGCGCGTGGGCGGCAAAGTGGATTCCGCAACTTCGCAGTGGTTCATCAATCTCGGCGACAACGCGTTCCTCGACACGGTGGATGAAGGATTCACCGTTTTCGGCAAAGTGATTTCCGGCTTCGAGGTCTTGGAGCGGTTGAATACGACCTTCGACGATGACGACTTCGATGTCGATCTCGTGGGCGACGCTTCTGGAAGCCTTGGCGGTGCATTTGGCGAACTCCCCTTGCTCTTCCGCGCACTGCACCCGGACGCCCTGCTCTACACGGAAATCGTGATCGTGCCCGAGCCGGCAACGTTCATGCTTGGATTCCTCGGCCTCACGACAGTGGCGATTCTCGCGCGCCGCCGCCGCTACAGCCGGTAAAGCACGCGGCGCAGGCGCTGCTCTTCCATGTCGATTTCCAGCGCGAGCTCCCGACGGGTTTTCTCGGGAATCGCTCCCTCGCGGCGCAACTCCTCCAGACGCATTCGCGAGTCGTTCATGATTCGATGAAGGAAGGCGAGCTCTTCAGAGGTGAGCGAGAACGGCCGCGAGCCGCTCTTCACCGAGAGATGATCGAGCCGCGAATCGAAATGCTCACGGAGAATTCGAGCGGCATCCGGAGACAGCCTGGAATTTGAGGACGCGACCTCCTCATCGATCATTGCCACCGCGCGACCGAGCAAATCCTTTCGGGCGGTGACCTCGCGATCGAAATCCGACGTTGCCTCCTCGACGCCGAACTTCCTCACGATCCACGGAAGCGTGAACCCCTGAAAAACCAGCGTCGCGAAGATGACGCTGTAGGTGAGGAAGAGGAGGAGGTTGCGCGCGGGAAAGGGTTCGCCCGAAGCCATCAGCGTCGGAATCGCCAGCGCAGCCGCAAGGGAAACCGCGCCCCGCATGCCCGCCCAGCTCACCACCATTTGCATCCCAAGGCTCGATTTCGACCCGAAACTCGATGCGGCGAGGCGCCGATAGAGCGCGGAGAGCGAGAAGACCCACGCAAATCGCACCGCCACGACAACCAGCGACACGAGCCCGCCGTAAAGCAGCAACTCGCCCCATGCGTAGTTGTGCTGCAGCCCCTCCATGATCACGGGGAATTCCAGGCCGATCAAAATGAACACCGCGCCGTTGAGCACGAAGTTGAGAAAGCCCCAGATCGCCTCGCCGTTCACCCGGGTCGCCACGTTCAGCACCTGCAACGCATGGCGGCCGAGATAAAGTCCCGCCGCCACCGCCGCGAGCACCCCGGAGACACCCAGCTTCTCGGCAGGGAGATACGCGGCGTAGGGGGTGAGCAATTGCAGGATCATTCCCGCTCCCGGCTCACGAATCTGCTGGTGCACGCGCCCCACCAGCCAGCCCACGAGCAGGCCGAGCGCAACTCCGCCGATCGACATCCAGACAAAGTCGCCCACCGCCGCGGCGAGCGAAAACGAGCCGGTCACCACGGCGGACACGGCAAACGCATAGGCCACCAATCCGGTCGAGTCGTTTACCAGACTCTCCCCCTCGAGCAGCGTGCTCACCCGCTGCGGCACCCGCATCTTGTCGAGCACCGCCGTCGCTGCCACGGCGTCGGGCGGGGAAACGATCGCGCCAAGCACGAATGCGGCCGCGAGTGGAAGGCCGGGAATCACCCAATACGCGGCGAACGCCACACACGTCATCGTCGCCAGCACCAGCCCGACGGCCAGCGCGAGAATGCCTCGCATGTTCGCCACCATTTCATCCCACGGAAATGCGAACGCCGCGGAATAGATCATCGGCGGCAGAAACACGTAGAGCACGAGGTCGGGATCGAGCGAGACGTGCGGCAACCCCGGGATGAGCGCGAGCACCACGCCGCCGATCACCATCATGATCGGAAACGACACGCGCAATCTCGTCGAAAGCACGGCGAGAATTCCCACCAGCGCGAGCAGAATGAGAAGCGTCTCGATCTTTCCAACCACGCGTTGTTCGTAATCAAGGACGCCCGGGTGGAAAAGGCCAATCCCCTTGCGCGGGTGTCGGTTTGTCCGCAAGCTGACGCAGCCCTCCATGCCCGCCGTGGCGCACGGGACGGACAAAGTCCGCCTGCTCGAGCACAAGGCAGCGATCAACCGGCATCTGGAATCGGTGGGAATTCCCGTGAACTACACAAACCTCTTCCGGGAGGGGCGCAGCGAGATCTAGCCGTCGGAAATTTCGCCCAAGGTCTCTCGGGAATGGCACGCGCGGACGTGACGGTTCGGCACGAATTGGACGAGTGACCGGCCCGCGAGTCGAAAATAACTACGCTGGATTGTCCGCCTCATGCAGAGCGCGCAGCTCGCGCCGGCTGATTTTTCCACGCGCCGAAACGGGAATCGCCTCCACGAATCGCACCTCGCGCGGCACCTGCCATCTCGCGAGCCTTGTCGCGCAGTGCGCGAGCAGCTCGTCCCGGCCCGCCGAGCCAACCACCCACGCGCAGACCGTTTCCTCGCGACGCGGGTCCTGCACTCCGAACACCACCGCCTCGCGGATCCCGGGATGTTCCAGCAATGCACGTTCAACGTCGGCAGGGTTCACCTTTCGCCCGGCGACGTTGATGAAATCCGAGTCGCGCCCGACGATTCTCCAGCCGGAGTCGCTGGTTTCAAGCAGGTCCGCAGGCTGGAAAACGCCGTTTCGCGACGGCTGCCCGAGCTCGCCAATTCCCACGGCCGGGCTCCGCACGGAGATCCGACCGTCCTCGTGAAGTTCCAGGGTCACGCCCTGAAGTGGGCGACCCACAAACCCGTCCTGCGTGATGATTCCGTCGCTCGCGTCGTAGCAGATCCCGCCACATTCCGACGCTCCGTAAAACGTGTGCACCTTGAGCCCGAACCGCGCGTGAAACGCCGCGCCGGTTTGCGGCCGCAGCGGTGCGCCCGCCGAAATGCACAACCTCAACGCGGGCATTTCGCCCTCCAGGGCACTCATTGCCTGGAAGATCGCCGGCACCGCCGGCAGCACCGTCGCGCGCGTCGCGGCCACGCCATCCAGAACCGCACGCGGCAGCGGATCGGCGGACGCCACGACCGCCACACCATGGCACAGCAACGGCGTCACGAGATTGCTGAACCCATACGAGTGCGAAAAGGCGACGACACCGTAGTTGAGATCCTCGGGATGAATTCCCATCGTCGCGCAGATGTGGTCGCAGTCCGCCTCGAGCTGAGCCGCCGTGAAAAGCACCGCCCCGGGCTCACCGGTCGTGCCGGAAGTGAGCTTGATCAGATCAACCCGCTCCGTGCCGAGGCTCACCGGATCGTTTTCAAGCATTTCGAGCGTCACGCCCTCGCCCCCGACCCCGAGCCGCGCACGCGCGCCGCATTTCGCCTCGACTGAGGCCCGCGCTGATTCGCTGATTGCCGCATCGACCAGCAGGGCGCATCCCCCCGCTTTCCAGATTCCAAGAAGCATCGCGAGCCACTCAGGACAGTTTCGCGCCTGCAGACTCACGACGGCGCCACCGCCCAGTCCGCCCAGTTGCGCCGCAATCCCGTTGGCCTCGGCCTCGATCTCCGCAAACGTCCGCGCCACCGCTCCCTCGGGCGTCAGCACCGCGCGGGCCTCCGGTTTTTCCGCAACAATCCCCGCCCAGCGTTCGAGGATCGGGTTTTTCACCTTGCACACCTCGCCGGAAGCGGCATTATTTGCGGTTCCACTTTTGACCATGAAGGCTGACATTCATCCCAACTACACCGAGACGGTGATCGTCTGCGCATGCGGCGCCACGTATCGCACCCGCTCGACGCGCGACAATATCCATATCGGTATCTGCGCGGCCTGCCATCCGTTTTTCACCGGCGAGCAGAAGTTTGTCGATACCGCCGGCCGAGTCGAGAAATTCGCCCGCCGTTATGGCAGCGTGAAGGCGACCCGTGCCACCCGCCCGAAGAAGGCTTAAAGACCCTTTCCCCACTCGGAAACGGTGATTCCGCGCGCAAGCCGGCGTCACCGTTTCTGTGTTTATGGACTTCTCCACTCTCGTCTCCCAAAAAGCCGTCCGCTTCGAAGAGGTCGACGCCGCCATCTCAGCGCCCGATCTTTATTCCGATCCGAAGCGGGCGCAGGCGTTGCTGCGTGAGCATTCGCAGCTGAAGAGCCTGCTCGAAAAGTGGAAGGCGTTCGAAAAGGCGCAGCGGGAGATCGAGGAGAATCGCGAACTGGTCTCCGGTGGCGACCCCGAAATGGCGGAGCTTGCCCGCGCCGAGATTGCCGCTCTCGAGGAGCAGCTTCCGAAGCTCGAGATGGACTTGCGCGTGGCGCTGCTTCCTCCGGAGCCCGATGAAGACAAGGACGCGATCGTGGAAATTCGCGCCGGCACGGGCGGCACCGAGGCGGCGCTCTTCGCCGCCGATCTTTTCCGAATGTATTGCCGGTTCGCGGAAATCAGCGGACTCAAGGTCGAGGTGCTCGACAACAGCCAGGCTGATCTCGGCGGATTGAAGGAGGTCGTTTTCCGCCTCAGCGGCGAGAGCGTGTTTCGCAAGATGCGTTACGAGTCGGGCGTGCACCGCGTGCAGCGTGTTCCCGCCACGGAGGCGCAGGGCCGCATCCACACTTCCGCCGCGACCGTCGCCGTGCTGCCCGAAGCCGAGGAAGTGGACATCGAGCTCAAGCCGGAGGATCTCCGCATCGAAGTCTGCCGCGCCGGGGGCCCGGGCGGACAGGGCGTGAACACGACCGACTCCGCGGTCCAGGTGCTGCACATCCCGACCGGGCGCATCGTGCGCTGCCAGGACGGCCGCAGCCAGCAGCAGAACAAGGAACGCGCACTCCAGATCATGCGCTCGCGACTCCTCGAGGACAAACGTCGCGAGGAGGAGGAGAAATATTCCGCACACCGCAAGGCGCTCATCGGCGGCGGCGGACGCGAGGAAAAGATCCGCACCTACAATTTCCCCCAAAACCGCGTCACCGACCACCGCATCGGTCTCACGCTCTACAGCCTCGACCAGTTCATGGAGGGCGACATCAGCGAGATGATCGAAGCGCTCTACGCGGCCGATATCGAGCAGCGACTCAAGGAAGCCACGCTGGCTTGATTGCGCCGTCAGTCGACGGCCCGCAAGATCATCGCAAATCCTCCGCGCGGCATCAGACGCGCATCGATCGACGAGTCGGCGGGCACTCCGTCCTTCGAGACCGTGATCTCCCCGTGGCGAATCTCCAGCCGGTCCTTCGCCTCGCCATCCTGAAACTGGACCATCTCATACCGGCCCGGTTTCAACTTCGGCATCGGAACGGCAAACGTCTTCTGCTCCTCGGTGCCGTTGAGCACGCCGATCCACCAGTCGTTGCCATCCCGCCGCGCGAGCCCCGCGACCTCGCCAATTTTGCTGCCCGGCAGGACGATCGTCTCGTCCCACACCGTAGGCTTCGTGCGGATGAATTCCACGACCTGCTTCGGTTGCGAGAGATAGACCTCCGCGCTGTCGGCCCAATGCTCGATCGGCGACGTGAAAACAATCGCCGAGGCGAGTTGCATCACCATCGTGTAGCCGAACAGCCGGTCGGGATGCAGTCCTGTCGGCGTAAAGTCGCCCGCCCCGGTCACCAGTCGCGTGAAAGGCAGCGCCGCCCAGGTCTGCGGTTGCAGGCCATTCCCTTGCTCCAGGCCGTAGATGCCTTCGCGGGTGAGGCCGTTCGGCCACGTGCGCATTTCGCCGGCCGGTTTGTTCGACCCGTGAAAATTCACGATGAGCTTGTGGCGGGCGGCGATCTCCAGGCACGAGCGATAAAACTCCAGCCGCTCGTGGCTCTCGCTTTCCATGAAGTCGATTTTCACGCCCTTCGCGCCGGCCTTCGCGACGTTTTCGAAAAATTCCTTCCTCGCCTCGAGATCACGAATGCCGTTCCAGTGCTGCCAGACCATGATGCCGACGCCCTTCTTCTTCGCGTAGGCGGTGATCTCCTTCAGCCCGTCCCATTCGTCGCCGCCGTTGCGGTGCCAGCCCATCCGCGGGTCACGCCACGGATCGTCGATCGTGTAATACTGGCAGTTCAGCGCCGCGGCGTCGTCCACGTAGCCCTTGATGCGCTCCCAGCGCGCGGTCTCGTGCTGGCCGACGATCCACGTCCAGTAGCAGCGCCCGGGCTTGACCCAATCCGTCCGGATCCCCTCGGAGAAAAGCTTGGGATCGGGCGGTGGGCAGACGCTCTGCGCAATGCTCGAGTTCACGAGCGCGTTGAGATCGCCGACCGCGATCACCACGCGCCATGGCGTGGCAATGTCGCCATTCATCGTCCAGCCCGAGGGATCGTCCTGAAACAACCCATTGAGCAGCCGCCCGCGCACGCCGAGCGTCATGCCGCTGTAGTGCATGATCTCCGATTCCGTGTAGCACGCGAAGCCGCCGCTAGGCAGCTCCACCGTCACCGGCATGGTGATCGGTCCGGCGGGGCTCCTTCCATCGATGTCGAACGACTCGTAATTCGCCTCGTAGGCGACCGTGTTTTGGTGCGTCCAGTATTTCGAGCCGGCCGGCATCACATACGATGTCGCCTCGCCCTCCACCTTCCGCCTGCCCTTGCCCGGCACCACATAACGCCACGCCACGCCATCATCGTAGGCGCGAACATCCAGCTCCCACGCCTGCGAATCCGTCGTCATCGCGATCCGCTCGCCGTTGAAGTGGTTCGTGAGCGTCTTCTGGTTGCCCAGCCACGGATAGGTCTCGTTCGCGGAATACGCCTTCGCGGCTCCGGGCTTCGCGTTCTTGCCGAAATCGACGCCGTCGATCGTTACGCCGATCGGCGAGGCATCGATCGCCGGACGCCCGTTTCGCAGCACGCGGATCCACAACCGGCCGTCGTGGGAAATCACCTCCGCGCTCACCGATCCATCCGGGCTCGCGATCGTTCGAAATGGCTTCGCCGTCGCAGGCACATCAGCCGTGCCTTCGTAGTGCGAATACTCGGTCGTCCATGCCGGCACGGCTGCCGGCAGCTCCCCCTCCACGTCGAGCACCGCACCGATCCAGTTTCCGTGATCGGAATCAATCCCGTCTCCGGCATCGGTGACGCGCAGACGCACCGACTTCCGGCCCGTCAAATCCACCTCCACCGGCACCGGCTCGTCGCCCTTCGACATCACGGGGCTCTCGAAGAGCTTCTCGCCATCCGCCAGAACCTGGAAAACCACCGAGCCGTCATTGTTCGGCGCGTCGTCCACACCGACGCTCGCGCGGAAGGCCGTCGTCCGCCCGTCGAGGCTCAGGACAATCTCGCTGGGCGCATGCACTCCCACGCCGTGCTCGAAAGTTTTCCCGCCGATCTTCATCGGCGCTCCCGACGCCCCCACGCCCTTTCCCACGCTGCCCCAGCCCGTGCTCACGCCGCTGAGATCCAGCTCTTCGAGCCGCACCTCCCTTCCAAAACTCACGGAAACAGACAGCACGACAAGCAGCGAAAGCAGACGACAATGGGGGTTCATAGCCGGGGTTCGCGAGCCGCCATCAAGCACGATTCGTCGCCGCAATGCAACCTCCCGCGATCGGTAAAACCGCATTGATCAAACGCCCGGCCCTGCCCATCGTCCCTGCCATGCCGACCGTCCTTGAAGTGATTCAGTCCACGACTGGATTCTTCACCCGCCACCAGATCGAGAGCCCGCGGCTGAATGCCGAGCACCTCATCGCGCACGCCCTCGGCCACCGGAAGCGGCTCGATCTTTACCTCGAATTCGACCGCCCGCTCTCCGAGGGCGAACTCGCCCCGATGCGGGAACTCGTCCGCGCCCGCGCCAGGGGCGTCCCGTTGCAACACCTGCTGGGGACCGCGGAATTTTTCGGCCGGGAATTTCGCTGCGACGCCCGCGCGCTCGTTCCCCGGCCGGAAACCGAGCAGCTCGTCGAACTCGTTCTCGAGCCGCTCGATCGCGCCTCCGCTCCCGCGATTCTTGACGTCGGCACCGGCAGCGGCGTCATCGCGATCACGCTCGCGTTGGAAGCTCCCGCGGCCACGGTGTCCGCGATCGACAAGTCTCCCGACGCGCTCTCCCTCGCGCGGGAGAATGCCGAAAAGCTCGGCGCGAACATCCCGTTCCACGAAGGCGACCTCCTGCCCGACACCGGGGAGCGTTACGACATCATCGTCGCCAACCTGCCCTACATCCCCTCGGAGGAAATCCCCACCCTCTCCCGCGAAGTGCAGCACGACCCGGTCTCCGCCCTCGACGGCGGACCCGACGGCCTCGATCTCATTCGCGCGCTTGCCGACCGGGCGAAACCCCGCATGAATCCCGGCGCCCGGCTTTATCTCGAAATCGGCCACGACCAGGCCCCCGCCGTCGCCCGCCTGCTCGAGGAAAAAGGATACGCCAGCATCGCCGTCACCCCGGACTACGCGGGCATCGAACGCTTCGTCTCGGCAACGAACTGAGCGCGGCGCCCGTCCCTTCCGGCGCCCGTCGCGCGACGAACGGGCACCATCCGCAAACTCATGGCGAGCCTTCCCGTGCGACGGCGGCCTCCGCACCAATGAAATGCGGGTCGTCGCATGCAACGGAGGCTGATCCACCAACAGATCGTCGGTCGTTGCGTGCAAAGAGGGTCAATCCGCCGGAAAAAGATGGGGTTCCGCGCGCTCCAAGGGATGCTTCTCCCGCAAAGGGTTCGCCGGTGGACACTGCAGCCGCGCGGCGGCTTTTCAAAGTCCGGCGTCGGACTTCCGTTCGAAAATCTGAATGCTCCGATCGTGATTGAGCACTGCGATCCGCGAATCGTTTCGACAGAATTCGATCCCGGTCACGGTCCCTCGCTGTGTCCAGATGACTTGATCAAGCTTTCCAGACCGAAGGTCGAAAACCGCCACGCCAAAACACGGCTTGTCTTCATCGGAGAACCCCACCGCGAGCTGCTCTCCCGATTCGCTGAAGGCCATTCGGCGGAAATCGCCCAGGCCGTGCCGCTTGCTTTCAACCCACCAGGGGAGCAACGCGGCGGTCTTGCCTGTCTCCAGATTGACAACGCAAATCTCGTCGTTCCCGTCCGGTTGCGCACTGAACTTCACGTCACGGGAATATGCGGCTGGCGCCGCGGGAATCCGTGTTTCACGCAGAAGCCGTTCCGGCTTCAATGCGTAGAGCTTGACCTGATGCAGAGCTTGCAAGCGGTCGGCAAAGGCAAACCGGCTGCCATCCTCCGCAAAGGCGCTGTTCCCGAGGTCGCAGTCTGAAGTGCGGGACTGCAGCGCGAGGGTGCGAATGCGCAGGTCTGCACCGGTCGCAGGCGGATCGGTTTCTTCCAGGTCGATCACCCAGGCGCTGCCGAAACGCATCACGCCAAGTTCCTTTCCATCTGCCATGAACGTCGCCGAAAACGGTCGCATCGGCCCCCGGTCCCATCCGAAGATTTTATTGGCATCCCCTTTATCGGCTGTCGGCCAGCTCCACACCTGCATCGCATCGCCCGCGATGAAATACCTGCCGGAAGGATCGAGGCTGGGACGATCGAAGGTGTTCTTGAAGGGATTGGCTATGGTGCGCACAGGGAATGGTGTCCCGACCTTCCAGACGCATAAGTGAGAAGCGCTATTGGCTACGATCCACCGCCCAGCTGAATCAATGTCGAACCCGCGAAGTTCACCAATTGCTTCCTCCGCCGGAAGCTCCACTGGCTCGGTGGAGCCCTCTTCCGGCATGTCCACGATCTGCATCTGAGGCCCCCGGATGATGGCGACCTTCCTTTTGTCTGGCGAGAAAAGCGCTCCGCCACCCGGCTTGGCGGTCATCCGCAGCGTGGCCATGGGCAATTCGTAAATCTCAACAGCCATCCCTGTATTCACGGCCACGAACCGTCCATCCCTCGAAAAATCGACCCCCTCAATGCCACATCCATCGTCGTCGCGCTCCCGGCTCAACACCACTCGAGGACCGTCGGGCGCCTGCAAATCCCAAACGCGCAACGCAAAGCCGTGCCCCCACCCGTCCTCGTCGATATACGCGAGATAGCGCCCGTCGGATGATGCATAGCCGTCGCTGCTTTCCTTGGGCAGGTTCTCTGCGTGCGCCTCTCCCGATTCGACGTCCAGGACCACCGGAAATCCGTCGGGGCCGGTCGCAAAGAGCACTCGCCGATCGTCGAGCAAGGCAATCTCCTCACCCGCAAGGTAATTGCCGAATTCCTTCATCGTTCCCCGGGCGATCGGCTCCCCGGTCTCCGGCGAAAGCACTTCCACCGCGCATGTCTTCTCCCGCAGCCGGGGGTGATAAATGACCACCAACCGACTCCCGTCGCTGGAAAATGCAATCGCCTGCGGCACCGTTTCGAGCGGTCGCGCCCAGATCGTTTTCCCTGTCAGAAAATCCGTCGCGACAAGGCCCCCTTTGTTCTCCTCCCAACTGTAATCGACACGCAGACGGCCATTCGGCTGCAGCTCCCATAAATGGGACGGCCACTTCAGCTCGCCTTCCATCTGCAGCGTTTCGGGATTGATGACCGCAACACTTCCGGATCCGATGTCCGCGTAGATCCGGTTGTCCACGTTCGACCAACGGTAGTGCGAAAAATCCTGTCTGGCCGACAGGGTCGGCAGAGTCGCCGTGAACTCCGCAGGGGTCGCGGATTGTTCGAGTTTCCCGGTCAAACCCGCTGGCTCCTCGGAATGGGCAAAAGAGGAGACTCCGACAAAGGAAAAGGCGCTCAAAAGACTCGCGACAACTCGTCGAGCCGTGATTGAATCGCGATGCGAAACCATGCGCCTGGGAAAGACCGTAGTAAAATTGATTGCCGCGGCATTCGCAAGCACGGCGCTGCCGTCCTCCGCCGATGAATCCCTGCAAGCGCTTCACGACGCCTGCCGCCTCGGAGATTGGGAGGCGTTTCAGGAGGTCATGAAAAATTTCACGGGCGATATCGATGGCGTGGAGTCCTACGACCACCCTCGAACGGCTCTTTCGTGGGCGGTGCTCGCTCCGGCCCCCCGCAACGCGGACAAGGTGAAGATCGTCAAAGCGCTCCTCGAGGCCGGTGCAAACCCCGGGGCCAAGGCGTCAAATCCTTACGAGGCGAAGTTCAGTCCCATGGCCTCCGCGTTGCGCGCGGAGTTTTGCCGGGAGGTCATCGATCTTCTCATCGAATATGGCGCCCCGCTGGATTCCGGTCCCACGTCCCCCCTTGGTTACGCAGCCAGTCTTCAGGATCGCGAAGCGGTGGAATACCTGCTGGCGAAGGAAGCCTCCGTCGGCGAGCACGAGCTGGAAGCCGCGATGGGAAGTCGCGGCGCGTGGCCGGACGATGACGCCGTGGCACAGCGCGAACTCGCCTTTGGAATTGTCGAAAGGCTTCTCGAGGCCGGCTCAACGCGCGGCAGATGGGATCTGGGCTTTGAAACGGTCAAGGTGGCCGTGCGTTCCAACGACCCGAAAGTCATTTCCCTGATCGCGAGCCATGTCGGGGACATGACCGGGACGGACCCCGAAGGCCGCACCGTGATTCACGCCCTGGTGAATGGCACGGGCCGGTGCAATGCCGACGCGCTGAACATGCTCCACAAGAATTTCAACATCCCGCTGGATGCGCAGGACGTCGATGGCAACACCGCCCTGCATCTGGCCGTGGATTCAAAAAACTCGGAGGCCGTCATCCGATTGCTCACCGCGGGAGCGAATCCTTTTCTCAAGAATCACAAAGGCCACATTCCGGCCGAGATCCCGGGCTGGGGCAACCTCACGAAAGAAGCGCAAACGACGCTCAAGACCTATTCCGCGGAAGATCGGAAGGAGGAACCTCCTGACGAGCCCGAAGAGGTGCCGGATCCTCTCATTCAGGTTCTCTAGCGGCCGCCGCCCGTCGTCTCGTCGCGCAGGCTGGCGATCTTTGTGACGAAGGCCCTGATTCGCTGCGGGTCGAGCGGTGCCTCCCAGCGCCCGCCCTGCTTGATAAAGGAGCCGACGATGATCGCATCGGCGTGAGGGAAGATTTCCGCGGCGTTGTCCACCGTGGCGCCGGATCCGATCAGCACCGGCAGGTTCGTCGCCAGCCTCACGGCCGCGAGTTCCTCGATGTTGACCGCCTCGCCGGTCGCCGGACCGGTCACGATCACTCCGTCGGCGCAGAAAAACTCCGCGGCCTTCGCCGTCTCCGCGATGCTCACGTCGGCGGTGATCGCATGGGAGCTGTGCTTCTTTTTAATGTCGGCGAAGATCCGGATGGGATCCGCGCCCCAGGCTTTGCGATCGCGCAACAGTCGGCCGGCGCAGCCCTCGATGATCCCCTCGTCGGCCACGTGCGCGAAGACGAATCCCTCCGCCCGGATGAAATCGAGCCCCGCCCCGAGCGCCACGGCGAGCGCTTCGCGATTTGCGCCCGCCAGCACCTGCACGCCGCAGGGCAGATCCGTCATGCCACGCACCGCGCAGGCGACGGCGGTCATTGCGCTCACGACCTCCGGGCCGACCTCCGCCCGCAGATAGGGGCGGTCGTGCATGTTTTCGATGAGCAGGCCGTCCACCCCGCTCTCGAGAAGAATCTCCGCGTCGCGACGCACGGATTGAAGGATCTCCGGAAGTGAGCTGGCGGCGTGAGGAGTGCCGGGAAGCGCGGGAACGTGCAGCATTCCGATGACGGCGCAGCGTTTTGGGAAGAAGCTCGCAGGCACATTCCGACTTAATCCCGTCGCCCACCATGCGGCAATCCCGCAGTGCCACGCCAAAAAATTGATTCATTTGTGTCAAAGAAACCCGTCGGGACATTGACATCCCAAAAGCCCCCTCCCATGTTCGCTGCCGCCCCCATGTTCGCTGCCCCATTGCTTATGCGCCATCGTATCCCCACCCTTGTGACTGTTCTCGTCGGTATGGCCCTTCCATTTGCCCGCGCAGCCTCGGTCCCCGAGGAGATCGAAGACCCCTCGAAGTTGTCTGAGGGAACGCAGCCGTGGCACGCGGTGCTGATGCCCTACGGCAATCTCGAGCAGGCGCTGGAGGGCAGGCGGCAGGACTCGTCGTTTGCGCGCTCGCTCAACGGAAAGTGGAAATTCCACTACGTGGAGACGCCGGAGGAGCGGCCGGTGGATTTTTACCAGGTGAGCTTCGACGACAGCAGTTGGGCGGAAATCCCGGTGCCGTCGAACTGGCAGGTCGAAGGCTACGGAACGCCGATCTACCGGAACTTTGGCTACACGTTCCAGGTGGACCCGCCGAAGGTGATGAGCGAGCCGCCACAGGAATACACCAACCACAAGGCGCGCAACCCGGTGGGGAGCTACCGGCGGGAGTTCGAGGTGCCCGAGGATTGGAAGGGGCGCAGGATTTACCTGAGTTTCAACGGCGTGGACTCGGCGTTCTTCGTGTGGGTGAACGGGAAGAAGATTGGCTACGCGATGAACTCCCGAAATGTGGCGGAGTTTGACATCACCGACGCGGTGCATGCCGGCAAGGACAACGTGCTCGCGGTGGAGGTTTACCGGTATTCCGCAGGGTCGTATATCGAGGACCAGGACATGTGGCGGCTGTCGGGAATCTTTCGCGACGTGACGCTGTGGTCGGCGCCGGAGGTGCAGATTTCGGATTTCCGGATCATCACGGACCTCGACGAGCAATATCGGGACGCGGAGCTCAAGGTGCGGGCCACGGTGCGCAACGAGAGCCCGCTGACGGCATCGGGCCGCAGGTTGAAGGTGGCGCTGTTTGGCCCGGATCGGAAGCCGATTGCGGGAGCGAGCGCGGAGGTGCCGGTTCCGAGTCTCAAGCCGAAGGAGAGCACGGAGGTGGAGCTGACGCTCCCGGTGAAGGCCCCCGAGAAGTGGACGGCGGAGACGCCCACGCTCTACACGGCGGTGCTGGCATTGACGAAGGGCGAGGAAACCGAGGAGCTGCTGTCGTCGCGGGTGGGCTTCCGCGAGATCGAGATCAAGGGACGGCAGTTTCTGGTCAACGGGAAGCCGATAAAGCTCAAGGGTGTGAACCGCCACGAGATGTGGCCCGACACGGGGCACTACGTGACCGAGGAGCGGATGATCGAGGACATCAAGCTCATCAAGCAGGTCAATGCGAACCACGTGCGCACCTCGCATTATTCCAACGACCCGCGCTGGTATGAGCTTTGCGACGAATACGGCCTCTACCTCGTCGCCGAGGCAAACGTCGAGTGCCATGGAAACATGGGCATCTCCGACCGCGAAGACTTCGAGAAGATGTTCGTGGATCGCAACGTGGCGAACGTGGAGAGCTTCAAAAATTCCCCGTCGGTGGTGATCTGGTCGCTCGGGAACGAATCCGGCCGGGGGCGCAACCTCTACGAAGCCTACAAGGCCATCCGCGCCATCGATCCCACACGTCCCGCGCACTACGAGGGCTTCGGCATCAACGGGGATGAGAATCCCGCGGAGATCGACAGCCAGATGTATACCCACCCCGATCGCACCGAGGCCATTGCCCGGTCGGGCGATTACGAGAAGCCGTTCTACCTCTGCGAATACGCCCACGCGATGTTCAACTCGATGGGCTCGGTCGGCGACTACAACGATCTCTTCGACAAGTATCCGTCGCTGCTCGGCGGCGCGATTTGGGAATGGCAGGATCAGGGACTTTGGAACGACCGCGATCCAAACCGCAAGTTCATGGCCTACGGCGGAGGCTTCGGCGATTTCCCAAACAATCGCACGTTCATCCACAAGGGCGTTGTCTTTTCCGATCGCACGCTCAAGCCGCACTACCCCGAGCTCAAGCGGGTCTATCAATGGATCCGCTTTACGCCGGAGGACCTCGCGAAGGGCGAAATCAAAGTCGAGAACCGCTACGCTTTCCTCGACCTGAAGAAATTCACCGGGAAGTGGACCATCACCGCCGATGGAGAGACGATCCAGGAGGGTGCGCTTCCCGCGCTCGATCTCGCTCCCGGAAAGGAAAAGACGGTTGCGATTCCGATTCAGCCGATCACTCCGAAACCCGGTATGGAATACCTCCTGAACCTCTCGGCCTCGCTGGCCGAGACGGAACCCTGGGCCGATGCCGGCTACGAAATCGCTCGCGCGCAATTCGAGCTGCCGATCTCCGCCCCTGCGCAGCAATTCGATCCGGCAAAAGGCACTCCGCTGGAACTCACGGACGCTGACGGCAGCGTGGTGATCAAGGGCGGCGATTTCTCCGTCACCTTCGACAAAAACACCGGCATCCTCACGGCCCTCGAACGCGGCGGCAGAAACGCCCTGCTTCCCGACGGCGGGCCGAAGCTGCATCTCTGGCGCGCACCGCACAATACCGACGACCACTGGATGCTCGATGCGTGGAAGAGCGTCGGGCTTATGGAGCTTGCGCCGAAGCTCGTTTCGATGAACGTGCAGCAGCTCGATGCGCACACCGCGCAGGTTTCGGCCGTCATCGAATACACCGGCAAGTCCGGCTTCAGCGTCGTCCACGCCGCCAATTACACGATCTACGCGAACGGCAGCATCGCCGTGGACAACGCCGTCATGCCGCAGGGGCCCACCGTTCCGCTGGCCCGCGTCGGCGTGCAGCTCCGTCTGCCGAAGGCGCTCGACCACGTCGAGTATTTCGCGCGCGGCCCGATGGAAAACTATTCCGACCGCAAACGCGGCTCCGATCTCGGCCGCTACAAGAGCAGCGTTGCCGGGCAGCTCACCCCGTATGCCCATCCGATGGAAGCGGGCAACCACGAGGACATGCGCTGGGTTGCCTTGAGCGGAAGCGGCGAACCCACGCTCCTCGCGCAGGCTCTCGGCCAGCCTTTGCAGTTCTCCGCGCTCCCCTACGCCGATCAAACCCTCCACGGCCCGCAATACACGGTCGATCTGCCACCAAGCAATGAGACGGTGCTTTGCATTGCCGGGCAAACCATGGGCGTGGGATCCGCCGGCTGCGGACCGCGACCTCAGCCCCAATATCGCGTCGACTCCTCGAAACCCCAGCGCTTCTCCTACGGACTCCGCCTGCTTGCTCCGGATGCTTCCAACCTCGGCGAAGTCGCCCGCGAGTTGCCTCCCGCCAACCGTCCGCTTCCCGTGGTCGCGGGCCGGAATCCGGACGGCCTGCTAGTCCTCGAGGCGGGTGACGACGCGATTGCCTATTCCCTCGGCGACGACAAGTGGCAGACGTATTCCAGGCCATTCCCGCTGGTGAAGCGCACGCTGCTTGGTGTTCGCAGCAAGGCCGCCAACGGACGCGAGTTTATCGGCAAGCTCCCGCTGCAAGCCTTTGCGGACCGCTCGGGCTGGAAGGTGAAGGTCAGCGACTTCCAGGACGGCGAGGGCAACCCCGAACACGCCATCGACGGCGACATCACCACGTTCTGGCACAGCCAATACGATCCTCATGTCGGCTTCCCGCACTCCATCGAGATCGACATGGGCAAAAAGCAGAAGGTTCAGGCCATCGCCATCACCCCGAGGCACGACAGCGACAACGGCCGCATCAAGGCCGCCAGAATCTACCTCAGCGACTCTTCGCAAAATTGGGGATCTCCTGTCTTCGAGGGAGATCTGCCAAATTCAGAGGGCCTCCATTTCGTCGAGCTGCCGAGCCCGCGCGAAGCCCGCTACCTCAAACTCGTCGCGGAAACGGATCACACGAACAAGGGCCTGACGACCATCGGCGAGATCACCGTGGTGCCTGCGGAGTAGCAGCCGGCTTCTTCAGCTCGTTCAACATCTGCACGACCTCCTCGTCGGAGGGGTCGATGCGAACGGCGGTGTAGAGATCCGTCATGGCGCTCGCGGCATCCCCAATGGCGACCTTCGCCTTCGCGCGATACTTGTAGGCGACCGCCAGTCTCGAATTCATGTTGATGGCCTGCGTGCAATCCGCGAGCGCGCCGTAGGGATCGTTGTTGCTCAGCTTCACGTATCCCCGACTGCTGTAAAACAAGGCCTCGTCAGGCTTCAGCTTCACGGCCTGATTCAAATCCGCCAGCGCCGCCTCGTAATCACCCCGCGCACGCAACGCGAGACCGCGGTTGTTGTAGCGCCCGGCTTCGCGGGGCGCCTGCTCAATGAGAGCCGTGAGATCTTCGATGGCTCCGTCGAGATCACCGTTTGCCCGCTTGGCCAGAGCACGGTCATTGAGTGCCTGCGTGTAGCCCGCCGCCACCGCGGCATCGAAGGCTTCGAGCGCCTCCCCGTATTTCTTCTGCTCGTGGAGCGCCTTGCCCAGATTGTAGAGCGCGATCCCGTAGCCCGGCTTGAGTGCAATGGCCTCACGAAGGTCGGCCACCGCCTCCTCGAACTCTCCCAGTCTCATTTTGGCCAGGCCGCGGTTGTTGTAGGCGACGGCATCACGCGGTTTGAGCTCCAGCGCACGGGAGAAATCCTTGATCGCTCCCTGCAGGTCCCCGGCTCTCGACTTCGCCGAGCCCCGGCAACTGAACAGGTCTCCGTCCTGGGAGGAGATATCGATTGCCCGGTCCAAATCCGCAAGGGCTCCCTTGTGATCTCCCTGCAGCCCCTTGACTTCCCCACGCAGCGCGAGGGCGGTGGTATTCTGGCGATCCAGCCCCAGCGCCTTGTTGAGATCGGCCATCGCTTCGTCGAACTTTCCCTGGTTCTTCTTGCAACGCGCGCGATTGATGTAGGCGGGGGAATACTTCGCTGAGGCTTTGATCGCGAGGTCGAAGTCCGCGATGGCCCCGTCGATATCGTTTCGAAATTCCTTCAGCTGTCCCCGGTAATTGGCCGCCGGAGCCGCGCGCGGATTCATCTCCAGCGCCCGCGTGAGCAATTCGATCGCCGCGTCCACATCGCCGCTCCGGGCCTTCGCGACCGACTCGTCAAACAGCTCGCGCCATTCCTCGGTGGCGGCGCCCGCCATGAATGCAACAGGCATCAAGAACAGCACGAACAGGCCCGCCAGCCATCGCCGCGAAACTCCGGGAGACATGAGGCGAGCGTAATCCACGGGCACCAATGCGCAAGCCCGTGCGGCGCCCCTCAAAGACACCCCGTTTGCCTCGCCGCTATTTCACCGGGACGCCACCCGGCTGGCCCGTTGTATATTCCCCGGACTCCGTTCTCACGACCGGCACCATGTAGCCCCACGGTTCGTGAAACTTGTAGGTGCGGGGATAGTTCCAAAACCAGGCAAAGGGGGACTTCTTTCGATCCGGTGGAGCATACCCTCGGGCCACGGGAAGCAGCTCGTTGTCCGGCGGCACGGGCGGCACCAGGAAAACGTGGTTCGAATAGGGATCGTCCACGGTCTCCCCGGGGTGCATGCCCCGCGTATCCACGTAGCCCGCATACGGCTCGTAAGGGCTGAGCACGAAACCCGGCCGGCCCGGCACCGGATAGCCATACGGAATTTCCGTCAGCTGCTTCCTGGTGGCACAGGAAGTGAGACCAAGGCAGGCGATCGAGAGGGCAAGGACGAGTCTCGTCATGGCAGGGAAGGCAACGCACGCACACTGGGCGAAATCGCCCCTCAAGTCACGCCGTGTTTGCGTGCGGTGAATCCGCCACCGACGGATTTGGTGGAGGTAAGGGGATTGTCGTCACCATCCGGCGACGACCTGCCACTTGGCTTCGCCCGTTCGATCCGGCGCTTCGCGCCATGGCAGTCGAACAAGTTCTCATCCCCAGGGCGTTTCGCTGCCGCGAAACTTCACAGTTTGAAATCCGCCACCGGCGGATTTGGTGGAGGTAAGGGGATTGTCGTCACCTCCGGCGACGACCTGCCACTTGGCTTCGCCCGTTCGATCCGGCGCTTCGCGCCATGGCAGTCGAACAAGTTCTCATCCCCAGGGCGTTTCGCCACCGCGAAACTTCACAGTTTGAAATCCGCCACCGGCGGATTTGGTGGAGGTAAGGGGATTCGAACCCCTGGCCTCTTCATTGCGAACGAAGCGCTCTACCAACTGAGCTATACCCCCCTCAAAAAGGGATGGAAACGTTCCTTCAATCCGTTCGGGATATCAAGTCGAAACGCTCTTTCAGTGGACGTTCACGGCACATTGTGCGACTACATTGCCACGCGTCAGCCCCCACACGGATCCTGACCCCTCCACAATCTGTTTCGCATGTCTCCGTTTACCCGTCGTCGATTCATCAAGACCGTATCGCTCGCCGCAGCCGCCACTCAGTTCGACTGGTCCCTCGCCCGCGCGCAGGAAAAGACCACCTCGAGCTACAACAACCTGATCCCCCGTGACAAAAAGCTTCGCATCGCCGCCATCGGCGTGGGAGGCAAGGGCCGGGACAACCTGATGAAGTGCGCGGACGAGGACATCGTTGCCCTGTGTGACGTGGACTTCGATCGCGCGCGGCAGGCTTTCACGTCATTTCCAAGCGCCGCCCGCTATCGCGATTACCGCCAGATGCTCCGCGAGATGGGCGACCAGATCGACGCGGTGATCATCTCGACGCCGGATCACTCGCATTTCCCCGCGGCGCTCATGGCAATCGAGGCGGGCAAGCACGTTTATGTCGAGAAGCCGCTCACGCACACGATCGGTGAGGTGCGCCAGCTCAAGGCCGCGGCGGAGAAGGCAAACGTGGTCACGCAGATGGGCAACCACGGCCATGCCAACGAAGGCACGCGACTCGTGAAGGAATGGATCGATGCCGGCGTGATCGGCCCCGTGCGCGAAGTGCATTGCTGGACAAATCGTCCGATCTGGCCGCAGGGCCTGAATCTCCCGACGGAATCCATCGCCGTGCCGGACACTCTTGACTGGAATCTCTGGCAGGGCGTCGCGCCCGAGCGGCCCTACGCGAAGGGCTACTGCCCGTTTGACTGGCGCGGCTGGTGGGATTACGGCTGCGGCGCGCTCGGCGACATGGGCTGCCACCTGATGGACGCTCCGTTCTGGGCGCTCGACCTGCGCGGTTCCTTCCGCGTCAGCGCGCAGTCCGAGGGCACGACCTCCGTCAGCGCGCCCCGGTGGTCGGTGGTGCGTTACGAATTTCCCCAGCGCGGCGACAAGCCGCCATGCGCGCTCACGTGGTTCGACGGCGGTGTGCTTCCGCCGAAGCCAAAGGAACTGGGCGACGGCGAAATGCCCGTCGGCGGCACGATCTACCGCGGCGACAAGGGTGTGATCCTCTCCGAGGGCGACTACAGCGAGTCCCCCCGCCTTCTCCCCGCCGAGCGCATGAAGGATTTCGACCGGCCGAAGAAGACGATTCCGCGCATCAAGGGCGCCAATGCCCATCGCGAGTGGATCGAAGCGTGCAAGGGCGGCCCCGCCCCCGGCTCGAACATTGTGGACCACTCCGCCGCGCTCACGGAGCTCGTTCTCGCCGGCAATCTGGCCATTCGCATGAACAAGACGCTGGAATGGGATGCCGAGAAGGGCATTTGCGTCGGCGAGCCGGACGCCGACCGCCTCATCCACAAATCGTATCGCCTGTTTTAGTCATGAGAGTTCGTTTCCTCCTCCCCATTGCCGCCTGTATCGTTGCTCTGGCCGGCTGCGATTCCAATGTCAGCAACGGACCGGCACCCGATGCGATCCAGCCGAAGCTCGGCCTTCAGGCGTGGACCTATCGCGACCTCCCATTGACCGGCGCCATCCAAAAGGCCGCCGATCTGAACATCGCCTACATCGAGGCCTTCCCCGGGCAAAAGATCGGCGGTGACATCGAGGGCGAGTTTCACCACACGATGCCGGAGGATGCCCGAAAGGCGGTCCTCGATTTCGCGAAGGACAAGGGCGTGAAGATCGTCAGCTACGGCGTTGTTGGCGGAAAGGACGAAGCGGAGTGGAATCAAATCTTCGACTTCGCGAAGGCCATGAATCTCGAGTGGATCTCGTCGGAACCACCCGTGGACACGCTGCCGCTCGTGGCGAAGCTGGCGAAGGAATCCGGCGTCAAGGTGGCCCTGCACAACCATCCCACCCCGAGCACCTACGCGAACCCCGCATTCACGATGAAGGCCATCGAGCCATACGGGCCGGAGATCGGACTGTGCGCCGACACCGGGCATTGGGCGCGCTCCGGATTCGACCCGCTCGCCACGCTGCGCGAGTGCATGGACCGCGTCGTCGCGCTGCATTTCAAGGATCTCAACGAGCTCGGCGTGAAGGAGGCTCGCGACGTGCCGTGGGGCACCGGAACGTGTGACGCCGCAGGGATGATCGCGGCGCTGCGCACCGCCGGCTTCAAGGGCGTGGCGCTCACCGAATACGAACACTCCTCCCCTCACCTCGACGACGAGGTGGCGCGGTGCGCGGAGTTTTTCCGGGCCGCGGTGGCGGCGCCCATCGACGATCTCATCGAGGGCAAGGTCGCGCCTCCCGGCTATTCGGTTGATGCAAACCAGGAATGGGCGGAAGGTCGCGGCAACGCGTCGGAGAAATGGCAGTCGCCGGAACCGCTGCTGAAGCCCGATCTGTCCAACGCGATTTTCCCCGAGGGTGCCTGGACCTACGAGGACGGCGTGCTGAAGGGCAAAGGCGGCGCAGGCGACCTCTGGACGAAGGAGGATTACGGCGACTTTGCGCTCTCTCTCGAATTCCGCTGCGGCGAGAAAACAAACAGCGGCATCTTCATTCGCTGCAGCGACATCGTAAACTGGCTGCACAACGCGATCGAGGTGCAGATTCTGCAGGGCGACGAACCCGATCAGAAACACGTCGTCGGCGCGATCTTCGACGTCATGGCGCCCACCCGTCAGCTTCCCATCGAGCCGGGCGAGTGGAATTCCATGACCATTGTCGCGCGCGGCAGCCGGATCCATGTGCGACTGAACGGCGAGGACATCATCGACATGAACCTCGATGACTGGACCGAACCGCACAAGAATCCCGACGGCACGCCCAACAAGTTCGAAAAGGCCTACAAGGACATGGCGCGCTCCGGCCGCATCGGCTTCCAGGATCACGGCGACCCGATCGAGTTCCGGAACATCCTCATCGAAAAACTCCCGCCGCCAAAGCAGGACTGAGCGGCGTCGGCAGACACGTTGCGCTGCAGCGGCTTCGCTCGCGAAGCTCAAAGTGGTGCGCGCGTGTGCGGCCATTTGCGGCGGCTCGCGAGGAGAGCCGCCAAGGCTCGCGCCGCGCTAGATCTTCCGGCTCTCGAGTTCGCTCGTGCTGTAGGGCCGCGAGCGCGGGCGGCCGATGTGGAAGCCCTGCGAGTAATCGATTCCCAGCTCGGCAAGCAGCTCGAGTTGCTCGGAATTCTCGACGCACTCCGCGACGGTCTTGATGCCGCGAATGATGGCCACCTCGCGGATCGCGCGCAGGATCGCCTGATTGAAGTCGTTATTCACGAGGTCCCGGACGAACACGCAGTCGATCTTCAGGTGATCGACCGGGAGATTCTTCAAGTAGGCCAGTGACGAAAACCCGGCGCCGAAATCGTCGAGCGCGGTCTTCACGCCCATTTTATCGAGCTCGCCGAGCACTTCGCGCGCCTTGTCGAGATTCGACATGATCTCCGTCTCGGTGATTTCGAAGAGCAGCCGCGACGGGTCGACCGAATGCTCGGACAGCGCGCTCTCGATGTGCTTGATGAGCTCGTTGTCGTTGAACGACGGCGCGGACAAATTCACGCCCAGCACGAGATCCGGATGCGCCGCGAGCACCTGGAAGGCGGTCTCGATGACGAAGCGGTCCAGCTTCACGCCCTGACCGGAACGCTGCGCGGAACTGAGGAACGCCCCCGGACTCACGATCACCGTGTGCGCGGGATCGATGTAACGCAGCAGCGCTTCCTGATACAGCAACGTGCCGTCCCTGGTCGACACCACGGGCTGGAACCAAAGCTCGAGACATCCGTCGCGCATCGCCTCCTGAATGCGCGTCGCCCAGTCGGTGTCGGCGATCAATCGTGCGATCTCGCTGTCGCTCTCGTTGTGCAGCTCGACACGATTGCGTCCATGGGCCTTCGCCGCATAGCAGGCGGAATCGGCCGCCACGAGCACCTCCGAGGCCGAGAGCATCGGATTGACCGGCGCCACGCCGATCGATGCGCCGACGCGAAAGGTCATTCCCGAATCGAGAAACCGAAACTCGTCCACCTTTTCGCGCAGCCGGTCCGCCACCGCCATCGCCTGCTCGATGCTCGCGTCGATCAGGATGACGACAAACTCATCGCCGCCGAAACGCACGAGCTCGTCCTGCGGCCGTGTCGCCGTTTTCAACAACGACGACAGCGTCGTGAGCAACCGGTCGCCGGCATCGTGGCCCAGCGTGTCGTTGACGACCTTGAAATTGTCGAGGTCGATGTAAAGCACCGCCGCCTCGCGGCCTTCCTGCGTCGCCTGAATGGCCGCGTTCAACGCCGGCTCGAGCTGGCTGCGATTCAGCAATTTCGTGAGCGGATCGCGGGTCGCGAGAAACTTCAGCTCGCGCTCGAGGCGCTTGCGCGAGGCGATTTCCTTCACCTGCTTCTCGGCGACCGTGAGGCGCACGTTGAGAAACTCGGGATGATACGGCTTTGCGACATAGTCGCTCGCCCCCGCGTCGAGAATGTCGCGCAGGTCCTCGGGCTTGTCGTTCCCCGTGCCAACGAGGATGTAGTATTGGTCGCCATCCGGCTGCGCACGCAGATGCCGGCAAAGGTCGAGCCCGCTCATCCCCGGCAACTGCACGTCGAGCAGGATGATCGGGTAAAACCGCTCCAGCAGTCTCGACAACGCAACCTCCGCACTCTCACACGGCACCGTCGAGTGGCCGCGCTTGCGCATCAGCCGGTCCAGCAAGGCCCGCGTGACTGGATCATCCTCGACGATGAGCACGTCGAGGCTGGAAAGCGAGTCGAGCGCAGCGGGAATTGGGAGGGGGTTCAGGGCCATTCACCAAGTTTCTTGGGACGCAGAGAATCCTCGGGAGCGATCCATCCTTGCTGCGCCATATATTCAGAAAGCATAGCGGTGATCTCTCGGGAAGTCCGAACCGTGTCGAAGCTCAAGCCCGAGATCGCCTGTCCGACGGCCGCCGCTCCCGCCGCCCAATAGGAGAGGTTGAACACCGCACCGGGTGTGGCATTGGACCCCCCGGTTGTCTCGAACGACAAAATCGGGACGGGTTCCGGGCCGGACAAATCGTGGACCACGACACGAGTCTCCAGCTTTGTGCCTCCCGCGCCAAGTCCCAATGTCATGCGCAGCGCGCGGCTTCCCTGGTTCACGCGAACGATTTCCCCGGTCACCAGCAGCGCGCGCCGGCCCGGTTTCACCATGTCCGGCGGCACACGCTGGGCCATCATCACATGCTTGTTCAGCCGCGACACCAGCTCCCGGCTGAGACGCCCCGCCAGTTCTTCGCGAAACTCCTCCAGATCCTCGCCCGACCGATCCACACGAAACGTCTCGGGGGGCGCGTGAAAGTCCACCACGAAAATGCGCTCAGGCTTCGGAGGCGGCTTCGGATGATTTGGAAACTTCACCTCCCGCACGCTCACCGAGGCACAGCCGGAAACAAGCACCATCAGCGCGGCCGACCCCATACAACAACACCGCCGCCAACTCATCTGTTTCAGCTTGTCCACGGCCAAACACTTGTCCATTAGAAATCCGCGAATTTCCACGATGCACACTCTTCTCGCGGCCGCAGAGCATATTTCGGATCCCAACCCGCTCATGATCCTGCCCTTCGGGGTGATGCTCCTGAGCATCGCGCTGATGCCCTTCATCAACGCTCACTGGTGGGAGCACCATTATCCGAAAGTCGCCGTCGGACTCGGCGCCATCACCGTTGTCTACTACCTCTTCGCGCTTCACGACGGCGCCCGACTGCTCGAGGTCGCCCATGAATACATCAGCTTCATCTCGCTGATCGGCTCGCTGTTCGTCGTCGCCGGCGGCATTCACATCACCGTCAAAGGCGAGTCGCGCCCATGGGTGAACGCCGTGTTCCTTTTCTTCGGCGCCGTCATCTCAAACGTCATCGGCACCACCGGCGCGTCGATGCTCCTCGTGCGGCCGTGGATCCGGATGAACAAATACCGCATCACGGCGTTTCACGTCGTCTTCTTCATCTTCATCGTCAGCAATGTCGGCGGCTGCCTCACCCCGATCGGCGATCCGCCGCTGTTCCTCGGCTTCCTCAAGGGCGTGCCGTTCTTCTGGGTCATCCAGCATTGCTGGGTCGCGTGGGCCATCGCGATCGGACTGCTCATCGGCGTGTTCCTGATCTTCGACGCCGTGAACTTCCGGCGCGCGCCAAAGGACGTGCGGGATCGCGAGACCGCCGGGGAAACCTGGCGCTTCCAGGGCATGCACAATCTTTTCTTTCTGCTCCTGATCCTCGTCGGCGTCTTCCTCTACAAGTATCTGCCATTTCCCGGCCCTGAGCTGGTGATGATCGGCGCAGCCGTCGCCTCCTATTTCACGACACCCAGGCCCGTTCACGAGTCGAACCACTTCAACTTCGGCCCGATCAAGGAGGTCGGCTGGCTCTTCGTCGGCATCTTCGCCACCATGGTGCCCGCACTCGACTACCTCCAACTGCACGCCGGCGAACTCGGCCTCAGCACGCCGATGCAATTCTACTGGTTTGCCGGCGTGCTCTCCGGGTTCCTCGACAACGCCCCGACCTACCTCACCTTCCTCGCCGCCGCGACCGGCGCGGAAGGACTGAACATCAACTCTCCCGCGGACATCCTCACCTTCATCGGGACGAACAGCCACTTTCTCGTCGCCATCTCGCTCGGCTCCGTCTTCTTCGGCGCCCTCAGCTACATCGGCAACGGCCCCAACCTCATGGTCAAGAGCATCGCCACCCAGCTCGGCGTAAAGACCCCGAGTTTCTTTGGCTACCTGTTCCTCTACTCGCTCCCGATCCTGATCCCCATCTACGGCGTCATCGCATTTCTGTTCTTCTCGAAGTGGGCGATCTTCTAGGATACTCGCACTGCTTTGTTCACCGGCCTCGTCGAAACCACCGCACCGCTCGTCTCCTTCACCGACCAGCCGACCGGTCGCCGTCTGGAGATCGCAGCGCCGGCGTTCGCCCATGAAATCCGCCCCGGCGACAGCATCGCCGTCAACGGCTGCTGCCTCACCGTCGCCGAAAAGCCGCAGCAAACCCTCACCTTCGACCTCCTCGAGGAAACCCTCCGTCGCACGAATCTCGGAGCCCTCGCCATCGGTCAGCGCGTAAACCTCGAACGCGCCCTCGCGGCGAACGCACGCCTCGGCGGCCACTTCGTGCAGGGTCACATCGATTGCACCACCACGGTTATCGAGGTCAACGCAACCGGCGCCGACCTCGGCCTCACCTTCGCCCTCCCGAAGGAGTTTGCGCACTACGTAATCGCCAAAGGCTCGATCGCCATCAACGGCGTTTCCCTCACCGTCGCCAACCTTTTCGACGAATCATTTTGCGTCTGGCTGATCCCCACCACCCGCCGCGAAACCAACCTCGGCGACCTTCGCGCCGGGGACGCAGTCAATGTCGAATTCGACCTCATCGCCAAATACACCGAGCGCCTCAGCCGGCACTAGAAGGCTTCCGGGAACTCGTGGTGAGGAAAACCACCAGCCACTTCCTCAGTGGTGTGCTTGAGACGCTTGAGGTTGCGTGGAGGGAATAAACGCGGCACATTTTTCGCCGTCCGTGTTGAGTGGACCAAGAACGCTCCCGCCTACCGGATCAGGCGGCTGTTTGCGCGAAAATCAAAGGGAAATCGTTCCCCTTTAATGGCCTCCGCGCACATCGTTGAAGTGCTCCGCCGATCTCTCGCTGACTCTCGACATGCAAAACTCTACAGGTTCTCTCCAGGCAGCGAGCGTCAATCCAGGACGCGAAAGACTACAACGTTGAATCTTGTCGCTTTACCAGGGCGACACGGCAAAGCAAATCACGAAGAAAAAGGGGTGGTCATTCATTTCAACATGTTCGGAAAATGCATTGGCTAGACTTCGCCACGACCTCGCGTGCAGCAGACCGGCGATCTCTTTGAGCGTAAGCGTCGTCTCAGCGCGGAGCCTTCGCGCGATTTAATTTGATCGGATGCCCTTTGAGCATCTGGGGGAGCTCGGCCTCATTGAATCTGATTTTTCCAACTCCTCTTCCAGGATCTTGCGAGCCCGCACCCATTCACCATCTCGCACCTGCTTTGGCTTATGCCGATCTGCAGCAACTCCGCTCATGCGGTCTTTGAGCCGGTCCAGGAAGTCTTCCGCCCCCAGACGCCACCCTCTCCGTATCTGCCTGCTCATCGCTTCGTGATAAACCGCCGTTCCCGGAACGAGCTCAATTTGGCGGCCTTGCGCGCGACCTACCCCGGAGTGGTGATCGGAGTCCCACGCCAGAGCGGCGGACGAACGAGCCCCGCGAGTGAGGAAAGCGCAGCGACAAGTGGGACGTAGATCGCCACGGAGGGAGGGCATTACATCATACAACTCGTCGCAGCGTATAGCGCCGGAGCGTAGCGGAGAGCATCGAGCCGCGGGAGCGGCTGAGGCAGACTGCCGAAGGCAGCCCGAAGGGCGAGACTCGACAGGAGTCGAGCGAGTCAATGCCGCCCTGCCTGAGGCCTCCGCGCCAGCGGAGAGCGGCGAGATCAGGCGGCGCTATACGCTGCGACTGTTGTGTGATGTCATAGCCCGCAGGTCCCGTGACTGGCCGCCCTCGTAACGCTCCCCGCAGCTCGACCGCGCCCCGCGCGGTCTAGCGAAGGCACGATTTGATTGGGGCGCAAGCGCCGCCCGTGACAGCTATTGCTGGCGCGGGCGGTGCCTGCGGGGCTTTCGTCACCATGCCGAGCATCGCGAGGGTGGTGTTTGCTAGGTGGACGTTGACGGCAGCGCGCGCGGTGATTGGCTCGCCCGGAGTGCTGGCGCGGCCCATGCACGCGCATGGGGCGTGTCAGCACGGTTACGCGGGAACTGGGGGGGGATTTGAACGCAGGAATATGATCACCATTTATCAATGCGTGCCACCTTCCCAGCATTATCAAAAATAATACGCACTAAATGCTCATCCTTTTCTGCTGCACTCCCGTTCGGAGATTTTCTGCTCAGAAGATAAACGTAAGACATTCCAACCTGTTTATCCCAATCGTCTTTGTCAAATTGTGGATTTACTTCATCAGGCTCACCCATCTTTGCAACGACATCCTCCTTCGTCATGCCCTCAGCAATCAGAGAGCATCCTTCCATGATTTGCTTTTTACGCGCATGCGTAGCCTCATAAGGATAATCAATTTCCGCCGGCTGCTTAGATTTCATATCGAGTTGGCCAGTATCACATCCTGACTGCATTAGCGTCACCACAAAAACGATCAGGATTGCAAAATTCCTATTCATTTCCCTTTCTTTAGGCAACACGCGTTCAACGCTTTTGTCTGGAAAGAATGGCAATTTTGACCCCACGGATAACTCCATGTTCCGCTATAGCTTCCGGCAAACTTACGAAGGCAATCTTTAATCTGATCCTCAGTCGCGCTACAGCATGGAGTTCCTTTTCCAGAACCATATTGTAGTTTTGGCCTTATCTTACGTATCATCAATCGCATCTCCTGATGAGGATGAAATGACTCATCCCCTGCATCCCCGTGATGGGGATCACGAGTTGGCGTTCCGCCAAAAGAAGTAACTCCATTTAATTCACCGGGCACTCCCGTCAAAGTATCTACCAAAGTTGAAAGCGGTCCACCGCTGAATGGAAGACGTGGCCACCATCCGTAGCTTTCCGTCCCGTCGATTTCTATCCACCAATGACCATATATATCCCCATTAGTAGATTTTTTCCCTACAAACTCTTTGGCGCCATCAAGCCATCTGACATTCTTTCGTTTGACTTCGATTGTCGAAATTTCCTTAAGTCCCAATGGATCGACCTTGTTAATCGGATTGTTAGAAACGAATGCATAGAGATTCAGGCCACCAAGTTCCCCGATAGGATCGCGCGACAAGAACCTGCCCAAAATCGGGCTGTAACCAGGTCGAAATGGGAAAAGAATCAGCCCCGTTTCGTTCTCGGTATATTTCGTCGAAAACCTAAACGGATTGGCCTTGGCCATGGGACCTGTGGTGCGGAGAGGTTCTCCGAAGGGGCCATATTCGTAGCGGGCGACGACCTCGCCTGTGGCAAGATCAAACATGGCTCCGACGTTACCATTGGCGTCGTGGGTATAGCCATATTTTTTGTCGGCAAGGACGTCATACATCATCAGCAGGCCGCCGATTCCGCCGGCGCCATCCAGGGTTCCACTGAAGTCTACGCCCCATGCATACTGGTGATCTCTTTGAGCGTAAGCGTCGTCTCAGCGCGGAGCCTTCGCGCGATTTAATTTGATCGGATGCCCTTTGAGCATCTGGGGAGCGCGGATGCCGTAAGGGGAAGCATACTGGCCCACTCCCAAGCCGCCCTCGTCGAGATCATCGAGTATCTTTCCGATGGCTTCGGGAACAGTGACAACGACGCGGAGGACGATGACGGCGCCAGTCCAATGCGCGATGGCATCAAAATACCTCTGCTCGGTGGCGACGGGCGTTTCGATCAACCGGCGAAGCCGCTCGCCGCCCCCATTAGCAGGTAGCGTGACGGAGCGGTTCATCGGGTGTTGACCAGGGTTGGCGTTCGTCGCCACGCGCGACAGCGGCCAGCACGTTGCCGGGAAGGAGGATTTACACACTCATGCGCGGGCTGACTCCCTCGCATCTTCAATGCCGTCATTTTCCAAAAAAGAACACTCCTAGGCAGGTTTGGATTGCAATAAAAATCCCAAAACACAATGCCAAAGACGCTATGAACACCAATGCTTTCGTAAAGAATGAAAATTGGCTAAAAATAGGTGCGCCAGCCATAATCCAAGACGCCGCCGCCGAAATAGCGATCAACGCTATTGGATTCACAAAGTAATAAAGCATTCCGACAACAAGCGCGATCCATCCCTCGTGTTGCTTGCCAATACTGTAAATCCAATGCAGCCCAAAGGAAAGAACTGCACCGCAAATTAAGCAGATCAAAAATCCAATCACAGGAATTTTGGCAAGCACGATCAGTATTTCTTGATAGTCAGGTTAATCTCTGGAATCGAAACCGGAGACCAGAACAAAGCAGCCGGATTATTGGCAAGACCAGAAGGCAGCTTGTTGCGCATTGCGCGATGATTCAAAACGATGTCATAAGCAGGAAAAAGTTTATTCGTGCCTTTAATGCTTAGCTCTCCCTTGCATACATCAAATACCATCGTGTAAGAATCGTGAAGCGTTGGAGCACCGGGAACCAAGGGATCAGATGTATTAGCCTCCATTGTCACTGTCGTTATGCGCTGGTCTGGCGACCGTGTGATCTTGGCTTTCGGAGGGCTTGCGTCAATAGCGGTATCTGTAAACAATTTAATCAAGCCGCCTCCGGGCGTATAATCAACTTTCGTTGTTCCACCGCCAGACACATTCGCTATTTCGGCCCGTTTTTTGGGATCAGTCTCAATTATTACTCGATGGTAGGCGCGAGCAGAACCGCCGACAATGGCACTGGTTCGATTATCGCCATACCAGCGAGCAAGCGGGTCAAGTTTTGTCGGGTATGCAAACGTGAATGTTCTGGCTGGAATATACGCTGATGTCCAAATATCAAAACGCTCCAACCCAAAGGGATCAATCCAGTTAATAGGATTGTTGGAGACATAGGCATACAGGTTCAACCCGCCTTCTTCGGCAATGGGGTCTCTGGATAGCCACCGTCCCAGCTCCGCCGCATAATCCCGATACGGCGCCATCACCAGCCCGGTGGGGTGATGCGCATAGTGCCCGGTGTAGGTGAACGAGGCATGGCGCGTTCCTTGGGTCCTGGTCGCCTTGCCGAAGGGCTCATACGCATAGCGCGCGACGACATTGCGATTTTCATCTGTCATTTCCGGAATGCTCCCCAGATGGTCGAACGTGTAGTAATAGTTTCCCGCGTCCGCTCCCGACCACTCCTCGCCCTGCGGGTAAAACCTCTTGAGCACCGTCTCCCCGGTGCCGTTGCGCTCCTCGATCATTTGCAGCCCGTTCCACACCCACGTGCGCGCCACTTCCCCGCTCACCAGCACCTCCGCGTTGCCTCCCTGCACCCCCGTCAACTGGTTGAGCCCGTTGTAATCGCCCACCTTCCCCACGCCGTTCACCCGCTCCGAGGTCCGGCTCCCCGCCTCGTCGTAGCCATACACGTATTGCGCCACCAATGCCGCGTTGCTCAGGTGGGTTTCCTTCACCGCCTTCAACTGGTTCACCCGATCATACCGATACACCAGCCGCCGGTTCAATCCCGTGTCCAGCATCTTCTCCACCCTCGAATCTGCCAGGACTGACCCCTTTCATCCCACAGCACGACAAGTGCCTGGTCTCTCGACGACGCCTCTTGAAGGGAACTCGTGCGGCCAGTCCTTTCCAGCCCGCCATCCGGCAGCTCCCTTCCTCGATTGGGAGCGCGTTTGACAAAAGACCATCCACTTCCCCCGTAAACGAAACTCACTCGTGTTCACCCGGAACTCACTCGTGTTCGCTCAGAACTCAGTCGTGTTCGCTCAGAACTCAGTCGTGTTCGCTCAGAACTCAGTCGTGTTCGCTTAGAACTCAGTCGTGTTCGCTTAGAACTCAGTCGTGTTCGCTTAGAACTCAGTCGTGTTCGCTCAGAACTCAGTCGTGTTCGCTTAGAACTCAGTCGTGTTCGCTTAGAACTCAGTCGTGTTCGCTTAGAACTCAGTCGTGTTCGCTTAGAACTCAGTCGTGTTCACTCAGAACTCAGTCGTGTTCACTCAGAACTCAGTCGTGTTCACTCAGAACTCAGTCGTGTTCACTCAGAACTCAGTCGTGTTCACTCAGAACTCAGTAGTGTTCACTCAGAACTCAGTCGTGTTCACTCAGAACTCAGTCGTGTTCACTCAGAACTCAGTCGTGTTCACTCAGAACTCAGTCGTGTTCACTCAGAACTCAGTCGTGCTCACTCAGAACTCAGTCGTGTTCGCTCGGAACTCAGTGGACTTCGCTCAGAGACAAACCAGTTTCGCTTTTTTCCAAGTCAACTTTCTCGGAAGTGAAGTTCACTTCGAACGGACACGTTTCATCTCAAAGTGAACTCGTGTTCACTCAGAACTATTCCAGCATGGAAACGTCCTCATCCTATCCAGAATCTCTGCCTTCAGCCAATCAGCTCCTCGGGACTCCGGCGCCTGCTCTTGGATACGCTGCAACTCTTCGTGGAACGCCTGCATTCGCTCTCGCGATCGTCCGCTTTTGTTATCGTTTCGGCACGGAGGCTGACACTGACAAGCGGGCCGAGGCGCAGATCACCGCGGGACAATTTTGCCTGTCGCGGGGTTCGGCTGTGGGTAATGTAGGCGGTTCAGATGCGTGCGAAGCTGAGAGTCAAGCCGGTCGAAGGAGAGCCCTTCGAAGTCGATATCGCCAATACCGCCACGATCGGGCGCAGCCGTGACAATACGATCTCATTGCATTTCAGTCCGCACGTTTCGCGGCAGCATGCGATCATTCGCTGTCACAACGCCTACGAGTATCAGATTATGGATCTCGGCAGCCGGAATGGCACGTTTGTCGACGGCCGGCGCGTGATCACGCCGGTTACGCTGCGCCACGGATCGGTGATTCGCATCACCAGCACCGAACTCCATTTCGAACAGCTCGAAGACGCGCCGCACGACTCGGGCTACGACGTGACCCTCGCCGCCGGCACCGACACCGGCATCGAGGAGGCGGCGGATGTGGCGATCATGGTCTGCGACATTCGCGGATTCTCGACAATGAGCGAGCTGCTGCCCGAGGAGGCGCTTGCCCGCACGCTTGGCGAATGGTTTCGCACGGCGGGCAATCTCGTGCAGCAAAGCGGCGGCACGATCGACAAGTTCATCGGCGACGCCATCCTCGCGTATTGGAACAGAGCCGACAACGCAGGTGGCGAAGCGCGCGCGGCCCTGAGCGTCGGGCGCAAGCTGCTGACCCTCGCGGACACGATGCGCTGGCCTGTCGTGGGCGATGAAGTGCAGCCGTTTCGCATTGCGGTCGCGCTGCATCACGGTTCCGTGACCTGCGGGAACATCGGCCTCGTGGCCCAGCGCGACGCGACGATCATCGGCGATGCCGTGAACACCGCATTCCGCATGGAATCGACGATGAAGCAGCTCAACCAGCCGCTCGTCCTTTCCGACGACTTTCTCGAGTCACTCGGAGAGCCGCCGGAGAAATATCTCGACCTCGGGGAGCATCAGTTCAAAGGCAAGAAGGATCACATCCGGATGTTCGGGCTGAAGTAGCCGCGCGGCGCGGTCATTCCCGCGGAGGTTCGGACCACTTTCGTAGCGGCCGCATCGGCGGAGTTTTTTCCACGAGGGCCTGACAAAAGAACCCGCGGTCCGAGATGAACGGGCTGCCATGCAGCTCGAAACCCTGCTCGAGCAGGTCGGTCACCTGCACCTCGAGGTCTGCGATCTTCTTTGCAGCGGCGATCTTGTATTGCATGGATCAATCACGATCTGCGCCAAGAAAGCGCTGCGACAAGATCATTCCGATCGCCATCGCCGGCACGAACCACAGCGCCTCGATTCGCAAAGCGGCGAAATCCGCGAGCGCGGGTCCCGGGCAGAATCCCGCGATCCCCCACCCGATGCCGAACAGCACCGCGCCAAGCACGAGGCGCTTCGATATCGGGCCTTTCCGGTCCTGCGCCGGGCACGACGCCGGCCAGCGAAGCCGGAAGACAGCCATCGCAATCGCATACGAGCCGACCGCTCCGCCCATGACAAATGCCAGCGTGGGATCCCATGCACCGAAGATGTCGAGAAAGCCGATCACGCGTGCCGGATTCGTCATTCCCGACATCGCGAGGCCGCTGCCAAACATTCCGCCGGCCACGAAAAGGAGGATGAGTTTTCGCATGGCTCAGGCTCCCGGATGGTGAATCACGAACACGGTGGCGATTGCCGCCGCCATGAAAACCATCGTCGCGACGATGGAGTCGATCGCACCGCTGCCCACGCCACAGACGCCATGCCCGCTCGTGCAACCACCGCCCACCCGCGTGCCGATGCCCACGAGCAACCCCGCGATCGGGATCCATGCCAGCGGCGCCATCGGACGGTATTCCGCCGCCGATGGGAAAAGGAGCATTGTCATCACCGCGCCAAACATCAGCCCGCAGAGAAAGACGACACGCCACAGGGAGTCGCCATATTTCGGCCGAAACAGCCGGCCAAACACGCCGGAAATTCCCGGAATCCTGCCACTGACCACCGTGGCAATCGCACTGCCAACGCCGATGAGCACTCCTCCCGCGACAGCGAGCAGAATGGTGGATGTATTCATGCGAAGGAAAATGGTGTGTCAGGCGCCGATGACGGCACAAGCGCTGAATTTCACCAGCGGGATGGAGTGCAGCACTTGATCCAGCGCCCCCTCAGCCCCGTTCGCGTTTTCGCAGCGCAAGCCACGCGATGCCGTAGGAGCCAACGGACCATGACGCGAGAATTCCGAGCCCCCACCAGGCGGGACGGGCGTTTTGGAAAACCTGGCCGTTTCGAAGCGACCGATCGCGGTTGAGATTCGAGAAGGCGGAGGGGTAATCCACCCGCAGCGCGCCGGCGATCGTCTTCCCCCAGAACAGGCTCACGTCCATGACGCTTTGCACCGCCGCGCTCGGCATGATGCGCGAAACCGCGTAGGGACCGGGCTTCATGTCGCCCGCCGGAGGGGTGAACCCGGAGAAGAGAATCTGCGGAATCAGCACCAACGGCACGAGCATCACAGCCTGCAGCACCGACCTCGCGAGGGCCGAGATGGCAAGCCCGATGCCGACCGCCGCGAAGGCCGTTGCCACCAGCCCGGCAATCTGCCAGCCCACGGAACCGGCAATGCCGTCGCCGAGCAGTTTCGCGCCGAGCTGCATCGTTCCATAAACGAGCAGGCTTTGAACCACGGTCACGCGGGCAATCGAGAGCGTCTTCGCGAGCAGGTAGGCATGCCGTCCAAGCCCGATCAGCCTCTCCCGCCGGAACATCGGGAGTTCCTTGACGATCTCCTGCGCCGCGTTGCCGCAGCCGAACCACAACGTCGCGATGTAGGCGAAGAAGAGGATCAGGCTCGAATCCGTGCTCACCCAGGTCACGAGCAGCCCGATGACGATCGGCTGCCCGAGCACGAGCAGCAGGTTTTTCCAATCGGCACACAGGATCGCCCACTCGCGAAGCAGCAGGATCGGCAGGGCCGCAGGGCGTTTCGAAGCGGGAGCCGGCGGCGTGTCGGGCGGCGGAGCGGGACGCCGCACCTCGGGAGCCTTCCACTCCACCGCGCCACGCTCCAGCGATTCGTAGAGCTGCGTCAATCGCTCGACACCGAAATGCTGTCGTGCTTCGAGCGGCGTGCCGAAAAACGCCAGTCGCCCACCGCGCAGGATCGCGAGGCGGTCCATGAGATAGACGTTCTCCATCACATGGGTCGTGCAGACGACCGTGCATCCATTCGCGGCGAGCCGGCGCAGCAGATCCATCAGCGCGAGCTCCGCTGCGGGATCGAGACCGGAGGTTGGCTCGTCGAGAAACAGCAGGCGCGGGCGACTCAGCAACTCGGCCGCGACGCTCACACGTTTTCGCTGGCCGCCGGAGAGACTTCGCGCGCGCGTCTTCGCGCGCTCGGCAAGCCCGAGTTTTTCGATGGTGCTCGCGACAACCCGCCGTCTCTCCGCGGCCGGCGTGCCTTTTGGCAGCCGCAATCGCGCGCTGAACCCCAGCGCCTCCTCCACGGAGAGATCGAGCGGCACGATGTCGTCCTGCGGCACGTAGCCAAACTCGTCGCGCAGCAGGTCCGCATTGCCGTATAGCGGGCGGCCATCGACATGGACACTCCCGGCATCGGCGGGCCGCAGCGCGCACAACGCATCGAGAAACGTCGACTTTCCCGCACCGCTCGGACCCAGCACGCCGACGAATTGCCCCGGCTCGATCTCGAGCGAAATGTCGTCGAGAATTTTCGTTCCTCCCGCCGTTTTGGTAAGTCCAATCGCCGTCAACCTCGCTCCGCCGGCACCAAGCAACTGACGCAGCATCCGCCCGTCGAAGCGGAACACGAACGGCCCGGCCGTGAGGCAGTCGCCGTAGGTGAGCGTCGCGGTTTTGAAAAGACTGCCATTCAAATACGTGCCGCTCCGGCTGCCGAGATCCTCCACCACCCATCCGCCGTCCCGCGCGTGCACCACGAAATGCCGCCGCGAAACCGACGCATCGGGCAACAGCACGTCCGCTTCGGCGGACCGGCCAAACACCAGACCGTCGCGCAGCAAAACGGGCTCGATCCCGCCCGCCGTCGCATGCGCCGTATCGCTCAAGGCAGCACCGCCCACACCTCGGCAACGCGATTCTTGTCGAGGTTGTCGGCATCAAACATTTCGGAACTTCCCATGCCGACGGTGTGCATGACGTTCATCAATCGAAACTCGTCGCGCAGCGATTTCAGGACGGCGTTCGCCCGTTGCAGCGAGATTTCCAGATTCTTGTCCGGGTCGCCCTTCTTGTCGGCGAATCCCAAAATCACAAACACCACCGTCGGATCGTCGGTGAGGCTCCGCACCTGCTCGAGGCCGAGCTTCTCGCCGAGCGCGGCACGATCCGCGGCATTCAACGAGGTCTTCCCGGAATCAAAAGGAATCGTGATCACCTTGCCCATCGCCCGCGCCCGCTCCACCTGCACATAGAGCTTGTCCTTTTCCTCAGGAGTCAGGCTCGGCATCAAATCGATGCGCTTGAGAACCTCGTCCTTCACGCGCTGGTTTTCGAGCGTCTCGGGGTCGAGATCGACCTTCTCCGGCACCTTCACGGCGGCGACACCGGTCTCCGCGCTCACCACCGCTTCGTCCGACGCCGTCTCCTGCGCGACCGGTGCCACGGGCTCGGCGGGCTCCGCCGTCACTTCCGCGTTTGTCTGCGGCAACGGCTTGCCCGGATCTTCCGGCAGTTTCTTCTCGCAACCCCCGAGCGCGGCGCCAAGCAACGCAGCCGCGAAAAGCGGCAATTTGAGCGTCTTCATGCGCCCACAAATCGCCACGTTTTCACCGGCTTGGCAAGCTCCCTCAGGCTTCCAGAGAAAGGGCCGAAAAGTCGAATCCACCCCGGCTCGCATAGCGGGTGAACTCCCCTTCGTGACCTCGCAGCACCGTGCGAATCACCTCCGAGTCGTCCGCGTATCCAATTTCCGGAATCTCATCCGGAATGATGTCAACACCCTTGTGGAGATACATCAGCGCAAAGATCGCCTCCGCCAGGGCGCTGAGATCCTCGGGCTGATACTGGTTCTCGAGGCAGTCCTCGACGTAGCGAACGAGAAACTGCGCCTGCTGCTCGAGGTGCGGCTGCGCCGGCGGGTTCGCCTCGTTGATCTTTGCAAGCACGAGCGGAAGCTCCTGCTCAAATCGCGCGATGTCGGCCGGGGTGATTTTCTCCGAGCCGCTTTTGACGAACTGCTGAATGTCGTTCATGGGAAATGGGCGGCGCCATGCACCTGCGCCTTTGTAACAGGCTTCGCAGCGATGCTGCAAGGCGCGCGACCCCGAATGCCGGACGAACCGCGGCGCCCCTCGCAATTTCGCGAAGAACGTATAAAGTGGCGAAATGACTCCCCGCCTCTGCGGCATTCTTCTCCTCCTGGGATTGCTCGCCCCATGCCACGCCTCGCCCATCATTCGCGAGGAAGGCGCCATCTACCTCTCCGACTTCGACACGAAGCCGATGAAGCTCAAGGTCCTCAAGGCCGCGCCCGCCTATTTCGACCTTTCCGGCACGCGATACGTCGGAACCCTGCGCGTGCCGCAGGTCGTCGAAGTGCAGGCGATCTCCGACCGTGCCTACCGCGTGAAGGGTCTCGCCCAGCAGGGGCAAATCCTCGGATGGGTGAGCCCGCAGGCCCTCGAGCCGATTCCCGAGGAAACCATCGAGTTGCTCAAGAAAAGTGAGGAGCGCCGCGTGAAGGTGGCCGCCCTCATCGCCAACAACGAGGTCGCCATCGGCATGACCACCGACGAGGTCGTTCAAAGCATCGGAAAGCCGCAAAAGAAAACGAGCCGCACCGCCAAGGGCGAAGGCGTCCGGCAGGTGTGGGATTACGTGAAATACGCGTCCATCCCGCAAAGCACCAACGTCGTCGGCCCCGGCGGCGTCGTCACGGTGGCCACCACCTATGTAAAGACACCCATCGGACGTCTCACCGTGACGTTCAACGACGGAATCGTGGAATCCCTTGACCAATCGGAAGGGACCATCCTCTCGGGCAACGAAACCACGATCGTCGCGCCGCCCGTCTCGGTTTATTGGTAGCGGATCAGGTCCGACGCTTCCGGATCAGCAAAAGGATCGCCAACACGGCCATCCAGCCGACCGTGACCGCTACCAGATTCCCTGAATTATCTGCCGCCGCCTCGGACGTTTGCGCCGCAATCGCGGACGCTCCGCCAAGGAGCACTACACACGCACCTATAATTTGTTTCATATTCCCCCCCGGGAAATTCAGGTTTTACGCCCAAACTGGTTGCCTACATAGCATCCGATGTGCCGGGATGCAAGAGTCGGCAGTTTCATCGTCATTTCATTCACAAGTGCTTTCCACTCAGCGCCATCTCGCCCGAAGCGGCGGGCTAAAAATGATCCCGGAAAAGAACAGGGTTGTTCAAATGCGGACTCTCGTGTATCGAATACAGCTCCTTTTCGTGGCGCCTGCGGCGCCGAGGGAAATGGCGGGGTAGCCAAGTGGTAAGGCCGGGCTCTGCAAAAGCCCTATGCGCCGGTTCGATTCCGGCTCCCGCCTCTCTCATTCATTCCCTCTCCCCGGTGCGCGGCACTTGCATCGCCGCCATGCGGCACAGCCCGATGAATGTCTGCTCGGTTTGCCGCAATTCCCGGCTGCCCTGGTGAATCACCGCCCATTGCCGCACGATGCGAAAGCGCGGCGTCGGCCGCATCACCAGTGAGCCCTCCTCCAGTTCCGCGTCCGCAACCCAGGGCGCCATCATCGCCACACCCAAACCCAGTTGGGCCAGTTGCTTCATGATCTCGAAGCTTGGGATCTCGACATACGACGTCAACCGCACGCCACTTTTCAAAAAGAAATCCTCCGCACGCCGAAAGGTGACACTGTTTCGCTGGTAGAGCAGAAAGTGCTCCTTCCGCAAATCCTCCGCCGTCAGTCGTTGCTTTTCGGCCCAGGGGTGGAGCGGTGAAAAGAACAGGTGCAGGCGGTCGCGAAACAGCGCGTGTGCCTTCAACCCTTTTGGCAGCTTGTCGTCGACAACCAACGCAAGGTCCGCACGCCCCTCCTCCACCTCCGTCACCGCATTCGGCGTATCCTCGAGGCGCACCACCACCGACACCTTCGGATAAGACTCACGAAATTCGCGCAGCACCGGCGCGAGAATCGCGTGCGCCATCGAGGTGCTGAAAATCACGTTGATCCGCCCGCGTGCTTCGCCACGGCCCGAAACGGACTCCGTCGCCCGGTCGAGACTGTCGAGAATGCGCAGCACCTGCCCCAGAAAGTGCCGTCCCTCGGGCGTGAGGTGTGTCGTTTTGCCCTTCTTGTAGATCAATGCGCAGCCGAGCTGCTCCTCGAGGCGCTTCATGCCATGGCTGATCGCGGACTGCGTGACATGAAGAATGGCAGCGGTCTTCGTAAAGCTGCCAACGCGGGCGAGCGTGGCAAACACCCGGAGCAATCTCAGATCAAGGTCAATCGGCATTCATGAGTATTGTTCATGATCTATGTGAACAACAATCACTCTATTCATGATACTTCAAACGCCATTTCGGCCCGTGGCGTGCTTTGTTCCCTGCCATGACCCGCGTCCCAAACCGTGATACCCGGCCCGCAGGCGGCTTCCGAATCGGCTTTGTTCCGCTCGTGGATGCCGCCCCGCTTCTCGTCGCGGAGGCGCTGGGACTCTACGAGCGGCGTGGCATCAAGGTCCGGCTCAGTCCCGAGCTTGGCTGGGGTTCCATCCGCGAAAAGATCGTCTACGGCGAACTCGAGGCAGCGCACGCTCCGGGCGCCCTTCTCTTCTCCATTCTCCTCGGCACCCACGCCCGAGCCTGCGCGGTGGGCACGGACCTGATGCTAAACCTGCAGGGCAACGCAATCACCCTTTCCCGCCGCTGGTGGCAGAAGGGAACCCGCGACACCCGCACGTTCCGCGCCGCCGTCCGGAGTGAAGCTCCGCGAGTGCCGGTCTTTGCCGTGGTGTCGCGGTTCTCGAGTCACCTTTTTCTGCTGCGCAACTGGTTGAGAAGCGCCGGCCTCGATCCCGACCGCGATGCGCGCTACATCGTCCTGCCGCCCCCGCTGGTCGGCGAACACCTTCGCGGCGGCCAAATTGATGGTTTTTGTGCCGGCGAGCCATGGAACTCGCTCGCCGCGTTGCAGGGGGACGGCTGGGTCGTCGCCACCAGCGGCACCCTCGCGCCACGGCATCCGGAGAAGGTGTTGCTTGTTCGCAACGAACTTCTCGATCGTCGCGACGAGGGCTACGACGCGCTGCGAGCCGCCGTCGTCGACGCCTGTCGATTCTGCGATAAACCGGAGAACCGGGACGCCGTCGTCGACGTCCTGCACGCCCGCGGAGTCTTTCCCAAGGATCGCGCCGTGCTGGCGAACTCCCTCATCGGCCCGTTCCAGACCGGCACCGGCGCGCTCTCCGAACCGGGCCCCTTCACCATCTTTCATCGCGGCCAGGCCAATGCCGCAACCCGCGAGCGCGCCGAATGGTGCCTCGATGCGGCCATCGAATGCGACGCCCTCGTTCTCGATGCCCGCAGCCGCCGGTTCTGCCTCGACGCGTTCATCGATCCTCACACCGAAGGACCGAAGCCGCGCCGGACCACTGCCGCCTCCCAACCCGCCTGACCCCATGTTTCGTCGACTTCACATCTTAGGTCTCGCCGCGTGCGTCTTCGCGATGTCGCCGAATACGCAGGCCGGGATGTTTCCCGTCGAGAAGCCCGATCTCAAGTTTGGCTTTATCAAGCTCACCGACTGCGCGCCACTCGTCGTCGCCAGGGAGCTTGGATACTTCGAGGAGGAGGGCCTCTTCGTCGAACTCGAGCCGCAGGCAAACTGGAAGACACTGCTCGATCGAGTGATTTCCGGCGAACTCGACGGCGCGCACATGCTGGCCGGGCAGCCGCTCGCAGCAGCCTGCGGGTTCGGCACTCAAGCCGAAATCGTCGTCCCCTGCAGCCTCGACTACAACGGCAACGCGATCACCGTTTCCAAGCCTCTCTGGGCGGAAATGAAGCCGTCGATCTCCAAGGAGAACGGACAACCGCGACATCCGATCACCGCCGAAAGCCTCGTCGCGATCGCCAGGGCCAGGAACGCCGCCGGGATGCCGCTGAAGTTCGGCATCGTCTTCCCGGTCAGCACGCACAACTACGAGCTTCGCTATTGGCTCGCTGCAGCCGGAATCAATCCCGGGCTCTACTACGATCCGGAAACCGGAGAGAAAAACATCCCCGGGGTGCTCGGCGCCGAAGTCGAGTTGTCCGTCACTCCTCCACCGCAAATGCCCTCCACGCTCGAGGCAGGGACCATCGACGGCTATTGCGTCGGCGAGCCGTGGAACCAGCAGGCGGTGTTCAGGAAGATCGGTGTGCCCGTCGTCACAAACTCCGAGATTTGGAAAAACAATCCCGAGAAGGTTTTTGGCGTCACTGCGGCGTTCGCCAGGGAGAATCCCGAAACCCTCAAAGCAATCACCAAGGCGCTGATTCGCGCCGCCAAATGGCTCGATGAGAGCGTGGAGAATCGGCGCGCAGCCTGCGAGATGCTCGCCCAACCGCACTATGTGGGGGCGGATGCCGGGGTCATCGGAAACAGCATGACCGGCACCTTTGAGTTTGAGGTCGGCGACAAGCGGGAGATGCCCGATTTCAACGTCTTCTTCCGCCATCACGCCACCTTCCCGTGGTATAGCGACGCGATCTGGTTCCTCACGCAGATGCGCCGGTGGGGACAGATTACCGAGGACCACCCCGACGAGTGGTATTTCGAAATCGCGAAGCGGATTTACAAACCGGAGGTTTACCGCGCCGCCGCCGCCTCACTCATCGAGGAAGGGACCTTCACCGAGGCCGATTTCCCTTCTGCCGACACCGACGGTTTCCGCCCGTCCACGACCGACTTCATCGACGGCAAGCCTTACGACGGCCGCAAACCCAACGACTACATCCGAAGCTTCGCAATCGGTCTCAAATAACCCGCAAGACCTCGCGAGAAAACCAGCCATGAGCATTGCCACAGACAATCCACCCGTAGCCGCATCTCCACCGCGGAAACCACGATGGAACGCACACGCCGTCACCCACGCGCTCGACCGCCTGGGCCTGGGCTTTTTTTCGCCATTTGTCCGGCTTGTCGCGGGCGACGAGCCGGAAAAGCAGGTGCACGAGATCACCCTGAACATCGTCCTGCCCGGAGTCGCATTCGCGATCTTCCTCGGGCTGTGGGCGCTGGCCGCATCGCACATCCGCACCGACGCGCAGAAGATTCCCAGTCCCGCCGAAACATGGGCGGCGTGGCAGGGCATCGTGAAATTCGCGAAGAACGAATCGAAGAAGGCTGACGCCTTCGAGGCTCGCATGAAAACGGTCGCTCAAAAGCAGATCGATGTCGCGGACAGCCAGCTTCCGATTTTGGAAGCGGCGAAGGCTGTCGGGAATACCGTCGAGGCGGCTGCGATCGAAGGCAGGATTCAAGCGACCAGGGAACGGGCGGCCACCTACCTTGAGCGCAAATATGTCGGTCCGCCCACCTTCTTCACACAGATCGCGACGAGTCTGTTCACGGTGACGGTCGGTTTTGCGGCAGCCACGCTTATCGCGGTCCCGCTCGGGATTCTCTGCGGACTCAGCAAGCCATTCAACACGGCGATCAATCCACTCATCCAGATCTTCAAACCCGTCTCTCCCCTCGCGTGGCTGCCGATTGTTTTCGTGATCGTCACCGCACTCTGCAAGCCGTCGAGCGGCGACAGCTTCATCACTCGCGCCATGTTGATTTCCGCAGGCACCGTCACGCTCTGCTCGCTCTGGCCAACGCTCATCAACACCGCCGTCGGCGTCGCCGGGATCGACCCCGATCACATGAATGTCGCGAAGGTTCTCAAACTCAGCTGGACCCAGCGCATCTTCAAAATCGTTCTGCCCTCCGCGCTTCCCATGATCTTCACCGGCATGCGCCTTTCGCTGGGGGTCGGGTGGATGGTCCTCATCGCAGCCGACATGCTCGCCCAGAATCCCGGTCTCGGAAAGTTCGTCTGGGACACCTTCCAAAACGGCTCCACCACCAGCATGGCGCAGATCGTCTGTGCTGTCTTCGCCATCGGCATCATCGGGTTCGTCCTCGACCGCATCATGCTCATCCTCCAGCGCCTCGTGAGCTTCGACGAAAGGGCCATCTGACCATGACGCGAAATCTTCACGACACCAAAAGCGCCAGGGCAACTGCCCGAAAGAGCGTGTCCGTCACACAAACTGAACTGCGCCGGACCTTCGGCAAGGGACGCTCCCAACTCCTCGCCGCGTTACGCGCCGCGCTCAACGCCTCATCACGCGTCCCTCGCAATACCTGATTTGCCATGTCCTTTTTCGAGCTTCGCCACGTCAGCAAAGGCTACGGCTCCGGTGCAAACCGGACCGAGGTGTTGCGCGACATCAATCTCAAGATCGCGAAAGGGGAGTTCGTCGCCATCGTCGGCTACTCAGGCTCCGGGAAGACGACACTCATGTCGCTGCTCGCGGGATTGGTTCGGCCCGACTCCGGCTGCGTGATTCATCACGGTCGGGAGGTCGACGGCCCCAGTCCGGGTCGTGGCCTCGTATTTCAGAACTACTCGCTGCTTCCCTGGCTCACGGTCGAGGAGAACGTCGCTCTCTCGGTGGACCAGCTTTACTCCGGAGAATCCGCCACGCAGCGCCGCCAGCGGGTCCACGACGCCGTCGAGATGGTGAATCTCACGCCCGCACTTCACAAACGACCAGGCGAACTCTCCGGCGGCATGCGCCAGCGCACTTCCGTCGCGAGAACCCTTGCGATGAATCCCGAGATCCTTCTCCTCGACGAACCGCTCAGCGCCCTCGACGCGCTCACTCGCAGCAAGCTCCAGGACCAGATTCTCGAGATCCGCGACGCGCTTCACCAGACGATCATTCTCATCACAAACGATGTCGATGAGGGGCTCTACATGGCCGATCGCATCATCCCGCTCAGCATTGGACCCGGCGCAACATTCGGCCCGGAGGTCATCGTCGATATCGAGCGACCGCGAAACCGCGCGGCGTTGAATCACGACGAACGCTTCAAGCTCAAGAGGCGTCAGATCCTCGAGTATTTGCTCGCGCAAAAAGCCCGCGTCGCGTCTGGATCCGGCGCCGCCGTTCAGCTTCCCGCCGTAAAGCCCGCCGACATCTCCTCCGGCGGCAACTGGATTGAAAAGATCACCGGCCAGCGTCTGGCCCGCTCCGCATGAGCTACTTCGAAGCCTGGAACCTGCAAAAGATCTACCGCTCGAAACGCGGCGACACCGTCGTCGTTCAGGATTTCACGCTCAAGATGGAGCGTGGCGAATTTGTCTGCATCGTCGGCCACTCCGGCTGCGGCAAATCGACCGTTCTCTCGATGGTCGCCGGCCTCAACGAGATCACCGGCGGAGGGGTGATTCTCGACGGACGGGAAATCGACGGCGCCGGACCGGATCGCGGCGTCGTGTTTCAATCCCCCTGCCTTCTCCCGTGGATGACCACGCTCGAGAACATCATGCTCGGCATCAACCAGGTCTATCCTCACGTGCCCAAAGTCCAGCGCCGGCAGATTGCCGCGTATTACCTCGACCGCGTCGGCCTTGCAGGCACTGAGCACCGAAGACCGGCCGAGCTCTCGCAGGGCATGCGTCAGCGCGTGGGTCTGGCGCGCGCCTTCGCGCTCGCGCCAAAGATGCTCCTCCTCGACGAGCCCTTCGGCATGCTCGACAAGCTCACCAAAGTCGAGCTGCAGGATGTGCTTCTCGAGTTGTGGAATCGGGAACGTCTCACCGCGCTCATGGTCACGCACGACGTCGACGAGGCGATTTTTCTCGCGGACCGCGTCGTCTGCATGTCGAACGGCCCGGAGGCCGAGATCGGTGACATTCTCGAAATCAGGATTCCCCGCCCGCGCAATCGCGCCGGGCTGCTCGAGACAGGCGAATATTACCTGCTGCGCGAGCACCTCATCGACTTCCTCGAAAACAAATCCCATCTCCGCCCCTCGAGGCCGGGGCGCCCGGCGCCCGGCGCAACCTCCGCAACCGCTCCGATGCCATGACGGTCGACGACCATCCCTTCACCGCCGAACAGAAGGAATATCTGCAAGGATTCTTCGCCGCAGCGGCATGCCGTCCGTTTGTCGGGCATTTTGCAAACGGTCGGATCACCAGCGATCCGGCTTCCGGCCTTCCCAACGAGGCCGGGGAAGCCGTTTTTGGCACGCCGGTCGAGGATCTTTGCGAGCAGGAGCTGTGGAAGCACGAGCAGAACGGGCTCGACATCTGGGACACTCTCGTCGCGCATGCCGAGGCAAACAGACTTCCCGACAAGAAGAACACATTCCTCTTTCGATTCCATGGCCTGTTCTATGTCGGCCCCGCGCAGGAGTCATTCATGCTCCGGCTTCGCACGCCAGGCGGTGAGCTGACTTCCGCGCAAATGCGCGGCCTCGCGGAGATCGCGAAAGATTGGGGTGGCGGCTACGCGCATGTCACAACGCGCGCAAACATCCAGATCCGCGAGATTCAGCCAAAAAACATCATCGATGTTCTCACGAAGCTTCAGCAGCTCGGTCTCACCTCGCGCGGATCCGGCGTCGACAACCTGCGCAACATCACGTGCTCGGCAACAGCAGGCATCGATCCCGCGGAATTGATCGACACCCGCCCGATGGCAAAAGCTCTGCATTACTACATCCTCAACAACCGCGATCTCTACGGCCTGCCGCGAAAGTTCAACATTTCGTTCGAAGGCGGCGGCTCGATCGCCACGGCCGCGGAAACCAACGACATCGGATTCGTCGCGGTGAAGGTTGGCGAAGGAAAATCGGTGGAACCCGGAATCTACTTCCGCCTGCAACTCGCCGGAATCACCGGTCATCAGCAGTTCGCGATCGACACCGGCTACGTCATCCGTCCCGCCGACTCCGTGGCGGTTGCCGCTGCAATCGTGCGCGTATTCAACGAGCACGGCGATCGCACAAACCGCAGGAAGGCGCGACTCAAATACCTCATCGACCGCTGGGGCACGGAGAAATTCATGGACGAAGTCGGAAAGAAGCTCGCTTTCCCGCTTCAGAAGCTTCCGCTCGCCGATTGCGAAACCGGCCATCCCCCGATCCCGCACGGTCATCTCGGGGTCTACCGGCAAAAGCAGCCGCAGAAGAATTACATCGGTGTCGCCATGCCGGTCGGCGCAATGACCGTCCGCCAGATGCGGCGCCTGGCGGATCTCGCGGAAAATTACGGCTCCGGAAGTCTGCGCCTCACCGTATGGCAAAACGTGATTCTGCCCGACATACCCGACGCATTTGTCGAAACGGTGAAGCGCAATCTCGTGCGCATGGGCTTTCACTACGAAGCATCGTCAATCGCCGGTGGTATCGTGGCGTGCACGGGAAACGCCGGCTGCAAGTGGGCTTCCACTGCCACGAAGGCGCATGGCATCGAACTGGCGCGATATCTCGAAAAGAAACTGCGGCTCGATCGCCCGATCAACATCCATCTCACCGGCTGCCCGCATTCCTGCGCCCAGCATTACATCGGCGACATTGGCTTGTTGGGAGCAAAGGTCAACGACCATGGAGCGCAGGTCGAGGGCTATCATGTCCTGCTCGGCGGCAATTGCATTGGCGATCAAAAACTCGGACGCGAAATCTTTCACGGCATTCCGTTCAGCCAGATTCCCGGCCTGCTCGAAGGTGTGCTCACCACCTATCTCGCAAGGCGCAGACCCAACGAAACCTTCTCCGATTTCACCGCACGCCACAGCGTGAAGGAGCTCCAGGAACTCTTCTCCGCGTAATCATGAACAGCATTCCATTCATTCCCGAAACCGCGCCATTTACGCCCAGCCAGCGCGCATGGCTGAACGGATTTCTTGCCGGCATGTTCTCCGGCACCCCCGCCGCTCCAACCACGGGACCGGCAAGGAAGACCGTGAATGTCTACTTCGGATCCGAAAGCGGAAATTCCGAAGCCCTATCCAAACAGATCGCGAAAGCGGCGGCAAAGCGCGGCTTCGTTTCGAAAGCCATCGGTCTCGACAGGATTACGCTCGCCGACCTCGCGAAGGAGTCGGTCGCACTCATCGTCACCAGCACGTTTGGCGATGGAGAGCCGCCGGCGAACGCGGCTGCCTTTCACGAGGGACTGATCGCCGATAACGCGCCGCGCCTGGAAAACCTCCAATACGCCGTCCTTGCCCTCGGAGACCGCAATTACGAGCACTTCTGCAAATTCGGCGCGGATGTGGATGCCCGTCTCGAAGCGCTTGGCGCGAAACGTCTGTATGCCCGCGTTGATTGTGACGTCGATTACGAAGCAGCCGCCACGAGCTGGCGGGAGGGCGTGTTCAGCGTTCTGGAGACGATCGAAAACACGGTGTCCATCCCGGTTTCGACGAGCCCCGTCCGGTCAGAGCCGACGCCCGCAGAAACATCCGACTACGGCCGGCACAACCCCTTCCCGGCTCCCTTGCTCACCAACCGCCTCCTCACCGCCGAGGGATCCGGCAAGGAAACGCGGCATTTCGAATTCTCACTGGCCGGTTCCGGCATGACCTACGAAGTCGGCGATGCACTCGGCGTCGTCCCGGCAAATTGCCCGAAGCTCGTGGACGAAATCCTGCGTGCACTGAATCGTGATGGTGAGGAGGCGGTGCCCGTCCCGGACGGTGGTGAAACATCGCTGAGGACCGCCCTTCTCCGCCACTACGAGATCACGAAGATTCCCGCGCCACTGCTCAAGGAGATCGCCATACGCAGTGCCGACAAGACCCTCGAAAGCCTGCTCGCGCCGGAAGCGAAGGATGCGCTCAACAATTACCTCTGGGGTCGCGAGATCATCGATCTGCTCATCGAGTTTCCGAGTGCACCCTTCCATCCTGTCGATTTCGTCTCTCATCTCAGGAAACTGCAGCCCCGACTCTATTCGATTTCGTCGAGCCTCAAGGCGTTCCCCGATCAAGTGCATCTCACGGTCGCCGCAGTTCGCTTCGAGAGCTTTGGTCGCAAGCGCAAGGGCGTCTGCTCGACCTTTCTCGCCGACCGCGCAAACGGGAACGTGCCCGTCTTCACGCAGGTCTCGAAGGGATTCCGTCTGCCCGCTTCCGGAGACACGTCCATCATCATGGTCGGGCCCGGCACTGGAATCGCACCATTCCGCGCGTTTCTCCACGATCGCCGGGCTTCGGGCGCAAAAGGCCGCAACTGGCTGTTCTTCGGTGACCGCAAGGCATCGACCGACTTCCTCTACCACGACGAACTCGAGGCGATGCTCGCCGATGGCCATCTCACGACGTTGAGCACCGCATTCTCGCGGGATCAGGCTGAAAAGATCTACGTGCAGCATCGCATGCTCGAAAACGCACGGGAGCTTTATGCATGGCTCGAAGACGGTGCTCACTTCTACGTCTGCGGCGATGCATCGCGCATGGCGAAGGATGTCGATGCGGCACTTCACAGGGTCATTGAAATCGCCGGCGGCAAATCGCACGGGGACGCGACGGAATACGTCAGGAGCCTCAAGTCGTCGAAGCGCTATCAGCGTGATGTCTATTGACGCTCTCGATGCCCCGGCAACGGGCGAGATGACACTCATTGATCGGCTGCTTGCCGAGCAGCGCGAACTTACCGCCGTCGAGCGATTCTCACAGCGGCATGATCGGAACGCCCTCCCGCTTCAGGCTCAGTATTACCAGGACCTCATCCCGCTCACAAAACCGCGACCGGGCGAACAATACGCCTTCGAGGTCGACATGGACAAATGCACCGGCTGCAAGGCGTGCGTGAGCGCGTGCCACAGCTTGAACGGACTCGAGGAGCACGAGACATGGCGCGACATCGGGAAAATCGTCGGCGGTTTCGATGACACTCCCTACCAGCAAACGGTGACAACCGCCTGCCATCATTGCGTCGACCCCGCGTGCGCGAATGGATGCCCGGTCCTCGCCTACGAAAAGGACACGGAGACCGGCATCGTGCGGCATTTGGATGATCAATGCATCGGCTGTCAGTATTGCTCGCTCAAGTGCCCCTACGACGTCCCGAAGTATTCGAAATCGAAGGGCATCGTCCGCAAGTGCGACATGTGTTCCTCGCGACTCGCCGCCGGAGAGGCGCCGGCATGCGTGCAGGCGTGCCCTACATCCGCGATTCGCATCGTCACGGTGCGCACCGACCAGGTGATCGCCCGCTCGACAAGGGACACCCGACTCGTTCCCGGCGCTTACCGCTCGGATTACACGAAACCGACGACACGCTTCGTGACGAAGCGGCGCATCCCCGCCGACGCGCGGCCGGCCAACTCATTGCGCCCGCACCCCGAGCACAGCCACCTTCCACTCGTGAACATGCTGACGCTCACACAAATCGCGGTCGGCCTGTTGCTGGCCCAGGCACTCGTGCCACGCTTCTCCGGCACGCTGCCGCTCCCTTTTCTCGTGGCGCACGTCTCGCCGGTAAACGTCGCCGGGCTCATCGCATTGCACCTCGGGCTTGCTGCCAGCGTGCTCCACCTGGGCCAGCCATTGAAAGCGTGGCGCGTGTTTCTCGGGCTCCGCAAAAGCTGGCTTAGTCGCGAGGTTGCCGCGTTCGGCCTGCTTCCTCCTCTTGCAATTGGAGCGGTCTTCCTTCCCGCATCGCTCGCCCTTCCGGCTGCAATACTGGGCCTGTTCTGCGTTTTCACATCCATAATGGTCTACGCGGATACCCACCGGGAGTTTTGGAGCTTCCCGCGCACCACCGCGAGGTTTTACGGCACCGTCGCCATTTTCGCCACTGCCGGCGTTGCATTCCTGACGGGCACTTTTGCCGCCGCGTTCGCGGCTGCGATACTGGTCACCGTCAAGCTGGGCAGCGAAATTTGGTTTCTGCGCAACGCGCAACGCGCCGATGGCTCCGCCGACTCGCTCTCCGCACAGCTCATTCTCGGAAAGCCCCTTGTTCTTCTCGCGCGTGTCCTTCTCGCCGGAACTTCCTCCCTCCTTTTGATCACCGTTCGTCCCGAGTCCATCGCCATTGCCTGTCTTTGCCTCGCCGTGAGCGAGTGGATCGAGCGTTACCAGTTTTTCACCTGCGTCGTCGCTCACCGCATGCCCGGAAAATGACGCCTCTCGCCGACCGCTTTCTCCGCCCCCGCACCGGGCCGCTCACTGCGGATCTCGTGCAAACACCGGGCGAATTCGGCCTTGGCAGGGTGCCTCAACGGTTGAAGCCAAATGCCATCACCACCGCAGTCTGTGGATTTTGTGCAACAGGTTGCGGACTGAATCTTCACCTTCGAAACGGCGAAGCCATCAACATCAGCGCAGCGACCCAGTATCCAGTGAACCTCGGCATGGCCTGTCCCAAAGGTTGGGAAGCCCTTACTCCGCTCGATGCGCCGGATCGCGCAACAACACCCCTTCTTCGGAACCGTCACGGGGCGCTGCAGCCGATCGACTGGAAACGCGCTGCCCGCGCATTTTGCGAAAACTTTCAGCGCATCCAGCGCGAGCACGGACCCGACAGTCTGGCTTTTCTGAGCACCGGGCAGATCGTCTCGGAGGAAATGGCGCTGCTCGGTGCCGTCGCGAAATTCGGCATGGGCATCCTCCACGGCGATGGCAACACCCGCCAGTGCATGGCCACGGCGGTTACGGCTTACAAGGAATCCTTCGGCTTCGATGCGCCCCCCTACACCTACGCGGACTTCGAGCAGTCGGACGTCGTCGTGCTTATCGGCTCGAACCTTTGCATCGCGCACCCGATCATGTGGCAGCGCGTCGTGCGCAATCGGAATCATCCGGCAATCATCGTGATTGATCCGCGCCGCACCGAGACCGCCATGGCGGCAACACAACACGTCGCTCTGCGGCCAAAATCCGATCCTTCGCTCTTCTACGGCCTCGCGAACATTCTTATCGCCAGCGGCTGGATCGATCGCGACTACATCGATGCACACACCAGCGGCTTTGCGGAGTTCTCCGAGTTTGTGACGCATTTCACGACGGATCGCGTGAGCGCTGAAACAGGAGTGCCCGCCGAGGAGATCTGGGAACTCGCAAGGACGATTGGCCAGGGAAAACGCGTCTCGTTCTGGTGGACGATGGGTGTGAATCAAAGTCACCAGGCGACCCGCACCGCGCAGGCCATCATCAATCTCGCTCTCATCACCGGCAACATTGGTCGCCCTGGAACGGGAGCAAATTCGATCACCGGGCAATGCAACGCGATGGGCTCACGCCTTTTCAGCAACACCACGAATCTTCTCGGGGGTCATCAGTTCGAGAATCCCGCGCATCGGGAAAAGGTCGCCGCCGCATTGGGCATCCCCGTCGAGCGCATCCCGGATCGCGGCAGTCTCGCCTATGATCAGATCATCGACGGCATCGAGAGTGGACGAATTCGCGGACTCTGGATCATCGCCACGAACACCGCCCATTCCTGGATTCAATCGGGCCGTGCGCAGGAGTTGCTTCGCAAGCTCGATTTCCTCGTCGTTCAGGACATGTATCACACCACGGAGACCGCTCAGCTCGCGGATCTCGTGCTGCCCGCCGCCGGCTGGGGAGAAAAGGAAGGCACCTTCATCAACTCGGAGCGTCGTATCGGCGTGGTGAAAAAAGTGCGTCGCGCTCCGGGCCACGCGCTCGCGGACTTTCACATCTTTCGACTGCTCGCCGAGGCATGGGGCTGCGGCCATCTGTTTCGTGAATGGACCTCCCCTGAAGCCGTTTTTCAGATTCTCAAACGCGTCGTGCGCGGGCAACCCTGCGACATTTCGGGAATCGAGGACTATCGGGAGATCGACGCGGCGGGCGGCATTCAATGGCCCGCCACCAGGCCGGTCGAAGTCCCCGAGCGTCGGCTTTTCGAGGACGGAAAATTTTACACCGCGGACGGAAGGGCACGGATCGTCTTTGAGGAGCCACGGCCGGTTCCGGAGCCCGTCGACGATGAATTCCCCCTGTTCCTCCTCACAGGTCGTGGCACGTCGTCGCAATGGCACACGCAAACCCGCACTGGAAAATCAGACGTTTTGCGAAAGCTCTATCCCGCCGATGTCCATCTGGAAATTCACCCGAAGGATGCTTCGCGGCTCGGAATCACGCCGGAATCGAAAGTGACCATCTCTTCGCGCCGCGGCACCGTAACCGCCCGCGCGTTTGTCACTCCCACGGTGCAAGAGGGGCACGTCTTCCTGCCCATGCACTTCCCCGTCACGAACCTGCTCACCCACAATGAAGTCGACCCCTACTCGCGACAACCGGCCTATAAAGCCTGCGCCGTCCGGGTCACGCCTGCTCGACCTTCGTGACGCATCAGTGCGGATGATTTCGTAAACGCCGCTCAACACCGCGAGTGCGGGCTTCCTCTACGGAGCATTTCTGCGCACACTCCGCGCAGATGTGGTTCGACCTGCTCGTCACTGGAGTCATCTTTCTCTTCCACACCGCCGGCCTGTTCTGCGCGTTCCGGGCGATCCTGATTTCCCGCTCGTCGCCTGCCGCGATTGGCTGGGTCATCACGCTGGTTCTCTTCCCCTACGTCACCATCCCGCTGTTCGCGATTTTCGGCGGGTCGCAGTTCAAAGGCTACAAGCTCGCGAGTCATCCCGATTCCAGCGACTTGAAACCGGTGCTGGAAAAAGCCCGCGCCGCTCTCGAGCCGTATGGCTCTGACCTGACGGAAAAATACCGCGACTCGGCCCGCCTGTCGGAGAAGCTCAACCAGCTTCCCGTCACCGCCGGCAACGACGTGCAGCTGCTCATCGATGGCGAGGAGACCTTCGACGCCATCGGCCGTGCGATCGATGCCGCAAAGGAATATCTCATCGTGCAGTTTTTCATCGTCCGCGACGACGAGCTCGGTCGGGACATCAAGGCGCGGCTCCTCGCGGCGGCAAAGCGCGGCGTGAAGATCTACATGCTCATCGACCAGGTCGGATCCCACCGCCTGCCGAAGAGCTATCGCCGCGAATTGATGGATGCGGGCGTGGAGTTCGATGTCTTCGTGACGAATCGTGAGCGCGGCCGCCGGTTTCGCATCAACTTCCGCAACCACCGGAAGCTCGTCATCGCCGACGGCCGCATTGGCTTCGTCGGCGGCCTGAACATCGGCGACGAATACATGGGGCGCGATCCCCATTTCGGGCCATGGCGCGACACCTTCATCCAGCTCGAAGGGCCGATCGTCATCGCGCTCCAGATTCCCTTCGTCGAAGACTGGTATTTCATCCGCAAGAAGGTTCTCGATCTGCCGTGGGTCGTGCACCCGGTGGATGGAAAAATGGCCGCTTCCGTCGTGCCCGGTGCGCCTGCTTCGGTCTGGAACACATGCCCTGCCGCGTATTTCGAGGTCATTCGCTCGGCACGGAAACGGCTCTGGCTGGCGAGTCCGTATTTCGTGCCAGACTCCGCGCTGCGTGCCGCAATCGCGCACGCCGCCCTTCGCGGCGTGGACGTGCGCCTCATGCTCCCGCAAAACCCGGACCACATCCTGCCGTGGCTCTCGTCGTTCACGTTCTATCCCGCAATGCGCGAAGCAGGCGTGAAGATCTACCGCTATCAGCCGGGATTCATGCACCAGAAGGTGCTGCTCGCCGACGATGACCTTTCCATCGTGGGCTCGATCAATCTCGACTACCGCTCGTTCGTCCTGAACTTCGAACTCTCCGTAATGGTGGCAAGCCGCGCGTTCGCCAATCGTGTGGAGAAGATGCTCGAAGACGACTTTGCACGGTGCAAGGAGGACGACCTTTACGCGCTCGAGAACCGCGGCCTGCTCTTCCACCTCAAATGCCGCTCCGCCGCCCTGCTTAGTCCGACGCAATAGCGGCCATCCCATCCTTCCCGCACTAGCCAGAGACGCATTGAACCATCGACTTGCGGGACTTGCCGCCCCCGCGCGGCGGACATAGTGCTTAGGGATGCACGTCGCGATACTCGTGTTCCCCGGTGTCGAGGAAATGGACTTCATCGCACCATACGAGGTCTTCTCAGCCGCGGCGAAACTCGGCGGAGAACTCACGATCACGCTGGTGTCGTCCGACCACGCTCAAGACGTGACTGCCACACACGGCCTGAAGTTTTCGGCCACGCAATCCATCACGCAGCCTGACCATTTCGACCTCGTCATCGTCCCGGGCGGCGCGTGGCTATCCGGAGAGAACACCGGCGTCCGGCTGGCGGTGCAGCATGAGCGCCTCATCGCGTGGCTTGTAGGCCAATCAGAACGTGGCTCAACGCTGGCCAGCGTCTGCACGGGCTCCATCCTGCTGGCCGCTGCGGGTCTGCTCGCTGGCAGACCGGCAACGACCCATCACTCCGCGAAAGCCGACCTCGCGGGCTTTGGAGCGTCGGTTGTGGATGCCCGGGTGGTTGATGACGTAAACTTCGTCACGGCCGGCGGCGTCACCTCCGGCCTCGATCTCTCGCTATGGCTCGTAGAGCGTTTTCTCGGCGCGGAGATCGCACGACGTGTCGAGGATTACCTGGAGTATCGCCGTCAGGGGGAAGTCTTTCTCGCGGATCGACCGTGAATTTCACGTTGCGCGAAGCGACGCTCGACGACATTCGGGCAATTGCGCACGTCCACATCGAGGCGTGGCGCACCGCCTTTCGTCACCTCGTCCCGACGACCACTCTCGACAGCCTTTCCTGCGAGGCGCAGGTTCCCTTGTGGACGGATCTTCTTTCAAACCCGCAGACCATCGCGCTGCTTGCGGAAGGTGACGGCGAGGTCGTCGGATTCTGCACCGGCCGCCCCAGCCCGGATGCCGACTGCGCCGGCATGGGCGAAATCCACACCCTCTACGTGCTGCCGCGAGTGTGGCGTCACGGCATCGGCGGGAGCTTGATCGGAGCCGTGGAGGAACGCCTGCGCGCACGCGGATTCACAGCCCTCAGCCTCTGGGTGCTCGAGGACAACGCCATCGCGCGCGCGTTCTACGAGGCCCGGGGCTATCGTCCGGAGGGCGCTCGAAAAATCATCACCATCGGCGGCGAGGAATTGCTCCACTGCCGCTACGAACGCCGCATTTGAGGCACGTGATTACTCCTCGTCTTCGTCCGAGGCGCCCTTCTTGTAGGTCAATCCGCGAAGCTTGCCTTCGATGAACGCGTCGATGTCTCCATCCATCACGCCTTGAATGTCGCTCGTTTGCACGCCGGTGCGGAGGTCCTTCACCATTTGATACGGCTGAAAGACGTAGGAACGAATCTGGTTTCCCCAGGCGATGTCGCCCTTTTCTCCGTATTGGCGCTCGACCTCGGCGCGCTTCTTGTCCGCCTCGATCTGGAACAACTTCGCCTTGAGCATCTTCATCGCCAGCTCGCGGTTCCGGCCCTGACTCCGCTCGGCCTGGCACGCCACCACAATGCCCGTGGGAAGGTGGGTGATGCGCACCGCGGTCTCGACCTTGTTGACGTTCTGCCCGCCCTTGCCGCCCGAACGGAATGTGTCGAGCTTGAGGTCGGCCTCATTCACTTCGACCGGCGCGTCCTCGATTTCCGGAACGACATCGACACTCGCAAACGACGTGTGCCGCCGCTTGTTCGCGTCAAACGGAGAAATGCGCACCAGCCGGTGCACGCCGCGCTCGCAATTGAGGTAACCGTAGGCGTTCTCGCCCGTGACACGCAGCGTCGCGCTCTTGATGCCCGCCTCGTCGCCGACCTGGATGTCCACGATTTCGAACTTGAACCCGCTCCGTTCCATCCAGCGCTGATACATCCGCAGCAACATGTCGGCCCAGTCGCACGACTCCGTGCCACCGGCCCCGGCGTGGATCGTGAGAAATGCCGGGTTCGAGTCGAACTCGCCGCTGAGAAACTGCCGCAGTTCGAATTTGGAAAGATCGCTCGAAATCGCTGCGAATTCCTTCCGCACCTCCTCCTCCGCGGCGGCACGCGCCGCCGGATCGGTTTCCTCGGAAGCCAGCTCGTGCAGCACCACGAGATCCGCCGCGCGCGACTCGAGTTCCTTGAACGGACCGATCTTGGCGCGAAGCGCCGAGACCTGCTCCATGTCGGCCTGCGCAGCCTCCTTGTTGTTCCAGAAATTCGGATCTGTCATCCGCGCCTCGATTTCCTCGAGGCGGGCGGTCAATGCGGGGAGGTCAAAGAAACCTCCGCAACTCACCGATGCGATTGGTGAGTTCGGAGGGATCAAACGTCTGAGTGTCCATGATCTTGAAATTGCTGAGGCTCGCGCAAAATCATCGCGCGCGAACCGACTTTACGGCTGGGCGGTCTCCGGAGCCACCGCCGGCTGCGGGAGCGCGGGCTCGGTATCGAAACGGAAAATGGTCTCGCCTTCCTTCATAAGCCCGAGACGGTCGCGGGCGATCGTCTCGACATATTCCGGATCTTCGTTGAGCCATTTTTCCTCGCGCTGTTGCTGGCGCAGAAGGAGCTGCTGGTCGGCAAGCTCCTTCTCCAGCCCGGCGAGAGTGGCCCGCATCTCGTCGATGCGCCGCAGCTCCGGAATGAACGCCAGCGCAAAGACCGCAAGACTGCCCAGGCCGATGAGGAAGATGAGAAACCGATTGACCGCACGCCAAAAGTCCGTCTCGCGGCGTTTGCGAATATCGGCTTTGCCGTGGGTTCTCATCGGTCGCGCCTGCTAGCGCATCTTGCCTCCGTAAATGGCGTTCGAGCCAAGTTCCTCCTCGATGCGGAGGAGTTGATTGTATTTCGCGACACGGTCCGTGCGGCAGAGCGATCCGGTCTTGATCTGGCCGGCGTTCGTCGCGACGGCGATGTCCGCAATCGTCGTGTCCTCGGTCTCGCCGGAGCGATGACTGATGACGGCGGTGTATTTGTTGTCCATCGCCAGCTCGATCGCATCGAGGGTCTCGGTGAGCGAACCGATCTGGTTCACCTTCACGAGAATCGAGTTTGCCGTGCCGGTCTCGATGCCCTTGCGCAGGAAATCGACATTCGTGACGAAGAGATCATCGCCGACGAGCTGAACGCGGTCGCCGATCGTCTCGGTGAGCTTCTTCCACCCGGCCCAGTCGTTTTCGGCGCAGCCGTCCTCGATCGAGATGATCGGGTATTTCTTGCAAAGCGTCTCGTAGTAGGCGACGAGCTCATCGGCCGTGCGCTTCGAGCCATCCGACTTCTTGAATACGTATTTCTTCGTCGAGGCCTGATAGAACTCCGACGAGGCGCAATCCAGCGCGATGAAGATATCCTTGCCGAACTTGTAACCAGCGTCCTTCACCGCCTTGGCGATGGAATCCAGCGCGTCCTCCGCGGAGCTCAGCGCGGGCGCGAAGCCGCCTTCGTCGCCGATCGCAGTGGAAAGCCCGCGTCCCTTCAACACGTTCTTCAGCGCGTGGAAGATTTCCGTGCCGGCGCGAAGCGCCTCCGAGAAGGTCGGCAGCCCCTTGGGCATGATCATGAACTCCTGGAAATCGATCGGCGCATCGGAGTGCGCACCGCCGTTCAGGATGTTCATCATCGGCACCGGCAGCACCTTCGCGTTCGGTCCGCCGAGATACTTGTAAAGCGGCTGGCCGAGCTGCGCGGCAGCGGCCTTGGCCACGGCGAGCGACACCCCAAGGATGGCATTTGCGCCGAGCTTCTTTTTGTTCGGCGTGCCGTCGAGGCTGATCATGAGCTTGTCGATCGAGACCTGATCGAGCGCGTCCATTCCGACGACCTCCGGGGCGATCGTCTTGTGAACGTTCGCCACGGCCTTGCTCACGCCCTTGCCGAGATAACGGCCCTTGACGCCGTCGCGAAGTTCCACGGCCTCGTGCTCACCAGTGCTTGCGCCACTGGGCACGGCCGCGCGACCAATGGCGCCGCCAAGAAGTTCAACGTCGACCTCAACGGTCGGATTGCCACGCGAATCCAGAATTTCGCGCGCACGCAGGGAGATGATGGTGGTGTCTGACATGAAATGAAAAATCGAGGCGTTACGGGGAATCTCCGCGCCTAGGCCGGAGCTTGCTCAGGAGCCTTCAGCAGTTCAAGGTTTTTGAAAGCGGAGATGTCGACGATCTTGACATTGCGCACTCCGGATTCCGTGGGCAATTCCACATCGTCGCCAACCGCCTTGCCGAGCAGCGCCTGCCCGATTGCGGCCTGATACGACACGATCCCCTTTTCCGGCGCACCATCCCAGGCGCCGAGAATGGCAAACTCCTCCTCGCCGCCGGTTTCGTGATCGCGAAGCTTCACGACGGCGCCAATCGAGACCTTGCTCGTGTCGACGTCCTCGAAATTCGTGCCGCGCGCCATGCTGAGTTCGCGCTCCATTTCGGATTTGCGGCGAAGCAGCACGCGCTGCTGTTCCTTCGCACTCTTGAACTCAAAGTTTTCCCGCAGGTCGCCGTAGGACCGCGCGATGCTGATGTCCTTCGTGTTCTGCGGAATCTGGCGATTGACGAGATCGTCGTATTCGGCACGCCGCCGCTCGAGGCTGGCCCAGGAAACGACGAGGTTTTCCGCCTTCGAGTCATCCTGCTCGCCGGTGATCATGCTCTGAATCTCCGGGTGCAGCTTGATGATGCGCGCGAGCAGCGAGCGTTTGTTCAGGTCGTCGAAAACGGTGGTCAGCTTCAGCTTTCGCACCGCGTCACGCACGACGACCGGCTCGGCGTCGGCAAGCAGATCGCTGAGCAGCGTCTTGTCGTCCATCACGAGGTCGTGAAGTTTCGTGCCGCGCGTCACGTCGCTGAGCATGTCGTTCTCGAGCGCCGCGATGATCGCGCTGAACATGTCGGCGTTGAACTGCTCGGGGAATTCGGCACCGCGCTCCTTGCAGAGCCAGAAAAGAATCTCGGGCGTCACCGTCCGCTCGCGAATCCATTTGTCGAGCGCAACGCGAAACTCCTCCTTGCGCCCCTCCTGCTCGAACAAGCGCGCAATTTCCTGCACGAGACGCGGCGTGGCCCGCAGTGCCAGACTGAGCGCCTTGTCGGTCCAGCGATCGCCAAATGCCGTCTTGAAATGGGACAGCACACGGCGGTGCTTCGTCGCCGGCAGCGCCGAGAAAATCTCCGCCAGCCGGCCTTGCTCTCCGCGCAAAATATCCGCCACTCCCGGCGCTTCCTCGCCCGGCTGCAACGCCTCGTGGCGCTCGCAAATCTCGTCGCGCGCCAGCAGCATCTCGATGGCCGGCACGGCGTGGAGCTTCTGGCCTTTCTTCGCGGCGTCCTCGATTTGACGCGCCAGGGCCTTCATCTCCTCGACTTCCTTCGCAAGGTCGTCGAGCGCCTTGACGATCGAATCGAGCGCGAGGACCTGATCCTTCGGGTGGCGCGCCCCCCGGAACGACTCCAGCAGCTTCGCGCCCTGGTTCACCGGCGCCTCGTGCAACTCGACGGGCAGGCCCTTCTTCGCCGGCAGATGCACGTGCGGGTCGCCCTTCAATTTCTTCTTCGCGTTGTCCCAGAACTTCTTGAACGTCGCCGCGTCCATGGCGTGCGGAACGAACACCGCCGTGATTTGCTCGACCGTTGCACGGCCGCCAAAATTCGAGAGCACCTCCTTGGCGAGCCCGGCGGGATCCGATGACGCCCGCTCGCGCACGGCCGCCGGGTCCAGCGCCGCCTGCACCCGCACATGATCGGCAGGAATCGGCGCAAGGGTCTGGGCCGCGTAATCGGCCTGCATCGGGTGACCTTTCTTCGAACCGAAATCAATGAAAACCTGGTTGGTCAGAAGGTTCCACTCCGCCACGCGACCGAAGCCCCAACTCTTGTGCTGGCAGAAAGCGCCAGGCTGCAATTTCTCCAGTTTCTCCGCCGCTTCCGGGCTCAGTTTCCCCGCTTCTACAACTTTCTGCAGTTCCTCGTTCATGAAATCCTTCCCAACTTAGGGGCGGCAATTCGCATGGCGAGGAAAAATCCTCCGCATCACAACCGCCGGCATCCCGTGCGTCCGAGTGTCCAACCGAATCTCGAGAATTGTATACAAAATTTGCTTTCTCAGAACCGCTGTTGGTGTTATTGTCGCATACAATAATTCACCCCTACGTTCACCCCACATATCCTATGAGTATCCGCAAATTACTCCCCTCCCTCGGCGCGGCTTTGTGCGCCTTTGCCATCACCCCTTCCGCCATGGCCGGCCTGGGCATTGGCGAATCCCTCTACATCGATTTCGGCAAGAATGATGTCGAGAACGGTATCATCATGCCGGCCAACGGCCCGATGAATACAGACGCCGGAAACAGCACCGGCGTCCCGGATGCGTATGGCATTTACTGGAACAACGCCTGGACAAACACCGCGGACGCTGGAGGACCGGTTCCACCGGATCCTGTCATCAACCTCATCAACTCCCAGAACGTGCCCACCGGCATTGACCTGGTGTTTACGGAAGGCTGGGAATCCAATGGCTTCAAGAACGGCGGGTTGCTGAACCCCGACCCGGCTCTTCTCGGCGAATTCGCATCCAAGAACGCTGTCGGCGATTATTTCTTCATCAACAAACCATACACCGCAGACAAGCAAGGCATCGCTTCGATGACCTTCTACGGTCTCGATACCTCGCTTACCTACGACTTCAAGATCTTCGCGACGCGGGAAATTGGTGAGGTCCGAATCACCGAATATACAATTATCGATATCAACGGCACGCACACCCTTCTGTATCAGACATCAGGAGCGGGCATTGGCGCTGGCGGCTACAACGGCAACAATGACGAGTTCGCCACGTTCAGCGGAATCGTTCCCAACGAATTCGGCGAGATCACCCTCACGGTTCGCGTGGCAGAAAGTGATTTTGCCTACATCGGCGCGCTGCAGCTGACGGCTGTTCCGGAGCCCTCCCAGCTGGCGCTGCTTGCGTTTGGCGCGGGTTGCCTGGTGGTCTTCACCATTCGCCGCCGCCGCGCACAGAACTGATTGCTTTCAAGGTGAAGCTGCTCAGGCGAGGTGCTTGAGCAGCTTCTCGTGAATCCCGTCGAAGCCGCCGTTGCTGAAGACGACGATCACGTCGCCTGGTTCGACAAGCGGAACGAGCTTCGACACGATCGCATCCGCGGTCGGCTCGTAATGCGCGGGCTTCCCGGTGCTCGCAATGTCCGCGACCACCTTTTCCGGGTTCAAGCGTTCGTGCTCGGGAATCTGCTCCAGTCGCGCCACCTGCGCGATGAACACGCCATCCGCGTCGATAAACGCGGCAGGGAGCGATTCCTGAAACACCGCACGTCGCGTCGTATTCGACCGCGGCTCGAAGATCGCCCATAGCCTCGAGCCGGCATAGCGCCGTCTCAGGCCGGCCAGCGTCTCGCGGATCGCCGTCGGATGGTGCCCGAAGTCGTCGATGACGGTCACCCCGTTCACAAATCCACGCACCTCCTGCCGGCGCTTGATGCCTGCAAATGTCCGCAACGCCTCCTGAATGGCCGGCACGGGCACGTTGTAGAAATGCGCTGCCGACGCTGCCATTGCCGCGTTGCGAATGTTGAAATCGCCAAGCATCGGAATTTCGAACGTCTCGCCAAACAACTCGAAGACGGACCGATCCGCGTGATGCTGGACGTGGCGAATCTGGTTGGCCGCGTTCTCCGAAAAGCCGACCTCCACGATTGGCGCCGGGCAGGTGCGGCCGACGTCGATGCAGTTCGGATCATCCGCGTTGAGCAGCACCATTCCCTCGCTGGGAACGATGTTCAGCAGGCGGCGGAAGCTCGTCTTGATGTCATCGAGGTCGCGAAAGATGTCCGCGTGATCGAACTCGATGTTGTTCACGATCACCAGCTCAGGCAGGTAATGGACAAACTTCGAGCGCTTGTCGAAAAACGCGGTGTCGTATTCGTCGCCCTCGATCACGAAATACTTCGAGTCCCGCAGGCAGCACCCCTGCCCGAGATTCGCGGGAATTCCGCCGATCAACCATCCCGGCGCGAGCCCGGCATGCTCGAGAATCCACGCCAGAAGCGAGGTCGTGGTCGTTTTTCCGTGCGTGCCCGTGACCACGAGATTGTGCCGTCCACGCAGAAAGAACTGCTTCAGTGTTTCCGGCAGCGACAGGTAATAGAGCTTCCGGTTGAGCACGGCCTCGACCGCCGGCTTGCCGCGAGTCATGGCATTCCCCACCACGACCAGATCGGTCTCCGCCGGAATGTCGGCGGGATCGAACCCCCTGGTGATCGGAATGCCCTTCTCCTCCAGAAACGTGGACATCGGCGGGTAGACGTGGTCGTCCTGCCCGGTGACGATGAACCCGCGATCGCGCATCCCGGCCGCGACGGCACCCATCGCGGTGCCGCAAATGCCGAGGAAATGGATGTGTTTCACGCCAAAATCTGATCCCGCTCCTCCCTTCCGTCACCAAGCCCTGTCGGGCTTCGAAACGAAGAGGAAAATCACGGGAAATGTCTCAATAGACGTCGCGCAGGTAGCGGTGCTCCTTCTTGAGCCCGTCGATGTAGGCAATCGCCTCCTCCGGAGACCTGCCGCCTTCCTTCTCGACGATCTGGTGCAACGCCTGGTCGACATCCTTTGCCATGCGCGACGCATCGCCGCAGACGTAGAACGTGGCGCCGCCTTCGAGCCACTCGAAGAGTTCCTTCGAGGCTTCGAGCATCCGGTGCTGCACGTAGATCTTGTAGTCCTGGTCGCGCGAAAACGCGGTGTCGAGACGGGTCAATACCCCGTCGGCCTGGTATTTCTCGAACTCGTCCCTGTAGAAGAAGTCCGTGGCCGACCGCTGCTCTCCGAAGAACAGCCAGTTGCGGCCCGTCGCACCCGTGGCCTGGCGTTCCTGCAACATTGCGCGGAACGGTGCAATCCCGGTGCCGGGGCCAACCATGATGATGTCCTTCGACATGTCGGCGGGAACTCGGAAGTGCTTCGCCGTATGCACAAACACCGGCACCTTTCCTTCGCCCTCCGCCCGCTCGGCGAGGTAGGACGAGCAGACGCCGGCACGCGGACGGTTGAAGCTCTCGTAGCGAACGACCGCGACGGTAAGGTGCACCGATTCGCCAACGACCTTCTGCGACGACGCGATCGAATACAGACGCGGCTGCAGCTTGCGCAGACAGCCGACGAATTCCTCCGGTGTGAATTGCGCCTGCGTGAACTCAAGGAGCGGATCGAGCACATCGCGACCCCACAGATATTCGTCGAGCTGCGTTTTCACCGCGGGATCAAGGAGGTCCTTGAGGAAGGTCGCGGAGTCATCCTTCTCGGCGATCGCACCCAACAGCTTCTTGTCCGGCGCGGTGATGATGTAGTCCTTCGTGAGCGCCTGCCGGATTGGCACCATTTCCTTGGCCGGATTCGGCACGATCTCGTCGCCGCTGAAGCCGAGTCGCTCGAGGATCTGGGAAACCAGCGCCGGATCGTTCTGAGGGAACACGCCCAGCGAGTCCCCCACCTCGTAGGTCAGTCCCGATCCCTGCAGAGAAATTTCAAAATGCCGCGTGTCCTTTTCCGAACCCTCCAGGGTCAGTTTGCGATTGACCGTGAGAGTGGCGGGAAATGGGTTTTTGCGGCTGTAAGCTCCTTCCGTGGACATATCCGGCTGAGTTAATGGCAACCGCCGTCGCGATGGCAAGCGGTCTTGACCGTCATCTGCTATTTTTGGCCGGCAAGGAGGCGCCGGACCAGTTGTTCGCTCGTCAGCACGCCCACGGGCCTGCCCTCCGCATCAACCACCGTCGCCATCGACAGCCGGGCCGCACGCAGCTTTCGCAATGCCTCGAGTGCCTTCTCGTGGGCGCGAACCGTCACCACGCGGCGCACGTAGGATTGCGCGCGACCGGAGGTCACGCCATCAAGCAGAAGATCGAAGGAACGGATGAGTCCCCTCACGCCGCCATCGTCGCCGACAACCAGGAAGCGATCCACGTCGGTTTCACGGGCGAGCTTCAGCAACTCCCGCACTTCCGTTTCGGGGCGCACCTTGGGAGCGTCCTTCATGGGTATCATCAGGTCTCCCGCGAGCACGGTGCGGAATTCCACGACGTGGTTGATCAGGGCGCGTTCCCCGGCGGTGAGCTGTCCCTTGGCCTCGCTCTCCGCGAGCAGGCGATTGAGGTCCTCGACGGCAACGATTCTCCCGCTCACCGCCTCGCGCTGACGACGGAAAAGCGGTCGCAAGATCCATGCGCCCAGGCTCAAAAGCGGCGCCATCACGAGATAGGTCGCGGTCAGAATCCGGGCGAAGATCACCAGCGTGCGATACGGGAAGCGCCGGAAGATCGCCTTGGGCAGAAATTCCAGCCCAAAAATGAACACCGGCAGCGACACGGCCAGCACCGCGATCGCCCCGGCCGCTCCCATCCATTCGGTGAACTTCCAGAACAACAACGTCACCGCGAGGATGTTGGCGGTGTTGGTGATGACGACGACCGTCACCATGAGCCGCTCGATCCGCGTGAGCAGGCTGTCGAGCTTCTGCGCCGCCTCCTCACCGCGCCGGGCGTAGTGACGGAGCCGCACACGGTTCACCGACAGCACGCCGTATTCGATACCGGAGAACGTGAACGACACGATCAGGCAGGCCAGCAACGCGAGCCAGATCATTCCGCCACCTCCTCTCCAGTCTCCTCCGGAGCGAGCTCGATGAGCACTTCCTTGATTCGCTTGCGGGTGGCCCGCCGCACGATGATCCGCCAGTCGCCAATCGTAAACGACTCGCCCGGTCGCGGCAGGCTGCCGAAATGCTCGACCACGAGGCCGCCGATCGTCTCGATGTCGCGGGTGTCGTCGGCCAGCTTGATGCCCTCCTCGGCCAGGTCGTCGAGCTGTGCATTGCCTGCCGCGAGAAATCGATCGCGGCTTAACCGCTCGATGTAGAGCTCGCTGCGGGAATCGGGCCCCTCCTCCCCGAGCAGCTCCTCTATGAGGTCCGACAACGTCACGATGCCCTCGATGCCGCCGTATTCGTCGAGCAGGATGGCAAAATGCTGCCGATGCGCGAGGAACGACCGCAGCAGGTCGAGCGCCTTCATGGTCTCGGGAACGAACGACGGCGGCTGCAGGCGCTCCATGTAATGGACCTCCGGACGCAGCAGAAAATCCTTCACGTCGAGCAGGCCGAGCAAATCATCGGGCGTCTCGCCGCGCACGGGCACGAGCCGGTAGCGCTTCCGCCGCACCCGTTCAATAACCTGCTCATTCGTCAGGTCGTCGGGCAGCGTGAACGCGTCCACTCGCGGCGTCATGCAATGCCGCGCCGATTCGTCCGCCAGCTTCATGATCTCGCGCAGCAGCCGGCTCTCCGTGCGGTCAAACGTGCCCTCCTCCCGCCCGATCTCGACCAGCGTCTCGAGTTCCTCGTCCGTGAGGTGCGGCACCGGTGACATCCGGCTCGGAATCACCGCCGCCACGACGCGCTCGCTCAGTCTTTGGAAGAACCCGCAGATCGGCCGAAGCATCGGGATGAGCCGCATTACCAGCGGCAGGCTCAATCGTGTGGTCCGCACCGGCGCCGCGAGCGCGGCCAGCTTCGGCAGCAGATCACACAGAACAACGATCACGCCGAACGCCAGCACGAGCAGCGCCCACGCCGGCACCACCTCCGAGTAACCCGAGACCTGCACGAGGTGCAGGATGATCACCAGCAGCGGCAGATTCGTCACCGTGTTCGCAAGCAGGAGCGTGTTGGCGACGTCGTCGGGGTCGGTCATCAGCATGTCGAACATCGCCGCACGGCGCGAATCCCGCACCCGCAGCTTGCGGCGGCGTTCCTGCGTCATGGAAAACATCGCCGTTTCGATCGCCGAAAGCGCGCCCGAGGCGATGGCCAGCACAATGCCCAAAAGCAGCAGACCGAACGAACCCGCGCTCATTGCTCCACAAAGTCACGCAGGAATTCGCAAAAGGATGAGTGGGAACAAAAACGGTTCTGCAAACCCCAATTCCTAGCACATACTGGACGAAGCCGAATGAAAAAATTCGATCGCATGGAGGCCTTCGTGGGATCGCTCGAAACGGGCGACACGGGAGGCTTGCACCCTTGCTACGCCGGCTACTTTCTCTGTTTCAACCGCGGGGAATACTATGAAGCCCACGACGTGCTCGAGCACCTCTGGCTCCAGTGCGAGGATGACAACGAACTCTTTTACAAGGGGCTGATCCAGCTCGCCGGCAGCTTTGTCCACCTGCGAAAGCAGTTTCTCCGCCCCGATCACCCCAAGGACGGCCGCCGCCTCGGCCCGGCCACCCGGTTGTTCGACCTCGCGATCGCAAATCTCGCGCCCTACGCCCCGCGCCACCTGCGGCTCGACATCACCTCCGTGCTCGATCTCGCTGGACGCCATTGCCGTGCCATCCGCGAGTCGGATTACACGACAAACCCGTGGAGTCCGAGGGCCCTGCCGCAACTCATCCTCGGCGGGGATTGAAGAAACCGGCGCCCGCGTTGCCGCAGACAGTTCGCACCTGAGCGATTGCCTCCCGACGGAGTTCTTGATAAACCTCCCGCCCCAATGGGCAAGGAACGGTGGAGTTCGAGACTTGGGGTGATCCTCGCAGTGGCGGGGAGCGCGGTGGGTCTCGGAAATTTCCTGCGGTTCCCCGGGCAGGCGGCGCAATACGGCGGCGGGTCCTTCATGCTCGCCTACTTCATCTCGCTGTTAATCATCGGAATCCCGATCGGATGGGCGGAATGGACCATGGGACGATACTCGGGGGAACGCGGCTTCAACTCCTCCCCGGGCGCCTTCCACGCCTTCCTCCGGCACCCGTATGGGAAATACCTCGGGGTGATCGGCGTGATCATTCCGGTGGTGATCTACATGTATTACGTCGTCATCGAGGCGTGGTGTCTCGGTTATGCGGTCAATTTCCTCGCCGGGCGCATGCACTTCGAGACGCCGCAGGATTCCGGAGCGTTCTTTGCGAAATACATCGGAACCAATGAGGACGGACTGGCCATCGGCTTCGCGTTCGACCAGGTCGGCTATTACATCGTCCTCGTTTTCGTCCTGAACTTTTTCCTCATCTACCGGGGCGTTTCCAAGGGCATCGAGTGGTTTTGCACCTACGCCATGCCGGCGCTCGTGGTTCTCGCGCTCATCGTTCTCGTTCGCGTCCTCACCCTCGGCACGCCGGACCCGGCATTTCCGGATCGCAATGTCAGCAACGGCCTCGGATTCATGTGGAATCCGACCAAGATTGTCGTCGAGGAACTTCAGGACGGCACGTGGATTCGCTCGCGGGAGGTGGTGGGCGCCGTCGAAATTGCCGCAGCCGAAGCCGAGGTCGCTGGGAGCCCCGAAACGAAGCGCATTCATCGCATCGGCATTCTCGAGCAGCTCTCGAAACCCGACGTATGGCTCGCCGCCGCAGGACAGATCTTCTTCTCCCTCAGCGTCGGATTCGGCGTGATCCTCACCTACGCGAGCTACCTCACGCGCAAGGACGACATCGTCCTGAGCGGCCTCTCCGCGACAAGCGCCAATGAATTCTGCGAAGTCTCCCTGGGCGGCCTCATCACACTTCCCGCCGCCGTCGCATTTCTCGGCATTGCCGGCGCGGCGGGCCAGGGCACGTTTGGCCTCGGTTTCAACGTCCTGCCGCTGGTCTTTGCGAAAATCCCCGTCGGCTGGCTGTTCGGCTTTCTGTTTTTCTTCCTGCTTTTCCTCGCGGCGGTAACCAGCTCGATCTCGATGCTCCAGCCGGGCATCGCCTTCCTGGAAGAAACCCTCAACATCAAGCGCAAGCAATCCGTCGCCATCCTCGGCCTCATCACCGCTTTCGGCAGCGGGTTCGTCGTGTGGTTCAGCAAGGACCTGAAGGCGCTCGACACGCTGGATTTCTGGGTTGGCACGTTCCTGATCTTCGTGCTCGCAACGATTCAAATCATCGTCTTCTCGTGGGTCTTCGGTGTGGAGCGCGGCCTCAAGGAAGCCCACCGCGGCTCGGCGATTCGCATTCCGCGGATCTTCAAGCCGATCATGAAATTCCTCTGCCCGGCGTTCCTTCTCTGGATCTTCACCTACTGGTGCATGCGGAACCTTTTCGGAATGGATTTCGGCAGCGCGAAGGTGAACGTCAGCGGCTACGTGCTCGACCTGATCGGCGAGAACCCAAGCCCTGTCGCCCGCGCGAGCGTCGGGATCATCATTCTTTTCGGCGCATTCGTCACCATCCTCGTGACTCGCGCCGAAGCCTATCGCCGTCCCATTCAAGATCCACCGGAGGACGAGTCATGACTTTCGGAGGCTGGATCGTGATGCTGTCGTCCGTGGGCTGGGTAACCGCCCTGTTCACATGGTGCATCTTCAAGGTGCTCACCACGCCCTCGGAAACGAAAAAGATTCACGGTTTCGAAATGGAGACCCCCGACGAGAAGGAGGAGACCTGATTTTTCGGTTGAGACGCGACTGCCCCGCGTCCAGAAATAAGGCCTCTCATGCGACTCGACGATCTGTTCTCACGCAAGCCGCGCACGCTTTCCTTCGAATTCTTCCCACCAAAAAACGAACGCGGCTGGCACACGCTCGAGGACACAATCGACCAGCTTGTTCCCCTCGGCCCGGATTTCATCTCCGTGACCTATGGCGCCGGGGGCAGCACCCGCGAAAAGACGCGCGAAGTCATCGAGCACATCGCCCGCACGACCGGCGTCACCACCATGGCGCACCTCACCTGCGTGAACGCCACCAAGGCGGAACTCCGCAGTCTGCTCGACGAGTATTCCTCCCATGGCATCGAGAACCTGCTCGCGCTCCGCGGCGATCCACCAAAGGGCCAGGTGCGATTCACCCCGACCGACGGTGGGTGCGAATACGCCAGCGATCTCATCGATCTCATCCGGGAGGACGGCCGGTTCGCCATTCTTTGCGCGGCCTTTCCCGAACGGCACCCCGAGGCGTCCTCCCGTGAGGCGGACTGGGCAAATCTTCACCGCAAACTCACCAAAGGCGCCTGCGCCGCGATCACGCAGTGCTTCTTCGACCCGGAGCACTACGTCGATCTCTGCCGCCACCTCGAGGGCCTGCTGGGGCATCCGCCGCGCGTTATCCCGGGCATCCTGCCGGTGGTCGATTGGGCGGCTCTGGAGCGATTCTGCAAGGTCTGCGGAGCGGAAATCCCGAACCGCCTGCGCGAACGCATCGAGCCGGTTGCCCACGACCGTGTCGAGACACGGAAGCGCGGCATCGCCTTCTCCATCGAGTTCTGCCGTCAGCTTCTCGAGGCAGGCGCGCCGGGCCTGCACCTCTTCGCGCTGAACCGCAGCACCGCCGTCGCGGAAATCGTCACCGCCCTGCGACAGAGCGGCCACCTCGACTGAGCCCCCCGCTACGGCTTAATCGCCGTAGCCGTTCGGGTGCTTCTGGTGCCACGCCCAGGCGCTCTCGATGATCTTGCGGATGTCCTGATGCTGCGGCTCCCAGCCGAGCTCGCGACGAATCTTGTCCGATCCCGCGATGAGCCGTGGCGGGTCTCCCGCACGACGCGGCATTTCCTCGACCGGGATGTCCCTGCCGGTCACTGCCCGGCAGGTTTCGATGATCTCCTTCACCGAAGTCCCGCCTCCCGTTCCGAGGTTGTAAAATGCCGACTCCTTCGCCTCGAGCGCGAGGATGTGCGCCTTCGCGAGGTCAAAGATGTGGATGTAGTCGCGAATGCAGGTGCCATCCGGCGTCTCGTAATCGGTGCCAAACACCTGCGCCTTCGGCCGCTGCCCGAGCGCAACCTTCAGGACGTTCGGAATGAGGTGCGTCTCGATGCGATGGTCTTCGCCAAACCGCTCACTCGCGCCCGCCGCGTTGAAATACCGGAGCGCGACAAAGGTCAGCCCGTGAATCTCGCCATACCAGCGAAGGATTTTTTCAAAAAGGAGCTTCGACTCGCCGTAGGGATTGATCGGCTTCTGCGGAAGCGTTTCGTCGATCGGAATGCGCTCGGGAATGCCGAAGGTCGCGCACGTCGAGGAAAAGACGAGGCGTTTCACGCCCGCCTCCATCATGGCGTTGAGCAGATTCAGACCATTGCAGACGTTGTTTTTGAAATACTTCGCCGGGTTGGTCATCGACTCGCCGACCAGCGCATTGGCGGCGAAATGCATCACGGCATCCGGCTTGTATTCGTCGATCGCCAGCTTGATGACTCCCGGATCGGCGAGGTCCCCCTGGAAGAATCGCGCACGGTCGTCGACCGCCTTGCGATGCCCCTCACTCAGATTGTCGAAGACGGCGACCCCGTGGCCCGCGTCCAGGAGCTGCTCGACACAAATGCTTCCGATGTAACCCGCGCCACCCGTAACCAGGATTCTGCTCATAAATCTGCGCGAGCATAGGCGACTGAGGGCGGCATTCAAGCGCGACCTGCCGCCGTCCTGAGGCGGGACAAACCTACACGGAATCCTGATTGCGCAGCGCCTGCACCATCTGCCGGATGTGGCGCATGCGTCCCCGCTCCTCGAGGATCTTCAGGCTCTTCTCGGGCGAACCCCACTCGATGATCTCGATCGTCACGCGGCGCACGCCCCATTTGTTCACCTGCGAGTTGCTCGGTTTGTAGAGATCAATCGTTCCCGTGCCGACGAGCGCGCTTCCGTAGTCGTCGATCACGTATTCCTTGCCGGTCTCGACGATACGAAAACGGGTGCCCACGGGGTAACGCGACCAATCCGCCGCAGCGCTGTTCAGTTCGCCGGTCTTCAAGCGGGTGCCCAGCGCATTCTTCGGTCCATAGGGTCCATTGTGCTCGCCGCCGCTCGAATACGCGGTCGTCCGCACATTCTCAATGCGCGGCCCCTGGATCCTGTCGGACTTCGGCGAAGACGCTTTGGAACTTAATGCTGTCGTCAGAAAGACCGCCCCAATGGCGATCGCTTGAAACATTCTCATACTTCGAAAAGGAGCGGGGACCCTACGGAGCAAATCCTCTCGCGCAACAATTTTTTCCACCTCGCCCCTTCACGCCGACGCCTCGAAAATCCCCGATCCTCAGAGAAATCCGCTTGTGTAAAGCCCCGTAAAATTTGCCCTCCACCCGGGAAATTTTTCCTATGCGCCGATTGCGTCTGTTTCTCGCTCCTGGCCTCCGCGCCTCCTGACGGCGCAGGCCCTTCACCGACCCCTGAAGACACCGCCCGCCCAGGGTCCGCCGACACCACCGGGTAGCAGCTACTCGCCCCGGTAGCTGCAGCGGGCGGTCGGCGTCTCGTGGATGACGATCTCCGCGAGGCCGGGAAGTTGCGGCGCGAGCTTTTTCCAGAGCCAGGCGGCCATCAGCTCGATCGTTGGGTTCTCCAGCCCTTCGATGTCGTTGAGGTAGGCATGGTCGAGCATTTCGAGGATCGGCTCCATGGCACGCGAAATCTCCGCGTGATCGTAGATCCAGCCCGTCTCGGGATTCACTTCGCCTTCCACGGAGACTTCCACCAGGAAGCTGTGACCGTGCATTCGCCCGCATTTGTGGGTCGGCGGGACGTTCGGAAGCGTTTGCGCCGATTCGAATCGAAAATCCTTGGTCAGTCGGGCTCTCATGAAATTACGGATAAAATCTCGAACTCAGAAACTCAGGAAAGGCGTCGTGTGGAAATGAATTTTTCCTGATTTCTTGATTCACACACCTTTTGTCTTCGGGTCCCAGATGAACTTGTGCATCTGGAGCTGGAAGCGCGCCGGCAGCTTGTCCGTAAGCATCCATTCCACAATGTCGCGCGGATCGATCCTGCCAAAAACCGGGCTCAGCAGCACGGCATTCACGCGCGCCGCGAGATCGTGCTTCGTGATCTGCTCGCGGCTCCACTCGTAGTCCTCGCGTGAGCCGATCACGAACTTCACTTCGTCGCGCTTCGTCAGAAACGCAATGTTTTCGACCCGATTCTTCGCGCACTCGCCGCTCGACGGTGTCTTGAGGTCCATGATCCGGTGCACGCGCGGGTCGACGCCCGAAATGTCGTGCGCGCCGCTCGTTTCAATCAGCACCGTGCGACCGGCGTCGCAGAGCTGCGTCATCAACGGAAGGACGTTCTTTTGAAGCAGCGGTTCGCCGCCGGTGATCTCGACGAGCGGGCAATCGATCGCCAGCACTTCGGCGAGGATTTCCTCCACGGGGCGCTTCGTGCCCTCGTAGAACGCATACTCCGTGTCGCAATAGCTGCAGCGCAGATCGCAGAAGGTCAGTCGCACGAAGACGCACGGCAGCCCCGCCCAGGTGCTCTCCCCCTGGATCGACTGGTAGATTTCGTTGACCGTCAGTTTCACGTTTCCGGAAAAAGTGCCTCCAGTTTTGCCTGCCGCTCGCGGGCTTCGCGATAAACCGCATGTGCCTCCGCCTGCGGCAGGATGGGACTGCCCAGCTTCAACGGCACCGGCCGCTCGCCAAGCTGCTCTAGAACGAAAACGGCCGCGCCTCTCAGCGACGCCTCCACCTCCCGGCTCGCATACACCGGTTGACCAAAAATGTTGGCCAGTCGCTTGAGGGCCGGCCGGCTCTGCAACCCGCCGCCCGAAACAATCCATTTCGGCACGCCATCCCGCGCTTCGATGATCGCATCGGCAATCGCCGCCAGCCGGTAATGGAAGGCCTCGACAAGAGCCTGGAGAATATCGAGCGCGGTCGTGGATTGGCGCATGCCAACGATAACACCCGTATCCTCCTCGTTCCACCGTGGCGCCCGCTCGGCGTTCCAGAATGGCAGCACCGTCAGGCCATGCTCAGGCAGCTTGCGCGCCGCCAGCTCCGCTTCGATCTCCGCCAGATCGCGCGGGAGATTCAACTCGCGGAGGCACCATGCGAAAAGATTGCCCGCGTTGCTCACGGCCCCTCCCACGAGGAAGCGTTTCGCATCGACCCGATAGCAAAACATCCCGAACGGCGCCCGGGCCGTGCGCCCCTCGCGCATCACACGCAAGGCCGCGCTCGTGCCGATGTTGATCGCCGCCAGCCCGGAGGAAGTCGCTCCCGAGCCGAGATTGCTCGCCGCGCCGTCGCCAATTCCAGGATGCCACGCCACGTCCTCCCATTGCCCCGGCGCATCCGAAACCGGCAGAAGCTTGTCGGGATCCAACCCACACGCCTCCAGCATTCGGTCGCTCCACCGCAGAGTGGTCGGGTTGAAAAGACCGGTGCCCGTGGCCATTCCCGTCGCGCAGGTCGCCGAGCCGGTGAGTTTCCACTGCAGCCATTCCGCGGGAGAGATCCACTTCGCGACACTGCGAAAGAGCGAGCGGTTCGTCCGCCGGAGCCAGCGGAGCTTTGCCGGCCAGAACGATGCCCGCAGCATGCAGCCGGTTTCGGCGTGGATTTCGCGTTCGTCGAACTCCTCGCGCAACGCGGCGGCATCGGACGCGCAACGCGAATCCGCCCAGGTGTAAATCGGAGTGAGCGGATCGCCGCTCGCGTTCACGCCCATCAGGCTGTGCCAGAAACACGACGTGCCGATCGCGCGAAACGGACGCGTGCCCATTGATTCGCGCAGGCAATCGTTCACGGCGTCGAGCAGGGTGCGGGGATCAATCTCCGCCTTGCCGGAGCGATCCGTGTGCAGCGGGTAAGGCCGTTGCGCGAGCGAGTGCGGAACGCGCCGGCCTCTCAGATCGAATCGCGCCGCCCTCGCCGACGAAGTGCCGACATCCAGCGCCAGCACGCAGTCCTCACCTTGCGACTTCATGGGGAACTTTCTTCAGGATGCGCTCGAGCGCCGATTTCCAGAACGCCTTCATCTCCTCCGCCCTCGTCCGATTCGAAAGGCCCCTTTGCCGGATCGTCAACCGGCACGCCCCCTCTCCCGCGTCCTCCACGTCCACCTCGAGATGCGACCCGTCGGGTTTCCAGCGCCCCTGGACCGATCGTGGAGCATCGAAACTGGTCGGCACGAAATCGCTTCGCCGCAGCCATCGATTGCGGAGGGGCTCTTCGACCCAGGCGGCATAAATGGCGGCGGCCGGGCGATGGATCGTCTGCTGCACGGTGATCTCACAGCCCTCAGCCGTCTCCTCAAACCGTCCGATCGATTTCTCGAATTCGCGGGTCACACACTGCTGCCACCACGCCGGCAAACCGTGCCGCTCCCGCAAAAATGCAGCGATTTCCTGCTGCGATCGGCGGTTCATTCCGGCCGCGTTCAGGACACCAAACCATTCCCGCCATCCGCGCCCCGTCGCCCTGAGGACTGCGTCTTCGCCGATGCTTGTTTCACTGCTCACAAATTCCGACGAAAGTAACAGCGGCCCCGCGGGTTGAAAACAGGGATTGTCGCCCGGCGGGTGTCCCCTAAACTGGCACGTCCGGCGCCCGCCGGTTTGTTTCCATGAATCTTCGCGACACGCAAAGCGAACCCGACACTCGACAGCTCGCCATCGACCGCGTGGGCGTCCGGGCTCTGCGCTACCCGATCCAGATCCGGGACAAGGATCACGCCACGCAGAGCACCATCGCCACCGTCCAGCTCACGGTTGACCTTCCGCACCATTTCAAGGGCACGCACATGAGCCGTTTCGTCGAGGCGCTCAATTCCCACGGCCCCATCCTGCACGTCGACAACATCCACGACATCCTCGTGCAGCTCACCGAACGGCTCGACTCCCGCTCCGCCCATGTCGACTTCGAGTTCCCGTTCTTTCTCGAAAAGAAGGCGCCGGTCACCGGCTCCGTCGGCGTAATGGATTACACCGCCCGATTCAGCGCGACGCGCGAGGAAAACAAATCCGACTTCGTCCTCACGGTCATCGTGCCGGTCACCACCCTCTGCCCCTGCTCGAAGGCGATCAGCACCGCGGGCGCCCACAACCAGCGCGGACAGGTCACCCTCGCCGTGCGATTCGGCAAGCCGATCTGGATCGAGGATTTGATCCGGCTCGTCGAGGACAGCGCCAGCTCCGAGCTCTACAGCCTGCTCAAGCGTCCCGACGAAAAGGCCGTGACCGAGCGTGCCTACGCGAACCCGGTGTTCGTCGAGGATCTCGTGCGCAACGTTGCCTTGCGCTGCGAGGCGGATCCAAACATCCGTTGGTATCGTGTCGAAGCGGAGAATTTCGAGTCGATCCACAATCACAACGCCTATGCGCTTATCGAGAAGAAGCCGCACGGGGCCTGAATTCCTCCGTTTCAAACGATCCCGCATCTGCTAATCCTCCGCCCCGATGGGAATCACAAAGGGAATCATCCGAACCCATAATCGCCGAAAGGAGGATCGGATCGCGCCGGCGACCCACGAGCACGGGGAATTTCGCCTGCGCTACGGCCATCCGCTGCCATTTGGCGTCAGCCTGGTGCCCGGCGGCATCAATTTCTCGATCTACTCGTCGCACGCCACGGATTGCACGCTGGTGCTCTTCGAGAAAGGCGGTGCCCAGCCGGTCGCGGAGATTCCCTTCCCGTCCGAGTTTCGCATCGGCCACATCTGGGCGATGATCGTTTTCGATCTCGACCACACGAAGCTGCAATACGGCTACCGGTTCGGCGGGCCGTGGGACCCGAAGAAGGGCCATCGCTTCAACCGCAGCAACATCCTGCTCGATCCGTTTGCCCGCTCGATCGGCGGTCGCGACGTGTGGATGAAGCGACCGGCGGAGGATGAGATTTATCCGCACCGTGCGCAGATCTGCGACGAGGATTTCGACTGGGATCATGATCGTCCGCTCCGGCTGCCCACGACGGACCTCGTCATCTACGAGATGCACGTGCGCGGCTTCACCCGGCACGACAGCTCCGGCGTCAGGCACCCGGGCACGTTCGACGGCATCCGCGAGAAAATCCCCTATCTCAAATCGATCGGCGTGAATTGCGTGGAGCTGATGCCGATCTTCGAATTCGACGAATTCGAAAATACGCGAACGAATCCCGTCACCGGCGAGCAGCTTTGCAACTACTGGGGCTACAGCACCGTCGGCTTCAACGCGCCGAAAGCCGGCTACGCAGCCTCGGGCGCGACCGGCGGCCAGGCCGACGAGTTCAAGCAGCTCGTGAAGGACCTGCACGCGGCCGGGATCCAGGTCGTGCTCGACGTGGTTTTCAACCACACCGCCGAGGGCGGCGAAGGCGGACCCACGATCTCGTTCCGCGGCATCGACAACCGGACGTTCTACATGCTGCTGCCCGACGGCAGTTACGCAAACTTCACCGGCTGCGGAAACACGGTGAACTGCAATCACCCTGCGGTCCGCCTGTTCATCCGCAACGCGCTGGCCTACTGGGCGTCGGAGTTTCACGTGGACGGCTTCCGGTTCGACCTTGCCTCCGTGCTCAGTCGCGATTCGGACGGGCATCCGCTTGCGAACCCTCCGCTCATCGAGGAACTCGCCCACGCTCCCGTTCTCGCGAGCTGTCACCTCATCGCGGAGGCATGGGACGCGGGCGGGCTTTATCAGGTCGGGCAATTTCCCGACTACGGCCGCTGGATCGAATGGAACGGAAAATTCCGCGATGCCGCGCGCCGCTTTCTCAAAGGAGACCCGGGCGTCGTCGGCGAGATGGTCCAGCGAATCATGGGCTCCCCGGATCTCTACAAAGCGGCGGGACGCAAGCCCACGGCATCGGTGAACTTCATCACCTGCCACGACGGGTTCACCCTCCGCGACCTCTGGTCCTACAACGAGAAGCACAATCTGGAAAACGGCGAGAGCGGTCGCGATGGCAGCGACTGGAACGCGAGCTGGAATTGCGGAGTCGAAGGGGAAACCGACGACCCGAAGATTCTCGACCTTCGTCTGCGCATGCAGAAGAACTCGCTCACGCTTCTCTTTCTCAGCCAGGGCGTGCCGATGGTTTACATGGGCGACGAATACGGCCGTTCCCAGCGCGGCAACAACAATGCCTACTGCCACGACGAGGAGTGGAATTGGTTCGACTGGTCAAAGACCGGCGATGACAACGAGCTCCTGCGGTTTTTCCGCGGCATCACCGCGTTTCGTGTTTCCCAGCCCGGACTGCGCCGCGAGGAATTCCTCACGGGTGAAGACGCCGTCGGCAGCGGCTATCCGGACATCAGCTGGCATGGCGTGAAGGCGTGGAAGCCCGACTGGTCGTTTAACAGCCGAACTCTCGCGTTCATGCTCTGCGGTCGCCACTCGAAGGCGCTCGGCGGGCCGCCGGACTTCCTCTACGCGGTCTTCAACATGTTCCACGAGCCGCTCACGTTCGAACTCCCGGTCCTTCCCAGGAACGTCTTCTGGTTCCGCGCGATCGACACCGCCCGGCGGGCACCGGAGGATATTCTCCCCGTCGGTCAGGAGGAAAAACTCGAGGATCAGTCGGCCCTTGCGGTTTTGGAAAGATCGGCCATTGTCCTTCTTGGGAAAGGCGTCTCCAGTCAGGGTCGGCCCGACAAATAATCACTTGCCTACCCTTGGTGACGCGCATAGATTCGCCGTCTTTTTCCACTACGTATCCTGCGATGGCCAGTAAGAAACCTGCAAGCGCCCCCAAGGCCAAAACGTCCAGCAAGCCCGCAGCCGCCAAGAAGGCGGCCGCGGCGAAGAAACCTGCTGCCTCGAAGGCGA